>Ga0206972_1008_pt1 | contig 71649 bp, 50 predicted proteins | sample Alteio_BWOrgHeat_86_FD_152925 | JGI IMG/M metagenome (GOLD analysis project Ga0206972, IMG submission 152925) | Enriched cells from forest soil in Barre Woods Harvard Forest LTER site, Petersham, Massachusetts, United States -... | ecosystem: Environmental > Terrestrial > Soil > Temperate forest >...
ATCAGTTGCTAAATCACGCTTCGACTTCTTCGGCGCGTCAAGAACGGTTATTCATTGAGCGAAGACTTGGTAGCGTAACCAGTGATTTAGAGAAAGCTCAGCAAAGATTGAGTGATTTTTCAAGCACTCACTCGACCATTGATATCAAGGAACAGAGCCGCGCAATGGTCGATGCTGAGTCACGGTTGCAGGCTCAGTTGATCGTGGAGGAGTCGAGCCTGGATGCCCTGAAGCAGATTTATGGCGATGATAACGTGAGAGTTCGTTCCGCCCGGGCACGGATTGGCGTTTTGCAGAGTCAGATTGTCAAGATGAGCGGATCGTCCAAAGCGCTTCCACCAGAGCGGAGTGACACCGGAACAGAGGCCAGCACCCAGACGAGCGACGAACTGTATCCGCCGCTTCGTCAATTGCCGCGTTTGGCTGTTCCCTATGCCGATCTTTATCGCGAAGTAAGAGTGCAAGAGACGGTCTATGAGCTTCTGACGCAGGAGCGCGAAACGGCGCGCATACAGGAGGCGAAGGATATTCCTGTTATCGGCGTGATCGATCCTCCGCAGGTACCGGAAAAGAAGTCGTTTCCGCCCCGGTTGTTGATGGGCCTGGAAATCATGATCGCTTCGCTTATAGCGGTGACCTCGCTGCTGTTAATTCAACATTATTGGATTCTTGTTGCACCTGACGATTCTCGCAAGGTGCTGTTGCACCATATTCAAGATGACCTGACTAGATGGCTGCCGCGGATGAGATGGCGCGAAGGGAGCGGGAGGCGCGTTCTTTGAAGGTTCTAATTGCATTACCGACGAGTTCGGGGCAGCTCTCTGGCGTGGAACGACACGCGATCAGTCTTGCACGCTGTTTGCTCAAGCGAAGCGAGATTTCGCAGATCCATCTGGTTGCAGCGCCATGGCAGCAGGAGTTCGTGAGCGCATCTATTCCTCGCGAGGATCCACGACTCTTTCTGCACTCTGCCTCGATGAAAAACAGTTCGTTAAGTCGTAATTTCTGGTTTTACAACGAATTGCATCGAGACGCGACACGGTATGGCGTCGATGTCGTACATGTGGCTTACCCAGCGCCCATTAATGCTAGGAAGTTTCGCAGTCCCACGGTGGTAACTCTGCACGATCTCTATCCATATGACATTCCGGTGAACTTCGGATTTCCGAAGGTGTTATTCAATCGGGCTGCACTTTGGCAATGCCTTGGTGCCGCTGATGCCATCGCGTGTGTCTCCCGGAGCACCTACAGCCGGCTGGAAGAGATGAAGCCGGAAATTGCTCGGAAGAAGGCCCACATGATTTCTAACTCGGTCGAGACGCGCGGTGACGGGAACACTTCAGAAGTCGTAACGGAAGCTGAAGGGGTCCCATTTCTGCTGTGTGTTGCACAGCACCGGCGGAACAAGAATGCGTTGCTGGCTCTTCGAGTTTTTAACCTACTCCTGCGTGAGGGAAAGCTTCAGAAGGATACACGGCTTTTGATCATCGGCAGGCGGGGGCCGGAGACGCCGGTTATCGAAGCTTTCGTCGGTAACTCGGGTCTAAGAGATTCAGTTGTACTGCTACATGGGATTTCTGATTCAAAACTACAGTGGAGTTACGGGAATTGCAGCTTACTTATCGCGCCCTCCATCATCGAAGGATTTGGCCTGCCGGTAGCAGAGGGACTGCTCGCGGGGTGTCGGGTCGTGTGTTCAGATATTCCAGCCTTTCGCGAGATAGACACGAGACGTATCTCAACCATGGTGTCTCTTGGCTCTCAGGAAGAAGAGAGATTTGCTGAAGCAATTTGCAAAAGCCTCTCTGAAAGCGCGCCGTTGCCGATTGACTTACCGGAGCTGTCGCCAACAGTCATGGCGGAACGGTACATTCGGCTATACCGCTCGCTACTGCCTGCGCAAGCAGCAATTGAAGAGACGGATCGCGTTCCGATCGTTGCTGCACGGGGAGGACAATACCAGTTATGACCCCGAGCGTTAGCCGCAAGACTGCCAAAGTAGTTGGAATCCCCATCGACCCGCTTGATATGGATAGAACCATCGCCCATATAGCGGAGCAGGTAGAAGCACGCCGGAAGGGTTATATCTGCCTGATAGGTGTGCATGGAATTATGGAGGCACAAAGAAATCCAGCGCTGGCGCAGATTTATGCGCGAGCTGAACTAATGGTTCCCGACGGTATGCCTACCGTGTGGGTAGGCCGATGGCAGGGCTTTCATGAGATGAAGAGAGTGGCCGGACCTGATCTGATGCTTGAGGTCTTTCGCCGCGACGAGTTCAGGGGTGCGACGCATTTTCTTTATGGTGGCAGGCAGGGGGTGGCGGAAGATCTTCGCGAGCGGCTTACGAAGCGCTTTCCCTGGGTACGCATTGTGGGCACTTATACTCCGCCGTATCGGGATCTGAATCTGGATGAGGAAGACGCGCTGGCCGCACGCTTGCAGGAGCTCAAGCCTGACTTCATGTGGGTGGGCATCAGCACGCCGAAACAGGAGCGATTCATGATGCGGTTTCTTTCCCGGCTTGAATCGACATTGATGTTCGGTGTGGGTGCGGCATTCGATTTTCATACCGGTCGCATCAAGGATGCACCAGAGTGGGTTAAACGCGCGGGGCTTCAATGGCTTCATCGATTAGTTCAAGACCCGCGGAATCTTCTATGGCGCTATTTGCGTAATAATTCTGCATTTCTTTTACACATTACATTGCAGTTGACAGGTTTGCGGGAGTATCCGCCGACGGTGGTGGATCACCGATTCGATCCTCGCTTTGGGGCGCGGCCACAACCCGTGGGGAAACAATAAGCTGGTGCGAATTGACATGATGGGTGCCCCACCGGAGAATAGACTTTAACTTTTTTGCTGAAAAGTTCTTGATATGGCGGAGATTACATCTCTTCGAAATGTGGACGAACACGTGATTCACAATGGCGTCGTGACGGGAGCCGCGAATTGATTTGCGATACCTTCATTTGCGACGCGATTCGCACGCCTATCGGCCGGTTTGGAGGGGCGCTTTCAGCAGTTCGAACCGATGATCTTGCTTCAATTCCCATTCGTGCATTGATGGACCGCAATCCGTCGGTTGATTGGGATCAGCTTGATGAAGTCATGTTGGGTTGCGCGAATCAGGCAGGCGAGGACAATCGCAATGTTGCTCGTATGGCCGCTTTGCTGGCGGGCCTTGATGTAAAGGTTCCTGGCGTTACGGTCAATCGACTCTGTGCCTCCGGAATGGATGCGGTTGGCACGGCCGCGCGCGCAGTTGCAAATGGCGAACTGGGCTTTGTGATTGCCGGCGGAGTGGAGTCAATGAGCCGTGCGCCATTTGTGATGGCGAAGGCAGAGGCTGCATTTCAGCGCAGTGCAAGTTTGCAGGACACGACGATCGGTTGGCGGTTCATCAATCCCAGGATGGAAGAGCTGTACGATGTGGACTCGATGCTTGAGACGGCTGAGAACCTTGCCTGTGATGAGCCGGTGTCGCGAGCGGATCAAGATGCCTTTGCATGTCGCAGCCAGATGCGGGCTGCAGCGGCGCAGGCGTCAGGTTATTTTGCGGAAGAGATTGTGCCGGTGACGGCCGCGCAGAAGAAGTCGACGGTCATTGTGGATCGCGATGAGCATCCTCGTGCAGATACGACCATCGAGGTGCTGACAAAGCTAAAGCCGGTGAAGGCGAATGGCACAGTCACTGCAGGAAATGCGGGTGGAATCAATGATGGCGCGGCGGCGATGATTGTCGCGTCTGGGTGCGCGGTGCAGAAGCATGGTCTGAGGCCTCGGGCGCGATTTCTGGGGATGGCTGCTGCGGGAGTCCCTCCGCGAATTATGGGAATTGGACCGGTGCCGGCGACGCGAAAACTGATGTCGCGGCTTCAGATGAGCGTGGAACAATTCGGAGTCATTGAGTTGAATGAGGCTTTCGCGAGCCAATGCCTGGCGTGCCTGCGTCAGCTTGGTGTTGCGGATGATGCACCGCATGTGAATCCGAATGGAGGAGCGATTGCGCTGGGGCATCCGCTAGGTATGAGTGGGGCTCGCCTCATCATGACGGCAGTGCATCAGATGGAGCGAAGCGGGGTGCTGTACGGGCTTGCGACGATGTGCGTGGGTGTTGGGCAGGGTGTTGCTGTTGCGCTGGAGCATGTTTGAGACGAAAAAACGAAGCGAAGCTGTATGCTTCTCCTGTTGATGAATCAGCGAACCCTTGCTCATGACTTACAGATCTTCAAATCGTGCGCTGGAACAAAAGGCGGAACGGATTTTCGATCCGCTCTTTGCCAGCGCTGAGATTTCTGCGGTCTTTTCTGGGAAGGCTCTGATGACGCGAATGCTGCAGTTTGAGTGGGCGCTTGCTGCGGCGCTGGAGAAGCAGGGCGTTATTCCGCAGGGCGTGGCTGCTGCTATTCAAGCTGTCACTGTAGATGACTTGAATATTGATGAGATCGCGCAGAGGACTGCCGATGCGGGAAATCTTGCGATACCTTTTGTCGCCGCTCTCACGACTTGTGTTGCGAAAGAGAGGCCAGAGCTATCGGGATATGTTCACTACGGTGCGACCAGTCAGGACGTTCTGGATACTTCCGTGATTCTACAGTTTCGCGATGCGTTGACGCATATTGAGGACGAGTTGGGGGCGATCTGTGCCGAACTGGTTTCGCTTGTAACCCGATACAAATCGACGTTGCTTCCTGGCCGCACCTGGCTGCAGCAAGGGCCACCTGTCACCCTTGGGTTGAAGCTGGCGGGCTGGCTTGATGCGCTGCAGCGGCATCGAGAGAGGGCGCAGCAGGCGTTGGCGCGATGTTGTGTACTCCAGTTTGGCGGCGCGGTGGGCACGTTGGCTGCCCTCGGCGATAGCGGCCCGAATGTGACGCGCGAGGTAGCGCGAGGTCTGGAGCTGCCTGAACCGGCGATGCCCTGGCATACGCATCGCGATCGCCTTGCAGAGATTGCGGCAACCCTGGGTATGATTTGCGGGACGCTGGGTAAGATTGGACGGGATATGTCACTGCTTATGCAGAGTGAGGTTGCTGAAGCATTCGAACCCGTGGCGGAGGGTCGTGGAGGCTCCAGCACCATGCCACATAAACGGAATCCAGTTGCATCGAGTGTTTTACTGGCGGCGGCCGTGCGCGCACCTGGACTGGTAGCGACGATGCTGGCTTCGATGGTGCAGGAGCACGAGCGAGGAGTTGGTGGATGGCAGGCGGAGTGGGAGACACTTCCAGAGTTGTTCCGGCTTATTGGTGGTGCGCTGCGTGCGGCGCGGCAAGTGATCGGCGGTGTCACGGTGGATGCGGAGGCGATGCTGGAACACCTCAAGATGCATGGGGGAGTTGCGTTGTCGGAAGCGGTTTCGTTTGCGCTGGCTGCAAAGATTGGCAAGGCTCGCGCGCATCGGCTTCTTGAGCAGGTTACTCGTGAGGCGGGAGAGCGTGGGATTTCGCTACGGAACGCGCTACTTTCATCTGCAGAGATTATGGAGCACCTGTCGACGGATGAGATTGACAGCGCGCTTGATCCAGCGCGGTATCTCGGGTCAACGGATGTTTACATTGCTAAGGTGCTTGCCCGGGAAGGAAAAGGCTGATGCCACAGCTCACCATTGGAGAGTTCTCGCTGCACTATGAGCGTAGCGGCGTGCCAGGTGCGCAACCGCTTGTATTTTCGAATTCACTTGGAGCTACGTTGCAGGTTTGGGAGCCGCAGCTGGCTGTTTTTGAAAAGCGATACGACGTTATCCGCTATGACATGCGCGGACATGGAATGAGCTCTGTTCCACAGGGACCGTACTTGGTGGAACAGCTGAGCAATGACGTGCTCGGCCTGATCGATGAGCTGCGGTTGAATGATGTTATATTCTGCGGTCTTTCGATTGGTGGAGCGATTGGACAGTGGCTTGCGATGCATGCTCCGGAGCGCTTCCGGTGCTTTGTGCTATCGAATACAGCGGCGAAGTTCGGGACACTTGAGAGGTGGACTCAGCGCATTGCGGCGGTCGAACAGGGTGGGCTTGCTGCGGTTGTTGACGCGATCGTCAATGTGTGGTTTACGGAAGCGTATCGCACTACGAATCCAGAGACCATTGCGCGGATCGGCGAGATGATTCTCTCGTGCAATCCGCTGGGATATGTGGCGGCTTGCGCAGCGGTTCGCGATGTCGATTTCCGCGAAGCAGTGACCGGAATTCGTAAACCGGTCTGTATCGTTGCGGGGCAGCATGATACTTCTACAACGATGGAGGAGGCATGGTTTCTGCATCGTTCTATAGAAGGCTCGAAGTTTGTTGAGCTGCCCGCTGCGCATATCTCAAACGTCGAGGCGCCGGCGAAGTTCAATGCGGCTGTCTTCGAATTTCTTCACGAGCAGGGTTTCTATGGATGACGCGGAGCGATTGAAGCAGGGGTTTGTGAAACGGCGTGCAGTTCTTGGGGATGCGCATGTCGACCGCGCTGAGGCGAATAAGACTGCGTTCAACGCTGACTTTCAGGAGTTCATAACAAGATACGCTTGGGGCGAGGTCTGGTCGCGACCTGGGCTTTCTCTAGATACGCGCAGTCTGATCACGATCTCGATGCTAATTGCGCTCAATCGCGCAGACGAGCTCCGGATGCATTTCGCAGCGGCGTTCAACAACGGAGTGACTGAGGCGGAGTTGAAAGAAGTTATTCTTCACAGCGCGCTCTATTGTGGACTGCCGGCGGCGAATGCGGCATATCAACTTGCCGCGGAGGTTTTGGCGAAGCGGGCTTCTGACTCTCATTGATGCCTCGAGTTGTCAAAACGGATAGGCAGTTGCGCTGTTTTTGAGAGTTACCCATTGCCACTGTGTGTACTCTTCCCAGTCGGCCACTCCACCCATACGAGTGCCGTTGCCCGAGGCGCCAAGGCCGCCGAAGGGATTGACTGCGTCGTCAGCGACTGTCTGATCATTGATATGCAAGAGGCCAACTTTGAGCTGTTCGCCGATTGCGAGAGCGCGTCCGACATCTGCTGAGATCACACCACCAGAAAGTCCAAATTCAGATTGATTGGCAAGGGTCACGGCTTCTTCATCGCTTTCGAAGGAAACTATCACCGCGACGGGTCCGAAGATTTCTTCATCGAAGGCGCGCATGCCAGGGCGCACGTTGTCGAGGACGGTGGGGCTATAGTAGAGATCGCGGAAGGTGCCTCCGGCGGCGATAGTAGCTCCGTCTGAGACGGCGTCGTGCACGATTGCGTGAATGCGATCGCGCTGCCGTTTGTTGATGACAGGACCGAGCGCAACCTGCTCAGTTGCGGGGTTTCCGACGGGCAGGTGATTCGCTTTTTCCACGAGTCTTGCGACAAGGCTTGCCGCAACGGACTTGTGCGCGAGTATCTTGCCGGTGGCCATGCAAATCTGCCCCTGATGCAGATAGCTGCCCCACGCGGCATTGGAGGCCGCGGTGTCGAGATCGGCGTCTTCGAGGACAATCAGCGCGTTTTTCCCGCCTAATTCCAGAGCGACTTTCTTGAGGTGGCGGCCGCAGAGTTCGCCGACTTTACGACCAGCCGGAGTGGATCCTGTGAAGGCGATCATTGCGATGTCGGGGTCAGTACATAGAGCCTCTCCGACCTCGACACCACCTGGTAGCACGTGAAGGAGATTTACGGGGAGACCGGCTTCTTCGAAGGCTCGGGCAATGAAGAATCCTCCGGTTACCGGAGTCTGGGGATCGGGCTTGAGAACAACGGCATTGCCCGCCGCGAGCGCGGGGGCAACGGATCGCATAGAGAGAATCAATGGGAAGTTGAAGGGACTGATTACTCCGACGACTCCCATTGGAACCCGGCGCGCGAAATTGAACTTGCCTGAGATCTGCGGGAGGACGTGGCCCTGGGGTTGAAGCGGCATACTCGCCGCGGCGTGGAGCACGCCAATCGCATGGTTGACTTCGTGTCGGCCTTTAGAGAGCAGTGCGCCGGTTTCACGAGCAATGAATTGAGCGATCTCGTCCTTGTCGCGTTCGAAAATATCGGCGACCTTGCGAAAGATTGCTGCTCGATCCTGAGGGAGGGATTTGGCCCATTGCGGCTGGGCGCGGAGCGCGGAGTGAGCCGCGGACCGGACGCTGGCCGGCGTTGCGAGGCCAACGGTGGTGAGGACTTCGCCAGTGGCGGGTTCTATTACCTCGAGAGTGCCACCTTCGCTTTCGACCCATCCGCCTGAATAAAGTTTGCCGCCTTGCCAGGCGAAGGTGGGGATCGACTCTGCTGTTGGCATGTTTTGTCCTCAAATCTGTGCTGCTGAACAATAGTTCATAAGAGCTGATTTACGTCCGAATCGTTCGCGTTTCAGAGCAGGAATATCGAACTGCTAGGGTTCCGCCGGTAAATGTATACTCCATGTGTCGAAAGGTGCGCAATAGCTAAAGCCGATTATGAGCCTGTTCTCAACGTACCGCAAAATCGTAGTTGGCACGCAGCCGGAATACCTGCATTCAGCTTATGTATCCTCGATCAAGAGAGCGCCAACACAGCCTCTGGTGACGATACCCCAGACAATCTCTGAGATTACGGGACCGGCGTTTACTCACGAAGATGTGAGGGAAGGCGCATTCGATCTGACCAGGCAGCATCATGGTGATCCGCTTGGCGAGCGGATTGTCGTCAGCGGGCGGGTGCTGGATGAAGATGGTCGTGCAGTGCCGCGCACGCTGATAGAAATATGGCAGGCTAATGCAGCAGGGCGCTATCTGCATGAGCGAGATCAGCATCACGCTCCGCTAGATCAGAATTTTACGGGAGAAGGACACCTGCTTACTGACGAAGACGGTGGCTATCGCTTTGTGACGATCAGGCCAGGGGAATATCCGTGGGGCAACCATTACAACGCATGGCGGCCTGCGCATATTCATTTCTCGCTCTTCGGCCCCGCGTTTGCGACTCGTATTGTCACGCAAATGTATTTCCCCGGGGACCCGCTGCTGGAGTTTGATCCGATCTTCAATTGCACTGCGGATGAAGAAGCTCGACGAAGACTGATCTCGCGATTTGATTGGGAGACGACGATACCGCAACACGCGCTTGGGTACAAGTTCGACATCGTGCTCCGGGGACGAGAAGCTACGCCTGTGGATGAACGGCATGTGCACGAGGGCGTGACACCGTGAGAGTGCCAGCAACGACATGGCAGACTGTGGGTCCTTTCTTTCGCATTGGGTTGGAGCGACTGTACCGGTGCGAGATTGCAGACGAAACAGAGCCCGGGGAGCGGATTACTGTAAGAGGGCGATTGCTTGACGGCGATTTATCATCAATTCCCGATGCGGTGTTTGAGATATGGCAGGCTAATGCTGCAGGTGAGTATGGGAGGGACGGCTTTCGCGGTTATGGACGTGTGCCGACTGATGGACATGGGTGCTTCAGCTTTTCATCGATCAAGCCGGGAGTAGTGTCTGGTTTGAATGGAGCGCAGCAGGCTCCGCATCTGGTGGTCGGTCTTATGATGCGAGGCCTGTTGAAGAGGCTTGTCACGCGAATGTATTTTCCCGATGAGTCGTTGAATACTACGGACTCTGTGTTGCAGTCGATTGAACCTGCGCGGCGGAAGACGCTGCTGCTCACATCTGATCCCCTGGTGCCGGGTTGTTTCACTTGGAATATCCATATGCAGGGTGCGGATGAGACGGTGTTCTTTGACTTCTGACAGTGCCAGCGATGTGTTTTCTAGCGAGCGGTTCACAAGGATTTGATTCAGGGCCAACGAGTGAGAACATTGCGCACACAGGTGGGAATCGTGGGAGCCGGACCGGCAGGATTGATGCTAGCCCATCTGCTGTATCTGCATGGGATTGAGTCAGTGATCGTTGAAGCCCGAAGCAGGCGATATATCGAAGAGCGTGTGCGTGCCGGCGTCCTGGAACAGGGGACCGTGGACCTGCTGAATGCGACTGGTCTTGGTGAGCGGATGGGTCGCGAGGGTATGCATCATCATGGGATCGAGATCGGCTTTGAAGGCAAACGCCATCGCATTGATATTCACGAACTCACGGGAAATGCAATTACTGTTTATGCACAGCATGAAGTGATCAGGGACCTTGTTTCCGCGAGACTTGTTGCGGGTCAGCCTATCGTATTTGAGGCTGAGGATGTGGCTGTTCGCGGTCTTGATACGCATGAGCCTGTGCTGAGTTTTTCACAGGGTGATACAACCACCGAGTTACGCTGCGACTTCGCCGCTGGGTGTGACGGCTTTCATGGGATTTGCCGGACGTCGATACCGGATGGGGTGTTGAGGGTTTACGACAGGAGTTATCCATTCGCGTGGCTTGGTGTGCTCGCGGAGGCCGCCCCATCAAGCGATGAACTTGTATATATGCAACACGACCGAGGTTTTGCGCTCTTCAGCATGCGCTCGCCGACGATTACGCGGCTCTATTTGCAGTGCGATCCGCACGAAGATATTGACGAATGGTCTGATGATCGCATTTGGAATGAGCTGATGCTCCGGCTTGCATGCGACGACGGATGGAAGCCGAATTCTGGGCAGATCGTGCAGAAGAGTATTACTCCGATGCGCAGCTTTGTTGTCGAGCCGATGCAGTACGGCAGGCTGTATCTGGTCGGAGATTCTGCACACATTGTTCCGCCTACTGGCGCTAAGGGCATGAACCTTGCAATTTCTGATGCGCGGGCTTTGGCGCACGCGCTTGCTGGATTTTACAAACGGGGGCATAACGATCTGCTGGCGCACTATTCGGAGATTTGTCTGCGCCGTGTCTGGAAGATTCAGCGATTCTCATGGTGGATGACCTCGGTGCTGCATCGATTTCCAGATGCAAATGCCTTTGATCTGCGGCGACAGGCGGCGGAGCTCGACTACTTGACCTCTTCCCCTGTGGCCGCTAAGTCGCTTGCTGAAAATTATGGAGGTCTTCCGCTTGACTTTAACGATGAGTGGGGAAGATAAAGGATAGCTGCGCGCAGCTCGTCTAGTCTGTCAACGCAGAAGCTCAACCCAGTTGCGGCTGCTCTTGTTAACTTTCCGCATCGGCCGCAAGTTACGGCAAACCCCGAAGTTTGCTTAGGCATCCCAAAGTAGGTGCACCGGTCTGATCTGCATTCACGACGAATGAAACTCAAAGAGGAGTAACTATGGCTGACAATCGTGGTGTCGTTTACAAGGGACCTGGCAAGGTCGCAGTGGAGAGTATTCCTTACCCGAAGTTTGAAGATCCGCACGGCAAAAAGATCGAGCATGCTGTGATCCTCCGCATTGTTTCGACCAATATTTGTGGATCGGATCAACATATGGTGCGAGGGCGCACAACAGCTCCGGCGGGAATTGTGCTTGGACATGAGATTACAGGAGAAGTAATCGAGAAGGGCAGAGACGTTTTGTTCATTGACACCGGAGATTTGGTCTCGGTTCCATTCAACATTGCATGCGGTCGCTGCAGAGCGTGTAAAGAGAGAAATACTGGCGTTTGCCTTAACGTGAACGACAAGCAGCCTGGCGGTGCGTACGGCTATGTCGATATGGGAGGCTGGGTTGGTGGGCAGGCAGAGTACGTACTTGTGCCTTATGCGGATTTCAATCTGCTGAGGTTTCCGGACAAAGCACAAGCGATGGAGAAGATTAAAGATCTCACGATGCTGTCAGACATTCTCCCCACCGGTTTCCACGGTGCAAAAACTGCCGGTGTCGGCGTGGGGTCCACGGTTTACGTGGCCGGCGCAGGGCCGGTTGGTATGGCGGCGGCGGCATCTTCGTACATTCTGGGAGCCGCGGTAATCATCGTTGGCGACAGGAACGAAGAACGTCTCGCGCATGCGAAGAAAATGGGGTACGAGACTATCGATGTTGGCGCGCACGACAAGCTCAGCGAGCAAATTGAACAGATAGTTGGCGTTCCGGAAGTGGATGCTGCGATCGATGCTGTAGGTTTTGAGGCGAGTAGCCACGGTAAGACGAACGAAGCTGCGCCTGCGGCCGTGCTTAATTCTCTGATGGACATTACTTTCGTCGGGGGAGGCATTGGCATTCCGGGTCTTTATGTTGTTCAGGATCCGGGCGCGAACAATGAAGATTCGAAGCACGGCATACTAAAGATTCGTTTCGGGAAGGGATGGTCGCGGTCGCTACATTTTCACACTGGACAGGCGCCGGTGTTGCAATACAACCGGCAGTTGATGCAGGCCATTCTGCATGACAGGCTGCCAATTGCGAAGATCGTGAATGCTACTGTTATCAGCCTTGACAAGGCTCCGGAAGGCTATAAGGAGTTTGATGATGGAGCGGCAAAGAAGTTCGTCATCGACCCGAACGGAATCGTAGCTAAGAATGCTGCTTGACCAAAGTCATGAATTACTTAAGGCGGCCTACGTCATGCAGGCCGCCTTTATCTTTGCGAGGGTAAAGACCGTGCCTATTGTCCTGGCGTTGAATCCTGGAAGTAATTCGTTGAAGTTTGACCTTGTTGAAGTAGACGAGAGGCACCGCTACGCGTGCGAATCGAAGAGCCTGCTGAGCGGGTCGATTGAAGATATTGGCAGGCTGGGGAAGGTACAAGTTGCGCGACGCGGCCAGACGATTCACTCTGAGGAAAAACGTATCGCCGACTACAAGGAGGCAACTGAATTTGCGCTCAAATTGTTGAAAGATCCAGAGGTCAACGAGCGTGAAAGACTTCCACGAGCTGAGCTTGCGGCGATTCGCGTGGTGCACGGAGGTGATCGATTTCGCGAGGCTGTGCGATTGGATAATGACGTTCGCCGTGAGATAGAAGGCAGGAAAAAGCTTGCACCTCTGCACAATGCAAACTCGCTTCGCATCGCGGATGCTTTAGCTGAGCAATCACCTAAGACTTCGATCGCTGTTGCTTTTGATACAGCTTTTCATCACACGATTCCCGAGACTGCATGGCGTTACCCGTTGAATCGTGAGATTGCGGACCGGTATGGCATACGACGATATGGGTTTCATGGCCTTTCGCATCGCTACATGCTCGAACGTTACTCATTTCTTTCAGGCCGAAGTCCACAGGATATCTCGGCGGTGACGCTGCATCTCGAGAGCGGATCTTCCGCGGCGGCGATCAAGAATGGCAGGTCGGTGGACACGTCAATGGGCTTCACTCCGCTCGAAGGACTCATGATGGGGACTCGCTGCGGCAGTATCGATCCAGCGATTGTACTGTTTCTTGTGGAAGAAGCAGGGATGACGATTGATGAAGTGACCAAGCTTCTTGAAAAGCAATCGGGTTTACTGGGCATCTCTGGTGTTTCGCTCGATACGAGAATCCTACGAAAGCGAGATGATGCGCAGTCGAAGCAAGCAATTGAGATGTTTGCTTATCGAGTGAGGCAGTTTGTCGGCGCATATCTGGCAGTGCTTGAACGGGCTGAGGTAGTGATCTTTGGTGGTGGGATTGGAGAAAACACGCCAGAAGTAAGGAACTATGTTTGCCGCGGTTTTGAGGGCTGGGGGCTTGAACTGGATGCCGCAATAAGTGAAGCTACGGTGGAAGGTGACAAACAAATTTCTACCGGCTTGTCGAAGCTTGGGGCGTGGGTGATTCACTCGGAAGAAGGTTTGCAACTTGCGCATGAGTGTGCGCAGGTTCTATGAATGCGCCTTAGAGAGAGTCTACGAGGCGATTCATCTTGCCCTCCTGTTGCTCGATGGATTCGATCAGTTTGAATTGCGTGCGACAGCGATCGAGGTTGTGGTCCGGACGATTGACTTTGTAGTATGTGTCCCCGGCGAGATAGTCGGCAAGGAAGCGCAAACCCATTTCGAAGGAGATGAGCTTCCCAGAAAAGGCAAGATACTGTCGCTCCTCCTTCGTCAGGAATTCGCCGGCAGACGCAAGATAACCGCGCACCAGTGCCTCGAACATTGGGAACTGCATGGTGACTTTTGACAGGTCTTTTTCATCTTCGAGGGAGGGGCTCGTTGCAGTGCGGACCATGTCGCCAAAGTCATAGAGAGCCAGACCAGGCATTACCGTATCGAGGTCGATGACGCAGATGCCCTCGCCGGTTGAGTCATCGAGCATAACGTTGTTGAACTTTGTGTCGTTATGTGTGACACGTTCGGGAAGGCCCGCGGTGAGCAAGATTGCGGTGATTGCATGACGTTTGTATGCGAAGTCTATCTCAGGCAAGGCGCTTTTAGCGCGGCCAACAACATCGCTGTTGACAGCATGGTCAAAGTTTGCGAAACGCTTTGGCGTGTGATGGAAATCGGGAATGGTGTCGTGCAATCGTGGAGCGGGAAGGTCTGCTAGCAGCTTCTGAAATCGCCCAAATGCTTTCGCTGCCTGAAATGCCTGATTGGTCGAGGTTACGGTGTCATAACTACGTGCCCGCTCAATAAATCGATAGGCTCGCCAGTAATTTCGTTCCGGGTCTACGTGCCAAAATCTTCCATCGTGCGCCGGTATAAGGGAAAGCACGCGGCGGAGAGAATCGGGCTCGGAGGAGACTCGCGCTGCGAGGTGCGACGTGACGCGCTCGATATTCTCCATTAGTGCGGCAGGGTTGGTAAAGATACGGTGATTGATGCGCTGGAAGATATAGCGTACAGTAACTGCGCCTTGCGAAAAGATGACACAATATGTGTCGTTAATATGACCGCTGCCGTAGGGTGTACTGCTGAGAAAGGCGTCGTCGATTTGAAAGTGGCTCGCGATGGCGCCGACGTCGTGTTTTGGACTCATGCCCACAGTCTCTTCGGATAATAGCCTTCGTGAACGAGCCGAGAGATGCCTTCGATGACATGTGGCAGGTCAGCACGATAGGTAATACCAAACCAGGAATCGTGGGTGCGCAGGACCTCTACCTTGGCTCGCCCGCTTTGAATAAGTGTATTGATTGAGGAAGGCAAATAACACTCCGATCGAAGGTCGGAGCCGTTGCGCTCGAGAAATTGTTCAAACTGCTGCTGAAGATCAGCGAAGATGTTTGGATGAAAGCCCCACAGGTTCAACGAAACTAATTCATCGCCTGATAGCTGCTTAGTCTGACCGGCTTCGTCGGTGCTGGCGATGGCGGTTGCAGTGCGCTTGATTCGAGTCATCTCGACTACATCGGCGAGATATCCTTCGGCGGTCACGCTGCAAATGCCGCGCGATACCGGGCCGAAGTCGGAGAGAGTGTTGCGCAGCAGGAAGCCGACCATTGCGTATTCCTCTATTGCAAATCGCAGATGATGTGCGAGAACACGATATCCCTCGACGCCGTAAAAGTCGTCTGCATTGATTACGGCAAAGGGTTCGTCGATTGTGCCTGCGGCCATCAGGACAGCGTGTGTTGTGCCCCAAGGTTTGGTTCGATCTGGCGGTGGTGACCAACCCGGTGGAAGCTTATCGAGCACCTGAAATACGTAGTCGACCTTGATGTGTTCTTCAAAGCGTGAGCCGACCAGCTCGTGGAATGTCTCGGCCATCTCTTCACGAATTACAAATACGACGCGACGGAAACCGGAGCGCAGGGCATCGTAGATGGAGTAGTCAAGGATGGTTTCGCCGGCTGGCCCAACGGGCTCAATCTGTTTGAGGCCGCCATAACGGCTACCCATACCAGCGGCGAGAACGAGCAAGGTTGGAGAAATTGGTGATGCAATTAACTCAGACACGCAGAAAGATGCTCCTGCGATACATCCAATAAAGAATGAGCCAGTAGACAAGCATTACGAACACGCCGAGCACCAGCGGCTGAAGGCCGGCGCCCAAGAGGCCGAAGATGCGATGTCCTAGATTGATGTGGAGATTGTCGATGATGAAGTCCTGCCATAGATGGACCAGCAGGTATGCGGCGATTGAATTAACCCCGACCACGGCGAGAGGAAATGCCCACCTGCGGTAGTGCTTGACGTCGATAATCCAGGAGAACACGGCGAGGAACCAGAAGCAGATTCCGCCGCTGAACAGGGTCCAACTTGGGGTCCAGATTCGCTTGACTATGGGGCAGACGCCTGTGAAGTGAAGGATTAGACCGGCCGCGACCAAGAGGGCTCCTGCGATGAGGAACTTTTTTACGGGGATCTTTGGCGCTGAAGAACGGAACCATTCGCCGGCACGAAGGCCCAAGAGCATGGTGCCGAGCGTGGGAATGAAGCTTAGTGTCAGGTATCCGCCGCCGTTGTACATAAATCTTGACGCGCGCGGAAACAGATTGAGGAACCATACGTCGACTGCCTGGCCAAGGTTGCTGTTTTTGTTCCAGTGTGAGGCGAAGCCAGTGAAGTTGTGATGCCAGTCTGGAGGTACTCCGACGGCGGCGTAGTTGAAGTCTGCCCCTGGCGCGGGATAGAGCGCCCACGCGAGCCAGTAGCCGAAGAGCAGTATTCCGATTGCCGTCCACTGCCACTTTGGCTTGCAGTACGCGAGCAGGAAGGCGAAGGTGAATCCCAGGCCGATCTGGGTAAGCGTGTCTTCAAAGGTGAAGTTGGTTTGGGCGCTGTGCGTGGATCGAAGAAAGATTCCGAGCCAGACCAACAGCAGGCTTCGCCACATGGTGTGCGCAAGCTGCTTGCCGAAGCTCTGGCCTTTGCGGATTCGGCTGGCGATTGAGTAGGGAAGTGCGACGCCCACGAGGAAGGTAAACGACGGCTGGATCATGTCGTGAAGACCCATTCCGGCCCATTCGACGTGTGTTTGATTATATGCGAGGATATGCCAGAAAAGGCTGTCGGGGTAGGCGCGGTAGACCGATGCAAACTCGAGCACTTCGCCCATCATCAGGAGCATTACGAGACCGCGGTAAGCGTCCACGGCGATGTTGCGCACCGGAGCGGAGACGGTGGCCTGTCGCTCTACTCGGGGCTCGGTGAGCGGTGTTTCCTGCGGGCTGACTATGGCTTGCATTGGGCTCACCGTTGCTGATGTTGTTGATTGGCTTTGGAGCGATTGCCGCGAAATTTGGAAAGCTGTAAAGCCTGTAAGGTAGCACATGAGATTTGTGCAGCGCCAGATGGAATCACATATTTGGGCTGGGCATGCGCGGGCTCGCCCGGCAAAGGTATATTGATCGGATAGGCAAAATTGGGTCGATTGAGGCCGTTACGGTTGGCCGGGGCTGCCCTATTCAGGCAAGCTATTCCGTTGAGGGGAGAGAGATGAGCAAAGAAGTACCGGTTTTACTCGACGACGTATCGCGAAGGAAGTTCCTGCAGCTGGGCGGCATCACCGCCGTGGGCATGAGTATTCCGATGCTCCACGCGGAGTCGCCGAAAGCGAATGCGTCTAGCGTTATTGGTATGAAGTTCGCCCCGGAGGAGCCGCGAATTGGGATCATAGGGACTGGCGGAAGAGGGACCAGTCTGCTGGAAAATCTGCTCGCCGCCGATGTGAAGGTTCTGGCGCTTTGCGATGTTGTTCAGGAGAAAGCTGAACATGCACAGTCACTGGTGGTGAAGGCTGGACAGAGTTCTCCTGAACTGTACACGAAGGGCGATCATGCTTTTGAATCGCTGGTGACGAGAGACGACATCAATCTTGTGATCATCGCTACTCCGTGGGACTGGCACGTGGAGATGGCCGTGGCCGCGATGAAGCATGGCAAGCATGCGGCGGTTGAGGTTCCGGCGGCGACTACGATTGAAGATTGCTGGAAGCTTGTGGATACTTCGGAGCAGACTCAGCGGCATTGCATGATGCTCGAGAACTGCTGTTATGGGTATAACGAAACACTGATCCTGCGCATGGTTCACGAGGGGCTGTTTGGCGATCTGTTGTACGGAGAAGGAGCTTATGTTCACGATCTGCGCGATGAGCTTTTTTCGAATAAAGGGGAGGGTTTGTGGAGACGCACCGCGCATACGCTGCGGAATGGAAACCTTTATCCCACGCACGGATTGGGACCGGTGGCCAATTACATGAGTATTCAAAGGGGTGATCGGTTTGATTATGTTGTTTCGATGAGCACACCGCAGCGCGGGCTGGATGAGTACCGCAAGGCGCATCTTGAGCAATCGGATCCACGCTTGGCAGAGAAGTACATCAACGGCGATATGAATACTTCTCTGATCAAGACTGCAAAGGGTCTAACAATTACGGTGAAACACGATACGGTGAACCCACACCCGTACGATCGCATTAATGTAATTGCGGGGACGAAGGGCGTCTTTGCTGACTATCCGCCGCGTATTTACTTTGATGGGCAGAGCGGGGGCGAGGCGTGGGGCAGCATCGATGCGTACAAAGAGCACCAGCATCCGCTCTGGAAGCGCGAGGGCGAGATCGCTCAGAAGCTTGGCGGACATGGCGGCATGGATTACATCATGCTGTACCGATTGATGCAGTGCATGCGCGAGGGGCTGGAGCCTGATATGGATGTGTACGATGCCGCTACGTGGTCTGCTCCAGCTCCGCTGAGTAGGGCTTCGCTTGCGAATGGAAGCGCGCCTGCCAGGTTCCCCGATTTTACACGCGGAAAGTGGCAGGAGCGCACAGTTTCGCAGATCGCCGTTCAGGAGTAGTACGCCTGTCGGTATTCTTGAGTGCCTTTTGAAAATTGGAGTCAAGCCTTGATTGCTGCACGACGTTTTGCTGCTGTTCTGCTTACGATTATTGCGGCCGTTACGGTGTTGTCTGCGAACTGCTTTGGACAATCAGGCGATGTGTGGAGCGTTCAGTCGCCTGACGGAAAAACTACGGTGCAGGTGCATCGATCGCCGTTTTCTTACTCTGTCGCGAGCAGAGGGCACACGGTCATTTCCAACTCTCCGCTTGGTCTCGAGTTCAAGAGCCAAGCTCGATTTGGGAAGTTGAGACTCACAGGTCAGCAGCAGCACTCAGTTGATGTTACGACTACGCCGGTGTGGGGTAAGTCGAGCTCCATTCGCAATCACTATAACGAGATTGCGCTCTTCTTTAGTGAAGAAGTGGGGGCTCATCGGAAACTGGAGTTGGTCGTTCGTGCCTATGACGATGGCGTGGCGTTTCGATATAACCTTCCGGTACAAGGGGATGTTCGCGACTTTGTCGTCTCTAGGGAATTGACGGGGTTCTATTTTCCGGGGGATCCGACGGTTTGGGCGACTACATATCCTGCGTTCCACAATTCTTCTGAGCAGCACTATGCTCGCGGACAACTCACAGACTTGTCTACGGGGACGATCGTTGGCCTCCCACTGCTTGCGCAGGTGACACCCGATTTCTACGCGGCTATTGCTGAGGCTGATTTGACCGATTGGGCGGGCATGTCGCTGACGCCTACGAATGACGGTCTGGTAGCCAATCTTTCGCCGCGCTTAGATGGGAATGGGTTAGTCGCAGGAACGCTACCGCATGCTTCGCCATGGCGCGTGATCATGTTGAGCGCTACGCCGGGCGGACTTATTGAGTCGTCGCTGATAGAGAATCTTAGTCCGCCGTCGGCTATCCAGGACACTTCCTGGATCAAGCCCGGCATGACGGCGTGGGATCACTGGTGGAGCGGCGATACCAAGGTCGACAACGACACTATCAAGCATTACATCAGCTTTGCCTCGGAGATGGGCTTTCCTTATCAACTTATTGACTGGGAATGGTACGGGGTTCCCAACGATCCAGCGGCCGACATTACGAGGATTGCACGTCAGCTCGATATGCCCGGCCTGTTGCAGTTTGCCAAGGAACATAATGTCCGGGAATGGTTGTGGATTCACAGCTCAGACGTAAATCGCGCGCTGGAGGCTGACAAGCTTGACTCGGCCTTTGCCACATATGAGAAGTGGGGCATTGCGGGCGTCAAGATCGACTTTATGGATAGCGACGATCAGGCGATGGTCAACTGGTACATACGCATTGTGCAGATGGCTGCCGCGCATCACCTGATGGTGGATTATCATGGCGCATTTAAGCCTACGGGACTGCGGGTGACTTACCCGAATCTTCTGACACGCGAGGGCGTGCTGGGGAACGAGTACAACAAGTTCAGCAGCCGCGTGACGCCGACGCACAAGCTTACGATTCCATTTACGCGCATGCTGGTTGGACCGATGGACTACACGCCCGGTGGTTTTCTTAATCGCAGCCCGGCGGAGTGGAAGCAGACAATTCCTACAGAGGTGATGGGCAGCCGTGCACAGGAGCTTGCGTTGTTTGTTGTCTATTGGAGCCCGCTTACCTGCGTTACCGACGATCCGGATCACTATCGCAATCAGCCGGGGCTCGATTTTCTGCGGGTGGTCCCGACCGTGTGGGATGAAACGAAGGTGCTGGATGGCTTGGTTGGAGAGCACATTGTGATTGCGCGGCGTAAGGGCGATCGATGGTTTGTTGGCGGCATGACTGGCGACCATTCTTATGCGTATCGGCTTCCGATGAACTTTCTTGGAAAGGGAAGGTATACGGCACATCTTTTTCTCGACCCTAGGGATACAGGCGCGAGTTATGAGGCGCTCGATCAGAGCACCAGAACCGTGACCGCTGCGGACACGCTGATGCTGCCGATGCGTCCGGCTGGCGGGGCGGCACTCTACTTTGAGCCTGTCGAGGCGCATTGAAGAATTCAGAATGAGCTACGGCAATTACAATGACAACGCAGCTCCAAACAATTCAGGAACTACCGGCCATAGGCTGTTTTCGCCGGCACTCAGGAGAGATAGTGGATACTTCCAGATCGAGATCATTTCGCCAATGGTGTGGAAAGCTTGCTTGCACTGCAATCCTTGTCTCCATTTCGTTGACGACCAGCTATGCAGCGCCATCGGAAGATGCGCTACTGAGGCTTATGCCCTATCCACGATCGGTTGAGCGGTCTTCGGAATACTTAGTTCTTGGCAAAGAATTCCATGCGGCCGTTTCTCGTACGGGTGATGCTCGGCTCGACGGAGCGATGAACCGGATGCTGGTGAGACTGGATCGGCAGTGTGGCGGCATTCTACGGTCGCAGTCGCAGCCTGTAAGCGGCGCTCCGACGATCTCAATTGAGGCAGCAGCGCCGGGGGGTGTGATTCAGTCGTTGGACGAAGACGAGAGCTACCAGTTGCGAGTTACCGAGACCGGCGTGAGCCTGAAAGCCCAGACGGATGTAGGCGCTATGCGGGGCCTTGAGACGCTACTGCAGCTTGTTACGCTGCGTGAGGGTTCATGTGCGGTGCCGGTGGTGACGATCGATGATGCTCCGCGCTTCCGCTGGCGTGGGTTCATGCTTGATGTGGTTCGTCACTTCGAACCAGTGAGTGAAGTAAAGCACACGCTCAACGCTATGGAGGTGGCGAAGCTGAATGTCTTCCACTGGCATCTCAGCGATGATGAGGGCTTTCGCGCGGAGAGCAAGAAATATCCCAAACTGACTGCTGTTGCGTCGCGCGGTGAGTTCTATACGCAGGATCAGATGCGGGAGGTTGTTGCTTATGCGCGGGAGCGGGGCATCCGCGTCGTGCCTGAGTTTGACATGCCGGGCCACAGCACCAGCGAGGCTTTTGCATACCCGGAGTATGCCTCTGGTGAGCAGATCGCGGTGCTGCCCAACTTTTATGGAGCGCCGCATGCGGAGCTCGATCCGTCGAACGAGAAGACCTATAAATTCATCGACGAGTTTGTAGGTGAGATGTCGGGGATTTTTCCTGACGCCTACTTCCATATCGGCGGGGATGAGACTACAGGCGAGGCATGGCTTAAGAATCCGCGCATCGCGGCGTTTATGAAGCAGAAAGGGTTTGCAAAGCCCGATGAGCTGCAGGCTTATTTTAATCAGCGATTGTTGCCCATCCTGACGAAACATCACAAGAAGATGATTGGCTGGGATGAGATCTTGAGCCCTGCTTTGCCAAAGGACATTATGATTCAGAGCTGGCGCGGTGTGGAGTCGCTTTCCGCAGGAGCCAAGCAGGGTTATGAGGGCATTCTCTCGGCGCCGTATTATCTTGATGCACAGAAGACGTCAGAGGAGATGTATCTTGCGGATCCGATTCCGGCCGACACGACGATGACGGCTGAGGAGCAGAAGCTGATTCTGGGCGGCGAGGTCTGTATGTGGTCTGAGCAGATTCACGAAGAGACGATTGATTCCCGCGTGTGGCCGCGAACGATAGCGATGGCAGAGCGTTTCTGGTCTCCGCAATCAAGGCGCGATGTGCCGGATATGTATCGCCGCCTGCGCCTTGCGTCGCTGGAGCTTGAGGATGTGGGCCTTAAGCACATCATCGGTCCCAAAACTTTGCGACGTAACCTGATCGGCTCGACGGAGACTGAGAGTATCGATGCTTTCGCGGCGGCTCTCGAGCCAGTCAGTTTTAGCGATAGGTCTGACACACAGCATACAGATGCACTTTCATCGCTTGACCGCATGGTGGATGCTGTGGTGGCTGATCCGCCAATGCGCCAGCAAATGCAACAGGAAGTGGATGCCGTGCTGGGCAAATTGAACGCTGATGGCCACGGAATTTCACCACGGGTCGCGGCTCAAATGCTTCGCAGGCAGTTCACGGTGTGGGTTGAGATTGCGCCTGGGATGCAGGCGCTTGCGAAGCAGTCGCCACGGCTTTCTGACATGGGGACCCGCGCTCAGCAGCTTGGGGAGTTGGGGCAGGCAGGGCTCGAGGCGCTTGCATTTCTCGATGCACAAGCGAAGGGTGGCACTGAATGGCAGCAGTCGAAGCTGGCTGTGATCACCGAGGCGGAGAAGCCTTCCGCGCTGATACGGTTTGTCTTTTTGCCGTCGTTGAAGCAGTTGGTTGAAGCAGCCGGCAGCGGTCAGACGACGAGTAAGTAGGCGTGTGCATTCCTGGGCCTGCGCTTAGCGTGCAGGTCTGGCTGCCTGCAAGCGAGAAGAATCACGAACGATAAGGGTGGCGGGCAGGCGGACGTGCGAGACGTTTGCGCCGGAGCCGTTTTGGTTGGTGCGATCTGAGATTCGATCGAAGAGAACCTCAACAGCTCGATGACCAATCTCGTAAGTGGGTTGGACGATGGACGTGATGCGGGGCTGGAAGAGGTCCTCATCGAGCAGTTCGTCAAAGGTGACGAAGGCGATGCTTCCCGGCGTCGTAAAGCCAAGTGAATAGAGGCTCTTCAACGCGCACATACCGGTAACCCCATTGGTGGCAAAGAGTGCTGTGGGTCTGGGCTTAGAACGCAAGAGGCCGCGTTGGCACGCAGCGTGTACGTCTTCCATTTCGAAGCTTGCGTTCCACTCCAGCGACGGCAGCAGCGGAATGCCGACCTCCCGTAGCGCGCGACGGTAGCCGGTAATGCGGTCCTGCTCATTGCGAAGCGTGGGCGGCCCGGTGATGATTGCGATGCGACGGTGGCCCATCGAGATCAGATGACGTACTGCGAGTTCTGCGGCGCCGAAGTCATCGACACAGACTGAGTCCGTCTCGAGGCCTTCGGGGAGGCGGTCGACGCAGACAACGGGAGGTCCGGCAGCGATTGCGGACACACTCTCCGGAGACCACTTGTAGTCGCCGGCCGTTACAAGCAGGATGCCGTCGACACGCTGCCGGAGTAATGCCAGCATATCGATCTCGAGCTCATGGCTGCGCTGGGAATCGAGTACCACGAGAAAGTGTCCACGCTCTCTGGCTGCTGCTTCGGCTCCGCGAACAATCTTAGGGAAGAATGGGATTGTGATGTCGGGAACGACGATACCAAGTGTGGTGGTGCGATTGGTCTTGAGGCTTCGTGCAATCAGATTGGGCTGATACTTGAGGTCGCGGATCGCTTCCAGCACCCTGCTACGGACATCGTCGCTGACACGCGTGGAACCGCTGATTACGTTGGAGACTGTTCCGGCGGAGACTCCGGCGTGTTTCGCGAGCTCTCTCTGAGTCACCATCTTGTCAGCCCGATCTTTTTCGCTTAGTCAAACAGGAACTGAAGGTGTTGAACGAATCGAGCTGACGAGATCGGGAGCGGTAAAAAGGGTTTGACAGGCTCATCTCAAAACCCATAGATTGATTGCGAAATTGAGACGTCTCATCCGAGCTATTGTACATAGTTTTAGCGCAGGCGGCTGGCCTTAGGGAACGTCATCTGCGCTTGAAGAATGAGCAGTAGTATTCTTATGGCGGCTCGTGAAAATGGGAGAGATGCTGATGGAACTGGAATCAAAGAATACGAGCCGGGAAACGATGAGCCGACGTGCATTCGGCGGCGCTGCGGCGGCCTCTGCTGTGATGGCATTCGCCGGTGGCGCTTTGCCGATCCGTGCAGAGAGTTCAACGAAGACGGAGTCTTCGCAGTACCGCACCGGAAATGGCGAGTGGACGTACGATGTTGTGCCCGGCTGGGGGAAATTGCCGGCAGGCAAGACGTTTGGCGGCACGCACGGGGCAATTGCGAACGACCGGGCGGGCAATGTGTATGTGAGCACGCAGAGTGAAACAGGTATTCTTGTTTACGATTCGAGCGGTCACCTGTTGAAGACGATTGCCAATCAATATCCCGAGGTTCACTCGCTGTATCACAGTGTTGAGGGTGGAGATGAGTTCTTCTATGCGACGGTGCAGAAGGGGACGCCTGCAGAGAACTGGCTGATCGTCAAGATGAAGATGGATGGGAGCGTGGTGCAGAAGATTACCGCTCCTGGTGAGGCTGGATTCAAACAGCCGAATGAGTGGCGTGTTACGGCGGTGGTTACGGGGCCTGATGGGTCGCTCTATATCGCGAATGGGTACGGAGATTCGCGTATCTTCCGATTTGATAAGGAAGGCAACTATAAATCGAGCTTTGCCGGGAAGGGTGCCGAGGACGGGAAATGCGACTGCAGCCATGGGCTTGCGGTTGATACTCGTTATGGGCAACCCTTGCTGCTGGTTTGCGATCGCGAGAACTTCCGGCTGAGCCACTTTGATTTCGATGGAAAGTTTGTAGGGCATGTTACGCAGCATATGCGGCGGCCATGCCAGGTGAGCTTTCGTGGCGACTATGCTGTTGTCTCCGAATTGCAGGGTCGGGCGACGATTCTGGACAAGAACAATGTGCCGGTGGCGTTTATCGGGGATAATCCGCAGCAGAACCAGTGGGCCAATTACACACTTACTCCGGAGAGCATTGCGCCTACTGCCTTCAGCGCGGCGCATGGCTGCTTCATCGACAGCGATGCGAATATTTTTGTTTCCGACTGGAACAGGACTGGCCGGTTGACCAAGCTGACGAGAGTTGCGTCTTAGCTGCGTGGGATTCGTCCTTAAACGGTCTCAAACAGCGTAGTGCGACTGCACGATTTCTGGCCTGATAACAGACGCTAAAATGATATGCTTGAGACGTCTCATTTTCCTGTGAGTTTCGATCGATTCGGGAGTAAGTTGTGAAGAGTGGTTTGCAGAGGGAAGCAGTTTACCGCGGTGTATGTTCGTTCGTACTGGTTGCGGCCAGCTTCGGTATTTTTGGCATGATTGTGCGCACGCCGGTTTCGGCTGGGCAGGCTGCCGCGCCTCAGGATAGCCATCCGGAGTTTCCAGCGGGTGAGGGCAGGGAAGCCGTCTTTCGTGTTTGCGTAAAGTGCCACTCGCCGAACATTATTCTCGCTTCGGGGCAAGATCGAACCGGATGGGAGAACACCATCACCAAGATGGTGCGGCTGGGTGCCGTAGGCACGGATGAGGATTTCACTGACGTTGCGGATTACTTGACCGAGAATTTTCCTCCTTCGGCGGTGAAGAAGGTCTTTGTCAACATGGCGACTGATAAGCAACTTGCGGATGCGCTTGAGATCAGCCTCGATGACGCGAAGGCCATAGTTGCATATCGCGACAAGATCAAGGGCTTCAAATCGATCGACGATCTAAAGGCTGTGCCTAACGTTGATGTGAAGAAGATCGATGCAAAGAAGGACCGCCTGATCTTTGGAGCGGGCGCTCCTACTCCGGCCAACTGAGCGATTCGGGAATGCTGTCTGATACCTGACTTGTGATCCAGTACTCGGCGTTCAAGCGTCCGCGGGCTGGTATCCAAGTATATGTTGGCGTGTCGAGCACACGATTGCGTTCGACCATCTCGCGCCTGCTTTCGGGGAAGGGTGAAACACCGAATTCCATGCCACGAGTGATCGTCTTGCCGTCCCATGGAGAAGCCTGGCGGCTGCAATTTTCTTCCCAGATTCCGAGCCATGGAAAGTCTGCAGATTTCCATACATAGCCGAATGCGAGCCGAAACTGTGGTGAATAGGCCACAAAGTACGTGTGATCGCGCTCTGGGGTGGTGAGGTGCGCCGTGTAGCCGCTTGCTGGTGCGGTGGGGTGCATTTTTCGGAGATCGGTCTCTCCGCCCTCTCTCAGCGGGGCAATCGGCCAGGTGAACTCGGCGCCGGGGGCGAGATATCGCGCGAATCCAGGATCTGTTTCAGAAACGATTGAGCGAGCCATTGAGGCTCGAAATTCTGTTGTTGCGGGATCGAGAAAAGGCGGGCTTAGAGTGACGTGCTGTGTCCACGCAAGGGGCCTGTCGATGTCGGTGAGATTTTCGACTGATTCCTGAATTCGAATGTGCTGTCCGTGAAGCTGAATGGTGCGGATGAACTTCAATTGAGCGAGCTGTAGTGTCAGCCGCATCACGAGTTCGTTTGAAGAATCTTCGATCTCATAGCGGTCGACGGAAGCTTCTCCGTGAACGGTGAGGCCGGCGGCAGCCTCCGCTTCTGACGGGCCGCCGAAGATATCGAGACAAAGATTATGACCCATGATGCCGACCAGCAATTTGGCGTCTGAGTCGGTTCCGAATTGGCCGTGTTGATCAGGGCCGAACCTGGATGGTTCAATCGATTTCCAATGCGGAATCCACAGGGGGCTTACGCCGGCGCGTTTGTCGAAGATTTCAGCGATGTGGCCGCCCTCAACCAGCACCGTCAAGCGCAACAAATCGTTTTCAAGGTGGATCGCCTGGCGATCGTTGAAGATTGCGGCTGTCACGATCGTGGCCTTAAGGAAGTTTCTTGAGCCAGATATTGCGATGCCGGATCTTGAGATTGCCGGGGCCTTCGATCTCTAGGGCTATGTAGCCTTTGGCCTGGGCGAACTTTGGATCTGTGTCGACGAGCACGGACATGATGTGGCCGTTGATGATGTGAACCAGTGTGCTACCGTCAGCGATGATCTCAACCTGGTTCCATTCGCCGGGCTTGATGAATGCCTTCATCTCGTCGCCCGTTCCGAGAAGGGCGAGGAGAGTCGGCTTCTTATTTGGCTCGGTGGCGACGACTTGGCCGCGCCACGCGATGATGCCGCGCGGGGAGCTTTGCTCATAGAGCTGGCCTGTGTATTTGTTGTCGAAGTCGAAGTCGGCCTGATAGCCGGACATGTTCCACTTTGCGCGCTTCTTTGAGAGGTCCTGATTTTGCTGCCATCGCTGCTGTTGTTCGGCAGTCAGGCCCTCGGGTGCGGGGCCTAACTTTGGCGGAACCAGCAGGCTGCGATATTGCACTCCCCCATTGGCGCCTTTGCCTTCGAGCTTCATCTCAAGCTTGAGCTGAAAATTCGCGGGCTGTCCGCCTTTCCAGATGATGTTGGTGGTGCCGGAGGGATGGTCAGGGCTCGATTCGCCTACAATGGCAGCGTCTTCCACGTGCCATACTTCGGTGTCGCCGTCCCAGTTGGTCAGGGTCTTGCCGTCGAAGATCTGGGTCCAGCCTTCGTGGTCATCGAAGTTAATCGGCTCGGGCTGAACGAAGTGAAATGCCGGGCGATGCGCTGGAGCGGCAGGCTTCTGTGCGTGCATGATCGCCGGAGTGGTGCAGCAGAGTAGTGCAGTCGATACGATAGCGGAAGACCAGTTGATCCCGTACGAAACCTGTCTCTGAATAGTCGATCCTTGTGCCATGCTTTTCTCCTTGCGGCGATTCGGCGTCGCGATTTATGCGGCGGGTATTTGCTCCCATTGTCTTGTTTTTGCTGACTTCAATACGGCGTCTGTGACGTAATCTGTGGCGAGTCCATCGCGAAAGGTCGGGGCTGCTGCATGGCCGCTTTCGAGGCCGAGAATGAAATCGGCTACTTGGTGAATGAAGGTGTGTTCATAGCCGATCTGAAGGCCGGGGACCCACCAGTTCTTCATGTAGGGGTGATCGCCGTCGGTGATGTGAATGCTCTTCCATCCGCGCAACTGGTCTTCGTCGCGATAGTCGAAGTATTCGAGGCGATGGAGGTCGTGAAGATCCCATGAGGCCGAGGCGCGTTCACCATTGATCTCGAGTGTGAAGAGAGCCTTGTGGCCGCGCGCATATCGAGTGGCTTCAAAGATCGCCATGGATCCATTGGCGAAGCGGCACAGAAAGGCGCTTGCGTCGTCGATCTTTACAGGCTCGACCTGTCCAGTCAGATTGTGCTTGCGCTCCTTGATGAAGGTCTCAGTCATCGCAGAGACTTCTGCGATCGGGCCATTGAGCCACAGGGCCATGTCGATGTTGTGTGCGAGGAGGTCGCCGGTGACTCCGCTGCCAGCTACGGCGCTGTCGAGCCGCCATAGGCCTTCGCCCCCTTGCGGTAGGTCTTGTGAGATAGTCCAGTCCTGCAGGAACTGGGAGCGATAGTGGAAGATGCGGCCGAAGCGGTTGTCGTCGAGGAGCTTTTTGAGCAGAACGACCGCGGGCACGCGCCGGTAGTTGTACCAGACCATGTTTGGGACGTTGGCTGTGTCGACTGCATCCACCATGGATTTGGCTTCTGCGGCAGTGCGGCCGAGAGGCTTTTCACAAAGAACCATCTTGCCGGCTTTGGCTGCGGCGATGGCTATCTCCGCGTGAGTGTCGTTAGGGCTTGCGATGTCGATCACGTCGATGTCTTTGCGTGCGATGAGCGCTCGCCAATCCGTCTCAATGGATTCGTAGCCCCAGTTCTCGGCGAAGCCTTTGACGCGATCGGCGTTGCGGGCACAGACGGCCTTTAACACCGGGCGGCATTTGAGATCGAAAAAGCGCGGGGCTTGCAAAAACGCGTTGGAGTGCGTGCGCCCCATGAATCCGTAGCCGACGATTCCGATGTTCAGATCTTTCTTCGACACAGCAAGCTTCTCCGTAAAATGTAAGCGAGATATCAGTCCCAACCGTGAGCGTCGCGTACCTGAATCATGGTGGCGAGAATCTTTACCCATATCTCTGGCGCGGTCATCATGGAATTCGGAAACATGCAGCCGTCCCAGCAGATATGTTCGTATGCTCGCGTAGGGGAGCCATCCTCATTGCGCATCCAGAGGCCGGCGATCTCGACGATATTCATTTTCCCGTTCGGATCGTCGGGAGGGCAGTGGCGGCCGGTCTTGTCGTGAGAGCCGGAGCCTTTTACGGTGCCGTCGTTCTGCGCGACATGGAAGTCGATTGTCCATGCCCGGAGGGCGTCAGCAACCTGCTTCAGCGCATTTTTCAGTACGCTGTGATCTGACCAATCGTAATCTGCAGGTAGCAGCCTGCTTTCGGGCGAGTTGTAGCCGAGGCTGTAGAGCATGGTGTGGGCCATATCTGCCTGGAAGCCGAGCGTCTTGGGGCGGCCGACTTGCTCAAGCAACTCAACCATGTGCTTCCATCCGTGCATACCGCCCCAGCAGATTTCACCTTCGGCTGCGAGACGTTCTCCGTATTCTTCGGCGATGTTGCATGCTTCGCGAAAGGTCGAGGCAATCGTTTTGGTGTTCGTGATTGGATCCTGAGACCATGCCGCGGGACCCTCTGCGGAATCGATGCGGATTACGCCGTATTTGCGAATGCCCAGGCTGCGCAGTTTCTTGCCGATCTCACAGGCTTTGCGGACCTGCGTAAGGAAGCGGCTGCGTTCCTCTTCTGAACCCATCGCAGAGCCGCCACCGACCGGCGGCCATACCGGGGCAACCAATGAGCCCGCGACGAGCTCGTGCGCGGCGAGCTTATCGGCAAGCTCTTTGAGCTGGTCGTCTGTTGAATCGATGTCCGTATGCGGCAGCGCGAGGAAGAGATCGACGCCGTCGAACTTTGTGCCGTCCACTTCGGCGGAGGCTGTGAGGTTGAGCATCGTGTCAAGATCGATCGCGGGTTCGGCGGCGCCTCCTTTACCGACGATGCCGGGCCACATCGCGTTGTGCAGGGCGGGGAATTTGTGCTTTGAGGTACTCATGATGATGCCCCTTCTAGCGATCTTTCCGCAACGATTCAGCGTCGGGATTGCCTGGACCGAAGTGCTTGAGGATAACGAGCGGATCAGTCTTGCTTGGGTTCTCGATGCGTACGCCTTCCTGCGCGGCTGAGGCTGTCACGAAGAGCTCATCTTCTGTGAGTTCGCCGAAGCGAATCATCGATGGCGTGCAGACCTGGGTGCCGCCGAAGGTGCCGTAGCCCTGCGTGAGGATGAGCCCATAAGCTGCGGCATCTTTGATGGTCACTGTACGGCCCGGTAACACAGTAAGTTCTTTTGCTGAATAGTAGCCACCTCCATACGTGATCCATAGTTCGCGATAGCCAGCTTCTTCCATCTCTTCGACGGCCCTGACTGGGACCGGATGCCGTTTGTTGGTTTTGCCGAATTCGGGATTTATGTTAGCTTCCCAATCGAGCATGCTGATGATGTAGTCGAGATCGTGGTGATACTCCGGAAGGACGTCCTTCACCAGCAGATCCCACGGAACGATGCGACCTTCGACTTCAGACTGGAACATGGCGAAGACGTCGCTGTTGACCTGCGGCTCATAGGTCACGAGCGAGCCGGGCGCGTGAAGGATACCTGGATCGATTTGCCATCCACTGCCGGGCTCAAGCCGGTACGCGCGGGCGTGGAAGATGATGCCGTTGTCTCCCCGGTTCCAGCGCTCGAGGCAGCGGCGGATGTCGTCTTTGGTCGTACCGGGCTCGAGACCCATGTAGGTGTGCGGAAAGTTATTGAAGAGCTGGTTGTATTGCGGAGGAAAGTAGTATGCCTCGGGCTTGCCTTTGAAGCCTACCTTGCTGGCAAACTCGTCGCTTTGGTGCATGTGGTGGGGAATCGGACCCATGTTGTCGAAGAATTTGCAGAGGAGATTCCAGCCTCCTTCGCGCTCCATCACATCGGCGCTCAGCAGCAGGTCGCCTGCAATTTCGACTGCGTCCTTGAGGAGGAATTTTGCGCCTGCTGCGGGATGCACGTAACTCAGTCCCTCGTCGGGTGTGGTTGCCGGGCCATTGGACGCTTTGGTGGTCGACGAGAACCATCGCTCATTGATGCCGCCACGATGACCGCCGAAGGCATAGAGATCGTCGGGATGGAGCTTCAGTCTGCGTCCGGGAATCATGAACGAACGCGGCACCCACGATGGCTCCAGCCTTAGGACGCCAGATCCGGCGCTTACCGCTTGCTGAATTTTTGCTCGATCCAACATCCGAATTCTCCTCACCGTTCGTCACGGTGTTTGTCATGTAATTTTGTGCGAAGGAACGCTGTTTCTCAGTGCTCCAGCGGGATCCCAAAGGAATAGAGAACGTTCTCGTGATCGGTGAAGAGCGCATGGCTGTCGCCGACCGCAAGGCCCGACAATTGGGTGTACGTCGGTATCTCGTTTTTGCTGGTGTAGAGTTCAGCGCCTGTTTTGGCGTTCAACACGTGAAGGACTGCATGCGTTGAGGGGTTTCCACCGGCCAGAGCCACTACTACGCCGTTCATAATGCGAGGTGGAGCAGGGTTGACCATATCGTCTGAAACCCAAACCGGCTTCAAGGAGAGAGTACCGTTCACGTCATCCAACTTGAAGGCGACGGTGGCTCCATGAGTGGGGGAGCCGGTGCTCTTTACCGAGGCGTCACTCACGGAAACTCCGGAAGAGATAGAGACGTAGACCCAAGCAGTGCCGTCTTTCTCCTGCCATGTCGCGAATCCGTCCCATGTGTGCTTGTCACCTGACTTCGCAATGGGCGGCGTTTCAAAGAGCGGAGTGTGATGATCCGCTCCGCCGAGCGACGCGGCATTCAGAAGTGCAATGCTGCCGTCTTTGCCTGGAGCCAATACGAGCACTTTCTCCTTGTATCCGAAGATCACGGGAGAAACGGCTTCGTAACTGGCCATTCCGCCTTCCGGCGTGTACCAGTCTTTGACCTTCATGTCTTTGCCTATCGCCACCACGCTGCCCGGATGCGCATCTGAGCTTGCATCGGCGGTTCCTGGAGCCGTGACGATCACGGAAGTACCGTCTGGAGTGAGAACTGGCCCCGTTAGCGCGAGCGGCTTGACTTTGCCAACATCATAGTTTGTAACCGGATAAGTACCTGCAGCGAGGTCGATTGCCCAGATGCCGTCAGGCGCGCCTCCGCAGTTGCGGCTTGTCGTGGTGAAGATGGTCTTGCCAGCGAAATTCAATCCGTTGGCACTCGCGTTGGCAGAGGGCAGGAATTTGACCGGAGGTGCGAAGTCAGCACCGGTGGTCATGACCTGCTCGTGGAGCATCCCGTCCGAAGTGAGGACGTAAATGCCCTTGAGTCCGAAATAGCCGCCACCGGGTGCGACGCCGAGCTTGCGTTCGTTGCTCTTGGCCGCAGGGGGCTCGGGCGGAGGAGGGGTTCCCGGCGGACGCCGACGACGGGCGGCGAAGTTGATGACCACCGGTGGTTCCATCAGCACACCGAGGCTCGACACTCCGCAACCCGATGGAGCGGATGACGCGCCGAATTGCTTCTTCCATACCAGAGAGCCGAGTTCGGAGTCTACGGCGAACAAGGTATCTACCGAGCTCCAATAGACAAGATCCTTGAAGCCTTCGCCATTAATCAGCCGGCCTGCGAGCAACGGTTCGCTGAAGGAACGGCCGGCCTTCGGCGGTTGGCCAAGTTTGATCTTCCACAGAAACTTGAATTGGGTTGCCGCATTGTCTGGTGTCAGCCCCTGTTCGTCTTTTTGCCAGCCAACCTGTCCGGCGTCGGAACCGGTCATGGCCCAATCACCACGCTGATCCTGGGCTATCACTGCCGTTGCGCAGAGAGAGGCAAATGCGCACCATAATCCAGCCGCCCGGCCTAATCGTCTCGTCTTCACCGTTACGTCCCTCAGAGTGTTATCAGCTAAATCCGTCGTGCGTTTTAAGGTCAAGAGCTTGCGGTAGCTTTGTCGCAATGCACAAATGTCTACTTCAGGCCAAAGCAATAGATAGTGCCGTCAAATGTGCCGAAGAGGATTTTGTCGCCGGCGATCGAAAGACCCGCCTGATGGAGAAAGGACGCGATCTGGTCACCGCTCGAATACAGCTCTTTGCCGGTTGTGGCGTCGAGTGCAAAGAGCTTGGCCGGAACTGACCGCTTGATCCGCTCCTCTGCGCTGTAAAGGCCGCCTTCGGCGTCGTTGGCCTGCCCTGTGAACTCTCCACCGGCCAGCACGAGAACCACGCCATTCACAATGATGGGCGGCTCAGAGGTGATCATGTCGCGTGACGTCCATGCGGGTTCGAGCACCGTCTTGCCGTCTTTCTCTTTCACCTTCATGGCAATGATTCCGCCGTGAGGTGTCGGTCCGTAGCTTTTCGGAAACTTGACCGCAGCGTCGCCGCCGGTGGGCCCAAGGACCCAGCGAGTGCCGTTTTTGCTTTCCCAGCTGGCCATGCTTCCCCAGGTGCCTTCGGTCTGAAAGTTCACATTCTTGTTGGAGTAGAGCTCGCTGCGGAACAGCGGAGTTTCATGATTTGCGCCGCCCATCGAGTTGGCGTCGAGGAGGAAGTAGCGGCCTTCCTTGCCAGAAGCTACGATGATGTCCCTGCCTTTGTAGGGAAAGACAACCGGCGTGGCGTTCATGTCAAGGTCTCGTCGCGTGAGCCAGATGTGATTGCTTGGCGAGTAATAGTCCTTGAGGGCGAGCTGATCGTTGGAAAATGTGAACGCCTCGACGCTGGTTGAGAGCTTGCCTGTAGCGGCGTCGTATGGGCCATCGCCTGACTCGAAATAAATGGTGCCGTCAGTACCGATTGCCGGACCAGCGACGCCCCACAAACCTGCCTGGGGCGGCTGCGAGACAGTGAGCTTCCTGTTTGCCAGATTGACGGCATACAGAGCATTCGGAACACCGCCGCAGCCCTGGCCCGTAACCGTGTAAAGCACATTGTTAACCAGGTTGAGGCCATAAGGCTTGCCATAGGGCAGCGAGAGCACTTCGATTGGCGGGTCGGTCTCCTGGCCAGTTGCGAGATCCATGATGCGGAGATAGCCGTCACTGGTGATCACGTAGAGGCGACGGACCGGGGCATCGGCGGGCGAGGCAACAGGAGTAGCGCTCAGTGCATTGGTGCAGATGAAGCCACGGCCCTCGCCCTCTTCCTGCGGCTTTTCTGAGGCCCACTTCAGCTTGGTCTGCCATACGACCTTCCCGTCAGCCGCGTCGACTGCAAAGACCTGGTTCGCGGCTCCGGCGAATATCGCAAGGGTTCGATCGCCATCAGCGGTCTTGACGCCGGAGACGATGACGGGCTCGCGAAACGACAGCATGCCCATGGTCTTGGCGTCGACCTTGACTTTCCACAACAGCTGAAGCTTTGAGGCGTTGTGCGGTGTGATCTTCGAGGCCGCTCGTTGCCAGGCGTCGCGCGCTGCACTTCCGCTACTGGTCAGCCATTCTGATTTGGATTGCGCTAATAGAGGAGACAGTGAGGCCAGCGAAAATCCCGCCAAAATGATTGAGGACAAAAATCTTGAGTTGAGCATCCTGTGCCAGGCTCCATGAAAAAACTTCCAATTTGTACCCTGCCAAAAACCAAAATGAGCATGAATGTTACGGGGTCAATAATCCCTTTGGCGCGCGCATGTTCATCTAACTTTCGTCGAAACAAGTGCCAAAATTGAGACGTCTCATTTCGAGCAGAATACTAGCGGCATGACTTGGGAGCTGTCAACGCGTGCGTTTTTCGAGCTGCGGTCAGTTTACGGATGCTCACGCTGAAGGCCTGCGAGGCACGGCATGCAATATGCTTGAAATTGCCCGTGTGGTCAATCGCAATTCAAATCCAGGGAACGGGAGCACCGTGGGAATCAGCCGGACGCATCTGACAAATCTTCTGGTGGTAAGGATTGGCCGGCGATTCAGGATGGGCGGACCGGGGCTGGGGGCTGTCGGCGGCGCGGCATTGGTGCTGGGCCTTCTCGCGGGCCTGCCGGGCTGCAAGCCTTCCATCAGCGCGAAGCCCATCGGTCCGGTGTTTGCGATTAAGCCTCCCTTAGGACTACCTTCGATTCCGATTCCGCCTGACAATCCGCCAACTGCGAATTCGATCACGCTCGGCCGGCGGCTTTTTTATGAAACCCGGCTTTCCAAAGACAATTCGCTCTCATGCGCTTCTTGCCATCATCCGCAGTACGGGTTCACTGATATGCGGCAACTTTCCCTGGGCGTTGGCGGCGCGCTGGGCGTACGACACGCTCCGACGCTCGTCAACGTGGCTTATTCTCCGGTTCTTTTCTGGGATGGGCGTGCTTCGAGCTTGGAGGAACAGGTTGGAAGCCCCATCGTTAATTCGATTGAGATGAATCAAAGCCACGATGCCTCAGTGGCAAAGCTCAGTGATGACCCGGCTTACAAGTCGATCTTTCGCAGCGCGTTTGGTAGCGACGATATTACGATGGAGAGGGTCGAGAGCGCGCTGGCGAGTTTTGAACGCACGATTTTGAGCGGCGATTCTCCATTTGACGAGTACCAGTACGGTCATAGGCAGGACGCGCTAAGTGCCGCGCAGATAAGGGGATTGGCTGTCTTCAAAGATCCGCATCGAGGCAACTGCGCTGCTTGTCACACTGTTGGGCCAAATTTCGCGCTGTTTACCGACGGGCAATTCCACAATACAGGCGAGGGAGTGGGGGACAACGAAGATTTCAGCGACACGGGCCGGTTTGATGTAACAAGACAGAATGCCGACAAAGGTAGATTTAAAACACCGACGCTGCGTAACGTGGCAATCACTGGCCCTTACATGCATGATGGAAAGTTGAAGACTCTGAAGGATGTGGTGGATTTCTATGCCGGGCGCGGGAATTCGAATCCTTATCTGGATAAAGAGATGACAACCATCCAACTCACGGGTCAGGACCGAAGCGATCTTGTGGAGTTTCTGAAATCATTGACAGGGCAAATGCCTCCGAATGTAGGTCCGCCAGAAAAGGATTCTTCGCGATGAAGGCTTTTTATTCGTTCAGTCTCTGTTTGCTTGCGTTGTTGATTGTCTTGCTCTCAAGTTGTTCTTCCGCAAAGAAAGACTCTTCGACAGCGAGTAGCCCTCAGCCACCGCCTGCCTTTCACGTGGATTCTGCAACTGCCGGATCGATCTCCGGCGGCATTCGATATATCGGCAAGCGGCCGGCTCCGAAGACGATCGATATGAGTGAAGACCCCGCGTGTGTTGCGGCGCATCACGGGAAGGCAGTCGATGAATCTCTGGTTGTTTCGCCGAAGGGCGGGCTTGCGAATGCGTTTATTTATGTGAAGAGCGGTCTTGAGGGAAAACGGTTTGATCCGCCTTCCACTCCGGCGGTGATTGATCAGCGGGGCTGCTGGTTCAGGCCTCGCATCATCGGTATACAGGTGAACCAGCTCTTGAATGTCATCAACTCTGATCCCGTTACGCATAACATCCATCCGATGGCCGAGGTGAATCGTGAGTGGAATCACAGCCAGGGAGCCGGCGATCCGCCTCTGGCACGGCGATTCATCAAGCCTGAGGTGATGATCCGGGTCAAATGCAACATTCATAGCTGGATGCATGCTTACATCGGCGTTCTCGATCATCCCTACTTTGCGGTCTCGAGGGATGATGGCAGCTTTACGCTGCCCAATCTTCCGCCTGGCGACTATGCGATCGAGGTATGGCATGAGACGCTCGGCACGCAGGAGCAGAAGGTGACCGTTGCTCCTCATTCCGATGCGCCGGTAAACGTCATTTTCAAGGCTCACTAAGAGGAGAATCCATCGAATGTATAAATCGTTCAGCGCATTTCTTTTAGTTTGTGTGGCCTTAGTTCTTGCGGGATGCCACTCTGCCGAACAGTCTCCTAAGACTGCATCGATTCCGCAGAGCAACGGCCCGCGGATCTACGTGACCAATGAGGTCTCAGGCGACTTAAGCGTGATCGACGCGGGTACTCGTGCGGTAATCGCGACTGTGCCTCTTGGAAAAAGGCCGCGTGGAATTCATGCCAGTCCAGACGGAAAGACTCTCTATGTGGCGCTTAGCGGAACGCCGATCGCCGGTCCGGACGTGGATGAGAGTACGCTGCCTCCTGCGGACAAGAGCGCTGACGGCATCGGTGTCTTTGACGTTGCGCAGAACAAGGTTGTGCGGATCATCCCTGGCGGCTCCGATCCGGAAAACTTTGACCTCAGCAAAGACGGGAAACAGATCTACATCTCCAATGAAGATATCTCTGCGATGAGCATTGTGGATGTTGCTACGGGCAAAGTCGTCAATACAATCAAGATGGGCGGGCAGCCGGAGGGTGTAAAGACTAGTCCGGATGGGAAGCAGGTTTTTATTACTTCCGAAGAGGACGGCACCATCGCTGTGCTCGACCCCGTCGCGGGTCGCATGATCGCGACCTTCAAGGTGGGGCATCGACCGAGGTCGGTCGCTTTTCTTCCTGATGGCTCCAAGGCCTACGTGAACGCGGAGAATGATGGCGGAGTGGTGGTTGTCGATGCGGTTCATCACAAGATGCTGACGGCCATATCGCTCGGCAAGCCTGGAGTGATTAAGCCAATGTCGGTACTGCTCTCGCCAGATTCGAGCCGCCTGTATGTGAGCACTGGCCGCGGACAGCAGGTTTTCACGATTGACACGGCTACGGATAAGGTGCTGGGTTCCGTCACTGTTGGCAAGAGGCCATGGGGAATCGCGCTTTCTCCGGACGCGAAGACGCTTTACTCAGCGAATGGACCGTCGAACGACGTTGGTGTGGTGGACTTGGCGACGAACACTTTGAGCGGAACTATCCAGGCGGGCAAGGGTCCATGGGGGGTCGTTGCGCTACCTCGCTAACATCGACGTATCTTGTTTTTCAAGTACATCAAGAGGCCACGGTGAATTTACGAAAAAGTTGATTCCCTGTTGTGCATCAATGGGTATATAGTTTCTGTTTTGATATTCGAAGGACTCAAATTCGAGTCCAAAAATGTCGCACTTACAGACGAGGTTTACTCATGGCGCTCACGCCGGCAAACAGGCGAGTTTTAAGTTTGGCGATTGTTGTACTTTCAATTGCAGTATGGATTGTTGCCGCAACAGTTCATGTTGGTCGCTCTGTTCATGCAGATCAGGCAGGGCCGGCACAACCTCGTGAAATTAAGCTCGGTACAGCTCGGGCCGGCTCGCTTTACGCGGTCACGTTGGGGATCAAAGACCCGGCGCAGTTGCAGGGAGCTGATGCCATCCATGTCACCTTGAAAGATGCGCGGGGCGAGGTGGAGTCAAAATGGCTTCATCCGGCCGATCTGGATTTTTATTTAACGCTGCGTCCACGCGCGGCTGGCCCTGTGACGGTGAGCCTCTCTTCGGCCTCGGGAGTGCAAACCCCTACGGTCAGCTCGGCTCTGACCCGCGTTCTTGAGTCATCCAAGCCGGGAGCGTCCGCTGATCTGAGCCGCGGCGTCATTGCTGCGTCGCCAAACGGTACTTGGCAGGATGCGCAACCCTTTGAGCTTGGACAAACGATCTTCGGCAGCGATGACGAGAGGCCATACGCGCCATCCAAGAGTGAAGACGGCTATGCCGCCATGGTGAAGGGCTTTCAGTGGTTCAAGTTCACGTTTCGCGAGAGCCAGCCGAAGCTCGTCTACTTTGCATTGAACGTGACCGATCGCGATGTGCCGCTCGATGTTGATATCTTTCAACTTGGCAAGGACTCCGATGGCAAACCCGATGTGGTTCCATTTAATGACGGGCAGTTTATTTACCAGGTAGAAGCAACGCAGAACTATCCCGGCCTTTACAGGTTCCGTACCCGCATTTTTCAACCGGGCCATGAGTACTACGTGCGTGTCGCGGCCAATCATCCCGCCTACCAGCTGCACACATACAAATACAATGTGCCGCCGAACAAGGATCCGCATGATGCTGTGCGTGCAGGCATGGACTTCCTTATCAATATGGGCGACTCGTGGCTCTCGAACACACCGCGCAGGGGCTCTATCGCGATGCGCACGACGATGCAGCACTCTGAGACGCAGCTCTGCATAGCGTGCCATCCTTCGCAGTTCACTACCCGCGGCTACCTGAGAGCCGTTCAGAATGGCTATGCGCCAACGCAACGCGCCAGCCTTGAGTTCATCACGGATCGCATCTACAACAACGCTCGTCCACTGTACGGGGAGCCCAAGACGAATTGGGTGCGCATGATTTACACGGCCCGCACGGAAATGAGCCGCCTGCCGCTGATTGCTCATGCCTTTGAGCAGAACGTAACGCACGACAAGCCTCGCAAGAACTTTGATTTGCCGAGTGCTCGGTTCCTGAAGATCCACTACAAGGGCGTTACCGTAATGCCGGGCGATGAGGCTGATGGCTGCGAGCCTGATGTGAGTCCATTTGAGATCGCTACGCAAAGCTGGCATACGTTCGATCTGGCTTATAACGAATCACATGAGCAGGATTGGATCGCCGAGCGGGATCATGTGGAACAACTCGCGGTGCCATATGAGCCGAAGAACATGATTGATGTGAATTGGAAGATCATGTTTCTGTCGGAGATTAATCATGAGAAATACGCCGGTCAGATCAACACGCTGATTAACAAGCTCTACGAGTACGAGACGGCTGATGGTGGATGGCCGTATCCCTTTGACAAGAACGCCAAGACGGCGGATTTTGTCTCCTATAACTCCGTGCTCGCGCTCGCTGAAGCCGGGCGCCGTCCTGAGACGGATGAACACCTGGGGCGTGCTGTGAAAGCGATGCTGGCTGCGCAGCGGCCAGAGGGAAGCTGGGAAGGCGATCCCGTCTACCAGGGATTTAACACGCCTTTCCGGGCGACGCAATTTGCTGTGATGGCGCTGTCGACGCTGTATCCGGGACCGACCAAGGCAAAGAATTGGAATGCGGCGTATCCCGCGCCTGTGACAACGCTGGCAAAGGATGATCTTCCGTTGCTGTTGCAACAGCTTGATCAGTTCTGGGATCTAGCGCCTGAGTCGGTGCTGAAGCAGATTCGCAGTGTGCTTACTGACAGCGATCAACCGCTCGCTCGCGAAGCGGCCGCGCGTGCGCTGGGACACATGGCTGACAGTGGCGGAATGCCGGTATTGATCAAGGGTCTTGGCGATCAGACGAAAATGGTGCAGACCAGCTCCGCGTATGCGATTCGTATGATCCTGTCGCGACGTCAGGACTATGCGCCGGAAGGCAGGAAGCTGCTCATTGCCGCCCTCGGATCTGCGGACGCGCGCACGCGCTGGGGCGCGACGCGGCTTTTCAACCAGCACTTTCGCGATCTTACGGATGATCCGGCCTTGTTAGCGGCGCTTGAGAGAAACCTCAATGATCCTGTGCCTTATGTACGTTTCGAGGCGGCCGGCGGAGTATGGCGCTGGTACTACTGGCAGGTCGACAAGCCTGAGGTACGCCGTGGCACGCTCGAGGCAATTGCGACACGTCTAAACACCGAGACGAACCCGATGGTGCGGCGTGGATTGCAGGAGAGCGTCTACGATCTGCTCGACGAAAACACGGGCTATCTCTCTGCGTGGGTACGCGCCAGCGCACAGGAAGAAGACAAACAACGCATCAACACTGGCTATGAAGGGGCGACGCGCGACCAGGCACAGGTACTCGCCAAAGTGCTTCGCGAGGGAACTCCGCTTGGCCGCGAAGGTGTTCTGAATGCGTTGTGGGACTTTCACATTCGTCATTACGCTCTGCCAGAGCTCAAGTCTGACCAAGTGTCGATCGGCCTTCCTGCTGTACTCACCAAGTACATCACGGGGGTACCTGATCTGCATCGCCCGGGCTATGAGTACTCACCGTATCGAGAGACTGTCGATTTCAAGTACGACGTGAAGAATGGATTCTTCCAGACCCGCGTGGGCAATGACAGCGACCTGATTCACTTCTTCAAGAGCTCGGGTCCGGAGCTTGAGGATGCCTTGCTTGCCTGCTTGAATGGCGCCGATGATCCGATGAAGATTGAGGTGCTCAAAGCGGGCAGCACATTAAGCGAAGCTGGTGATGCGAAGTTCACGCTAGCGGCACTGAATCTTTCAGAGGATCCGAATCCTGAGGTACGTCAGACCGTCCGTTATGTCTATGAGGGTGGGCAACGCGGCATTCTTAATCTGGATAGTCCGAGTCCTGATCCTCACCTGGTGGCCAAAGTGGTTGAGATCCTCAAACAGGGTAATCCCGACAGCCAATCGGTAGTTCTGCCGTTGCTTTCGGTACTGCCAGAAAAATCACCTTGGCAAAAAGAGACGGATGTTCAGGGAGCGTTGCGCGCGATGCTCGAGCAGAGGCCGAGGCCTGCGAATTATGCGCAGATTTTGGATGCTGCGTCTTCGTTCCCAAGCCTGATGCACGAGCCAAAGTTGCAGGAGCAGGTGCTTGCTGGGTTGCACTCATTTAATCCAGATATTCAGCGCGCGGCGATCCGTGTGTCGTTCGAGCACTTCCTCGGCGATCCCCAGACTGAGCCCGCGGTGAAGACCGCATTCGCAAGCCTGAATGTATCTGCTTTAGGAATCTTCATGGAGGAGGCCGGCAATCCTCAGTTCCTCAAGAAACGGCTGGGCCTGGCAGGTGGCGCTGTCTCGCAGGATCAGGATTACCTGAACCGAAACGCAGGCTACAAGAGAATCAAGGAACCGCTGGAGTATCCAATCGTCGTCGATACGGTGATAGCGAGTCTGATGAGCCCCGACGCAAACGTAAGCGCTGCAGCACTCGATACGCTGCGCAAAGTGAAGGATGTCGAACAGAGGCAGGATTTTCGTGATGCGATGAGTAAGTTGCAAAGCTCGAACAATCCGCGGTTGAAGCTGATCGCCACAAGCATCACACAGGGCAAGAGCGTTGGAGACTCTCTGCGCGATGTGCAGCCTGGATCGGTGCTCGACTTCCGTTACTTTGTTACGAGGGTTGAGCCGATTCTCGGCAAACCTGGGGCAGACGGAAAGGCGTGCGCGTTTTGCCATGCGAGCCATGTGATCTTCAAGCTCAATCCACCGAATGCGCAGGGCGTCTTCTCAGATCAGGACAGCGTGGAGAACTACAAGTATGCGATGCGCGTTGTGGACATCAACAATCCAGACAAGAGTCTGATACTCGTGAAACCAACCCGGCCGACCGATAGCGCGGGCAATGTGGGCGATTATCTGGCTACCCATAACGGCGGTCAACGCTGGCACGGGAATGAGTCGAGCGACCAGTATCGTACGATTCTGGAGTGGATTCGCGGAGGTAGGCTCGAAGCTTCGAATGCTCGCAAGTAAGGACTTGCAAGTGCACAGGTGGCCCTGGGAGTCAGCGCCACTGTGGTTGCTACTATTTTTGGGTTTCGCCCGCTCTGGATGTTCGCACTTCCTGGCCAACGAGTTCATATTGATCGGACGCGATGTAATCAACATGGGCTGCGATTGCCGCGCGCCAGCGCACTCGCGCGGCACCGAGCGAACCGAAGTTATACCCGTGAAACCAGCCGTGGCAGCTAAGTTCGGCTTCGGTCGCGCCATCGAGCGTGTAGAAACGAATCCATAGGCCGTTGGCATGGGCGCGATCCACGAGCGCTCGAAGACGGCTCATCTTCTCCGGGGTCCATTCGCCGGCGTGCTGCTGACCTCCGGCCTCTACAACTGCCCATGGATTGTTCCACCAGCGTCGATAATTGGTGGCCTTCTCCGCTCCCAGGACTTCGGGCGTTGCGGCGGGGTTCTTGTCTTCGGTGTGGATGGCACCAAAGGCCAGCAGGCGATCGCCTGGCTGAAGCTGATCGTAGAAGACAGTTTGCTGTGCGTCAGCTTCGCCGGTGAGGACGATAATCGGTTTGACATCGAGTGGTTGCACATCGGCTTCGCTCGCGGCCTTCGCGGCAGACGATAGCCACGGACCGTACTTTCGCAGGAGGGCCAGCACAGCCGCGAGATGCTCGGGCTCGTTGTCTTTGAAGTCGAGATTGAGTGTGATCAGTGGCCAATCGCCGTGGTTGCCATCATGGAGTGCCTTTTCGACAACGGGGCGAACTTTGTCGAAGAAGTAGTGTTCCATCGTCGGCTCAACGCCGTAGACGGGCTCGCCGTGCGTCACGACAGACCAGCTCTGTCCGGTCTTTGGGTTGGTGTACCATGCGAGGTCCTGTTCGATGGCGAGCGGAGTTCCTGCTGAGAGAGCGCGATCGATTCGGTCGCCCCACCACTCGAAATAGGGATAGCAGTTGTGCGCATCCATGAGCGTTCGCGAGCCGGGGACGGATTGCTGTGCGAGCAGGGGCAGGGAAGCAAGCGCAACAAACAGGGACGATTGTAGTGCTTTGACCAGTCTTCGAAAGGCAATTTCAGTCATTCGAGTTCCTCTTAATCAGGGAAGTTAATGTATAGGGGGCTGCTCAAGAGCTGAAGTGTACCTGCGCTGTCGTGCACCTCAACTCGGAGCCAGTGGCGTCCACCGCCAAGCGTAAGCTCAGTTGGAATTGTGGCGTCATTACTATTGACGGACATCGGAAGACTCGAGGTTGACTTCTTGCCGTCGATCAACATACGGACGGTGGATCCGTTGGCGCCGCTGACATGAATGCGCAGGTGGATCGGAGTGTCTGCTGCAACGTCGAGCGTGCCGCCCATCGGAACGGTGAAGCCGCCGGTATCGGCATCAAAGTCCAACACCTTGTCATGCGATGCGGTGAGGTCTATGCAGGTACGGCCATTCTTGATTGCGTCGAGAATGGCGGGTACGGAGAGATTTTCCGCCTCGATCACAGTTGTGGGCCAGCCGATCGATCCGGGCGGCCCTGGCGGCGATGTTGCGTTGTGACTGTCACTGCCGCCAATTGCAGCGAGGCGATGGCCGGCGCGAAGTCGGGCGTCCCAGAACGTTGCACTCGAAAACATAATTTCGCCGCCGTTGATGACCTCGATCGCAGAGAACTGGCCCATGTCTGTATCCGCTGAAGCTTCCCAGCGGCAGCCCATGCAGTCTTCGCCGCCCGGTGCTTCCGCATGGTTGACGGAAGCGATGCCGCCCTTTGCGCGGACATCACGCAACACTGAGTTTAGATTGAGCCCACCTTGCGTCACTCGCCAATCCATGAATTGAGTTACGCCAAAGACATTGAAGTGACCGTAGAAGGTTGTCATTTCGCGGCCAGGAATCAGTAGCAGGTGATCGAAATACGGCTGCAGCTCGCGCATCGCGTCGTAGTGGGAGTCGGTGTTGTGGTCAGTGATGGCGATGAAGTCGAGGCCGCGTGTAGCTGCAGTCTGTGCCGTAAGAAAGAGCGGACATGGCACTTCACGGCCCGACTGGCTATTGCAACTGCCGTCGCTGTGCGCGGTGTGCATATGGAGGTCACCACGGTACCATCGCTTGCCGGAAACGAGCGACCGTGTGGAGAATGCTACTTCTTCTTCCTGCGCGTTGAAGCGGATCTCTGCTCGATAGTTAGCGACTGACGCGGGGCGGATATTGGGAACTGCGATCAGCAGACGCCATTGGCCGGGAGGGATTGCGCCGGGGAGATAGGAAGGTGTGGCGTCGGTTTCGCTGATGGTGAAGTGGCTTTTGTTTCCACCGCTGGCGCCGCGAAAGCGCTGAGGGTCAGCGATACCCAGGTCGAGCACCGAACGTTGCTCGGAGCCGGTGTAGTGGAAGTCCACGCTGATGCGACGGGTACCGTCGGGAACAGCGAAGGGCACTTCGAAATAGGTCTTGTTCTGAGCGCCGCGGACCTCGCCGGTAAGAACCAGGTTCGGTTGCGAATTTAGCGCGGAGATCTCAGCATTCTGTTGCTGAGAGTGAGAAGGGCGAATAAGTAAAAGAACGAGAAGAGAAAGAGCCCATCGCTTACCTGTCTTCAAGAGGATCCTCGTGGAAGGAATGTGGTCCGGCAGCTAACTACACAGCTGCCGGACCACATTACCGGCTACCAGTCTAAGCGAAAGGCAAATTGCATTACCCGTGGATCACCGGAGAGAGAAGTGATCTGCGCAGCCGATCCGCCGCTCAGATCGCCACCTGGGGCGGCAAACAGCGGACGATTGCCCACGTTGAAGACCTCCCATCGGAACTGCGCTTTCACGCGTTCGAAGATAGGAAAGTCCTTCATCAGCGCGGCATCGAAGACCGACGTGCTGGGCGATACGAGCGAATTGCGTGTGCCATTGCCTACGACGCCAACGCCAGGGTCAGCAAAGGCATCACTGTGACCGCTTCCATATGGGCTGCACCCGCCAGTCGAACTCGCGTAGAACCAGCAGGTTGACTTATGAATGTACTGGACCTTGCCCACTACATTGGGGACAGCCGTCGCGAAACCATATGGGTCGAGCAGGCTGCTCTCGTTCCCCCAGACACCAGTGAACGGCGCACCAGTAAAATAGGTGTAGACCCCGGAAGTACGCCAATTACCAAGTATCCATGAGAGCGGACCAGAGTTGAGCATGGTTTTTCCACGACCAAAAGGCAGCTCGTAGATGTAATTCACGGATACCCGGTGCGGAGTGTTGAATTCGCTGGGACCGTACCATGAAGGCTGGTTGCGTCCGTTCGGCGGTCCGCCCGGATTGTTTTCAAGCTCCTCGGGCGCGTTGTCCAATGCGCGCGAATAGGTGTATGCAGCGTGCAGGCTGAGGCCTTTGGACATGGTGCGCGAAAGACCCATCTGCAGGCCGTTGTAGTTGCCATAGGCGACGGGAGAGGTATATTCGATTTGACCGAAGTCGGGATAAGGAACGACCGGTTGTACTACTCCACCGCTGATGATGGGCTGGTTATAGTTCAATAGAACATCAAGATGCGTCGACTTGGTTCCGACGTAGTTGATGTCGGCCAACCACTTGGTTCCGATCTCTCGCTGCAGGCCAAAGCTCCACTGTTGCACCATGGGAACCTTGGCGGCTGGATCCACGGCGCGGATATGGAAGGGCTGCAGTACGCCTTGAGCGATCGTATCTGAATTGATTGTAGGAGGATTGAGGAAGTCGGAGGGGAATCCTACTTCGGGAGTCAGGATCGGTACTGTGGTGTTCGAAGGCGCCTTGTTGACCAGGAATGGCGGATTCAGAGCCATCTGGTTTTCGCTGCCGATACGTTCCAGAAGTGTGTAGTAAACTCCGTATCCTGCCCGAACGACTGTCTTCTGATCCAGTGCATAGGCGATGCCGATACGTGGTCCAAAGTTCTTCGTGCCCGGATCAACTTGCGCACGCTCTCCGACAGAGCCAGAGGTGGCGAAATCCAGTGATCCGGCCCCTGCCGGATTGAAATTGGCGATTCTATTCTTACCCTCCATCGGAGGGGTAGCGAAATCGTAGCGCAGTCCAAGATTGAGCGTGAGTTTTGGAGTCACCTTCCAATCGTCCTCGACAAACCCACCCGCCATCCACAGCCTCTGGTCGACGAAATAGACATTGGTCAACTGTACGTAATAAGGCGCGCCGAACAATCCATCTGCGTAGTCGGTAATGCCACTGGGATTTCCGAGTCCTGAAAAGACTCCTGAGAAACTCAGATCGCCACGCATGCCTGGCTCGTCCTGGAATATATTGCGCATCGGGAGCAAGAGGTTGATGCCAAACTTGAGGTTGTGGTCGCCTTTGATCCATGAGAGGGTGTCGGCGTACTGATAGAGCATCGGAGTCTGCGATTTGGGAAGAAAGTCCGGAGATCCAAGATAAGTGTGGTTGTTAAAGGCGGTAAGTGGTACGCCGCCGCCGATAGCGGGGCTTGGAGGAATGCCCGGGACGAAATCGCTTGATGTCTGGCTTAGATTGAAGGGTTGCTGTTGCCCATAGGAGAAGTCTCGCACCCAACCAAAGCGGAAGTCGTTGACCATGCGTGAATTGAGAATGTGCGTCCAACCGATGACCAGACTATGGCCCTTCAGTGTCTGATTGCCCCATGCGGATGTGCCAGTCCCATCCGTAAGGCCACCGAAGTAGCCGGGAATCGAACGACTACGGTTGAAATAGTTGTAGCGGCTGAAGACTGTGTCATTGGGCGACGGCGTCCAGTCCACGCGCGCATTGTAGCTGTCGTTAAAGTCGGTTAAGGCTCCTGTGCGTGCGAAGTTGTTGAACTCCGGATAGGTGGCTCCGCCCTGCTTGTCGTTGGGCTCAGGGAAGAGCGCGATGAGCTTGGCTACCGCAGCGTCGATGTGTGCCGTCGGATCGGATTGAAAGCTGTTATTTACCAGTGGCACGCACTTGGCTGCCGTGTATGGCGCGGAGCATGTGGTCAGGTTGTAGACCGTCGGATAAGGCGCTACACCGGCTGCAGCCGCAGCTGCGGGACTGAAATCGCCTACGCGCTCATTGTCCAGTGGCACCGTCGAAACCCTCGAGACTCCCTGCTTGATCCGCGTTCCTTCGTAGTTGAAGAAGCCAAAGATACGATTGCGCAGGATGGGGCCGCCGAGGCTCGCGCCAAACTGGTTCTGATTGTCCTGTGCTTTCACATCAGTGGTCTGTTTGGTGAAGTAGTCAAACGCATCGAAATACTGATTGCGAACGTACTCGTAGGCCGAGCCATGAATCTTGTTCGTGCCGCTGCGCGTGTTGACAGAAACGACCGCACCTGGACCGCGACCATATTCTGCTGAGTATGGGTTGGTGATCACGTTGAACTCGGAGATGACATCAACCGAAGGGTGCGAGGCTTCGGTGCTGAGTTCCTGCACATTCTCAGAGAAGGTGTTGTTGTCGATTCCATCGAGAATGAAGTTGTTCTGCAGCGAATGAACTCCATTGACATTGAAATCGCCGGTGCGACCAGCGGAGGTTGCGCCGCTTTGATTGGTATAGCGGCTGATCTGTACGCCGGGCACGGTGCGCAACAGGTCGTCCCAGTTGCGCAGGTAGAGCGGCGTTTCCTGAATGGTTTCGTTGGTTACGATGGTACCGATCGAGGCATCGTCTCGTGACAGGTTTACGGTGCTCGCCTGTACCTCGACGGTCTGATCTGTTGTGCCGATGGTAAGGTGCAGGTCGAGCCTGACGCGCTCCCCTACATCGATCGTTATCTGCTGTTGGATCCGCGAAAAGCCATTGGCGCTTGCCGTGAGGCTGTAGGTGCCAATAGGCAGATTTGGCAGCGAATAGGCACCATCCGAAGCGCTTAACGTGCTGCGGGTATAGCCGGTGTCGAGGGCCTTCACCGTGACCGTCGTGTTTGCAACGCTGGCTCCGCTGGGATCGAGGGCAAGTCCGCTCAGGGAACCCGTATTCACCTGTGCCTCAAGTCTGACACCGAACAGGAGAAAGCACGCGATGGCAAATCCAACAACGAGGCGAAGCTTTACGTACACAATTTGCCTGTCCTTCTGTACGGTGCCCGTGACCGCCAGAGAAAATCGTCTTGCGATATACACAATGGGACTCCCATGAATGAATTTGTAAAACGTCAAACGGCCTCTAACCACCTCACGCTAGGGCGCAGCCTTGTGCGGGCACAAGTGTCTACTGGAGTGTGCGACGGGGTATACACCTGTGATCTATCAGGGCAAAGCGAATGAAAACACTGGGCTTTTGTGCATCTTGAATATTTGATGAACAGTCTAGTTTTCCTCAATGCGCATGCGAGGATTCATCGTTCGTTTATCAGGAGTCCGTACGGTTATAGCTGTGATTTGTTGCAGACGAAAGCGCTGGTACGAAGAAGACCGTCATGACGATCCCCCCCCAATCCTCCGCGCTGGGAATAGGTCACACCCGATAGAAACACACCCGCTTCGTGTCGGTGATGACCCGCGTTGGCATCTGGCGCAACGAGTTGCTTCAGGCCAACATTTTTCACGCGCTCCATTGCTGTCGCAGTTCCTGCTCTTCATTGTGGAGGAGACACTCGAAGGACGACAGACGAAAATCACTGAACACGAGATTGGTGTGCGTGTATTTGGCCGCGCTCCGGGCTACAGAACGGTTGAGGACAACATTGTCCGCAACTACGCGCGGCAGCTTCGCAAGCGTTTGCATCTGCACTTTTGCGGTGCGGGGAGCTCGGAGTCTCTGCAAATCGAGATTCCGGTGGGTGGCTACGTCCCGGCCTTTGTGCCGGCTGAGCAAATGGGCGCCACGGAGGTCGAACATGAGTTACCGACTGCGAACTCTCATAGCCACATCGTGACCTCGCGCGTGCCAGATCACGTTTCCGTGACTGCTGCTCGCTGGAGTGGGCGACAGTGGCTCGTCTCTGTAGTTATTCTTATCGTTTATTCAGCGATACTGATTGCGTTTACATGGCTGCTGAGGTCTCCCGGCGTCCACTCGCCTCAAGTGCCGGACCCCACGCAGCCGCTTTGGGCGACCTTGTTCGCTGGTCCCTCCAATAGCTACATCGTTCCGGCAGACGCGGGATTCAATCTTCTTGAAGATCTATCGCACCGTTCCTTGCCGCTTGCTGACTACGTGTCGGGCACATACCAACAAATGTCGCTTGCCCCTGTGGACTCGCACAGTGCACAGGATTTGCGTTCGCAGCAACTGACGAGCTTCGTCGATCTGCAGATTGTCGCAGCGCTTGCGCGGAGGCAGGAGTTCGATCCGCGACGTGTCTTCCTGCGGTTTCCGCGCGATCTGCGTCTCGATGAATTGAAGAATGCAAACGCGGTCATCATTGGCTCAGCGGGAAGCAATCCATGGGCAGCTATTGCGTCAGAGAACACCAACTTTCATGTCGCTTTTCGGCAGGGCATGAAAGGCGCAGAGATTATCAATACAAAGCCAAATCAGGGAGAGGCGGAGAGCTATGAAAGTCATTGGAGCGAGCCTGTACACGAGACCTTCGCGGTAATCTCTTTTGTCCCTAATCTGAGTGGTAGCGGGTGTCTGCTTCTTCTGCAGGGGCTGGACGTCGCAGGGACTCAGGCTGCGGCTGAAGCGCTTTTTCACTCCGATGCCACTGCCAGTATTCTCAAAGCTGCCACACGCCCCGACGGTTCGCTTCGATTCTTTGAGATACTGGTTCGTTCCACGAGCATCCAATCCAATGCGATGGATACGCAGGTGATAGCCAGCAGAATTCACTGATGCCACACGCAGTCGAGCCGCGCTCGATTTCATGAGGAGTGGGTTACCCGCGCTATTGGCTAGTGCTGTAACCTTCTTCTGAGGGTAGCGTCGTATTTAATGGGACGTATACCGGGAATCGCATATGTTTGAAACAGATGTGAGTCGCAGTGCGGGGTCAAACGCCGTGACGCGACGTATTTTTGCAGGTGGCCTAGCAGCCATCGTTGCGTCAGTTGTGGCATTGCGATTGACGCGCTTTCGCGGCGTAGAAGCCAGCGTGGACGTGCATGGCACGCCTGGCGAGGTCACTATCGTTAGCTTCAGCGACGATGAAAGGAATCTCGGCAGGCAGACGCTATCTAAAATAGTGAAGACCGATGGCGAATGGTATCGGCAGTTAGGCAGAAATTCTTTCGGGATCGCTAGACGGGCGGACACCGAACTGCCATATACAGGTGTGAGTTGGAATGAGCATTCGGTCGGACTTTATCGCTGTATCTGCTGCGATACTGCGCTTTTCAGTTCACAGACCAAGTTTGACTCCGGAACAGGATGGCCTAGTTTTTGGGCACCTCTGGCGAAGGAGAACGTTATCGAAAAGAGTGATCTCTCGATGGGCGTGGAGCGTACGGAAGTGGAGTGCGCGCGATGCGAAGGGCACTTGGGGCATGTCTTTACTGATGGCCCCCAGCCGACAGGTCTGCGATACTGCATGAATTCGGCCTCCTTGCGATTTGTGAACTCTCATAAGGACACCGCGTAGAAGTGCGAGGAGATGTGAGTAGGTTTCGCAAAATACCCATAGCTGGACTGACGTTGGCTTTGTGTCTGGCCATGTCGTCAATTTTCACGGGCCTATCGGCGCAGACGCCCGCGCGGCAAACAGATAGGCTCACGAGCAGACCGTATTCCGGTGATCTATCGATCTTCGAGTATCCAGATCGTGACAAGAAACTGCACGTAGATCGGGTCATGGATCTGCTCGGAATTTCACCGGGCAAAATTGTTGCCGATATTGGCGCGGGTTCAGGATGGTTCACTGTCCGGGCAGCAGCTCATGTGGGATCTGGCGGTGCTGTGTATGCCGAAGATATCAATCCGGAGGCGATCGAGTACATCACTAAGCGGGCGAGCAAGGAGAAGCTCGATAACGTGAAGCCAGTATTGGGAACGGTAGACGATACAAAGCTTCCGGATAATAGCGTCGACGTAGTTCTAATTCTGAAGACATATCACGAATTTGCGCACCCGATTCCTTTGATGGAGAAGCTGAGACAATCGTTGAGGCCCGGCGCGAAGATTGGCATTATCGATCGCAACGGCGATGGCACTGATCATGGGATCATGCCTGACGTGGTGGAGCGGGAAATGACCAAGGCAGGGTTCAAACGGATTGGAATGTATGACTTTACCAAGAGCGACGGGCAGGACTATTTTTTGATCTTTTCCGTGAAATAGGGCACGGGCCCTGTTCGAAATCGTTGATGATTCAGATTTGTCAAGGTTGCTTGCTCAGCCGCCTGTAGTATTCAGCGACCGAATCGTGATATCCCGCTGGTATTGTGCGGGGAGTCCCGGTACGGGCTTCAGGCGATATGCCGTCGCGTTGTAACTGTAGTTCGAGCCGATTTACCGAGCTGAGTATCTCCTGATGCATCTGCTCGACCATGGCAGGATTGCCGGGGAAACGGCTTGGATCGAGGTGCTGCATCTGCCGGGTCAATTCCGCCACGTCTTTGGCGGCCTGCGGATCGTCCTTAACCATTTGCCGCAGCTGATTCAGCTCACTCATACTTTGTCGATAGTTGGCCTCAGTATCGGGAGGATTAGCGGAGTCGTTGGAGGATGCAGGCCGCTGGCCGGGAGCTGCATAGCGGTTATTTCCTGTGTTGATGTTGTTCCACGCGGTGCCGTCGGCCGCGCCGCCTCCGCCGTTGCGAATGTCGCCACTTCTATTGCCTGAATTCTGATTGGCGGGATCGCCTGCGGCCTGATTGCCACCGCCTCCGGACCGAACTTGCTGATTCTGCGAAGGCTGTCCGGAGCCGGTGGTTGCCTGACGGTCGCCTTGTTCTGATCCATTTTGACTCGGTTGTTGGCCACCGCGGCTCAAGCGGCTGTTCTGGCCGAAGCGCTGCTGCCCATCCTGACCGGTGAGTCCGTTTGCTTGCTTATTGTTGCCTTGCATCATCGATTGGATCTGGTTGCGAAGGCGTTCGACTTGATCAAGTGCGGCCTGATCGGATCGCGACCCTCTTTGTTGCCCCTGCTTTGCCGGGCCCATGCCTTTTTGCGCCTGTTGAAGTTGCTCATTCAGCTTCGCCAGTCCCTGCGCAATTTGATCTTCGGTGCCGTTGGTGTTCGGATCGATGCCGCGCCGAAGCCAGTCTGCCGTTCTCTGCACACGATTATCGAGGTCTGAGTTGTCCATCTCAGTCAAAGCATCGCGCAGGCTTTGCGCAACGCCGGGCTGATTGGGAGCCATCTCGCGTGCAGCATCGCGAAGGTTTTTCTGCAGGTTTGACAGCCCATCGGAGAGTTGCTGTCGTTCCTGCGAAAGCTGAGTGAGTTCACGACGCCGCGCCAGCATCGCTTGCAGGTCAGGAGGGCTGTCAGCGTCCTGAGGGTTCTGAGCATTCTGTTGGTTCACGAATTTGTTGATGCGGCCTGCCTGCACACTTTGTTCCTGCTTGAGGTGTTCGGCCTCTTTTGTCATGGAGTCCAATTTGCCGGAGGCTAGCTGCTGTTGTGTGTCGCCGAGCAGCTTGGACGCCTGCCGGAGTTGTTCAGCGGCCTGTTGTGCGCTGGTGCTTTGTCCCGCGTTCTCACCTCGTTTCATTGCTTCGTTTGCTTGCCGCAGACGGTTCAACGCCTGTTCGATCCGCTGGTCGGATGTCCGTTGGTCTGCAGATTTACTGGACGATGGATCCGAAGACTGACCTCCGTTCTGGCGGCCCGACGACGGGGAACCGCTCTGAGATGAAGAACTCTGCGACGAAGGACTCTGCTGCTTACCCGATTGCTGCGACTGCGAGCCGCCCTGTTGGCCGTTCTGCGCTAACTGCTCCATCTGCCGCTGTAATTGTTCTGCTTCTCGGCGCAGCATTTCTTGTTCCCAACGTTCCTGGAATGATTGCTGCGGGTTTTGCTGACGGTTGGCCAGTTCTTCCTGTCGCTTTGCCAGAGCGTCAAGTTTCGCCAGTGTATCTTCGATGTCCTTCGTGCGCTGCTCGGCGGGAGAAGCGCTCTGGGCCGTTTCGTATTGGTTCTTGGCGGTATCCAACTCGAGATCGAAGAGGCTGGCCAGATCGCGTCCTGCGTTATCTCCGCTACCACCACCACCTCCGCCGCTTTGACCAAAGGCGACCTGGATCTGACGGAATGTGGCTTCGGCGCGGAGCAGCGCCTGTAGAGCCTTCTGTTCAAGAGGAATTGCATCCTTCCACTGCATGGCCTTCAGTTTCTCCGATGATGGAGCCATAGCGGTAGCCGCAGTACGCATGTCCTTTTCGAAGTCTGTGAACTCCTTGTTAGCTTCAGAGATGTCGCGGCTTTGCATTCGGACTGAAAGCGCATTTACCTGATCGCGCAGCTTCTGTTGTGCCTCGGAGAGGAACTCGCCTTGGGCCCCAGCACTGGTAGGAGTCGCGGTCTTATCGTTTTGCTGCTTCCATGTGGCTGCGATCAGTTCCTTCTCGCGTTTGGAGATTTCGGTCTGACCGCCATTGCCGCTACCGCCGCCGCCTCCACCACCAGATTGTTGTGACTGAGAAAATTCGCGCTCAAAAGGATCGACCTGAATAAAGGAGATGTCGGTGCGAGCCTCGCTGTGGCCATCTTTAGCGGTTGCGTAGACACTTACCAGATCGCCGGGGGTCAGTTTGAAGTCCTCCAAGGGTAATGTGTACGAGCCTTCAGAGCTCTTGGCCCCGGGCGCTTTCAAAAGGCTGATATCGCGATCCGAACCGCCATTGACCGAGTAGTGTAGATGCATGTCTTTCAGGCCAAATGTGTCAGCCACCTTCACGCTCATGGTGATTTCTTCGATGGGGCTGGCTCGATAATCGCCGCCGGGCCGCGCGACGGAGACCTCCGGCGGCATCGCCTTATCGGTGGCGATAAAGTAGTCCTCGGAGAGCCGCACCGATTGGCCCTCGCTGTTGGCGGCGAGGTGATAGGCGCCGTCCTTCTCCATGTGGATCGATCCTTGATAGGTGTTGCCTGCACCTGCTGTCAGAGAAATCGTGCGGCCACCATCCAGAACGAGTTGTCCCGCTTTCAAGGGATGATCGGTCTCGATTTTAATGACGGCGTCGGTACCTTCGATGGCGCGCAGATCGCCGGAATGCTCTTCGGTCACGGGTTTCAAGCCGGTCCAGGCTGGATAGTGGTATGTGACATGAACGTCCTTGATGGAGGGTAGGTCGATCACTCGCACCTTATAGTGCGATGAGACGAGCGGCCCCGCGCCTACGTAATACTCCACGTTTTCGGGCAAGCCGGCAAAGACGAACTGATAAGTCGCGCCCGTTCCTGAACTAGGTTGAGAATTGGGCGTACGCTGCATGGCCACTGGTTCCCATCCGGCGGCGCTTCGATAATGCGCGAAAAGCTGCGCCTTGTTGGGCTGCATTCCTGTGATGCGCGCGGTGATGAGCTGATCGCTGTTACGGCGCACAGTTACGTCACCCGGTGTGATCGAGAGGGTGTAGAGCGGGACAGTATTCTTCTTCGGTCCGGTCCAGAGAAGAGAAGCTCCATATCCCAGATAGCCCGGCCCCGCAGCGACCATCCAGACAAGCACGGCCATGCAGGCGAGCCCTCCTCCGCCGAGCGCAAAAAGGCGTTTGTCCGGAATAAGCAGTGTGGGTTCCGCGTATTGTGTGTGCGACAGCGTGTCTGCAGCAAGCAATTCAAGAAACGGATCAGATTCTCGGTCGGCACGCGGCTGATTCGTGCGCTCATGGAAAGTTGATAGCCTTTGCTCCAGCTCGGGAGTCACTGCTTCGGCATGATGCACGGCCCGCGTCTGCGTCAGGCGCATGATGGGTAGAGCTATGCCAAATACCGCAGCAGCGGCCAATGCGGTGAGAATCAGGAAACGTGACAGCGTGACACCTGTCGCGGGAAATGCGAGCTGATTAAGCACAATCACCAGTACGATGGTCACGACAAGTGCCGTGACCGTAAAGATGGCAGCACCTTGCAACCAAGCTTTGAGCCGCAACCTTTGCTGCAGCTGCGCGATATAGGAGTTGAGCTGGCTAAGATGGCTCATGTTTCCTCCCGCTGCGTGCCCATGTAGCTACTCGCGAGCGCTGTCTCGGCAAAAGCGGCTACCAATGCAAGCAGCATAACGTACCACCAGAGAGATACGGGCTGATTTTTCACACCATCGAAAGCAGCGGCGCTGGTCTGGGGCTCCCCGCCACTGGAACTTCCGCTCCAAAGCTGTTGCACGTCACTGGGCAGGGGTGCAAGATCGGATTCGCGGCGGTCGGGATTCACGCCGATGACCGCGTCGCGTCCGTTGGCAAAGCGGATCTGATAGAAACCGGCTCGTGAGAGGCGAAATGTCTGCGCAGTGCGCGCCTCACTCAGCGACAGAGGACGCTGACCGTCGGGATCGATCACTTCTACATTCGCAACGACTCCCGTCGGTTTGGCCTTCGAACGAAGCTCTACGAACGAATCTACGAGCCTTGATCCGCTAACACGTTCGCTTCCTGAGAGATATCGAGCTGTATGGTCCACGAATGCGACGAAGACCGGATGCAGAGGCAGATCGTTGGTCAGATTTTCGAGCCCCGAGGTTAGCAGCAATACTCGTCCTTCTCCCACCTGCTTTTCTAGAAGCAATGGTGTGCCGTCTGTAAGGCGCGCAGCTACGCGAGCCCGCGCAGGATCGACCACCGCTGCGTAGAAAACCTTCACATCCGACCAACCACCATTGTTACGGCCGGGTTGCGCCTGTCCGAGAGCGGGATAACTGAAATTTACCTGGCCGATACGCTGAACGTTACCGAGACGCCCATAGTTGTGGATATCCTGTACATCTCCGGTCCACAACGGAATTGGTGTGTGCCGTGTCGTGCCGGGACCGAGCGCGATCAACACATTGCCTCCCTTCGCGACATACTGCGCGAGCGTGTGTTCGAAGATCGAGGGTGTAGTCATTGTGTCTGACAATACGACAAACGCGAATCTCGATGGATCGATGTCCGCTGTCTGTTCTGCGGAGATGGATTGCAGTACGAACGAACCTTGCGCAGCGGCTCCCAGCGCCGCTCCAAAGTAAGTGGTTGAACGCGTGTCCCCAGCAGCGTGTACGAAAAGCACTCGCTCAGGGTCGGATCGACGTACAACAAAAATGCTTGCATCGTCAGCAGGGAAATTGTCGCTGTCGTCCAGTTTCACAGCACAGCGGTTGAACCCATATCCGACATCAAGAGGAGCAAAATCAACGGTTGCGCGGCCGCCTGCCGGCACATTAACCTTGCGTGTTGCGAGTGTCTTTCCGTTCACTACAAGAGACACAGTCTTGACTGCTGCCGGTGTGCCGAAACCAGCTACCACGGCGCGCACATGCGAACGCCTGGAATCTTTGGGATCGGGCAGCTCAGCCGGCGCTTCCACGCTCTCTACAGTCCAGTTTGGCTGCGTTGAGTCTTGCGCAACGGAACGTAACTGCAGTCTGGCATTGTTGGGCAGGACAACGTCGGCAAAGTTTGCCGGCATTGCGGTGCGCTGCATATCGCTGAAGAGGTGAAGATCGATTGGGCTGTGCACGGTCTCTGCGAGTGAGCGGACTGCTCGTCCCAGTTCGCCGAAGCTGGCATGGCCATCGCTTGGTTGGACACTTTCGAGAGCAGAGCGAAGCTGGGCGTCGTCTGTGATCGGTTGGGTCAGGATCTCAAGCTGCCCACCCAAAGCCATGATCTGAGCCTTGTCGCCGCGCGGCTTTGCTGCGAGCACATCGAGCGCTTGCCGCTTCGCATCCACGAACCGTGTTCCTGAGCGCATGCTGAATGAGTTATCCAGCACGATCAACTGCGTGTGGCCACTCGAACCCCCGGTGGAACGCCGCACAAAGGGATCGGCAAACGCAAGCACGACCAAAAACAGCAATGCCGTTCGAAGCGCAAAGAGAAGGAGGTACCTGAGTCGTCGATGGCGGGTTGAGCTTTGCGTACCGCGCTCGAAGAACATCAGCGAGCTCACTGGACGCGGTGTTGTAACGTGACGTCGCAACAGATGAACGAAGACTGGCACGCCGAGCGCGGCAAGCCCTGCGAGAAACCATGGCGCAAGAAAGCCCATCAATTACCTGCCTGCCGCAGCGTGAGATATTCGCGCAGTGCTAAATCGAGAGGTTGATCGGTGACGAGAAGCTGATAATCCATGCCTGCTCCGCGGGCGCGAGAACGAAGCTGCTCGATGTGGGTATCGATCTTGTTGCGATACGAGGTCCTGGTGTATTCGGGAATAACCTCCAACTTCTGATCTGTTTCGAGATCCACAAGAAGCGCCGATCCTCTCAGTGCAGGGCGTATCTCCTGAGGATCGAGAATATGAAAAAGGATGACCTCGTTACCTCGAAAGCGCAGTGGTGCGATATTGTTGACGATCGTCTCAGGGTTTTCATAGAAATCAGAAACCACGATTGCGATGCCTCGGCGATGCAAGGCATTCTGAAAATGCTGAAGCGGCTTGGCAAAATCCGTTCGCGCGTGCGGTGTAGCGTGTTCCAGACCGGCGAAGAGGCGCGCCAATTGTCCCTGGCGCGTCGATGGTCGAATGTAATCGCGTACTTCATCATCAAAAACAATCAATCCCGCCGCATCGCGCTGATTGTGAATGGCGAGATAGAACATCGATGCTGAAAGGAAGCGCGCATAGTCCATCTTGTTGGGCGGACCAGAAGTATATTGCATGGAGTTGCTGGCATCGAGCAGGACTGTCAGCTGGCTATTGTTCTCGCCACGATAGCGCTTGAGATAGCAGCGTTCGGTTCGCGCGAAGAGATTCCAGTCCACGTGACGAAGGTCGTCTCCTGGTGTATAGGCGCGATACTCCGCAAACTCCTGACTGAAGCCGAAATCCGGCGAGCGATGCAACCCTGCGACGAAGCCGTCCACAACGGTCTTCGCAAGGAGATCGAGCGAAGAGATTCCGGCCAGCACTACGGGGTCGAGAAAACGCTGCATCAGTTCTCCCTTGGCCGCGGCACATGCGACAGCAGTTGCCTGAGGATATCGTCTGCGTCAACACGATCGGATTCTGCGTGGAAGTTCAGCAGTATGCGATGCCGCAGTACGGGAAGGACCATTGCAGTGATGTCTTCGTAAGTTACGTGATAGCGCTTGTGTGAGAGAGCCCGTGCTTTGGCTGCCAGAACGATGAATTGCGCGGCACGCACGCTGGCTCCATAATTTGCGTATTTCTTCACGAAGTCGGGGGCGCTCTCATTTTTAGGCCGCGTGGCGCGCACCAGGCTCACTATGTACCTTGAAAGCGTTTCGGCGATTGGCACCATGCGCACGAGCTGCTGAAAGTCCAGCAGATCTTCGGCTGAAGTTACAGCTTCGATCTTTGTTTGATGCGTCGTTGTGGTTCGGTCGATTACCCTCAACTCATCGTCGGCGCTCAGATCACCAAGGATGGAGTTGAATAGGAAGCGGTCTAACTGCGCTTCAGGGAGTGGATACGTGCCTTCGAGCTCGATGGGATTCTGAGTTGCCAGAACGAAGAATGGCGCAGGCAACTGATAGATATGGCCGCGCACAGTACATGAGTGCTCCTGCATAGCCTCAAGAAGCGCTGATTGCGTCTTGGGAGGTGTGCGATTGATCTCATCTGCCAGCAGTATGTTGCCGAAGATCGGCCCTTCGACGAAGGTCCACTTGCGATGACCGGTTGCAAGATCCTCTTCGATGATGTCGGTGCCGGTTATATCGGAGGGCATAAGGTCCGGTGTGAATTGAATACGCCGAAATTCGAGGCCGAGGGCATCGGCCATCGATCGCACCATCAGCGTTTTTGCAGTACCTGGCATGCCAGTCAAGAGGCAATGGCCGCCTACAAAGAGAGCGATCAATATCTGATCGAGCACTTCCTGCTGACCGACGATAACCTCTCGCACTTGTCGCAGAATCTCTTCGCGCACGTTGTGGAAGTGACCGATGCGCTGTTGCAGGAGTGCTGCGTCCTCATCCAATCCGGAAAAAGCAACCATCGAATTCCTTTCTCTCATTTCGCCACTGGCGACTGTTGCAGTTCAAGTAGAAGTTTTTGCGCCGGGCGGTAGCCTGGGGCGATCTCGAGCGCGGCCAATACACTCTCTTCGGCTTTATCTTTCTGATCAGCTGCGAAATATGCTTGCGCAAGACTGAATTCTGCGCCGGCTTTGTCCACAGGATTGGATGCTACGAGAACCTTGTATTCGCGGATTGCATCGCCATATTGTTTTTGAGAATAGAGGAGATCGCCCAGAGATCGATGAAGATTTTCATCTTTCACCGGGTAGATATAGTTAATCCGTTCAAGAGTCGCGATAGTTTCGGTCTGTTGCCCAGCCTTTCCTTCAAGGGTTGCCAGGCGCTTCAGCACCTCTGGCATCTGGCCGCCTTCGTGTTCGTATGCGGTCAGAACTGTCGTCTCAGCTTTAGTGTCGCCTCGGGCTTTGTTCGCATCGGCAATCCATTGATACGCGTTGGCCTCGTCGACGTATTCGGGATACATGGCGAGGACAAGCGGGCCGTCTTTCAGCACGGTGTCGTATTGCTTCTGTTGTGCCGCAGCGACGAGAGCTTTCAACTTGCCACGCCATTCATCGAAATGTGCAGCTTCAGAGCCATACTTTTGATCGAGCCAGGCAAGAAACTGCTTATCGAAGTCCTCCGGTGCAAGCTTAAGATCCTGCTCTACTACCTGAGTGGTAGCTTGACGCTTGGCATAAGAATGAACCATGTCAAGTAGTTTTTCTTCGCCCCATTTCTGCTTGATGAATTCACAGATCGCGCCGGCCTGAAAGTACGATACGATCACCTGCGATGGATACTCGGGATACACGAAGCCACGATCAAGCCGCGCGATAGGTAACAATTTTTTATCGCGAATGGCAGCGAGCACGTCGGGCGTGATGCGATTGCTCCACTCTGGAGAATGCTCACCTTCCTCGTGCACTGCCAGGCCCTCAGTAAACCAGCGCGGCACACGATGATTGGTGGCAGTCAGAATGAAGACATGGCTCATCTCATGCCACAACGTCGCTCCCCAATTGAAATCGCCCGGCTTTCGCGCTGAAGGACTGTCCATCGCTACGACATCGCCGAAGGTTACTCCAAGCGCACCCAGGCCCGGCATTCCCATTGTGCGAACGGCGAAATCCTCATGGTTTGGATAGACCTCTACTTGCACGGGACCGGAGAGCTTCATGCGGTACTTCTTCTCATAAGTGGCGAGAATCGTGTGCAATTCAGGCTGCATGTATGGCTGCAGTAGCGCTGTTTCCGTCTTATTGAACTTGAGAGCTGTTGTGTCATCGCGAACTGTGTCAAAGTTTTTATAACTATCGAGCAGGCGCAAGCTGTTAACTGTCGCCGCATCGCGATAGTTGTTGTTATAGCTGAGTTCCAGCTCTCTGCGTGGTTCATCTTCCTTACCCAACCGCATCAGTTCGATACCCAGTGCTGAATGTGCCGCCCAGAGGTGAGGAGTGGCGTCGATCGCTTTGCGATAGTAGGTCACTGCATCTTCATATCGGTAGTGCAGCTCAAGCTGGTGGGCAACCTGCGCATAGCCCTGACCGTAATTTGGGTTGATCGCACTGATCTTTGCGAACCACGCATCCGGGGGACGATCGGCGATTAACTCGACCGCCGCGTGCGTTGCCATCGCATCGAGAGAGTCAGCTTGCAGTGCGATTGCTCTGTCTGCTTCTGCTGCCGCTGTTTCCCGGTCGTCGTTTTCGAGAGCGAGTGCAGCCATCAACTCGTGCGGTTCGGCGAGCTTAGGATCGAGCTCTAAGGCCTTCTCCAGATAACCGACAGCATTGCCATCAAAGCCTTCTGCGGAAACACGAGCGAGGCCGATGTACGCCTCGGCATTCGACGGATCTTTTGCCAGGGCCTCGCGGAAGAGATCGACAGCGTCGGAGTTGTTGAATCGTTCGTGTAGCAGCAGTCCCCACTGGACCTTGTGAAGCGGCTTACTGTTCGTCGCCTGTGTCGTAAGACGAAACTGCTCATTTGCACGATCCCATTCTTCGAGACCCCAGAATCCTTCGGCGCGTGAGTAGGCTTCAGAGCTTCGTGTCAGCCCCTCGAAGCAGGCACGCGCCTCGGGATCCTTGCCATGCTTTTGCATCGTCCAGCAGTCTTGCGGAGCAGCGGCTCCTGCTGGTAGCAGGCACGCCAGCACAACCACTGGAAGAAGGGAAGCCCCTCTCATTGGTCCAGTTTCTCCTGGATCTTTGCCAGCTCAACCAAAGCATCAGATAATTGCTTTTTGTAGTCTGCCGCGTCCATTGCTGCTTTCCGATATTTCAAAGTGTCGATCTGCTGCTCCAATTCTTCCTTCCTTTCAAGCAGGAGATGCTTGGCAGGGTCATTGGCGGCAAGCTGGCTTGTACCAAGGCGAAGGAGTGTGAAGCTTGAGAGAAGCGCACCTTGCTCGTTGCCGGCTTCGCGCACAGCTTCGCCGCGACCTACATCGTTGAAGACAGCGTGTTCGGTAGCCAGCCGCTTCTCTGCGTCGTAGAAGGCTGCTGTTTTCTGCGTTGCATAACGAAAGGCTTCGATAGCGCTGATGGAGTCGCTCTTATCCGTGTCGGAGGAAGGATCCTGCAGTGCCTCGACCCAGTATCGTGCAAAGACGGTCGCATTCTTTTCCGTACCGGATTTGGTGGCGGCGATTACTGCGCGGCCGGGCCTTTCAAGGGTCTGGGTAGCACCACCACTGGCGCTGGTTGTATTCACGATGAGCTGGCGTCGTGCTGCAACACGGTCGCACATAGCAGCGATCTCCGCGCCGGTTAAATCTGGCCCGACGAGATTGAACTTGTATTCGACGCCGTCGAACGATCCGTGGCCGATCAGGATTACTACGAGATCGTCATCAGACTTGGCTTCATGAGCGACTGTGTTCATCGCCTCTCGAAAGCTCGCCGCTGTTGCCTGCCCACCAATGAGTGTATAGACGTGAGCCGCGGGGCCCGCGGCTTTGAATATCCGGTTGAGGTCGTTTGCTGCCGATGTGAAGCGTTGTTCGTAATCCGGTTCACCGCCGAGTCCAGCTACGATCACATAGTAGGTTGCAGCTTGTGCCTTAAGCGCAAGTGAGTATAGAGTCACCAGAAGCAGGATGTGTTTCATATTACGCCCCACTTGCGACGCAACAACCACTCTGCGGTCGGCAGGCCTAGCAGGAGAAGGAAGACGATGGGCATATCCCACAGCTCTTTTGTGTTGCGAACGGAGATTCCCGCTTCTGAGTAGGAGATGTCCCGGGGCAGATTCTTTAGGTCTGATGGCTTCCAGTATCGCCCGCCTGTCTCGGATGCAAGGTGTTCAAGGAATGGCCGATTTTGCTCCGTGTGGAAGTTTTCTGCGACTCCGTTCTCGCGTTGGAACGTGAGGACGTCACGACCCAGCATCTGTGGCTGACCGCCTGCTGTCTCTGCCGTTACCTCGGCGAGATAGGTGCCCGGCTTCTCCGCAGTCCACTCGGCCTGATAGAGGCCCGGAGTATCCTGCGAAGGTCGCAAATCCATGAGTACCTCAGTGCCCGCGGGGCCGATGATGTGTGCTGTCACATGTGCATTCGCTGTTGGTTGAAACGTCTTGTCGCGGACTCGTGCAGTGAGTTGTACTGCTCCTTCATCCATCAGCAGACGCGTAGGAGTTGAAGCTGCAATCGGGCCGGGCGACTCGCCTACCAGCCAGCGCAACAGCTGTTGCCAGAAGAGATCATGAGAAGGATCACCAAGTGCTTCGCTCATCTGCCAGCGCCAGGTGCCACCTGTAGCCATGATCGCGGTGCGACCGAACCCATAGCTTTCTGTGACAAGCAGCGGCAGCTTGCGATGGCCGGCATTCATGTCGATCAATTCTGTTGCACCGGGCTTGGGTGAGCCGGGATCTTCATAGTCTGCAAGATATGTCAGTTTCTTCCAGCGTTCGCTATTCTTTCCCGGATCGTCGAGCAATCGCGTGATGGGCGAGTCTGTGCCTGCCGATGTCAACTCAACCGTTGCGGGATTGCGACGGAAGTTGTGACTTCCGGACGGCAGGAAAGTCGGCAGTAACTCATTTAATGACGACGTACCCCAGCCTCCGTCGCTGAGAGAAGAGCTTCCGCCGAGAAAGAGTATGCCGCCGCCTCTACGATCGACGTACTCGCGAAGCAGTTCCTGTTGCAGAGGAGTAAAGTAGTCTGCTGCGACTGAGCCAATGATGATGCCTGAGTAGCTGAAGAGATCCTCAGCGCGCACAGGAAAGCCAGAGGACAACTCATTGGGATCGCCGACTCCCTGGCGGTACACCTTGTTTTCGCTCGTCCGCAGCATCGAGACGAGCTCCACTGTTGGTTCGTTTTCCTCTGCGCGGCGGATGAATTTGTATTCCCAGCGCGGCTCGCCTTCGATATACAATACTCGACGCTTAGAATCACTGACGAGGATGGGCCGTGTCATAGCATTGTTGACAAGCGATTCCTCGCCTGCGAGCGGCTCTACTGCAAAGCCGAGGCTCTTGGCGCCGGCATTGCCAACCGGGAAGAACAGCGGTTCGCTCTGCAGACGGCCGTCTGCTGCCAACGTAATTTCGCGCTGGGTAAGTGTCTTGTTTCCGTCGCGGACAGTGAGCAGTGCCTTCTGGCCTGAATAACCATGCTGCGTGAGTGTAACGGTTGTGGCGATGCGTGCGTTGGCGACGGCGGTTGCCGCGACGCTGACGTCTTCTATCTCGACATCGTGCGCGTGTGTTTCGTTGCCAAAGCCTACCGTGTGTACAGGCAGGCGGCGATTCTTGAGGGCAAGCAACGCATCAGCACTCGCTTCGTCGCCGCCAATTCCTGTTGTGTTCTGACTACCATCACTTAGCAGCACGATCGCGCCCACCGGCAGATCTTCAGTATCTTTAGCGAGTTGTTCTAACCCTTTGTCGATGTGAGTAGCGGTATCGACAGGGGCAATCTGGCCAAGAGCGTTGACGAGTTCGAGTTCACTACCGAGGCGGTACACGCGAGTCTGAAAGCGTTCATTCAGTCCAGCTAAGACCCCGCTATTGAGCGCGGCGATGGCCACAGCTTCCCGTGTTTTCCCGTCACTGTCGGCAATGCTCATGCTTCGGGAGCTGTCTACAACTACGGCAATGATGTTCTGCTTTGAACTCAGCTCTCCCACGATGATTGCGGGCTGCCACAACAACAGCAGCACCAACGCAATCAGTGCCGATTGCATGCTCCAAATAGCTCCAGCCCGAACGCCCCGCAGTTGCGTTGAGGAATTGTGCAGCCGCCAGCGGATCAACAGCGCGAGTCCCCCGGAGGCGGCAACGATCAGGACAAGCAACACCCAGGCCGGCCACGCACTGAGCAGCATGAACCGGCCTTTCAGAAATACCGGGATTGGATACTTGAACAGGAACTGAAACATTGGTATTTCCAGTTCTTACTAAGTCGGTTGCCTTCGCTTTCGGTGGACTTTCTCTGGCCTATGTGGAGTTCAGAAAGGTTAGTGGGTCATTCCGTAAATGATGTAATCTAGGCCAACGCGGAAGGCCATTGACGCGAAGGGCTCGGGATAATTCGGATCGTCGGCCCATTCCCATGCGTCGCCCAGATGCATGTTGTGGCAAATGGCGACGATGATGTGGCCTTTATCATCGCGAATTGCGCGCCACTTCGGCTGATAGCCGTCTTTCTCGTAGGTGCGGCCAGTCCACACGTATTGTTCACCGGGTATCTGCATCTTATCGTCGATGTCATAGAGAGTGTGGAATATCTCGTCGCCGCTCTGGAGGTTTTCGATGGGGCGGTTCGGCAATGCCTGTCTCATTCCGTTCATGAAGTTCTCCCAATCTTCGGTGCCGTGAAAATCATCTACCATCAGAAACCCACCCTTCATCAGGTACTCGCGCAGTCGTTTGGCTTCAGCATCAGTGAAGCTCCAATTCTGCACTTGAACGGCGTAGATCCAGGGATAGTTGAATATCTCGTCGGAATCCAGCGTTACCACCTGCTCGGTTGGACGCCCATCGATTCGTGTCAGACGATGCATGGCGATGAGAAACTGGCGATCGGCCTTGGGATAGTCCCGCGACCACGAATTGAACCAGCCGCGACGGCCAAATCCGCCGAAATTCTGCATGCTCGAAGTGTAAGCCAGACGCGACCAGTAGAACTCGGCTTTGACGTTGGTCGGCGAGTCGTCGTTGCCAAAACCAAAATCTCCCCGCTGCTGAAAGGCCAGCAGTCCTCCGCAGCAGGCCACGGCGGATACGGCCGCGAAAGCGAGATGGGAAACCTTCATGGAAGACCCCTGGGTTTGGAGAAAAGCGTGCGAGCACCTGTGACGCTTGGGCGTTAGACGAACCAGAATACCGGTTGGTTGCAGCCCTTGTGACAGGATACTCACGACAGGGCCGGGTCGCTTGTCGGACAGCTTGTACGGGCCGCTTTCCGCGTGAGAGGATGCAGACATTGCTCTCCCGTTGCAGGGCTATACGATTGTGAACAGGCGCAATCTCCTCAAACTCGGCGGCATCGCGTTGGCGCAGGCCGGGGCGAGACGATTGCTTGGATTGCAGGCCGGCGTGAGCCAAGCTCCCCCTGGGACGCCCGCGGAAGGCAAGGCAGACTACACCCTGCGGATTGCGCCAGTTACGGTCGAGCTTGACCGCTCCCACATCCTTTCTACGATTGGTTACAACGGCATCGCGCCGGGACCTGTGCTTCGAATGCGCGAGGGAAAGCCGGTTGCTGTCGAAGTCATCAACGACACCGACACACCGGAATTGGTGCACTGGCACGGCATGCTGATTCCTGCCGAAGTCGACGGCACGGAGGAGGAAGGCTCCCCGTTCATCCCAGCGCATGGGCGGCGACGATTCAACCTTACGCCGGGCCCTGCCGGCAGCCGGTGGTACCATTCGCACGCCATGGCAATGGACGACCTGCACAAAGGAGCATATACGGGCCAGTTCGGATTCGTGTACGTCGAAGGCGGAAGCGATGCCGGACGATATGACCATGAGCTATTCCTGGCACTTCGGGACTGGGAGCCGTTTTTTACCGGCACCATGGACGATATGGATGACGATACGCATGATGGTCCTTTGCTTGAGAAGCCGGCCACGATGAATACCGATCCGGATGGCCTGGAAGTAGGTTCTGTGACCTATTCGATCAACGACAAAGCACTTGGATCCGGCGACCCGCTTCGCGTTCGGGAAGGCCAGCGGATGCTGGTTCACTTCCTGAACGCGAGCGCCATTGAGAATCGCCGGATTGCGCTTGCAGGGCACAAAATGAAGGTGATTGCTCTCGACGGAAATCCGGTGCCGACCCCGCAGACGCTCGATTCAATCTTTATCGGCGCCGGCGAGCGCATTGACGTAGAGATCGAGATGAACAATCCGGGTGTCTGGATACTTGGGTCAACTGAGAAGTCGGTACGTGAATCGGGATTAGGAGTGGTGGTGGAGTATGCGAACCAGCACCATCCGCCGCAATGGATTGATCCCCCGAAGGCGCGCTGGGATTACTCGATTTTCGGAACGGCAAGCTCCAAGTCGCCGGCTCCAGAACAGACGATTGAATTGATCTTCGAGAAGATTCCGGGAGGAGTCGGTAAATTTAACTTATGGCTTGTGAACGGCAAGCCATATCCGCATGAGCGCGAATTTGTATTGCAGCGAGGTGTCCGTTATCGGCTGGTGATGCGGAATCGAACTGACGATGCTCATCCCATGCACCTGCACCGGCACCTCTGGGAGCTTGCGGAAATTAACGGAAAGAAGACTGCGGGTGTGATCAAGGACACGGTCGTTGTGCCCTACTTTGGCAGGGCGGTTGTCGACTTCACTGCTGATCAGCCGGGCCTGGCGCTCTTCCACTGCCATATTCAGCAGCACATGGATTACGGCTTCAAGGCTCTCTTTCGATATGCCTGAGCCAGCAGGACCGCCGGTTACTTGACTTCTGCTGCAAATTCGTCCGCTTCGCCGTTCAGTTCCGCAGACGTGATCGAACGGGAAAACAGCGCTACGCGATATCGAAAGGTAACTGACTGACCCTTCTCGAGCGCGTAGTTGAAGGCAGACTGTTTGGGGTCGAAGATGCTCCGTCCCAAGGGGTTAGCGGCGAACAACCCGTAACCGCGGGCGTGCCAATACGTTGGATAGCCTGGGTTATGTGGCTGATCAAAGATGACGACAGTCGCACTACGATCACCGATCTTACCGGTAAGGGAACACCAGCGACCACGGGTTCCCCATGCTGCGTTTCCTTGCGCCCCTTCGCTGGTGAGATAGATTCCCGTAGCCGGGTTGGGTCCCACAGGTGCCGCGGCGACCTCGGTGGGATTTCCATTTGCATCCATAAACGTGCCACCCTTCTCGTCAGGCGATTCGAGCCAGCGCGCAACACGCAAGCCCAGGAGACCCTCTTTGTCATCTTTGAAAGTGATGTGATCGAGGGCTTTGAGAGTTACAGTTTGATCGATGACTCGATCATGATTGTGGCGCATAAAAACGTAGCGCGTCGTCTGCGTGAGCAGTTTCTGGTTTGTTCCTGTAATCCACTCAGACTCAACAACCAATTCGCCGCTGTCAGCCCCGCTTTTAGTCGAGACAACTCTCGTGTGTATGATCGTTCCCATCTTCGAGGGGGCTTCTGGTTTGATCGCGTCGGAGTTATTCCAGAAATCGAAGCCATTCACATCGCCATAGTTAAACCAAAGCCCGGCATGATGTGGGTGATCGACGCGCTCATCGGGTCGGGGGTCAAGCGGGTAGCCGCGCGTAACAGTGATACCATCCTCTGTGATCAGAGGATAGAGTATGGGCTTCTTCAGCGAGACAGGCCATATATATGAGGTGAAGGGCTTTCCATCGATAGTGATGTCGACGCGACGGTGTGACTCATCGGCGACTACCTGAATTCCTTTTGATCGTATTGCTGCAAATGCATTGCTCATTCCTGCAAGAGTTACAACCAACAGCGTCAGCGAAATCGGACTACGCATAAACCTTGCCCCCTGCGATGACTTGTTGTGTTTTGTCGTCGAAGGTCACTTTTTCGCCGGTCTGAATGGCAGCAACGTTCATGCACAGTGCAATCGAATGACTGTAGCCCGCCTCAATCGAAGCGTTGGGAGTCTTGCGAGAACGCACGCACTCCATCCAATTTCGCATATTGGCTGAGGTCTGAGGATCGCCGCCTGTATCGGCTCCGCTATAGACTGACTCAGCATGCTCAACCAGTGAAAAGCTCGGCAACAGATTCGGCTTCATGCCCATCGCTGCCGCTTCACGAGCCTCCAGGCCCCCCGCTGGAGTGACCGTCTGCTTGTCCATATCGATCATGCCGGCGTTGGAATAATAAAGTTCTTTGACCCCTCCAGCAGAGTTGGTGAACCGGGATGAATACTGAACCTGGAATCCCTTGGTTGGATCATCGAGCGGACCGTAGTCGAAGACAGCCGTCATCGTGTCCCAGTTCTGCCTGCCATCTTTCCATAGATAGATACCGCCGTTGGCGACAACGCTGCGAGGATGCGGTAGCCCGCTGAACCAGTGAACCGTGTCAATCTGATGAACCAGCCACTGATCGGGTATGCCAGATGAATATGGCCAGAACAGACGAAACTCAAGATACTTGCGCGCGTCGAATGCCTCATAAGGGCGATTCAGGAGATAGCGCTTCCAATCCGTATCCGCTTCCTTCAAAAGTGGCACCACATCCGGACGTCGCCAGCGACCGGGTTGATTGACGTTCCACGTCATCTCGACCATCACGATGTCGCCGAATTTACCGGACTGAATATACTCTGCAGCTTTTTGATAGCTGGGGGTGGAACGGCGTTGGGTTCCTACCTGCACGATCTTGCCCGTCTTCTTCACTGCGGCGCGAAACTTTCGTGCGTCGTCCATGGTGTGTGCTGTGGGCTTCTCCACATAGGCATCGCGGCCGGCGTTCACTGCCTCTACGCCATGTAGCGCATGCTGAAAATCTGCAGTCGCGATCAGAACAGCGTCAACATCTTTGCGCGCGTATAGTTCGTCATTGTTGCGCACGGCCGCAATTGAATTTCCGCTGAGCTTTTGAATATAGGCAGCACCCTCTTCGCGGCGCCTGTTCCAGATATCAGAGACGGCGACGAATTCAAAGTTCATCTCCTTCGCGTGTTCCTGAAATGCTGGAATCAGAGAGCTCTTCATGCGGTCGCCGCAGCCGATAACTCCCACTTTGATGCGGTCATTGGCACCGATGATGCTGGCGTAACTGGACGCATTCCATGAGATTGCAGTCGCCGCCACCGCAGCGCTACTGTTCCTGAGAAACTCCCTGCGATTGTTCCCGCCCAATGCCATGTCCGTCTCCGTTTCAGGTTGTTGAACTACCCGCCCGCTTTGTGAAAGCTAATGGTCAGACCACAGAGTGGGTTGAGTCAAGTAGTGCGTCTCACATCAATCGACCAACGCTGACTTTCAAAAGTTTTCAGCTCGTCGATTAACGATTTGCCGTAATCCTTCTTTCAGGTACAGGAGCGGCGGGGCTGAAGGAATCCAGTTGCAGGTTGTTGAGCACTCCTCTAAAGTCCTTTAGCTGCTCGTTGACTATCTTGCGTACCAGCTCAGGATCGCCTATCGCACGAAGATTCAAAAGTAATTCGTGGCGACCTGCAGGCGACGCATCCAGTGCCCCTTCAACGGTGGGTTCATCACCATTCGCACACAACGCCGCCTTCAACCAGCCTGACAAAGAGCGGTCGATAAGCTTCAAATGCACTATAGGTATTTCAGCTTCAGTCAGCGAGGCATCCAGGCCATCGAGGAGCGGTCCAACCACCGCAGCCGGAGAAATCGGACTAATCGGATCGTAGGTAACGCTTAGATTGAGCCATGCGAGCGCAGCTTCCGCGTGCGCGTACTGTTCGTAATCAATATCCAATGTCTTGGTTTCCGTTCCCGAGCCTCCTGCAAGTACTTCATCAAGCCACGCTTGGATACCTTGGCCGGTCTTTGCGCTGAGGCGGCGCGCCCTTACGCTGGCTGGTATTGAGTCGGGATAAATATCCAATTTACTGACACAGACCAACTCCGCCTCCTGCAATTGCTTTCGCATCAGAAAGGCGACGTTTGGATCTGTATCACCGCTTTCAAGTATGGCCATGCGGGCTGGGTCGACCAGAACGGTAAACGGTGCAACCTTGTATCGGTCAAACTCTTCGCGAAGCGGGCCCAGTACAGTAGCTGCGATGTCAGTGCAGCTACCCACAGGTTCGGCAAAGATCACTTCGGGTGCAAACTCGCGCAAGTCATCGATCGCAGTCACGAGTTGAGAAAAACGACAGCAGAAGCATCCCCCAGTTACTTCACGGGCGTTAACTCCGCATACCTCTACATAACTCGTATCCACAAGTTCACGACCCTGGTCGTTCAAGACCACAGCAGTGCGAACACCCTGTTTTTCGAGGAGCTGAGATGCGCTCAGAATTAGGCTCGTTTTTCCGGCCCCGAGAAAACCGCCTACGACAGCGATCCACGGTCTCCACGTTACTGCTTCCGAGTTCATGCGTGCACCTCGATTTGCAGATTGTTGCCATGGGCAATATATATTGTTTCGGCAAGAGTCACGATTATCCGGTCCCCCTGCTTTTCTATCTGATGTGCAACTGCTTTTCCTCCTGTCGCAACGGATGCTGTATTGCCGAACGACGTAATCTCGCAAGAACGACACCGGAGATTGCCGGCTAGCACGTCAAGGGTGAAGCGATTTCCGCCCTTCTGTCGTCGATAGGAAAATGTCCCCCATCCTGTTCCCGTTGCCCAGAAGCATTGGAAGTCAGCGTGTGGCAGGCGTGGCACAGCGATCACGGAGTTTTTGGCGCCGTCGTAAAAGAATCCACTCAGCGCAATCACCGTCGACCAGGCTGACATGGCGCGAGCGTAGTGGTGTCCGCATTCGGCTTCATCCCATGGATTACGCTTTTCGCCGTCATATCGCGAGCGGACATTGCGCACGCAATCAATCCCTTCGTTGACCATGTTCCAACCCATCATCAGCGCCGCGACAGTATATTCAAGTCCAGTCCATGCCTCAGAGTAATAGGGGAAGGGAATCCGCGGCCGCTCAGTCACTCCGTAATCGCAGATCACAACGGCCGATTCATCATTCAACGCGTAAGTCCGTGCAACATTTTCATGATCCATCAGAGAGGTCTTGAAGTTCAATTGATGAATCGACTTCAGAGTCGTGCGGATATTGTCAGCGGATACAAGTGGACCGAGGCCGCCAACGTCGGTGAGATATTGGCCAACCAGCTGATCAACCAGGCACCCGCCGCCGACCTGGTACTCCGGATTTTCCGTCTCCTCCGAACCAAAATTGCTACGAATATTCGGTGCGATGCGGTCAGACTGCACTCC
>Ga0206972_1005_pt2 | contig 71512 bp, 62 predicted proteins | sample Alteio_BWOrgHeat_86_FD_152925 | JGI IMG/M metagenome (GOLD analysis project Ga0206972, IMG submission 152925) | Enriched cells from forest soil in Barre Woods Harvard Forest LTER site, Petersham, Massachusetts, United States -... | ecosystem: Environmental > Terrestrial > Soil > Temperate forest >...
ATAAAGGGGATCTTACCAAATGGCAGCGCATGGGAAATACGCTGTTGTTGAAATTCGCCATGCTGATCAGCAGGTGCGTGGCACCGTGAGCCTTCCTCATGGTACCGGCAGAACCAAGAAAGTACTCGTGCTTTGCACACCGGATAAAGAAGCTGCTGCCCGCGAAGCAGGCGCAGATTATGTGGGCCTTGACGAGTTCATTACCAAGATCGAAGGCGGATGGGTGGATATAGATGTGATCATCGCCACACCTTCCGTAATGCCTAAGATCGGCCGTCTCGGTAAAGTGCTCGGACCGCGCAACCTGATGCCCAACCCCAAAACCGGAACGGTTACCAACGATGTGGCCGCGGCGGTGAATGAGGTAAAAGGCGGTAAGATCGCGTTCAAGGTAGATAAAGCAGGGATCGTACACGCTTCCATCGGCCGCGTGTCTTTTTCCGCCGACAAGATCGCAGAGAACAGCAATGAACTGCTGAATGCAGTGATCAAACTGAAGCCATCTTCTGCCAAAGGGATCTACCTGAAGGCCGTTAGCATGGCCAGCAGCATGAGCCCCGGTATCACACTCGACACGAAAGCAATATCATCCAACTAAGTCCTGGTGATCCCGTGCGCAAGCGCGTGAAATGACCCGGGTATTTAAAACGTTAGTTATGACAAAGGAACAAAAGAATGAAGTGATCGCTGCTCTGAAAGAGAAGTTCTCACAGTACAATAATTTCTACGTGACCGATACCGAATCGCTCAGCGTAGAACAGGTGACCAAGCTGCGGCGTACCTGCTTCAACAAGCAGGTGGAAATGAAGGTGGCCAAAAACACCCTCATCCGCAAAGCACTGGAGTCACTCGACAACGAGAAGTATGCAGGCATGTACGAGTCGCTGAACCATGTTACTGCCCTCATGTTCTCTGAAAATCCCAAGGAACCCGCGCTGATCATTTCTTCTTTCCGCAGGGAAGCCAATTCCGAAAGGCCCGTGCTGAAAGCGGCTTTCATCAACGGTGATGTGTATTCAGGAAATGAAAGCCTGAAGGCCCTCACCCAGATCAGGACGAAGAATGAACTGATCGGTGAAGTGATCGGCCTGCTGCAATCACCCGCCAAGCGTGTGCTTGCCGCCCTGTTGCATCATCACGAGAAAGCGGGGGCAACTGCCGCCGCAGAATAGACTGAACTTTCCGCTGGCAAGCGGAATTCAAAATATCCCAGGCCTGAGGGAACAATAAAGGCAAATTTTTTTAAACCATCCGCCGGATCCCTTAAGAACGGGACGTGAAGGCGGGAAAAATTTAAATGTTATGGCAGACGTAAAAGCATTAGCCGAATCACTGGTAGGCTTAACAGTAAAGGAAGTACAGGAACTGGCAGACGTACTGAAATCACAGTACGGTATCGAGCCAGCTGCTGCAACCGTAGTAGCCGCTGCAGGTGGTGATGCGGGTGGCGGAGCAGCCGTTGCTGAAGAAAAATCATCTTTCGATGTAATCCTCAAGAGCGGTGGCGCAAGCAAACTCACTGTCGTTAAGATCGTGAAAGAACTCACTGGTCTCGGACTGAAAGAAGCCAAGGACCTGGTAGACGGCGCACCGAAACCTGTTAAGGAAGGCGTTTCCAAAGCCGAAGCAGAAGAACTGGCAGCCAAATTGAAGGAAGCCGGCGCTGATGTGGAAGTGAAATAAGCTCACCTCTTTTTCGACTTATTCCCTTCCGTCCCGCAGTATTGCGGGACGGAAGGGATTCTTTTGGATGATGGAAAACAAAAAATGTCCCGCTCTATCCTATACGCATGGATACAGCGGGACATTTATTTTTCCTATGTCGATAGGAGAGGTCAGAATTTGAAGGACAGTCCTGCATTGAGGATGTACTTTCCATAACCCGCCTCTATAAACAGGCCGGAATTCTTTGTAAGGAAGAACTTGGCGCCGAGGCCCACCTGGTAAGCCAGCACGGAAGGCGTATTGTTCACATTCTGCGGATTGCCGCTGCCGTCGGTGAAGGTCTGCGTCCAGGTATTGATACCGATCGCAGTGCGCACATATGGTGAAATAGTTCTGCTGGAAACCGGCATATAGTTCACCAGGTCTAACATAAAGGCCCAGTTATCCAGTTTCCCTGTCATGTCTGGCGAGCCCGAAGAATTACCGAAGGAATAGTAGGGAACGCTCACGTTGCCATGGGTCACCAGGATGCCAATGCTGGAACTGCGGCTGAACTGGTAATCGATCGCCCCGGTAAAAGGCCCTGTCTGAGTGGAAGTACCCCTGTAAAAATTGAAGAAATCGGGTAACTGGTCCGCATCCAGGTTGGGGAAACTGTAACCAAGTGAAATATTGAGGGAAGGCTGAAATTTGGGCAGGTTCTGGTTCTGCTGAGGGGCGCGTCTCCGTGGGCGCGGGCCATAACCGAAACGCGGACCCATCATGATTCCGATCTGTGCATCGGCAGCGCTGCAGCCCAGTAACACGGCCAACAGGGTGGAAAACAGTAGTTTATTCATGGTTCATATAGATTTCCGGCTGAGACCGCGGGGTGAGGGGGGTGTTTAGCGCGGAATCTCTAAAGAAATGTTATAAATCAGCCTGTTATACTGTTTTCGCCCCCGGGCCCAAGAATCGGGCCATTTGCAAATTAAGTTTTTGGGTTTGGCGGATGATTCCGTACTTTTGCGATCCCTTAATTTAAGGCTATCTGGCAGCATTTAGAACGAAAAATGGTTCTGCCCCTGTTCCGTTTCCGGGGATCGGAAGATCGCCCGGCTTATTCAGATAAAACCGGTTTTTACAAAATACTATGTCAACAACAACTTTGAACCAAAGGGTCAGTTTCGGAAAGACAAAGCATTTGGCCGAAACACCTGACCTGCTCGACATCCAGTTAGAATCTTTCAGAGAATTTTTTCAGTTGGAGACCACACCCGATAAAAGGAATGTGGAAGGGCTGTTCCGTGTATTCAAGGATAACTTCCCGATCACGGATACGCGCAACATCTTCGTACTGGAGTTCCTGGATTATTTTATCGATCCCCCACGTTACACCATCGAGGAGTGTATGGAGCGCGGCCTTACTTATGCCGTACCCCTGAAAGCAAAACTCCGCCTGAGCTGTAACGACGAAGAGCACGTAGATTTTCAGACCATCGTGCAGGACGTTTTCCTTGGCAACATCCCTTACATGACGCCGCGCGGCACCTTCGTGATCAACGGGGCTGAACGCGTAGTGGTAAGCCAGCTGCACCGTTCACCCGGCGTATTCTTCGGCCAGTCGGTTCACCCGAACGGCACCAAGATATATTCCGCCAGGGTGATTCCGTTTAAAGGTGCCTGGATGGAATTTGCAACCGACATCAACAACGTGATGTATGCATACATCGACCGTAAAAAGAAGTTCCCCGTTACCACTTTACTCCGTTCCATCGGCTTTGAAACGGATAAGGATATCCTGGAACTCTTCGGTATGGCCGACGAGGTGAAAGTAGACAAGAAGTCACTGAATAAATATATCGGCAAGAAACTCGCTGCCCGCGTACTGCGTACCTGGGTGGAAGATTTCGTTGACGAAGACACCGGCGAAGTGGTGAGCATCGAACGTAACGAGATCGTTATGGAGCGTGACACCGTGCTTGATGAAGCAGGCATTGCAACGATCATTGAAATGGAAGCCAAAAGCGTCTTCATCCAGAAAGAAGATGTGGGTGGCGACTATGCCATCATTTACAATACGCTGAACAAGGATACTTCCAACAGCGAACTGGAAGCCGTGCAGCATATCTACCGCCAGCTCCGCGGCGCAGATGCCCCCGACAATGAAACGGCCCGTGGTATCATCGACAAACTGTTCTTCTCCGACAAGAGGTATGACCTCGGCGAAGTAGGACGTTACAAGATCAACCGCAAGCTGAACCTCGACTATCCCCTGCAGAAGAAAGTATTGACCAAGCAGGACATCATCGAGATCATCAAATATCTCGTACGCCTGACCAACCAGAAGGCCGAAATAGACGATATCGATCACCTGAGCAACCGGCGTGTACGTACAGTAGGCGAACAGCTCTATGCCCAGTTTGGCGTAGGCCTTGCCCGTATGGCTCGTACTATCCGCGAAAGGATGAACGTTCGGGACAATGAAGTATTTACGCCGGTTGACCTGATCAATGCGAGGACCCTGTCTTCCGTGATCAACTCCTTCTTCGGTACTTCGCAGCTGTCTCAGTTCCTCGACCAGACAAACCCTCTATCCGAGATCACGCACAAGCGTCGTATCTCCGCACTGGGGCCCGGTGGACTGAGCAGGGAAAGGGCAGGCTTTGAAGTGCGCGACGTGCACTACTCTCACTACGGCCGCCTGTGTACCATCGAAACACCTGAAGGACCGAACATCGGTCTGATCTCCACACTCTGCGTACATGCCGCCATCAACGATATGGGCTTTATCGAAACGCCTTATCGCAAAGTGGAAAACGGAAAGGTGAACATGAAAACGCTCACTTATCTCAGCGCAGAAGAAGAAGATACCGCCAAGATCGCACAGAGCAACTCGCCGCTGACCGATAAGGGCGAATTTGCAGAACAGAAAGTTATCTCCCGCGAAACGGGCGATTTCCCCATACTCGACAAGGAAGAGGTGGAATATATGGACGTAGCGCCCAACCAGATCGTTGGTCTGAGTGCTTCGCTGATCCCCTTCCTCGAGCACGATGATGCCAACCGTGCCCTGATGGGCTCGAACATGCAGCGCCAGGCTGTGCCGCTGATCCGTCCGCAGGTGCCCGTAGTAGGTACCGGCCTCGAAGGAAGGGCCGCGCGCGATGCAAGGATACAGATACACTCAGAAGGAAACGGCATCGTGGAATTCGTGGATGCCAATGAGATCCATGTACGCTACGACCGCAACGATACCGACAGGCTTATCAGCTTCGACGATGATCTCCAGATATACAAGCTGACCAAGTTCATCAAAACGAACCAGGCTACCTGTATCAACCTTCGCCCGGCCGTAAGGAAGGGACAGAAAGTGAAAAAAGGAGATTTCCTCACAGAAGGATACGCTACCAAAGACGGCGAACTGGCACTGGGAAGAAACCTCCAGGTGGCATTCATGCCGTGGAAAGGCTACAATTTCGAAGATGCCATCGTGATCAACGAAAAAGTGGTGCGGGAAGACCTGTTCACCTCCGTACACATCGAGGAATATGAACTCGAAGTGCGCGACACCAAACTGGGTGAAGAGGAACTGACACCGGATATTCCCAACGTTTCAGAAGAGGCCACCAAGGACCTCGACGAGAACGGGATCATCCGTATCGGCGCCGCGATCAAGGAAGGTGATATCCTGATCGGCAAGATCACTCCGAAAGGAGAATCAGACCCTACCCCCGAAGAGAAACTGCTTCGTGCGATCTTCGGCGACAAGGCAGGTGATGCAAAGGATGCGTCCCTCAAGGCACCGAATGGTACAGAAGGGGTGGTGATTGACAAGAAGCTTTTCCAGCGCGCCAAGAAAGACAAGAACGGAAAGATCAAGGAAAAAGCGCTCCTGGAAAAAGTAGAAAAAGTACACGAACAGAATACGGAAGATATCAAGGAGCAACTGCTGAGCAAACTGCAGATCCTGCTGAAAGACAAAGCTTCAGCCGGTGTGAGCAATAACTTCGGCGAAGTGCTGGTGGGCAAGGGATCCAAGTTCAATGCGAAGGCCCTGGCCGCTGTCGATTACCAGAATGTGAACCCGCTGGGATGGACGGGCGTGAAAGCCACCGATGACCAGATCAATACCCTTCTTCACAACTATAACATCAAGTTCAACGAAGAGCTTGGCCGTTATAAGAGGGAGAAGTTCAATATCTCCATCGGGGATGAACTGCCCGCAGGTGTGCTCAAACTGGCCAAGGTATACCTCGCTGTAAAGCGTAAGCTGAAAGTAGGTGATAAGATGGCCGGCCGCCACGGTAACAAAGGTATCGTAGCCAAGATCGTTCGTGCAGAAGACATGCCTTTCATGGAAGATGGAACACCGGTGGATATCGTACTGAACCCGCTGGGTGTGCCTTCGAGGATGAACCTGGGGCAGATATACGAGACCATCCTCGGATGGGCCGGTACCAAGATGGGGCTGAAATTTGCTACCCCGATCTTTGATGGCGCTTCTACGGATGAGATCGAGAAATATTGTATCCAGGCCGATATCCCGATGAACGGTCATACTTACCTCTATGATGGTGAAACCGGAGAACGCTTCCACCAGAAAGCTACCGTTGGCGTGATCTACGTGATCAAACTGCACCATATGGTAGACGACAAGATGCACGCACGTTCCATCGGGCCATACAGCCTGATCACGCAGCAGCCATTGGGTGGTAAGGCACAGTTCGGCGGACAGCGTTTTGGTGAAATGGAGGTTTGGGCACTCGAGGCTTATGGTGCCGCCAACATTCTCCAGGAACTGCTGACCCTCAAGTCCGATGATATCATTGGTCGTGCGAAGACCTACGAGGCGATCGTGAAGGGCGACAATATCCCGAAACCGGGTGTGCCCGAATCTTTCAATGTACTCGTACACGAACTTCGCGGACTGGGACTGGACCTGAAATTCGAGTAAACGCATCAGTTATATGATTTTATGATCCTCCCGCCAACAGGCGGGAGGATTTTTATTGGCCCATGCTTCTCATCCCCAGCGGGCGAATTTGTATCTTGCAGTATAAACTTATTGTATGCGCCGCCTTCTCTTTTCCCTGCTCCTGTTTTGTGCAGTCCACACCCAGGCCCAGTTCAACCGTAATATTGAATACCTTTTTATTGGTACGGCAGGAAAGGAGATCCACGTGCTTCGCTTCAACCTCACGAACGGAACTTCCAGTGAAGTAAGCAGCCTGACGGATGTGGAAAGCCCCACTTACCTGTCTGTAACCAAGGACCAGAAATTTTTGTATGCCGTGAACGAGACCAGCGGTGAGCAGGGCGGATCGCTGAGCGCATTTTCGTTCGACAAGGGGAAAGGGATTCTTCATTTCCTCAACAAAACAGCTTCGGGCGGAGATGGTCCCTGTTATGTGGAAACAGATTCAACCGGCAAATGGGTGGTGGCGGCCAACTATGGCGGTGGCAGTCTTTCCATATTCAAAACAGGAGCGGACGGATCGATATTGCCGTTCGCGCAGAACATCGAGCACCAGGGCTACAGCGTGAACTTTACACGCCAGTCGAAACCACACGTGCATTGCACGATATTTTCTCCTGATAACAGATACGTTTTCGCCACCGACCTCGGAACGGATAAAGTGTACCGCTACGCATTCAATCCCGCGAACCCGCAACCGCTTTCCGAAACGGATACGGTAATGACCGACGTGCCCGACGGTTTCGGCCCGCGGCATTTTGTTTTTCATCCCACACAAAAATCCGCCTACCTGGTCAACGAACTGTCCGGACAGGTAATTGCCTACCAGTGTACAGACAATAAACTGACCGAGATACAGACGATTGAATCGACCCGCGAGGGCGACAAGCTCGACAAGGGCAGTGCCGACATACGGATCACGCCCGATGGAAAATATTTGTATACCTCCAACCGCGGCAAGGCGAATGACCTCACCATTTACCGGGTAGGGTCTACCGGTCTGCTCACGCTGGTCGGGCACCAGTCCTGCCTTGGCGCACACCCGCGGAATTTTGCGATCGACCCGACCTCGCACTTCCTGTTCGTGGCCAACCGCGATACCAATAATATCGAGGTCTTTACCATCATCAAGAGCACGGGATTCCTTCAGCCGGTACCTGGGAGCGAGATACATATCGATAAGCCGATGTGCATTAAGATCATACAGTGATAACGTTGGAACCGATAAATTATATTTCAAATGCCAGATACCCGCCTGCTTACTTTTAACGAGCTGGTGGGAGTAAAATTCCAGCTGTATAACAGTCTCTTCACTTCCCTGCCTTTCCACCGGATAGAAAAGACCGGCCTCCTCGTATCGATCCTGTTGATGAACTGCGAGGAAGGATATGCAAAAAAGAACAGCCCTGTTGAGATCATCGATGCTTTTTTTGACCGGCAGACCGCACTCACGACCACCGCGGAAAAAGCAGACCTGTTGTTCCGCATTGTGCAATATGTAGAACGTCAGGTGGTGCTGTTCGATGCACTGGAGGACGCCGCCTTTGCGCAGGTAAATGACATGACGGGAAAGGGAACGCTGAAGCAACTTTTATTACAGGCCGCACAGCAGCACCTTGAAAGTGAACTGCGGGAGCAGTTGCAATCCTTTTCTGTGAACGTGGTGCTCACCGCACATCCCACACAGTTTTATCGCGGTGTGGTGCTGGGGATCATACATGACCTGGCACAGGCTATCCAGCTGAACAGCGAAGGAAAGATATACAGCTACCTGCAGCAGCTGGGGCGAACGCCCTTCTTCAAACAGGAAAAACCTACGCCGTATGATGAAGCAGTGAGCCTCATCTGGTACCTGGAAAATGTTTTCTATGCAGCGGCAGGGCGCATCATATCTTTTTTACAGAATAATATACCGGGCATATCGGAGCCGTCGCAGGTACTGCAACTTGGGTTCTGGCCGGGGGGCGACCGCGATGGCAACCCGTTTGTAAATGCCACCACCACCTTGCAGGTGGCCAATGCGCTGCGGGGAAGTATCATCCGGTCTTATTATATGGAGGTGCGCAAGCTCAAGCGGCGACTCACTTTCAAGGGAGTGGACCAGGCGCTGGCCCGGTTGGAAAAGCAACTATACGAACACCTGTTTCTGCCGGATCATCCGTTAAGCCTGCGTAAAGAAGATATATTGCTGGCGCTGCAGGACATCAGGCGGCAGTTACTGGAAGATCACAGTGGGCTTTTTGCAGAGCTGGTGGAATCGCTGATCCATAAAGTGAACGCATTCGGATTGTATTTTGCCTCGCTGGATGTGCGGCAGGAGAGCAGTGTGCATGGCAGGACGCTGGAAGCATTGGCAGAAAAAGGCGCCCTCCCCGCTGCGTATTTGAATGCGGACGCGAAACGGAGGATGGAATTGCTGGCGGCAGCGAACGCGATGAAAGAAACAGTTCAACTGGAAGATGAACTGCTCCGGGACACAGTCAATTCCATGCGGGTGATCAGGAAGATACAGGAAGCCAATGGCGAGCGCGGTTGCCACCGGTATATCATCAGCCAGTGTAACAGTGCGCTCAATGTGATGGAGGTATACGGACTTTTATTGCTGGCGGGCTGGGACAAAAATTCGCTTTGGGTGGATATCGTTCCGCTGTTCGAAACGGTGAAGGACCTGCAGGGTGCGGGAGCGATCATGGATGCCCTGTACCGTGATAGTACGTACCGGCAGCACCTGCAGCAACGTGCCAACCGGCAGACGATCATGGTGGGATTTTCGGACGGCACCAAGGATGGTGGTTACCTGATGGCCAACTGGAGCATTTACAAAGCGAAGGAAGAGCTTACGGCTTTGTCCGCGAAATATGGGGTGGAGGTTGTCTTTTTCGATGGGCGCGGTGGTCCGCCGGCACGCGGCGGTGGAAAAACGCACCAGTTCTACGCATCGATGGGAAAGAATATTTCAGGCCGGGAAATACAGCTGACGATCCAGGGGCAGACCGTGAGTTACAATTTCGGGACGGTGGATGCCGCGCAATATAATATTGAACAATTGATGCACGCGGGTCTCTCGAACCGGATGCTGCAGGAAGACGATACCGTATTGCACGAAGAAGAAGAGGAACTGCTGACCCGGCTTTCTGCCATCAGTTACGAGGCCTACCAGGCTTTGCGTGACGATCCCTGTTTCCTGGAATACCTCGGGCATGCGAGTCCGCTGCGTTTCTATGCAGAGACCAATATCGGGAGCCGGCCGGCGAAGCGTGGCGCCGCTTCGAAACTGGCATTGAAAGACCTGCGGGCAATACCCTTTGTAGGTGCCTGGAGCCAGTTGAAACAAAATGTGACGGGCTATTATGGAGTGGGAACGGCGCTGAGGCAGGCTGAAGTGGATGGGCGTTGGGAAGAAGTGCGGACGATGTACAGGCATTCATTGTTTTTCCGGACGCTGATGGATAACTGCGAGATGGCGATGGAGAAATGTTTTTTCCCGCTGACGGCATTCCTGGCGGAGCATCCTGTATATGGACAATTGTGGAAGAAGATCGAGGCCGAATATGAACTGACCCGTGAATATGTGTTGAAACTGTCGGGCAATGGGGAATTGATGGAGGGCAACCCGGTTGACCGGTTATCGATCCGGATGCGGGAAAGGATCGTACTGCCCCTGGCTACGATACAGCAGTATGCCATAACCCGGGTAAGGGAAATGGAAGAAAAGGGCGAAACGGGCCCCGAAAAGAATGCATTCGAAAAATTAGTTATGCGTTGCTCCTTTGGGCTAATCAATGCAAGCCGGAACTCAGCCTGATGATATATTAACATTATAATAATTAATATATGTTTTATTTTATCAATATTTCATAGAACTAAGGTAGTTTTATCATAATATATCATATTATTAAAAATAATATATGATTTTATTATGAGTAAATCCACCCTCAAGAACATCACTCCCTTTATTGTTCTCTGCATGATTGCGGGTCTTTCTGTCTTCATCCGCACGGTTCCCAATTTCAACGACGGCGGCAAACTCTATAACGGCGCAGATATCGCCTGGCTGCTGGTGGCAACAGCACTGGTATTCCTGATGACACCCGGCCTCGCTTTTTTTTATGGTGGGATGGTACACCGGAAGAACGTGCTGTCTACCATGATGAAAAGCGTAGTGGCGGCGGGCATCGTAAGCGTTCTCTGGGTGGTGGTGGGGTACAGTCTCTGCTTCGGCACGAGCATCGGCGGCATTATTGGCAACCCCCTTACACATCTTTTCTTTAAAGGAGTAGGCTCCGGAGCTCCCTGGGCACTGGCGCCCACGATACCACTGATGCTGTTTGCCCTGTTTCAACTGATGTTCGCGATCATCACACCCGGACTCGTAGTGGGCGCCGTAGCGGAAAGAATAAAATTTACGGCATATACCCTGTTCATCGTTCTGTTCAGCCTGCTGGTGTACGCACCGATCGCCCACTGGACCTGGCACCCGGATGGTTTCCTCGCAAAAATGGGCGTGTTGGATTTCGCAGGCGGAACGGTGGTACATCTTTCTGCAGGCTGCGCCGCGCTCGCCGGCGCCATCGTTCTGAAAAGACGCAAAACACACATCGAGCACAGGGAAATACCGCCCGCAAATATTCCATACGTGCTGATCGGCACGGGGCTGCTATGGTTCGGCTGGTTCGGTTTCAATGCGGGTTCTGCCGGTGCCGCCAATGCCCTGTCTGTGCACGCTTTTGCTACCACGAACATAGCCGCTGCCGCCGCCGGCCTTTCCTGGATGTTCTTTGATGTGATGAAAAATAAAAAACCTTCAGTGCTCGGCTTCTGTATCGGCGCGGTGGTGGGGCTGGTAGCGATCACGCCGGCGGCCGGATTTGTAGCGATCCCCCAGAGCATTTTCATCGGTGTGGTCGCCGCAGTGATCTCCAATACCGCCGTTTACTTCAAATCACGCTCCACGCTCGACGATACGCTCGATGTATTTCCCTGTCATGGTATCGGTGGGATGGTGGGCATCCTGATGACCGGCATCTTTGCCAGCAAGGCCATCAATCCCGCGGGCAACGATGGCCTGTTCTATGGCAATTTTTCATTCTTCCTGGTACAGCTGAAGGCGCTGCTCATTGTAGCGGCATACAGTTTCGCCGTTTCTTTTCTCATTTTCAAGTTTGTGAATTTCATTCTGCCGATCCGGGTCAGTTCAGAAGAAGAAGAGATCGGGCTGGATGCCACGCAGCACAATGAAAAATACCTGCAGGGTACGTTGCTTGTGACAACCGAAGGGATGGTGGCGGTTAGGGAAACGTCCCTGTAAGAGCCCAGCGGGGTCAGCGTATGATGGGATCGCAGAAATTTATTTTTCACTTTTTCCTGCGAGCAGCAATTCGAAGAATTTGAGGTCGAGCCAGCGGTCGAACTTGTACCCCACTTCGCGGAAATGCGCCACCTCTTCAAAACCGAATTGTTTGTGCAACTGCATGCTGACCCCATTGGAGGAGTCGATACCGGCGATCATCGCGTGGTAGCCCTTTGCCGTCGCATCATTGATCAATGCTTCGAGCAATTTTTTTGCAATGCCCTTCCCCCTGTGTTCTGGGTGCACATACACTGAATTTTCAACCGTGAACCGGTAGCAGGGCCAGACACGGAATGGCCCATAGCTGCAAAAGCCCGTTATCGTTCCATCTTCTTCGGCCACGATCACCGGAAAACCCGACCGCTCTCTTTCTTCAAACCACTGCTGCCGCATCCCGAGGGTGTGTGGCTCATAGCTATATACCGCCGTGGTATTCAGTATCACGTGGTTGTATATGTCCAGTACCTGTTCCAGGTCATTGCGGGTGGCCGGCCGGATGATCATGTTACGAATGTAAGCAAACTGCCTGCTGCGAATGATAGCTTTTATTCACCTGTTTGCACATCACGTGTAAAACAAATGGCGCGATTCCGTACACACTCAACCATCCGCGTTTAGGAAATGACCGCTACTTTTTTCTGGCTCTTGTCGGTTGCCTGTTGGTTCTCCGGCCTTAGACTGCGGACCGTTTTGCCGGCCTGCCAGAGTTCACTGTTGCGCAGCTCCGCCAGCTCAGCCTCCAGTTTTTCACGGTAGTCCGGCTTGCTGTTGCTGTCGATCGATCGTTGCGACTCGGTTCCTGCCGCAACGCTGTCATAGAGTTCTTCGAACAATGGCTGCGTCGCATCGCGGAACCGCTTCCACCAGTCAAGCGCCCCGCGTTGTGCGGTGGTCGAACAATTGGCATACATCCAGTCCATCCCGTTCTCTGCCACCAGCGGCATCAGCGATTGGGTGAGTTCTTCCACGGTCTCATTAAAAGCTTCTGAGGGGGAGTGTCCTTTTTTGCGGAGCACTTCGAACTGCGCCGCGAAAATGCCCTGGATCGCGCCCATCAGCGTACCACGTTCTCCGGTCAGGTCGCTGTATACTTCTTTTTTAAAATCAGTCTCAAATAAATATCCGCTTCCCACCGCAATGCCCAATGCCACCACCCGGTCAAAGGCACGCCCCGTGGCATCCTGGTAGATCGCGTAGCTGCTGTTCAGTCCGCGCCCCTGCAGGAACATCCGGCGCAACGAGGTCCCCGATCCCTTAGGCGCCACCAGGAAAACGTCTACGTCTTTGGGTGGAATGATGCCCGTCTGGTTGTTGAAGGTGATACCAAAACCATGTGAAAAATAGAGCGCCTTGCCGGGTGTCAGGTGTTTTTTTACCGTAGGCCACAACGCTATCTGCGCCGCGTCGCTCAACAGGTAACAGATGATGGTGCCCCGTTGCAGCGCTTCCTCAATGTCGAAAAGCGTTTCCCCGGGAACGAATCCGTCATGAACCGCCTTGTCCCAGCTCTTTGAATTTTTTCGCTGCCCCACGATCACGTCAATGCCATTGTCGCGCTGGTTCAGCGCCTGGCCAGGTCCCTGCACGCCATACCCGATAACGGCCACGGTTTCATTTTTTAGTACTTCCCGCGCACGCGACAAGGGGAATTCTTCCCGCGTGACCACGTTTTCTTCGACGTTTCCGAAATGTAACTTTGCCATTTTGTATTTTTTTATGGTTGGATGGATTGACTTTTTACTCGTGCAACCGGGTATCGGTCGGCACTTCGGCCGCTTCGAATTCCCTTAATTTTTCATGGAAGCCATGACTGCTTTTGATGATGGCCACCCGGGCGCTGCGCACAAATTCGATCAGGCCGAAAGGTTCCAGGAATGCCACCAGCTGATCGGTTTCTTCCCGATGCCCCGTCGTTTCAAAAACGGTGTAATCATGCCGGATCGCGACGGCCCTGGCCCCATATTGCCGTAACAGCCGCTCCACCGTTACTTTTTCTGCGATCACTTCTGTTGGTACCTTATACAATGCCAGTTCCTGCCATACGATCTCATCCGCAGTGTTGAAATAAACTTTCAGCACTTCCACCTGTTTTTCAATCTGCCTGCAGATCTTCCTTACGGCATCTTCTGTTTCATTGATGACGATTGTAAACCGGTAGATATCGCGGCTTTCGGAGGGAGAGGAGTTCATGCTTTCTATGCTCAGCTTTCTCCGTGAAAAGATCATGGCGATGCGCGTGAGCAGCCCCACCTGGTTTTCCGTGTACACCGTTATGGTAAATTCCTGTTTCACATCCTGTTTTTATTGCAGCCTGATCTCGCTGACACTGCAGCCCTGCGGTACCATCGGGAACACGTTGTTCTCCTTACCTACCATCAGTTCAACGAGGTAGGCGCCATCCCATGCGAGCATACGCTGAAGACTTTCTTTCAGACTATCTCTTTCACTTACCCGCTCTCCTTCGATGGAATAGCCGCGTGCCACCGTTACATAATCAGGACTGGCAATGTCAACGAATGAATATCTTTTATCGTGGAACAACTGCTGCCATTGCCGCACCATCCCGAGGAAGCGGTTGTTCAGGATCAATATTTTCACGTCTGCCTGGCTTTGCATGATCGTTCCCAGTTCCTGGATGGTCATCTGGATTCCTCCGTCGCCAATGACGGCCACGACGGTACGTTCGGGCGCGCCGAATTTGGCGCCGATCGCCGCGGGAAGTGCGAACCCCATGGTTCCCGCACCCCCGGAAGTGATGCTGCTTTTGGTTTCATTGAACCGGGCATAGCGGCAAGCCACCATCTGGTGCTGGCCCACATCGGTGACGATTATTGCATCACCACCCGTGAGCTCATTCAGCGTGCGGATCACTTCTCCCATCGTTAATGGACCTTCGGCGGGGCTCAGTTCATTGCGGATGACTATTTTCTCTTCTTCCCGCGCATACTGACGGAATTTTTCCAGCCAGCCGGGATGTATTTTTTTTTCGACGAGGGCCGTCAGCAACGGCAGTGTTTCCCTGCAATCGCCCCATACCGGTACCGTTGATTTTACATTCTTGTCTATTTCAGAAGGGTCGATATCGAGGTGTATGATCTTTGCCTGCCGCGCATATTTGTCAAGACGGCCGGTCACACGATCGTCGAAACGCATTCCTATGGCAATCAATACATCGCATTCATTGGTGAGCACATTGGGACCATAGTTCCCATGCATGCCGAGCATGCCCGTATTGAGATAGTGATCGGTGGGCAATGCGCTGAGGCCGAGTATCGTCCAGGCCGCCGGAATGCCAGCCTTCTCTATGAATGCGCGGAATTCATTTTCGGCGCCGCCCAGTATCACTCCCTGGCCGAAAAGCACAAAGGGTTTTTTTGCCTGGTTGATGAGCTCCGCTGCCTGCCGGATGTATTCCGGCCTGATCAGCGGCCTCGGGCGATAGCTCCTGATGTGCTCACAGAGGGTGTACCCGGTATAAGAGAATTGCTGCAGTTGTGCATTTTTGGTAATATCAATGAGTACCGGTCCGGGTCTGCCGGAACGTGCGATATAAAATGCGCGGGCCATTACCCCGGGGATCTCCGATGCATCAGTAACCTGGTAGTTCCATTTGGTAACGGGTGTGGTGATGTTGATCACATCCACTTCCTGGAATGCATCGGTGCCCAGCAGGTGCGCATATACCTGCCCGGTGATGCATACAACCGGTGTGCTGTCGATCATGGCATCTGCGAGACCCGTGACCAGGTTCGTAGCGCCGGGGCCACTCGTGGCGAATACAATGCCTGTTCTGCCCGAACTTCTAGCGAAGCCCTGCGCCGCGTGGATGGCACCCTGTTCATGACGCACGAGTATGTGTTGCAACTGCCCGCCATAATCATACAGTGCATCGTATACGGGCATGATGGCGCCGCCGGGATAACCGAAGATGATGTCGACTCCTTCCGCCACACAGGCTTCCAGCAACGCCTGTGCACCCGTGAGCGTCTCTGCCTCCGCAAGCAGTGCGGTTTCGCCTGCTGTTGCTGTTGCTGTTGTTCCTCTCATGCCTGTTACATCTTCATTTTTAAAAAGCATTACCTGTTCGGCACCGGGATGCAGGCAGCCCGCGGGTTGCAGGCATCCGTAACGCATCCCTCTGCCGCACTGCTCACCAGCAGTGCGTATTTATACAATACACCTCCCGATACTTTCAGTGGAGGCTGTATCCACTCCTGTTTTCTTTTTGCGATCAGTTCTTCTGCCACCTGCAGCGTCAGCTGGTTGTTCACCGCATCGATGCAGATCATATCGCCATCCTGCACCAGGCCGATCAACCCGCCTTCATGTGCTTCCGGTGTGATGTGCCCCACTACAAAACCATGCGTACCGCCGCTGAACCTTCCGTCGGTGATCAGCGCCACCGATTTTCCGAGGCCCGCACCGATGATGGCCGAAGTAGGTTTGAGCATTTCGGGCATGCCGGGTGCGCCTTTGGGACCGATATAGCGGATCACGATAACATCGCCGGGCTGCACACGGCCATTGCCGATATCTTTTACGAGATCGCTTTCATTGTTGAATACACGGGCAGGTCCTGTAAATTGCCGGCCTTCTTTTCCGCTGATCTTGGCCACGCTGCCACCCGGTGCAAGATTGCCATACAATATCTGCAGATGCCCGGTTGTCTTTACGGGGTGTTCAACAGGAAGGATCACCTGCTGTGTAGTAAAATCAAGGTCGCGTGCCGCTGCAGCATTTTCGCTGACTGTTTTGCCGGTCACGGTCAGGCAATCGCCTTCAAGCAGCCCCTGCTGCAGCAGGTATTTCATTACGGAAGGAATACCGCCGTGCTGGTGAAGGTCTTCCATCAGGAATTTGCCGCTCGGCTTGAAATCGGCGAGCACCGGTACGCGGTCACTCACCGCCTGGAAATCATCCTGCGTAAGTGAAATGCCAACACTTCTTGCCATCGCAATGAGGTGCAGCACCGCATTGGTAGAGCCGCCCAGCGCCATCACGATCACCATCGCGTTGAGGAAAGCTTTTTCAGTCATGATATCGCGCGGCCGGATATTTTTTTCGAGCAGGAGCCGGATAGCCTGGCCCGCTGCGGCACATTCGTTTTCCTTATCCGGGCCCAGTGCTGGATTGGAAGAAGAGTAGGGCAGGCTCATTCCAAGCGCCTCGATCGCGGATGCCATGGTATTGGCAGTGTACATACCGCCGCAGGCGCCCGCGCCGGGACAGGAATGTTTTACGATCCCGGTGAAATCGGAGTCGCTGAGCTGCCCCGCTATTTTTTTGCCCAAAGCCTCAAAAGCGGAAACGACGTTCAGGTTTTCGCCCTTGAAATGGCCAGCCGCAATGGTTCCGCCATACAGCATAAGCGAGGGCCTGTTTAACCTGGCCATCGCCATCACGGAGCCGGGCATGTTCTTGTCGCAACCCGGTATCGTGATCAGGGCATCGTAGTATTGTGCTCCGCAAACTGTTTCTATGCTGTCGGCGATCAGGTCGCGGCTCACCAGCGAGTAACGCATCCCTTCCGTTCCCATACTGATTCCATCGCTCACACCGATCGTATTAAAGATCAGTCCAACCAGGTCGCTGTCCCAGACGGATCGTTTCACCAGTTGGGCGAGACCGTTGAGGTGCATGTTGCAGGTGTTGCCATCCCATCCCATACTGGCGATGCCCACCTGTGCCTTCTGCATATCGGCATCCGACAGGCCGATACCGTACAGCATGGCCTTTGCGCCCGGTTGCGAGGCATCCTGTGTGAGTATGCGCGAATAGCTGTTCAATTGATTCATGGTTCGGTAATGCGGTGCCCCGGTTAAATGATAGTTGACTTTCTCAGTTCCACATTGTTCCGGTTGATCTTGCCATAGATCTTGTTGGCGATGTATTCCGTGAGCAGGTCACCGATCGTGGACGTGAAATAAAAATTTATGGGATCGATGTCTTTTGTCACAAAGGCATTCGAAATGGTCCATTCCACGGCTTCGCGTACTTTGTCGGCTTCGGCTTCAAGACCTATGTACTCCAGAAGCATGGCCGCGGAAAGGACGGACCCCACCGGGTTGGCGATATCTTTCCCTTTTGCCTGGGGATATGATCCGTGTATCGGTTCGAACAGGGCAGTGCATACCCCGAAGGAAGCGGAAGGCAGCATACCCAGCGATCCGCTCAGCACGCTGGCTTCATCACTAAGTATGTCGCCAAACATATTCTCCGTTAATATCACATCGAACTGCGCCGGGTGCTGGATCAGCTGCATCGCTGCATTATCTACATACATGAAATCTACGGTCACTTCGGGATAACCGGCGGCCATTTGCTGTACGGTCTTCCGCCAGAGCCGGGATGTTTCGAGCACATTGGCTTTGTCTACCAGCGTTAATTTTTTCCTTCGTGCCTGCGCTGCCGCGAAAGCCAGTTCCGACACCCGCCGTATTTCATCCGTTGTGTAAGTGCATTCGTCCAGGGCGCTCGTTCCGTCGGCGCTCAGTTCCTTTTTTCCGAAATAGATCCCGCCGGTCAGTTCCCTGAAGATCACACAATCGACCCCTTCCAGCCGTTTGGGCTTTAACGGTGAAAGATGGCGGAGGGAAGGATACGCTGTAACAGGGCGCACATTGGCAAAAAGCTGCAGCGACTTGCGCAGTTTGAGCAGCCCCTGCTCCGGTCTCACCCTGGCCGAGGGATCGAGGTCGTATTTCGGGTCTCCGATCGCGCCAAACAGGATCGCATCGCTGTTGATGCAGGATTCGATGGTTTCATCCGGTAAAGGATTACCCGTTTTGTCGATCGCGTCGGCGCCCATCAGGCAGTACGTATAGTTGAACTCATGCCCGAACGAGTGCGCGATGGCATCGAGCACCCGTACGGACTGCGCCGTTACTTCGGGGCCGATCCCGTCTCCGTTGATCACCGTGATATTCTTTTTCATAGGGCTGATAATAGTTGTTTAGCTAACTAATTCTGTTTCGAATGATTCTATCTCTGCCTTCAGGCTCAGCAGGTAATCGATGTCGTCATAGCCGTTCAGGAGGCACTCTTTTTTATAGGCACTGATATCAAATGTTTGTTTTTCCCCCGTAGAAAGTATTGTAACGGACTGATCGGGGAGATCGATGAGCAGCTGCGTAGCCGGGTCTTTTTCTGTCTCGGTAAATATTCTCTGAAGGAACCCCTCGGTTACCCGCACCGGCAGCAGGAAATTATTGAGTGCATTGTTCTTGAAGATGTCTGCAAAAAAACTGCTGATCACCACCTGGAATCCTGCATCCCGGATCGCCCAGGCCGCATGTTCCCGCGAAGAGCCACAGCCAAAATTTTTACCGGCAACCAGTATGCTGCCGTGGTATGCAGGGTCATTCAGCGGAAAGCCCGCTTTCGGTTTTGTTTCGTCATCGTTTTCATAGCGCCAGTCGCGGAACAGGTTTTTACCGAACCCATCGCGGGTGGTGGCTTTGAGGAACCTGGCCGGTATGATCTGGTCCGTATCCACATTCTGATGTTTCAGCGGCACTGCGGAAGAGGTGATCGTATCGATTGCTTTATTCATATTTTTTTCTGTTTGATGTTCACAGCCAGTCACGCACATCTCCCACTTCGCCCGTGATCGCCGCAACGGCCGCAGTGAGCGGGCTCGCGAGCAGGGTGCGTGCCTGGGGCCCCTGACGGCCCTCGAAATTCCTGTTGCTTGTGGAAACGCAATATTTCCCCGAAGGGATCTTGTCCTCATTCATTCCGAGGCAGGCGCTGCATCCGGGTTGCCGCAAACAGAAGCCCGCTTCTTCAAATATTTTGTCCAGTCCTTCGGCCCGCGCCTGCAGTTCCACCTGCCTGCTGCCGGGCACGATCCATACTTCCACGTGGTCGGCCTTCCGTTTTCCTTTTACAAAGGAGGCTACCAGCCGCAGGTCTTCCATGCGCGAGTTGGTGCAGCTCCCGATAAAGACATAGTCGATCTTTTTTCCTTTCATCCCCGATCCGGCCGTGAGGCCCATATAAGCAATGGAATTGAGCCAGGCTTCCTTTTCCGTACCTGGGATCTCGTTTTCTGCAGGGAGCAGGCCATCGACCCCGATACCCATGCCGGGGTTCGTGCCATAGGTGATCATGGGAACGATCTGCGCGGCGTTCACGTTTATCTCCTTGTCGAAATGAGCGTCTTTATCGGAATAGAGTGTTTTCCAGTGCGACAATGCTTCCTCCCATTGCACACCTTTTGGCGCGAGCGGTTTACCTGCCAGGTAGGCGAAAGTGGTTTCATCGGGCGCTATCATGCCGCCACGTGCGCCCATTTCTATGCTCATGTTGCAGATCGTCATGCGCGCTTCCATAGACAGGCTGCGGATCGTACTGCCTGCATATTCCACAAAATAGCCGGTCGCCCCACTGGCGGATATTTTTGAGATGATGTGAAGGATGATATCCTTGCTGAGCACACCTTTTGACAACGCGCCATCGATATTGATCCGCATCAACCGGGGCTTTGTTTGTAACAGGCACTGTGTTGCCATCACCATCTCCACTTCGCTGGTGCCTATACCAAACGCGATCGTGCCGAAGGCGCCATGCGTACTGGTGTGGCTGTCGCCGCAAACGATGGTCATGCCCGGCTGCGTAATGCCCAGTTCGGGACCGATCACGTGTACGATGCCCTGGTACTTGTTGCCAAGCTCATACAGTTCGATACCATGTCGTGCGCAGTTGTCTGCCAGCATGTTTACCTGTGCCCTGGACAGTTCATCCCGGATGGGCAGGTGCTGGTTCATGGTGGGTACGTTGTGATCGGCTGTAGCGATCACCTGCGCCGGCCTGGCCACCTTAAGTTCCCTTTTTTCGAGACCTGCAAAAGCCTGCGGACTGGTTACTTCATGAATAAAATGCCGATCGATATACAGCACGGCCAGGTCGTTGCCCATATGCCGGACAACGTGGCGGTTCCATATTTTATCAAAGAGTGTAAGTGGCATTTTTCGGTATTATCGATTTTATCAGGCAGGTTCCTGGCTGAGTACATAGGCATCTGCCAGCTGGAGCAGGTCGCCGTCGTTGATTTCTTTTTTATTGTCCGCCGCCTGAACGAACTTTTCATAGAGGACGTCAATATCGTTCCGGGTAAACTGGTACCCGATCTTCTGGAACCGGAAGGCCAGCGCGCTGCGGCCGCTGCGTGCCGTCAGTACAATCCTGGAAGAGTCGGCGCCTACTTCTTCAGGGTCGATGATCTCATAGGTAATGGCGCTCTTCAGAAAGCCATCCTGGTGAATGCCCGAGGAATGTGAGAAAGCATTGCTGCCGACGATCGCCTTATTGGGTTGTACAGGCATGCGCATTACTTCTGAAACGATCCTGCTCAGCGGGTTGAGCTGCCGCGTGTTGATACCGGTATAATAACCCAGGTACTCGTGTTGCCGGAGGACCATCACCACTTCCTCGAGGGAAGTATTGCCCGCCCGCTCGCCGAGGCCATTGATCGTGCATTCCACCTGGCGGGCGCCGCTGAGCACACCGGCAATGGAATTCGCGGTGGCCAGTCCCAGGTCGTTGTGGCAATGGCAGGAAATGACCGCGCGATCGATATTGGGAACGTGGTTGACGAGATACGCAACCTTTTCGCCATACTGGTGCGGCAGGCAGTAGCCGGTGGTATCGGGAATGTTCACCACGGTAGCGCCGGCACGGATCACTGCCTCCACTACCTGCGCGAGGTATTCATTGCTGGTTCTCCCTGCGTCCTCGGCATAAAATTCTACGTCATCTGTAAAGTTGCGGGCCCAGCGAACGCACTGTACGGCGCGCTCCAGGATGTCTTCGCGGGTAGTATTGAACTTGCCAACGATGTGCTGATCGGAGGTGCCGATGCCGGTGTGAATGCGTGGACGACGGGCATAGTGCAGGGCCTCGGCGGCTACTTCAATGTCTTTTTTCACTGCGCGGCTGAGGGCGCACACTACGGTATCACCGATCACCTTGGAAATCTCGGTGACCGAATCAAAATCGCCCGGCGAGGAGACCGGGAACCCAGCTTCAATAATGTCCACGCCCAGGTTTTGGAGCAACAGGGCAAGCTCCGTTTTTTCAGCCGTGTTCAGCTTGCAACCGGGTACCTGTTCCCCATCGCGGAGCGTGGTATCAAAAATCTGGACCTGCTGTTTCATGTCAAAAGATTAAAAGGATACATTTGATGTACAGTCGAATGTATCGTGGAACGCAGCGTATATAAAATCATAATACCGGGACTTTTACATTGAATAACCCGGCGTGAAATCGCTGAAACACAACAGGATCAGGCATTTGGCAAAAATGGAATTACGATGTCCAACACGCATTCCGATAATCTTTTCCAGCTGGTGAAGTCACTGGAAAAGGGCGAAAAAAGAAATTTCAAGCTGTACGTTACCCGCAATTCTTCCTCGGAAGAACTGAAAACGGTACAGTTGTTCGATGCGTTGGACAGGATGGACGAGTATGATGAAGAGCTCCTGCTCCGCAGGAATGAGTCCATCAAAAAGCAGCAGCTCTCGAATATCAAGGCGCAGTTGTACCGGCAAATACTCTCGAGTCTGCGCCTCCTGGATGACGAGGATAATATTGACATCCAGTTGCACGAGCAGATGGATTTTGCCCGCATCCTGTATAATAAGGGATTGTACCTGCAAAGTCTTCGGGTGCTGGAAAGACTGAAGGAAACAGCCGCGGAGCACCGGCAGGTGAGTTTCCAGTTGCAGGCAGTGATCTTTGAAAAAAAGATAGAAGCTCTGCACATCACGCGCAGCATGGCCAACAGGGCCGAGCAGTTGAGCAGCCAGTCAGAAAGTTTGATCCGTCACCTTTCGCAGATCAGCCGGTTATCGAGCCTTTCGCTTGAACTGTACAGCTGGTATATCAGGAACGGGCATGCACGGGACGCCAGGGATGTAGAGGCGGTAACCCATTTTTTCGGAACCCACCTGCCGGTGTATGATTTTGAGACGATGGGGTTTTATGAAAAGCTATATCTCTATCAATGCCATTGCTGGCATGCCTTCATCCTTCAGGACCTCATATCCTATTATCGTTACACGCAGAAATGGGTGGATCTTTTTGAAGAGGAACAGGAGATGAAACAGATCGAAACGGGGCAGTATATACGCGGGCTGCACAACCTGGCAAGTGCGCATTTCAATCTCAATAACTATGAGGGCTTCAGCCGGACAATTGCGGCTTTCGAGGCGTTCGCGGGATCACACAGTGCATTGATGACGGCCAATGCGCGGATACAGACTTTTATCTATCTCAATATTGCACGTATCAACAGGCATTTCCTGGAAGGGTCTTTTTCGGAGGGTGTAAAGCTGGTGCCGATGCTGGGGGAGAAATTGCAGGAGTACCGCCTGCACATGGACCCACACCGGGTACTGGTATTTTATTACAAGATCGCCTGCCTGTATTTTGGTAGCGGAGATAATGAGCGGGCGATCGACTATCTCAACCAGATCATCCGTCTCAGGGTAGACCTGCGGACGGACCTGCAATGTTATGCCCGGCTGCTGCACCTCATTGCACACTATGAACTGGGCAATGAAGACCTGGTAGAATACCTTGCCAAATCCGTTTATCGTTTTATGGCGAAAATGAAAAACCTCAGCACAGTGGAAGAAGAGATATTCCTGTTCCTCCGGCGGTCTTTTTCTCTTTCTTCGAGGCAACTGGCGCCTGCATTTATGGAGCTGAAGGAAAAATTGGAAAAATTACAGGGGCACCCGCTGGAGACGCGTTCCTTTATGTACCTGGATATTATAGCCTGGCTGGAGAGCAAGATCAGCGGCGTGCCGGTACAGGAAGTAAGGCGTCGGCGTTTCCTTGCCGGGCGCAAACGGCGTATGGAGTGAACTTACAGTTCCAACGGAGCTTCTTCCATAAAAGTTTCTAATTTATTTCTGCGGGGTGCCCGCAATCCGAAACAGGCAAAGGCTACAGACAGTTTATTTCGGAGCTCTGCAAGCGATAGAGACCTGGACAGGAACCCGGACACGCCGGGATGCCGGGGATTGCCGGACCCGCGCTGCTGGCTGGTGCAGAGGATCACGGGGGTGTGGCGGTGTCTGGCCAGTTGTTTGATCGACTTCACACAATCTTTGCCGCAGATACCGGGTGTATCGTGTTCAACAAAGATCAGGTCAGGCGCGGGGGCACTCTCTTCCTGCAGCAGGAGCAGGGCATCTTCCCCGCTTTTCTCGAGCAGGCAGTGAACGCCGCGGTCGATGTCTTTTGTAGCGCGGTAAAAATACCCCAGGCGCTCCTCGTTCTGATCAATAAATAACAGGGTAATGGGAAACATAGCGGGTGGTTTAGATCCGCCATCATGCGAACAAAATTGAAGCCATGCAAAAAAGGCGAGGCTTTATTAGCAATTTTTTCGCATTTATGACCGAACCGCGGGCTCGATCAGGTCCCAGAGATTTCCATAAAGGTCTTTGAAGACGGCCACCGCGCCGTAAGGCTCGTGCTGGATCGGGCGAATGAATTCGACGCCCCTCGATGTTAATGATTTGTGATCTCTTTCAATATTGTCTGTATGCAGGAACAGAAACACCCGCCCACCGGTCTGGTTGCCGATGCGGGAGCGCTGTTCGTCTGAGGCGGCCCTGGCCAGCAGCAGCCGGCAGCCGGAGGATGGGTCGGGGGCTACCACCACCCAGCGTTTTGTTTCGCTGAGTACCGTATCCTCGATCAGGGTAAAGCCCAGGATGGAGGTGTAAAAGCGGATTGCTTCATCATAGTCGTTCACTACGAGCGCGATCTGTGCCAGTGATTGCTTCATGGTTATGCAGGATTGAGGGTCAGCTTCTTTTTTTTGCGGAGATGGATTTTACCAGGATAAGCCCCTGCTTCAGCTGTTTTTCATCTTTCACCTTGGCCAGCGATACGGCATAAGCCTGTTTCATCAGTTTTTTGATGTAAGCGCGCGGAAATCCTTTCAGGTCGGGCACCAGGATGTAACGGTACTGGTTGCCGTTCCCGATCAGCAGTTTTTTGGGGTCATCGAGGAGGGCGCCCCAGTAAAAGCCGAAATGAACATTGCCGCTGGTCCTTCCCACGGCGATCGAACAGAAAGTATGGCCTACGCGATCGGTGGGCGACCAGCCGAAGGCGAGAGCATTGTAGTTATCGTAGATCAGTTCATTGGCATCGGGATATTGTTCGCGGGCGAAACTGCGGAGCGCCCACACCCGTTCAGTGATCTCTTTTCCGAAAGGTTTCAGGAAGCGGAGCAGTTCGGCAGTAGCGTTGGTGGGCATGATCTTTTTTTTAAGAAGTTATCATTTTGGGTTCGCAAGAAAATCTCCGTCGATGATCAGCAGTTTGGCGCCTGTTGAAGTAGAGGACCTGTGTGAGCTCAACTCGTCGGAAACGATATAACTCATGCCTGCCGTCAGCGTAAACCGCTCCCCTGTTTCAAGTTCGCTTTCCAGCCTTCCTTCGAGGCAGTGCACGATGTGGCCTTTTTTGCACCAGTGGTTCGCGAGGTAGCCTGGTTCATATTCCACCCAGCGAACGCGCAGCCCCGCAAATTCCAGGGTCCTCCAGGTTGCGCTGCCGGTGGTTCCCGCGTGCAGGGTAGGAGAGATCGCTTGCCAGTCAACGGTTTGAAAAGGGATCTGGGGCATGAGCAGGGATTTTATTTACCGTAAGATAAAAATCTTTGGCGACCGGTCATGCAAACAATTGGTAGATTAGAGGATATATCTCTCTATCATGCAAAGAAAAAAAGCACTATACCGGGACGTAAAAAGGCCCGGCAGGCAATCCGGGAGAATTTGGGCAGGAATGATTAGCCTGTGTTTGCCTTTCTGCCTGCTTTCGCAGCAGTATACGCCGCTACCCCTGCCGGCACCGATCGCGGGTGTGAATGAAGAATATTCCGGGATGGCCACCTGGCGTGGCAGGCTATACCTGGAGCCGCAGTACGGAGACCATAAGGAGACGATGCTGGATGGTGAATTTTGTTTGTACAGTATCCGGACCGATAGTCTTTCGCGGGTGATCGATAGGAAGGACCAGGCATTGACTGCATACAGGAAACTGCGTGTGGAAGGGCTGGCACAACTGCCGGACTCGGTAAAGAAGTATTATGAAGGATTTGAAGCGATCACGATCGTGGAGGGCGCGGTGTTCCTGTCGATCGAAACCACGGATACCTATAACTACTGTTTCCTGTTAAAGGGAAGGATCGATACGGTGAGGGGAGTGGTAACGGTGGATCCGCGGCATTTTGTTACACTGAAGCGGTATCCATATATCAGCAATGCAGGGTTTGAAAGCGTTACCTGGCTGCCGCAGGAACATAAACTGTTTGCGTGTTATGAGTTCAACGCGATGCCCGGCGGGGGACTGGGCTGGCTGATAGATACTTCTTTCAAATCGCCGCCCCGGCAGGTAAGCACACCCTTTTTGTTTTTCAGGCTGACGGATATTACCGCTTCGCGGGATGGGGCCTTGTTCGGGATCAACTATTTCTGGAATGGGGATTACAATGCCTACCTCAACAATAACCTGCAGCGAAACAGGGAAGCGGATATCATGAAGGAAATCCCCGACCTGGCGGACAGCCTCCGCTCTAATGCCGCATATTTACGCGGGAAGACTACGTGTTATGCGCGGATTGTGCGGCTGGACCATTATACATCGCCTCGGTGGAAGCAGGTCACTTCTTTTGAGTGTGTAAAGAATAACTGGGAAGGACTGGCCTTGTTCCGGAAAGGGGTGTTGGTGGTGAGCGATGCGAACAGGAGCAGTAAGCAGGTAACGACGCTGGCGTATGTGGGGTTTGAGTGAGAGATAATTCTTCAGTACGATCCCCCCAAACCCCCACCCAAACTCCGCTTTTTAACGGTTGACTTCGCCTCCGTACCGGTTTATTTTTGACAGGCTCGTTTCCTGTGCGCCTTCCCGCAAATGACAATGTTCAGTTCTGCCGGTAGGATAGTCAAACGGTTTTCCAGATCCTCCTTTCGATAACTGGGAAATCACCATGTTTGGATTAGATAAATATCACTACACTGCGAGTAAATCCTTAATGATTTATTCTTTTTTTAGTAGTGGGCCAAAAGGGACTATTCATAAGGTTGCTAGATTTTCAGCCTTAGCGGAAAATGTATATAATTTTGGATTTGGCGACTATGAACCTGCAACCGGAAAAACAAGTGATGTCGTCAATAGTAACAATGGAGATGCGGCCAAAATAATGGGGACTCTGGGTAGTATTATTTATGATTTCACCAATGTCTTTTCAGAAGCTGCCATATTTGTTCATGGAACTTCTGCAGCTAAAACACGATTCTATCAATTCAGTATAAACAAGCACTGGGAAGAGATAAATCCGATTTTTGAAGTGATAGGATTGAAAAACGATAAATGGGAGTCCTTCGAAAAAGTGATAAACTATCAAGCATTTATAGAGCGCCGGAAAGACGATTTTTTATTGAAATAAGCAATTAATTGTCCTAATTTTAGGACTGCAAATGCTATTAATTATTTTAGTTTTATCTTATGAAAGCCAAGAAGAAAGATTTTATTATACAAAATAATAAGCCGCTTATTACTGTTGATCCTTCTTTGCCTGATTTTGAAGACGATCCCTACTTCGAAAAGAAAACGCAGGCGGCTAAAAAACTTCTTCGAAGGGTTGGCCTTCCACCACAACTGACAAAGAAATCTATCTGATCCGTGGTTCGCGGGCTTTGCTGGTTCGGGTATTCTTTATAAAGATACTCTCTTTGTGAGAGCTGGGTCTATGGCATTTTGTGCTGTTTCCCTGGTTTCGATTTGCCTGTATCTCCGCTGTGGCCACGAAGTCTCTCAATTGAGTTTTGAGTGACATATTATTATTCCCGGGTACATCGCTAATCCCACACAAAAACTCCGCTTTTTAACGGTTGACTTCGCCTTCCTGCATGTTTATTTTTGACAGGCTCGCTTCCTGTGCGTCCCTCCAAAAAATGACAACGTTCACCCCTGCCGATGCAGCCCAACTGCTGCCGGGCGCCATGCCGGATCGTTTCCGGGGCAGGCTGCCAGGCAGTTTTTTCGAAGGGCCGGCTGGATGGCTTTGTGCGTGGCATGTGGTGAACGCGGGCACTTTCCGGTTCAGCGTTTTTGCGGCAGCACTGGGCCAACCGGTGGTGCTGTTCTGCAAACCGGAAACGCCTTCACTGCAGATCATTTGGGTCTTGCAGGGAAGTTTACCGGGTGATGGAGATGAGCCAGCCTTGCATGCAGGCGATTGCTGTCTCTGGTGGATGCCCGGGCGATCGGCCCCGGTTGCTTTTGGAAAGGGTTTGCATTTTTCCCTTCATGTTGTTTTCCCCTCATTTTACCAGGAAGAATTGAAAGCGTTACCAGTGGTACAGGCATTACTGGATTCCGCTGTGCAGGCAGATAAAACGGCGGCAGCCGGCAGCGTGTTCCGGTATGGCCACCGGTCGCTGGTATTGCTGCGCGGGCTGGAGATCTTGTTAGACGAAGCTGGCGGCCGGATGTCGGTGGACAGTGTGTTGATGGAACTTTGCCGGTGTTTTATCAAAGATTTCGGTGAAGCCAACCGGCGGGCAATGTGGATGCGGGCCCGGCTTCGCACGATGGAGGAGCTGGAGGCCTATGTGCTGAACCACGTGATGGGTACGGGAAGCAGGCTCACACTGGAAACCGCGGCAGCTGCGATGGGGATGGCACCGGCTCTTGCCAGGAAGCTGCTGAAAGAACGGTTTCATACCAGTTGGCACGGGTACCTCACCCGTGTGCGGATGGAACAGGCGGCGGAATGGTTGAGGGAAACGGACAAAACAGTGGCCGGGATCGCCTACACGCTGGACTACCGCGATCCTGGCAGTTTCAGCCGTGCATTCTCATCTCATTTTGGTGTTAGTCCCTCCGCATATAGAAAGAAAACCAGGCCGTGACATAAAATGTACGACACAGGTGTTATTGGCAGCTGGCATGTACGGTTAACACAATAATAGCTGCCCTGGAAGCATACGGCACTAACAGCATCCTTCTCTCCACTATTTACTATGAATGTTCCCGCTGCGGCAGTCACCCTAAAAAAATCAGTAATTGTGGAAAACTTATTCACTCTCCTATAGGAGAGTGAATGAAAAATCAATAATTTCGGATGATGTTATGAAAAGATCTGTTACAGGGGTTTTTTGGGCAGGAAGTCCTGAGGGCTGCACTTCAATGCTTTCGCCAGCAGGTTGAGGTGCTTGATATTGTAGTGGGTGGGATACCTGGAGCTTTCCGTTTTACCGATGAACCCGACGGACACATTGATTTCATAAGCCAATTCAGCCTGGGAAATATTCAGCTCAAGTCGTTTGGCCCTGACCTTGTTGATCACAAATAAATCAATCGCTTCTTTCATTTGATCTTACTATCCTATAGGATGGTAAAGTTCACGGAAGCTTCTGCAGGCATCAATCACCTATAGGTAAGTGTTTATGATACGAATGGTGAATATAGACATCTTCGGCCGGAGCGGTCAATCAGCGGTATTTTTTACCGTTATGACCCTGTCCGGCGCCCCCATTTCCGACGCTCCCCGGCACCTGCCAGTGCTGCCCGTATCCCTGTCCTTACTGCATTTTCATCTCCGCATCCAACCCCAATTCCTTTCCATCTCCGCATCCTGCAATCCTGACGGCAGCGGGCTCGTGCTCCTGAAAACCAATTTTCCACGCAAGCCCAAGAACCCGGTATAGCATTTCCTTCCGTCTTTCCGGGCGCCCCCTGCCAGGACAATTTATTCTTCACTATTAACTAATTGCAATGAAAGCCATTTATTGCCTGCTGGCCATCGTATTGATTTGGCCAAAGGTCAACGCTCAAACACCCACATCTGTTACGGGCAGTATTCTCTCCGCCGCCTCGCGAACGCCACTCGATGGCGCCGCCATTACCCTGCTACGCGCGCAACGCAGGACCATCTCGCGTGCGGACGGCGGATTTTCCATCCCGCTCACCGCGCCCGACACCCTGCTTATCAGCTTCACCGGTTTTGTTTCACGCCGCATAGCTGTGACGCCGCAAACCAGGCCCCTGACGATCCTCCTCGAAGAATCGACCGAAGGCCTCAATGAGGTGATCGTGTCTACCGGTTATGAACAGCTCAGCCGTCAAAGGACCACCGGCTCCTTCAACGTGGTGGACCGCCAGCTGATCAGCCGCAGCGCCAGCACCAGTATCACCGACCGCATCGAGAACCTGGTTCCGGGTGTGGCCTTCAACCGCCAGCAGGTGGCGGGCAGCGCGGCCCCTGATCCGCTGCTTATCCGCGGGCGCGGCACTATCTACGCCAGCGCCGCCCCGCTGATCGTGGTAGACAATTTCGCGTATGACGGAGACATCACCATGATCAATCCCGATGATGTGGAAAGCATCACCGTACTGAAAGATGCTGCCGCCGCGGCCATCTGGGGCGCCCGCGCAGGCAACGGCGTGATCGTCATCACCACAAAAAAAGGAAAGACCGAGAAACCATCGGTGGTCTTCAGCTCTGCTATAACCACGCAGGCTAGGCCCGACATCTTTAATATCCATACCATCAGCTCCACCGATTATATCGAGCTGGAAAAATTCCTGTATGGCAAAGGATTTTACAACAACGATATCAGCAACACCACCTCGCATCCGCCACTCACACCGGTAGTGGAATTGCTGGCCGCAAAAGCTGCAGGCACGGTGTCGCCCTCCCTGGCAGATGCCGCCATCGAGAACTTCAAGCAGTTTGATGCCCGCAACGATATCAGCCGTTATCTCTACCGCCCGCTGGTGAACCAGCAGTACCACCTGCAGGTGAGCGCCAATACCAGCTATCACCGTTATTTTTTCTCCGCCGGTTATGACCACAACCTGCCCGCACTTGCGGGACAATCTTACGACCGCATTACCCTCCGCTCGCAGAATACGTTCCGCATTTCTGCGAAGCTCGAGGCCGACGCCAATATCGTATATGCACAGTCCATCAGCAACAGCGGGAACAACCCGGGCTATAACCTCAATAACGGCGGCGGCAAAGCCTTGTATCCCTATGCACAACTCGCCGATGCCAGTGGAGCGCCGCTCAGCATTGTCGAGAATTACCGGGCCGGCTTTATTCAGTCCGCCCTGCAGAAAGGGTTGCTCGACTGGAGCTATACGCCCATTACAGATATCCAGAATGAGAGCAATACGGCAAAGAGCCGCGATTTCGTGATTGCACCGGCACTTCGTTACCAGGTGTTGCCCGGTCTGCAGGCCGAGGTGAAATACCAGTTCGAGAATATCCTCAACACGAACAGCGACCTGCACAACGGCTCTTCCTTTTTTGCACGCAACATCATCAACCAATATACGCAGGTGAGTGGCACAGGTGTACTAACCTACCCGGTACCGGTTGGCGGAGTGATGGACCAGAATACCAACGAAGTGGTCTCGCACCAGGGCCGCGCGCAGTTAAATTATGCGCATCGTTTCCATCGTGAGCACCAGCTTTCAGCGATCGCCGGCGCCGAGATCCGCGATTTGGAAACCAGCGGCAACAGCTATCGCTATTATGGTTACCAGCCCGATAAAAGTATCGTGGTGCCAAACATTGATTTCGTTACGCAGTTCCCCCTGTTCAACAACACCACGCAGAAATCGCAGGTGCCGAATGCACCGACCGTCACGCGCAAGTCAGACAGGTTTTTGTCGGCCTATGCGAATGCATCGTACACGTTCCGCGAACGGTATACCGTTTCCGCCAGTGCGCGGCACGATGAGGCCAACCTGTTTGGGGTAAGCGCGAATCAACGCGGCACGCCGCTCTGGTCGGCCGGTGCGGCCTGGCTGGCGAGTGGGGAGCGGGGTTACCATGTGTCCTGGCTCCCTTTTCTGAAGGTTCGCGCGAGCTATGGAAAGAACGGGAACATTTCCCGCCTCACTTCTGCATTGACCACCGCGAACTTCGGGACCGCATTTTCCACCGCCGCTACCAATGCTACCATCAACAACCCGCCCGATGCGCAACTGCGCTGGGAACAGGTGGGTATTTTGAATTTGGGGATTGATTTTGCGCTGAAGAACAAGTTCCTTTCGGGAACGATAGAATACTATAGGAAGGATGCCACCGACCTGCTCGGGCAGGCGCCGATCGATCCCAGCAGCGGACTGATCGTCAATGGCGGCACCACCAGTTTCTTTTACGGGAATGTGGCCGCCATGCGCGGACAGGGCGTTGACCTGCAGCTCACGAGTCACAATTTAAACGGGCGGTTGCAGTGGAATACGGACCTCGTATTCAGCTATTCGTATGCGGAGGTATCAAAATACCTTATTCCCGCAGGAGCGGCGGCGAGTACATACCTGCCCACCGGCGGCAACCTGATAAATCCTGTTACGGGCCGACCTGTCTATTCGCTGTACAGCTATCGCTGGGCGGGGCTGGATCCTGCCACCGGTGATCCGCAGGGTTTTCTCAATGGAGCCGTGAGCAAAAATTATTCGGGGATGTCCACACAGAAACTGGACAGTCTTGCGTACAGCGGGCCGGTACTGCCCACTTACCAGGCATCGCTGCGCAACAGTTTCAGCTGGAAACATTTTTCATTTTCTTTTTTGATCAGCTTCAAGGGCGGGTACTCCTTCCGCAAGCCCGCACTCAACTATGCCAGCCTTTTCAGCAGCTGGACGGGCAACAGCGACTATGCAAAAAGATGGCAGCAGCCGGGCGATGAAAAGAATACATCGGTGCCGTCATTGGTGTATCCTTCGAATGCGCCACGCGATGCTTTCTACCAGTATGCACAGGTGATGGCAGAGCCGGGCGATCATATCAGGCTGGAAGATGTCACGCTGGCCTATGATCTTACGCGCAACGAATGGCATTCGCTGCCTTTTTCTTCCGTGCGGTTGTATGTGTATGCTTCGCAGCTGGGCATTTTATGGGCGGCTAATCATGACGGCATCGACCCCAATTATATCGGTGTACCGAAGGACGCCAAAAGGATCTCGTTCGGCATGAACATCAATTTTTAAAAAATTCAATCAAACAACATGAAAAATATCATCCTGATCCTGCTGCTGGCACTTGCGGCCTGCAACAAGGATAATTTTCTCGATGCAAAGCCCGACCAGGCATTGGTGGTGCCTACCAGCCTCACCGACCTGCAGGCGCTGCTCGACAATGACATCGTAATGAATGGCGCTTCGAGTTTCGGGCTGATACCGCAGCTCGGCGAAACGGGCAGTGATAATTATTATATTACCGATGCCACGTACCTCACGATGAAGCCGCTGTACCAGCATTGCTATACCTGGGACAAGCAGGTGTTCAATGGAGAAGAGATATACGACTGGGACTATCCCTATCGCTCTGTATTTTATGCGAACGTGGTATTGCAGGGATTGGCAAACCTCACACCAGCGCCGGAGCAGCAGGTGGGCTGGAACAGTGAAAAAGGGTCCGCGCTTTTTTATCGCGCTCACATGTTTTATCAATTGGCACAGGTATTCGCACCTGTGTACACGGCAGCAACGGCGACGACAGATTTGGGTATTCCCTTGAAAATGGATCCGGATGTAAGCATTCCAATCACGCGTGCGACGGTACAGCAGACCTATGACCAGGTGATCAATGATCTGAAGGCCGCGCTGCCGTTACTGCCCGTAACGCCGTTGTATAAAACGAGGCCCGGCAAAACGGCGGTCTATGCATTGCTGGCGCGCGTGTACCAGTCCATGCAGGATTATAACAATGCCTTCCTGTATTCCGATTCGGCATTGCAGCTGCAGAACACGCTGACGGATTATAATACGCTGAACACGACCACCAATTTCCCGTTTACACGCTATGGACCGGAAGTGATCTTCGGCGCGAATGTGCTGGCAGTGGACATCGTGCCGATCAAGCCGGGGACTACGGCAAGGGTAGACAGCACCCTGTACAATTCCTATGCGGCGAATGACCTTCGGAAGGTGCTTTTCTTTAAGAACATCAGCGGCAATATCACCTTCCTCGGAAGCTATGACGGTTCCACGGTGCTGTTCGGCGGAACGGCCACGGATGAGATGTACCTCGTGCGAGCGGAGTGCAATGCGCGCAATGGGAATACGGCTGCCGCGATGGCGGACCTGAATACATTATTGAAGACAAGGTGGAAGACCGGCACATTCATTCCGTACACGGCAACGGGATCTGCGGATGCATTGAACCAGGTATTGACAGAAAGAAGAAAGGAACTGCTGATGCGCGGGGTGCGATGGACAGACCTGCGGCGATTGAATAAAGAATCGCAGTTTGCCAGAACGCTCACGCGGATTACGCAGGGGCAGACCTACACATTGCCGCCCAATGATCCCCGGTATGTATATCCCATCCCCGACAATGTGATCGGATTTAATCCGGGAATGGTACAAAATCAACGATAACATCAACATAAAAAATAGAATTATGAAAAGGAAAATGATAGCGTTATTGATCGCGACAGTTTTGTTTGGATCATTTGCACACGCACAGGATGAAATGACATTGCGATATTCTGACCTGGTACAAAATGCTGGCTCCGCCAGGGCCATACGTATCGGGCAGCAAGTACCCGACAGCAATATTGAGCGGATCATACACTACGCGAAACGCTCCGCAAAGCTCAGCGACTTCAAAGGCAAGATGTTGATCCTGGATTTTTGGCACCAGTACTGCGGCAGTTGCCTTGAGACGTTTCCGAAACTGGAAGCCCTGCAGAGAAAATTCGGTGACAGCATCGTGATACTACCAGTGACCTTCCAGTCAGAGGGTTCTATCAAAAATTTCCTGGCGGACAGGGAAGAGATGGGTTTACCTATGCGGTTGCCATCCGTGGTAGAAGATACCATGCTTCACCAGATGTTCCCCCACAAAGGTGATCCGCACGAAGTATGGATCGGGCCAGATGGACGGGTCAAAGCGATCACGCACAGTTACGCGGTTACCGATTCCACTGTGAGGGCGGTACTTTCCGGGCGTCCTGTCAATCTCCCGGAAAAAAGACAACAATCCGGATATGACCGGCAGAGGCCTTTACTCGTCAATGGCAATGGAGGAACTGATAGCGCTTTTATTTACCGTTCGATATTTACCCGTTATAACGACTCTATAGAAGGTACTGAAACATTTTCATCACCACCTGGCGTAAAAAGAGTATTGGTCGTAAATCAGCAAGCCCTATCCATGTATCGTACTGCCTATTCCATGACCCCTTTTGGAAGGGATTTTCTGGCAGGTGATCCTCACTTTAAGTACATAGCATGTGAAGTCCGCGATAGAGATCGTCTGGTGATACCCAGGTTTACGCTTGAGGAGTCCTCACAGACGGCCATACGTCAGAACCTATTTACATATGAGTTGATTGTGCCTTCTTCTTATAGTCGCGAGGAGTTGCTTGACCAGATGATTGGCGACCTGGAGCGCTTTTTCAGGCTGAAGTCGGGCGTAGAAGAAAGGACGGTCAATTGCCTCGCTTTGGTGAGGGTGAGGGGGCGAGAATTAATAAAGACGGCTGGCGGACCGCCTCGGGTCATTGGGACCAAAGACAGGTTCAGGACCGTCGAAAAAAACCAGCCAATGAGCGCGCTTGTGCGCACGTTGAATGGTTGTTTATCGACGCCCGTAGTTGTAGATGCAACAGATTATACCGGGGGCATAGATTTTGAACTCGGCCGGGAAGACCTCGTTGATCTTTCGACCATGCGGTCTGCGCTGAGTAAATACGGATTAGACCTCGTGCCAGCGCAAAAAAAAATAAAAATGCTGGTGTTGCGTGATAGGTAAAAAAGCCGGGCAGCATGCTGCCCGGCGTAAAGTTTATTGATTCTTGGTGTCCACGATCTCAAGCGAGCCGTCCGGTACGTACACATCACCGGATTGCTGGAAGCTGTCGAACGCTTTAGAACAGCCGATTGTGGTCAGGTTGCCGCAATCGAATGGATCACTGGCGGACAGTGGCGGCTCTGTAGACGGATCGATCACATTGCCAACTGCGTCAGTTTCGAACCAGTAATAGCTGGTCCTGGCAGCATGCTGCGTGTTCGCTTTCGTAAACGCCATCGCGCCCACAGCGAGTAAAATGGCCAGCAGGCCATAGGGTAACTTTTTCATGTTGAATCGTTTTAAAAATGAATGATCCCATTTTTTTACAGGTATGGGTTTGAACCTGCTTATTGCAACAAGAAGTTGATCAGGTGGCATGTTTGCGCGGGCGGTCCGGGAGCGATGGGTAGCTGAAAAGCGCCCAGCTCGCCATGGCGAGGCACACGAAATTGAATACCAGGTGCTGCCCCCAGCTCATTTTCTGGATCAGCCCGCCGCAGGAACAGGGAAGCCGCAGACCGCTGACCATCGCGACCGCGATGTAGATCGTGAAAACCAGCATCAGGCAAAAGCTCAGGAATATGCCTACTGCCTGCGTGCAGCGGAATACCAGTAGGGCCGCCGTTGCCAGTTCCACCGTGGGCAGCAGCCAGGGTACCCAGTCGCGGCCGTATTTCAAGGCCGGGTAAAAGCTGATCTGCGCCCGGAACAGCGAATAGTCGGTCAGCTTGGCCAAAGCGGCATAAGTGAACAGGAAGATAAAGAACCAGGTAATGACGTTGAAAACGGTCTGGCGGGTCATAATAGGGGTTTTGCTGACCTAAAAGTCAACACGGCCCCCAACAATGACTGTGCATTTCCTGACTTTCTGATTCTGTGCATTTTTTGACGCGGGGAGAGGAATATTGGAGCAGAGGAACCCTTTTTAGTATCAGGCCATAGAGATCTAATATATTTTTGCTTGATTATCAATTATTTAGGTTGATGGGATCCTGTTTTCGGCCTCGTGCGGCGCTAAACAGGCAGTCGGGTGGCCGGATACCTGGTCGGGAGGCCATCCGCCCATCATATTTCCCTCTAAAACGCCAAAACTTCCCTTTGCCATTACATCCCCAATCCTTACCTTTGCACACTTAATGATTTTGAAGCGTCCCACCCATTTTACTCTCAAATAACGTCCCTGGCTGTTTGTCGATAGATCAGTCCGCTGAACTATTGCGCCTCCGTCACCGTTATCGTTGCGTAAAAAGGACCCGTTTCCAACCCATTTTCACCATTATTAAAATTGCAATTTGATATATGGCACTCAAGAGAGATAACCGACCCAGACCTTCCTTCTCCCAGATCACTATCAGCCTTGCTTCCCCGGATTCCATCCTGGAAAGAAGCTTCGGCGAAGTGCTCAAACCCGAAACGATCAACTACCGTACCTACAAGCCCGAACGCGATGGCCTGTTCTGCGAGCGCATCTTCGGACCGGTAAAGGACTACGAATGTGCCTGTGGTAAATACAAACGTATCCGTTACAAAGGCATCGTGTGCGACCGCTGCGGTGTGGAAGTGACCGAGAAAAAAGTTCGCCGCGAACGCATGGGCCATATCAAGCTCGTGGTGCCCGTGGTGCATATCTGGTACTTCAAGAGCCTGCCCAACAAGATCGGTTACCTGCTCGGCGTGAGTTCCAAGAAACTGGAAAGCATCGTGTATTATGAAAGATACGTGGTGATCCAGGGCGGTATCAAGGAGAACCTGAACAGCGGCGACCTGCTGACCGAAGAAGAATACCTCGATATCCTCGATAATATCCCCAAAGACAACCAGTACCTGGCCGATGACGATCCCCAGAAATTCATCGCCAAAATGGGAGCCGAAGCGGTACATGACCTGCTCGGCCGCCTCGACCTGGATGCCCTCAGTTTCTCTCTCCGCAATGCCGCTGCCACCGAAACATCGCAGCAGCGTAAAGCGGATGCCCTCAAACGCCTCAGCGTGGTAGAAGCCTTCCGTGACTCAAGCAACCGTATCACCAACCGCCCCGAGTGGATGGTCATGCAGTATATACCCGTTATCCCGCCAGAACTGCGCCCGTTGGTGCCGCTGGACGGGGGACGTTTCGCTTCTTCCGACCTCAATGACCTCTACCGCCGCGTGATCATCCGTAACAACCGGTTGAAAAGGCTGCTCGAGATCAAGGCCCCGGAAGTGATCCTGCGCAACGAAAAACGCATGCTCCAGGAAGCGATCGATTCGCTGTTCGATAACTCGCGTAAGTCCAATGCCGTGAAGGCAGAAGGCGGCCGTGCACTGAAATCACTGAGCGATGTGCTCAAGGGTAAACAGGGCCGTTTCCGTCAGAACCTGCTCGGAAAACGCGTGGACTACTCCGGCCGTTCCGTGATCGTGGTAGGACCTGAACTGAAAATGCACGAGTGCGGCCTGCCGAAAGACATGGCAGCCGAGCTGTTCAAACCGTTCATCATTCGTAAGCTCATCGAAAGAGGTATCGTCAAGACCGTGAAATCGGCCAAGAAGCTGGTCGACCGCAAGGAAGCCGTGGTCTGGGACATCCTCGAAAACATATTAAAAGGTCACCCTGTACTTCTCAACCGTGCCCCAACGCTGCACCGCCTGTCTATCCAGGCCTTCCAGCCGAGGCTGGTGGAAGGAAAGGCAATCCAGCTGCACCCGCTCGTTACCTCTGCGTTCAACGCGGATTTCGATGGTGACCAGATGGCCGTGCACGTACCGCTCAGCAGCGCCGCGATCCTCGAGGCCCAGTTGCTGATGCTGTCTTCGCACAATATCCTCAACCCACAGAACGGTACGCCGATCACCCTGCCTTCACAGGACATGGTGCTTGGCCTGTACTACATCACGAAGGGAAAAAAATCCATCGGCAAGGAAATCGTGAAGGGAGAAGGAAAAGCCTTCTACAGCATGGACGAGGTGATCATCGCCTATAACGAGAACCAGGTTGACCTCCATGCCAATATCAAGGTAAGGACCCCGGTTCGTGAAGAAGGAAAACTGAAAAGAAAACTCATAGATACTACGGTAGGCCGCGTTCTGTTCAACCAGCACGTGCCCGAAGAAGTAGGTTATATCAATGCCCTGCTCACCAAGAAGAACCTCAGGGAGATCATCGGTGACATCATCAAGATCACGAACGTGCCCAAAACGGCCAAGTTCCTGGATGATATCAAGCAGCTCGGTTTCCGCATGGCATTCCGTGGCGGTCTCTCCTTCAGCGTCAATGACCTGATCGTACCCGAAGTGCGCAACCAGCTTCTCGACTCTGCCAAGGCGGAAGTGGAAGAAGTGAGGGAAAGCTATAACATGGGCCTCATCACCAATAACGAACGGTATAACCAGGTGATCGATATCTGGGGCCGTGTAGACATGAAGATCACCGAAACGCTGATCCGCGAAATGGCGATCGACAAACAGGGCTTCAACTCTGTATTCATGATGCTCGACTCCGGTGCGCGTGGTTCCAAGACACAGGTAAAACAGCTGGTGGGTATCCGCGGACTGATGGCTAAACCGCGTAAGAGCGGCAGCACAGGCAGCGAGGTAATTGAAAACCCGATCCTCTCCAACTTTAAGGGCGGACTGAACGTACTTGATTACTTCATTTCCACCCACGGTGCCCGTAAAGGTCTCGCCGATACGGCCCTCAAAACGGCCGATGCCGGTTACCTTACCCGCCGTCTCGTAGACGTGGCGCAGGATGTGGTGATCGCTGAAGACGACTGCGGCACGCTGCGCGGTATCGCTACATCGGCGCTGAAAGACAATGAAGACGTTATTGAACCACTGGCCGACAGGATCGAAGGCCGTACCTCACTTCATGATGTACTTCATCCCGTTAGCGAAGAACTGATCATCAAAGCAGGCGAAGAAATTTCTTCGGAAGTGGCGAAAAAGATAGAAGAATCTGGTATTGAAAATGTTGAAATACGTTCCGTGCTTACCTGCGAAGCAAAACGCGGCGTGTGCGTACGTTGCTATGGCAAAAACCTGGCAACGGGTTACATCGCACAGCGCGGAGATGCCGTTGGTATCATCGCGGCACAGTCCATCGGCGAGCCGGGTACACAGCTGACCCTCCGTACCTTCCACGTAGGTGGTGTGGCAGGCAGCTCTTCCATTGAATCGTCACTGAATGCACGCTTCGACGGTACCATCCAGTTTGATGGTCTGCGTACCGTGTCTGCCCTGAACAGTGAAGGAAATAAGGTGAACATCGTCATTGGCCGTACCGGTGAAGTAAGGGTGATGGACCTCAAGAATGACCGCCTCCTGATCACCAACAATGTGCCTTATGGTTCTACACTGGCAGTGAAAGACGGCCAGCATGTTAAGAAAGGTGATGTGATCTGCACCTGGGATCCGTTCAACAACGTGATCGTTGCCGAATCAAACGGTAAGGTGAAATTCGAAAGCATCACGGAAGGATTTACCTATCGCGATGAAGCCGATGAACAGACAGGTCACCGTGAAAAAGTAGTTATTGAAACAAAAGATAAAACGCGTATACCGACCATTATCCTCGAAAGCGGCAAGGACGTGAAACAGTACAACCTGCCCGTAGGCTCACATATCATCATTGAAGAAGGTGACGATGTAAAGGCCGGACAGGTGCTGGTGAAAATACCCCGCATCCTCGGCAAGCTCCGGGATATCACGGGAGGTCTGCCGCGCGTAACCGAACTGTTCGAAGCCAGGAACCCGGGCAACCCGGCGGTGGTCTGCGAGATCGATGGTGTGGTGGCATTCGGAAATGTGAAGCGTGGTAACCGCGAGATCATCGTGGAATCAAAAGACGGCATGGTCAAGAAATACCTCGTGCCGCTGACCCGCCAGATACTGGTACAGGATGGAGACTTTGTAAAAGCAGGTGCGCCGCTGTCTGACGGGCAGATCGCTCCGGCCGATATCCTCACGATCAAAGGACCTTTCGCGGTGCAGGAATACGTGGTAAACGAGATACAGGAAGTATATCGCCTGCAGGGTGTAAAGATCAATGACAAGCACGTTGAAGTGATCGTTCGCCAGATGATGAAGAAAGTAGAGATCGTGGATGCCGGTGATACCAAGTTCCTTGAAGAGGACCTGGAAGACAGGTTTGAATTCATTGAAGAGAATGACCGCATCTTTGATAAGAAAGTAATTACAGAGCCCGGTGAAAGCGCCAAGATGAAAGCCGGCCAGATCATCACCCTGCGTGAACTGAGGGAAGAGAATTCCATCCTCCGCAGGAGCGATAAAAAACTGGTGGAGGTGAGGGATGCAAGTCCTGCTACCGCACAGCCTGTATTGCTCGGTATTACCAAGGCATCACTGGGTGTTCAGAGCTGGATCTCCGCGGCTTCCTTCCAGGAAACGACGAAGGTGCTCAGTTCTGCGGCCATCAACGGCAAGGCAGATTACATGATGGGCCTGAAGGAGAATGTGATCACCGGTCACCTGATACCGGCGGGCAGCGGCCAGCGCGACTTCGAGAACATGATCGTGGGCAGCAAGGAAGAATATGAAGTGCTGACGACGACACGCGAGGCCATGAGCTTTGACGAAGACGAATAAATGCATCGGTGCAATCGATATAAAGTAGGAGACCTGGTTTCCTACTTTTTTTTGTTCCTCAGGACGGGAAACGGGTTATAGTCCTGTTAATCCTGCCGCGGGAATGAGCGGTTCGTCGGCCCACCGGTTAATTTTGCAGGTAAATCCGGATACTTATTTAATCATACCCAACCATTTGGTCATGAAGAATTTTACCCCAGCTCTTACCATCGTACTCACGGTAGCGGTAGCCATACTGTTCTACCTTCATTTTTCCTCGAAGTCACCCGCCGCATTGGCGGCGCAGCAGTCCGCGCCGGGAACGCCGGGCAATTTTCGTATTGCATATTTCGACCACGATTCCCTGGAGAACCACTACGAATATTACAAGGAAGTAAAGGCGACGCTGCAGCAGCTCGAGCAGCAGAAAAGCAATGAGCTCGGCGCCCTGAGGAACGCCTACCAGTCTAAGCTGAAAGAATACCAGTCCAGGGGCGCGACCATGACCCCGGCAGAACAGCAGGGCGCCCAGCAGGACCTGATGCAGAGAGACAAGGACTATCAGCAGGCGGAGCAGCTGAAATCGCAGGAAATGCAGAATGAGGCATTGCAGAAACTGCAGGAAGTGAATAAGACCATCGAGGCTTACCTGAAGGAATACAATAAAGGCAAGGGATACGCATTCATCCTCTCGAGCTCGCCTGACCAGAACCTGATGTATTACAAAGACACCGTGTATAATATTACCAATGAAATTGTGAAGGGGCTCAATGAGCAGCACAAAAAGCATTAACAGGATATTTACTATCTTCCCAGCCGCTCCCAAAAGAGCGGCTTTTTTATGAGCACTACCACCTTTAAACCTTCACTGGGCCTGCTGGATGCGACCATGATCGTGGCCGGCAGTATGATCGGCTCAGGTATTTTTATTGTGAGCGCCGACATCACGCGCAATACCGGGAGTGCCGGGTGGCTGATCGTGGTTTGGCTGATCACGGGGTTTATGACCATCACTGCGGCATTGAGCTATGGCGAACTGAGCGCCATGTTTCCCAAGGCGGGCGGGCAGTATGTTTACCTCAAGGAAGCATATAATCCACTGGTGGGCTTTTTATATGGATGGAGTTTTTTTGCCGTAATACAAACCGGTACGATCGCGGCGGTGGGCGTGGCTTTCTCGAAGTTTGCGGCCTACATTTTCCCCGGTGTGAGCGAGGACCTGGTGCTGTTCCATATCGGCAGCCTGTCGGTGTCGCCGGCGCAGCTGGTATCTATAGGCATAATCATTCTATTAACCTACATCAATACCCGTGGGATAAAAAGCGGCAAACTGATACAAACAACGTTTACACTCACCAAACTGGCGAGCCTGTTCGGGCTGATCGTATTCGGGCTGATCGCCCTGAAGGGAGATGTATGGCGCGCGAACTGGTCGCAGCATGCCTGGGACCTGCACCATCTTTCCGCCGATGGCAGCGTACAGTCGTATGCGCTCGCGGCCGCATTCGGCGCCATCACAGCGTCGATGGTGGGTTCTATCTTCAGCAGCGATGCCTGGAACAATGTAACGTTTATTGCCGGCGAGATCCGGAACCCCAAACGGAACATCGGCCTCAGCCTGTTCCTGGGCACACTGATCGTAACGGTCATCTATATATCGGCCAATATTGTATACACGGGCGTACTTCCGTTACATGATATTGCCTCTGCGCCAAGAGACAGGGTAGCCATTTCGGCGGCCAATGTCATCTTCGGGAACATCGGCACCTCCGTGATCGCCGTGATGATCATGATCTCTACCTTCGGCTGCAACAATGGACTGATCCTGGCCGGAGCGCGCGTGTATTACAGCATGGCCAAAGACGGCGTATTCTTTAAGAACGCGGCAAAACTGAATAAGAACGCGGTGCCCGAGTGGGCGCTATGGGCACAATGCGTTGTTGCGGGCGCCCTCTGTCTCAGCGGCCGATATGGCGATTTGCTGGACATGGTGTCTTTTATTGTGGTGATCTTTTACGTGCTGACCATCATCGGAATTTTTATCCTGCGGAAAAAGCGGCCCGATATAGAAAGACCTTACAAAGCATTTGGATATCCTGTGCTCCCGGCACTGTATATACTGATGGGAACAGCATTCTGTGTGCTGCTCATTATTTACAAACCACAATTTACAAAATGGGGGCTGCTGATCGCCCTGATCGGTATCCCGCTTTATTATATTGCAGTTGCAAATAAATCAAAGCGTGCCTGATGGACTTTGAAAAACTTTTTTCCGATCTCGCACGCATCAAGGTGGCAGTGATCGGAGACGTGATGCTCGATACCTATTGGTGGGGGCACGTGGAAAGGATATCCCCCGAGGCGCCGGTGCCGGTGGTATCGCTCGACCGCAGGGAGTATCGCATCGGCGGCGCCGGTAATGTGGCATTGAATACAGTGGCGCTGGGAGCCCCTACTTCAATCATCTCGGTAATGGGGGATGATGAAGATGGGAAGCTGCTCCGAAAATTATTTCACGACAATCACATAGATACGGACTGCCTGCAGGTGTCGGCCGACAGGATCACGACCAGCAAGACCAGGGTGATCAGCCGCAACCAGCAAATGATGCGGCTTGACAGTGAGATCACGCGGGACCTGAGCGAATCGCTGGAACAGAGACTGCTGGAAAAGGTGACAGCACGGTTCAGGAAGGATAAGCCGGACGTGCTGATCTTTGAAGACTATAATAAAGGGATACTGACGGAGCGGCTGATCGGCGAACTGATTTCCCTGTGCAGGGAGCATGACGTGATCACTGCTGCGGACCCCAAGCGTAAAAATTTCTTTTCGTACCGGGGCGTAGACATCTTCAAGCCCAATCTCAAGGAGGTAAAAGAGGGCCTCAACCTCTTGTCTGACGATATACATGAAGGAGCGTTGAAGGAGATACATACTGCATTGCATGAAAAGCTGCAGCATCGCGTATCCTTTATTACTTTGTCGGAAAGAGGCGTTTTTTACCAGATGCCCGGCCGCAGCGAGGTCATTCCTTCGCATATCCGGAACATCGCCGATGTAAGCGGCGCCGGCGATACGGTGATCGCCGTAGCGGCGCTGGTATACGCAGCAGCGAAAGACATGGCACTGGCTGCAGCAATAGCGAACATCGCCGGCGGGCTGGTATGCGAAGAAGTAGGCACTGCGGCGATTGACCGCAAGAGGTTGATGGAAGAATGCGGGCTCCTGCTGAAATGATATTCTTTTCCCGAATCAAAAATCCCCTGATGATGAATTATACGATCGTGGTGCACGGAGGCGCGGGAACCATTCTGAAAGAAGAAATGACCCCGGAACTGGAAGCGGCTTACCGGCAGGGGCTGGATGCTGCGCTCGGGGCGGGCTACGCTGTTTTAGCCCAAGGTGGCACGGCGATCGATGCAGTTGCGGCTGCCGTGGTAAGCCTCGAGGACGATGTGCTTTTTAATGCAGGGAGAGGAGCTGTATTCACCCATACGGGTTCGCAGGAAATGGATGCAGCCATTATGGATGGCAGGGATCTTTCCGCCGGCGCGGTGGCGGGTGTACACGGGGTACGCAATCCCATATTGCTGGCGAATGAGGTGATGCGAAACAGCGATCATGTACTGCTCAGTGGGGAAGGCGCCCGCGAGTTCGCGGTAAAACAGGGGCTGCGCCTCGAACCCGATGAATACTTTTTTTCACAGTTCCGTTACGACCAGTGGCGGGCGATCTGCGGTTCAGACCAGTATGCGCTGGACCACTCGGCAAAGGCCGGGGACAACCTGAAGCGGAACGGCAAAATGGGCACTGTAGGAGCAGTGGCCTGCGACAGCAACGGCAATATTGCAGCGGCAACGAGCACGGGAGGGATGACGAACAAACAGTACGGACGCATCGGCGACACGCCGCTGATCGGCTCGGGAACCTACGCCAATAATGACACCTGCGCCATCAGTTGTACGGGCCATGGAGAACCTTTTATCCGCAGCGTAGTGGCCTACGACGTCAGTTGTTTAATTGAATACAAAGGATTAAATTTACAACAGGCCATGGACCTGGTGGTGCATGATAAGCTGGTTCAGCGCCAGGGCGAGGGAGGGATGATCGGGGTGGATGCGCGCGGAAACCATGCAATGGTATTCAATACGCCTGGCATGTACCGGGGAATGCACAACAGCAGGCAGCAGAAAGAAATAGCTATTTACACATAACTGTCCTATGCAGACAGTGCACATGAGAAGAACGGGGGCCGTATTAACGGTCCCCTTCTTTTTTCTAACCCCGGGAATAGCCGCCGATGCGCTTACAGTGCCAGGCTCAGGTGCACCAACCCTCTCCATTTCAGCTGCGTCTGGTTCTGTGCATAATCCTGCGCAACCGGATTCTGCATACTGAACCCGATAGCAACACGGTTGATGGCAACTTCTACGCCTGTTACCACCGATGCAATATATCCACCCGTAAAAGCCACATTCTGCGCATGCAGTGTATTGGCGGCACTGTTCTCATAGCTGATACCTGCATTCGGTGAAATGGCGACCCCGTTCCATCGCAAACGGTAGAAGGCTACGCTGCTCGCAGTAAATTTGTTTCCGAACCGATAACCGTCGCGTGAAGTATTGATCTTGTAGTTGGCGGTTGTGTTGACGCCGAACCGGCCGATACTGACATTGTGCATCGTATTCAGGATAAAATCGGTACTGCCGGTGCCGAGTTGCGCGTTCACGTCTGCCACCGTAATGTTGGGGTCATTCACATTGGCATCGAATTTACCCGTTGGCACCTTGATGCCTCCGCCTATCCACAACTCGTGCTCAACGGCTGTATTGTTGGAATGCACTTTTCGTGTGTGCAGGAGTTGGTAATTAGCCAGTAAGGTAATATCGCCCAACCCATTTTTGGTAAAGGCGCTGTCATCGTCTACCTGCTTGTTCATATGATAGGGAACGAAGGCCAGCACCTGCCACTTGCTGCCGATGTTCCATCCGCTCCAGAATTCTATGGTGTGGTATTCGTTGCGGCTGAACTGTGTAGGGTCGCTGGTGAGCTGTGTGAACGTATGCATATACTGGTAACGCACCCCGAAGAACCGGTGCTGGAATTTGGGCAACAGGCCCAGGTAAAAATTGCCGCCGCCACATCCGCAGATGTCGCACGCGAAAATCGTTGAAGTCATTGCCATACAGGCAGCGACGAGCATTATCTTTCTCATGGTAATGAATGATCGGTCAATAAAAAAGGGTACCGCAAAAAGGAGCTATGCCTGTTGCGGCGGCCGGAAGCACTGGCTGTAGACTTCCTGTGCGCAGAAGCGGGGATGTGCCGGGTGGTGCAGGGCAGAAGCGATGAGCGGGGGGGCGGTCATCCGCCCGGGTTCTTGACAAAATAGTTGCACTTCGGTATTGTCTTTCGAAGCCGGCAGACCTGTCTTTGAACCGTTTTCTTCCCTGTTGAGTTGTTTGCAGAGATAGCACCTGCCCGCACAGGTATTTCCGGGCTTGTTCTTGTTGATGCAGAGGGTGGTTGCAATGAACCGCTGGTTGAGCTGAAAGCCTGCTATCAGCAGCCATTTGGATGAAATGGTGCTGCAGATGAGAAGAAGTAATATGCCAGCGCCCAGTTTTTTCACGTTGCAAAGGTAGTACCGGCTTATTTATCACCAAAATCGATCCAATTTCCGTTTTTCCATCCATGGCCGCTTATTTTTGACATGATGAAAAAATACGCGGTTGTCGTTGCCGGGGGAACCGGCACCCGGATGGGTAATGCAGTTCCCAAGCAGTTCCTGCCGGTGCTGGGCAGAATGCTGCTCTGGTACACGGTGCGGGCCTTCCTGGAGGCCTACGACGATATGCAGGTGATACTGGTACTACCAGTAGATACGAAGCAATGGGGAGAAGAGTTGCTGCACCGTTTGGCAGATTCGGATCGGGTGCAGGTGGTAGCGGGCGGCCTCACGCGGTTTCATTCGGTACAGAACGGGCTGGCTCGTATAGAAGGGGAGGCGATGGTATTTGTGCATGATGGGGTGCGTTGCCTGGTAACACCGGAGCTGATCCGGCATTGCTATGAAGAAGCCCTCAGCCGCGGCAATGCGGTGCCTGCCGTTGCGGCTACAGACAGCATACGGCTCATAGATGATGAAGGCAGTACAGTGGCAGACAGGAGCCGGGTACGCCTGGTACAGACACCGCAGACCTTTCGGGCCTCGGTACTGGCGCCGGCCTTTCAACAGGAATACATAACGGATTTTACCGATGAGGCCACCGTGGTCGAGGCTATGGGGCATGAAATATTCCTCGTAGAAGGGGATCCGCAGAATATCAAGATCACGCGACCCGCTGATCTGCTGGTGGCAGCCCAATTGCTTGCGGAAAGGGGATGGAAAGCCGCCGGTGCCGAAACATATTAGGATCGCCAGGATGGCCCCAGTTTCCAGTGCCAGTAGACTTCCTGCCGACCACCAAATTTCCTGTAAAACGATTTCACACCGGGGAGATCGGAGCCTTCGAAATCGAATGCCAACCCCGCTTCCACGCTGCGCTGCACGATGTGGTCCAGCAGTACATAATTTGCATAGGCAGACCTTCCCGCCGGCGGAACGGCATTTAGCAAAAGATACGCGCGCTGACCCTCCAGCAAAAGGAGTGCAGCGGCCAGCAGGGTTCCCTGTTCATCCACCGCCTCAAATACCTCGCAGTTTCCTTTGGCATGTTGCAGGCAGCAAAGGTGTTGCAGCCGCTCCAGGTCCGTTGCTGTTACATGGGGCGTTCGCCCGGCATACAGCTCTTTGTGCAATGAGAGGATATGGCCGATATTTCCCGACTGCAGGATCCGGATTCCCTTGCCGCTATTTTTTTTCAGGGTTTGTACCAGGTCGGGGTGATAGGCAGCTGATACGGCGGGATATCCGCCATTGGGAAGAACCGCGAAATTGCAGCGGCTCCGGAGAGCCAGCGTCTTTTCCGGTTCGCCATTGTCGTTCAGCATCAGGTCGCCATACCGCGCGAATGCCCGGATATGTTTTTTCAGCTCTTCATAAATTCCTTCCGGCGCTTTCCCAAACAGTCCCAGTTGCTGAACGAAAGCGGGCGTGTACACATAACGGATTCCCCATTTTTTCCGCCAGGGCAGGGGGAACACGGCTGCGTAATCATCGAGAACGAGTCCGTGCCACTGATCAGCCATACCATCCAGGTAAAATGTGCGGCCATATACGGAGCTGTTGCCGGCAGACGCAACACAGCGATCCCACAGACCGCGGTCGATCTGTGCTGAAGGGATGATATCGATCCGTGAAAGCATGCGTTATTTGGCCTTTCCCGACAGGATGATCAGTACGGTCTGTACCATGATCCTGGCATCCAGCGCGAGGGAAAAATGGCGGACATAGTCGAGGTCATATTCCATGCGTTCGATCATCTGTTCAATGGTGGAAGCATAGCCGTACCTGATCATACCGAGCGAAGTGACACCGGGTTTCACCCGCAGCAATTCTGCATATTCGGGCACCTGCTCTATGATCTGTTCAATATAGAATTTTCTTTCGGGCCTTGGACCTACCAGGCTCATGTCTCCGAGAAGCACGTTCCAGAGCTGCGGGAGTTCGTCGAGCTTCCATTTTCGCATGACCCGTCCCCAGCTGGTAATGCGCAGGTCGTTGTCGCCGGACAGTGCCGGGCCGCTTTCTTCGGCGCGGGGATGCATGCTCCTGAATTTGTAGATGGTAAAGGCTTTCCCGTTGCGGCCGATGCGTTCCTGCTGGTAGAAAATATTCCCGGGAGAGGAAAGGCGTGTGCGGATCATGATATAGATCAGCAGGGGACTAAGTAACAGGAGTGCTGCGATAGATAACAGCGCATCGATCAGTTGTTTTATATCCTGTTGCCAGCCTGTGCCAGGCGTATTCTTTTCCTTCATGAACGGTTATGCTAGGATATTCGTATTGTTTATCTTGGCGATCACCTGGTGAGCCACTTCCATCGCCAGAAGTCCATCTATCTCACTGACAACCGTATTGGTATTATTCAGGATTGCCTGAACGAAACTTTCGAGCTCCAGCCTGATGGCATTTGACGCAGAGACCTCAGGATTGGCAATAGCGATCGTTTTTTTTCCGTTGGGTGTTTCCAGGTCAAAGGAAAAGACATTGGTGTCTTCGGGTTGTTTGAGCCGGATGATCTCCGTTTTCTTCTGCAGGAAATCGATACCCAGGTAAGCATCCTTCTGAAACAGACGCATCTTCCGCATTTTCTTCATGCTGATGCGGCTGCTGGTCAGGTTGGCCACACACCCATTATAAAATTCGATCCGCACATTGGCGATGTCGGGCGTTTCGGTCATAACGGCCACACCGCTCGCAGAAATATTTTTTACGTCGCTTTTTACAAGGCTGAGTATGATGTCTATATCATGGATCATCAGGTCGAGTATCACGCTGACCTCCGTGCCCCGGGGGTTGAACTGCGCGAGGCGGTGCACCTCGATGAACATCGGGTTGAGGTTCATGTTCTTTATTGCGAGAAAGGCAGGATTGAAACGTTCCACGTGGCCCACCTGCATTTTTATATTGGCCTCCCGGGCCATGTTCACCAGGTCGCGCGCCTCAGCGATCGTGTGGGCCAGCGGTTTCTCCACGAAAACGTGTTTTCCTTTGCGGATGGCTGCCATACAGACCTCGAAATGCCGGTCCGTTGGTACCACCACGTCTATGATGTCACAGGCATCGATCAGCTTGTCTTCATCCATAAACCGCTTAAGGCCATATTCTTCCGATACCTGCCGCGCATTTGCATTGCTGGGGTCAAAAAAGCCAACCAGCTTTATCCCTTCTATTTCCTTCCAGTTATTCAGGTGAAACTTCCCCAGGTGGCCGACCCCAAAAACCCCAACTTTGAGCATGACGATGGTTTTACGGGTAAAGATAACGGGGAATGGCCTAACGGAGGGTTGGGGACGGCCTTAATCGGGCATTTCTGTCTCAAATACGCTTACCGACCGATTGAGGGCCTTTACCCCGATTTTGCAGCCGCGTAACCGATTTACAGTTGATACCCCATTCTCCGTCGTATACTTTTGGTCCTGGAAACAAAGAACAGATTACATCACTCATATACTCAATACTATGTTCCACAATGGTCTTATTATTCCGATAATCGCTGTTATTCTGATAGCGGCCTTCAGTACCCGGAGATGCGGGCCCAGAGAAGAGCGTGACAACTACCATCACCGGCATGGCAATCGTGTTATTTCAGGACTTTTCCTGCTGGTTGCGGGGTTCGGCCTGCTGGCGTACAAGCTCGGGTTCCCGCTTCCTGCCTGGGTTTTTACGTGGCACTTCGCGATGATCTATGCGGGTCTGTTCCTTTTGGTGCGGAGTCGTTTCACAGGTCTGGGAGGATGGATCCTGCTGCTGATAGGCGCCGTGAACCTGCTCGACGCGGAAATTCCGGATTTGCATTTTGACGATTATATAGCAGCCATTATCATTATTGCTATCGGAATGGTCTTTATCCTGCGGCCTAAAAAAAGGATATATACCAGCCGACCAGGCGAGCCGCTGACAGGGCAGGAATGGGTACGGCCACCCGCACCAACACCCCAAACGCCTGCTGACCAGACGCAGGAATCATACAATCGCCCGGTAACTGGTTCCCCCGATGCCAGTTCATCGGGGTTTGGCGCCAGCACACCGGAGTTCATCGATTCAACTGCCATATTAGGTGGGCTGAAAAAAGTGGTGGTATCTAAAAATTTCCAGGGTGGACGCATCACCTGTTTTCTTGGCGGTGCCGAAATTGACCTCTCGCAGGCAGATATCCAGGGAGAGGTGCGACTGGAGATCACACAGGTGCTGGGGGGGATCAAGCTCATAGTGCCATCGCATTGGGATATCAAAACCGAGATGACCGCCTTTTTTGCGGGGATTGAAGATAAAAGAGCAATAGGCGGCCGTATGATAGACCCCGGCAAACGACTGGTGCTACATGGCACCTCGGTGATGGCAGGGATAGATATCCGGAATTTTTAATGATTCACCCATTACAACAATTCCATGAAATGGTACCTGGCTACAATCGTTTACCGCATCATTTGCGGTTCAGGCGATCATACAGCACAATTTGATGAACAGGTGCGGCTCATCTCTGCCGGCGATGAGTTGCATGCGCTGTATAAGGCAAGGCAGATAGGGGAACGCGAAGAAGATCATTTTCTCAATAGCATCCATAAACCAGTGCTCTGGAAGTTCGTTGATGTTTCGGAACTTCACGTGGTGGAGGAGCTTTCCGATGGCATCGAGATATATTCCCGGATCAGGGAAGAGGCAGATCCCGGGAACTATATCCGGGGCATCCGCCTTCGCGCGGCGATCCTTTCAGAATCGAGTGTGAACAGCTCCATCAACAGCAACTAAAACCCCCTAGTGGCCATATCACCCTACAATAGAAAATTCGCCATCGCGGTTGCTACCGGCTGGATCATCTGGGCCAGCCTGGGGTATCGCCTGCTGGCAGATTTTGGTGCAGGATCGCTGGCCGCTCTCTCAGACAGCATGCTCAGCAATGCCCTGCTGTTCGGGGGCTGTTTCCTGATCAGCAACAATATGCGCTACTACCTGCCGGGAAAGGAAAAATACTGGTATGTACTGCTGCTGGGCGTGATCGTTACGTTACTCTGGATGACGATGCTGCGCCTGTCGTTGCCATTCCTGCTATCCGATGACAAGCAGTATGTTGCTGAATTTTATGCATCGCTCAGTATCCGAATGGCAGTAGGATTCCTGGTAATCACCTCCAGTACGCTGCTGAGCCTTATCTGGTATACACAGCAACAGGAACAGGATCAGGCAGCCCGCAAGCAGGAGACTGACCAGGCCGCCCGGGATGCGGAACTCCTGCAATTGCAAAACAGGCTGCAACCGCATTTCCTTTTCAACAGCCTCAATTCCGTTAGTGCACTCACGATCAGCGACCCGGGGAAAGCCAGGGATATGATCGAACAACTGTCGGCTTTTTTACGCGGCAGCCTGCAAAAAGAACACAGGCAGTGGTCGACATTGGAGGAGGAGCTCGACTACCTGCGGCTGTATATGGGCATCGAGAAAGTACGTTTCGGGTACCGGCTGCAAACGGAGATCAATTGCGATGAAAGCACTTTGCAAATGCGGTTGCCGAACACGATCCTGCAGCCCGTTGTGGAAAATGCAATTAAATTTGGGCTGTACGATACGCTGGGAGAAGTGTGTATCAGGCTCACGGCCCAGAACAGCAATGGATTTTTACAAATAGAAGTAAGCAATCCTTTTGACCAGGTAACCGCGGTACCGCGCAAGGGCGCAGGCTTTGGCCTGGCCTCCGTTCGAAGAAGACTGTTCCTTTTATTTGCACGCCAGGACCTCCTGCAGACCGAGATGACAGATACCCTTTTTATCACCAGAATTCTTATTCCACAAATATGAAAGCGCTGATCATAGACGACGAACCATTGGCGAGGGATATCATCCGCGAATACCTTACATCACATCCTTCGATTGAAGTGATGCAGGAATGTAGTGACGGGTTTGAAGGAATCAAGGCCATACAGCAGCACCAGCCTGATCTTATCTTCCTGGATATACAGATGCCAAAGATCAACGGCTTCGAGATGCTCGAACTCGCCGAGTACGTTCCGAAAGTGATCTTTGCGACGGCTTTCGATGAATACGCGGTAAAAGCATTCGAGGCCCACGCAGTCGACTACCTGCTGAAGCCATTCAGCCGCCAGCGTTTCGATGCTGCCGTACAAAAACTCATGGCGGAAGGACCCTCGCGCGAGCAGGTCCCGGCGGCGATGGAGGCTGCGGCCAAATCGCCCGATCAATCGAACCGCATCGTAGTAAAGGACGGCGGCAAGATCAGGATCATTCCCATTACCCAGGTACAGTACCTGGAAGCAGCGGACGATTACATCAAGATACATACGGCCGATGGCAGCTTTCTGAAAAAGAAGACCATGCAATTCTTTGAAGAAACCCTGTCAGCCGCCCAGTTTATCCGGATACACCGCTCCTATATCGTCAATGCCAACCTGATCACCCGGATAGATCCTTATGAAAAGGAGGGCCATTTGGCGCTGCTTACCACCGGGGCCCGGCTCCCGGTGAGCAAAGCGGGCTATGCCCGCCTGCGTGACGCACTTGGAATATAGGATTGCGCATGATTTTTGTTTTTTACAGGGCATTGCGCAAAAAACTACCCTATATCGCCCTGGCTTTCGGCTTCCTGCTGCCCGGCGCCATTGTCTTTGCCCAGAAAAAAGATACCATTCCCACCTACCGGAAAAAACTCAACAATATTTTTCATGCAGCCATCAATGCAGTCAGCAAGGCAAAGGCCGATTCGATCATCGACAATAACATACTGAATGCCAATAGCGAAGCTGTTTTTTTGCCTTACCAGGGCAAGGGAATCCGGCACATCGCGATCCGGCAACTGGGTTTTGAAAAGACCTTCGTGGACACTTCCAGCAGGATCATGTACTTCGGCACCCGGCTGCTGAATCATCTCCACCGTAACTCGCGTTCCTGGGTAATACACAATAACCTGTTTATCCATGAGAAATCCAAAATAGACGCCTACCAACTGGCTGACAATGAACGGTACCTGCGGTCGCTCGAGTTTATTCAGGATGCGCGTATCGTAGTCAAACCAATACCCGGAATGACCGATTCGGTGGATGTAGACGTCGTAGTAAAGGACCTGTTTTCCATTACCGCTGAGATCGATGACCTGAGTCCCGGTCATGTGCGCATCAAAGGAGGTGATGCCAATGTGGCGGGGCTGGGGCAGAAAATTTTGTTTGGAGGATTGATGGATAAGGACAGGAACCCTTCGGGCGGATTTGAATTGTTTTACAGCAAGACCAATATCGCGGGCACATTCGTCAATGCAACGGTCGATTTCAACAATACCAATGGCAATTTGTTCGATGGAAGGGAAGACGAGCACGCGCTCTCCGTTAAATTCGAGCGCCCGCTGGTATCGCAGTACACACACCTGGCAGGGGCCATTTCTTTTAGCAACAATGAATCCTTCAACCTTTACAACGAACCATCGCCGCTCTTCTACCAATATCACTATAACAATTTCGATGTATGGGGTGGTTATAACCTTGATGTGAAACAGTTCATCGCCGATGCAAAATTGAAAAACCGTACATTCCTGAGCGCACGGTATTTCAGGAACCAGTTCATGGAAAAGCCGGTACAGGTAGCTAACCAGCTCTACCTGAAATACAACAATACCGAAGGGGTGCTGGGGCAGTTGACTTTTTTTAAGCAGGATTTTTACAAGACGAACTATATCTACGGTTTCGGAATCACCGAGGATATTCCATACGGGTATAATATTGCGCTGACAGGGGGCTGGATGAAGCAGGAGTTCCTGTCGCGGCCCTATGTTGGGATCGATGCGAATAAATACATTATCACCGACAGCGGCTATTTTTTTCAGTACTTTCTGCGTGCGGGCGGCTTCTGGAGAAATGGGCAGTTGCAGGATGCCGGCCTCCTGATCGGTGGCAGCATGTTCAGCCGGTTGTTTGTTTTTAAAAGCGGACTTAAAGTACGCGAATACCTTCGTTTTAGTATGACGGGCATGCTCAATAGGGTAGGACTTGACCCTTTGCGGATAGACAATCCCTTTGGGCTGACGGATTTTCATTCGGATTCTGCCCTGGGTGACCGCAGGGTGACGCTCCAGAGCCAGACCTTTCTCTATTTGAAGTACAAGCTGTTCGGATTCCAGTTCGCGCCCTTTGTGTTTGAAAACTTCACCCTCCTGACCCCCGAACATGCCCCTCCTTCAAAATCGGAATTATTTTACGGGATAGGCGGGGGCGTGCGTACCCGGAATGAAAACCTGGTATTCGGCACGATTGAGCTCCGGCTGATCTATTATCCAAGGAAGGAGGAGCGAACGAATTCCTTTGCCATCAGCATCAACACCAATCTGAAGTTCAAGTATAATAATGTGTACGTGAAGGAACCTGATATTGTGCAGCTCAACAGCGACGTGGCAAATAATATTTATTGACTGGCTATAGCGCAAAAAAAAGCATCCGGCGAAGCGGATGCTGAGGTACATTCGGAAAGTATTCGCTACCTTCTCCAGTGACCGCGGTTCCAGGTGTAACCGTTTCCCCTCGCGGTCCAGCTACCACTAACCCACGTACGGCCTGTACGCGGATGGCTCCAGTATCCTTCCCTCCAGGTGTATCTTCCACCCCCCCATACCCAGTCTCCATCGATCCAGATGCCATCGGCATACGGATTAGCGGGCCTGACGTATACAGGATTTACAGGGCGATCGGTGATCACATAGGCATCACTATCGCAGCCCGTAAAGAAAGAAAAAGAGAGTGCCATGAGGCAGGCGAACAACAGCTTTTTCATAGATATTGTTTTATGTTCACAAATCGGCAATATCCTCAGGCGCCGGCATGTGCGCGGGCGGACCTTGCCCTGGTTTTACCTTTTTCCAGCACATCTTCTGCCTCTTCTTTGGCAGAACTGAACTTTTCACTGATGGCATCTACACACTCTCCGAATTTGTCTTTGAGAGACTCTGTGAGATCCGCACCCGTGTCCATTATTTTTTTACGGGTATTGGCGCCCTTATCGGGTGCTACAAGAATGCCCACGATAAATCCGGCAATGGCTCCGGCAGCAATTCCTGCTATTATTTTTTCTGTGCTCATAAAAATGGGTTTATGTTGATGATTGATGATACTATACTAACTATAAAAATTGGGCCAGAGTGTCACAGAACCGGGTCAGAAAGGATACCCGATGGCGATGTTGATCACATAGTCCCTGAAGTCCAGGCCCCACTGGCTACCCGGCAGCAGCCAGGGGCGGCGCAGCGGAATGCCCACATCCAGGCGCAGAATAAGGATGCTCACATCAAACCGGAGGCCTACTCCGGCATCCACGGCTACCTGTTTCAGGAACTGCCCGGTAAAACGGCTTCCGGGGCGGGCGGTATCTTCCTTCATCGTCCAGATATTCCCCGCATCTACGAATACGGCACCGCGGACAATAGAGAAGAGCTTTGCGCGGAGTTCTGTATTGAATTCCAGCTTTACATCTCCCGGCTGATCGGGCAGGAACCCTGCCGACAGTTTATCGCCGTTAAAGCTGCCCGGCCCCAGCGATCGTGAGCGAAAACCGCGGAGATCATTGGTACCACCGGCAAAGAAGGATTTTACAAAAGGCAGGTCGGTGCTGTTCCCATACGCATATCCAAAGCCCGCATCGAAGCGGCTGACGAGCTGGGTGTTCTTTCCTAAACGGAGGTAGTGCCTGAAATCAGCCTCCATTTTCACATACTGTGCAAACGGTGTGTTAAAGATCGATATCTCCCTGCCCTTGCTCACATTGGCGCCCGTTGCCAGGCCCAGCAGGTTGCCCGAAAGGTCTACATTCCCGTTGAAGTAAAAATTATGCAGGTTTTTATTTGGCGTGGCCTGCGTGGTGAAATTGAAATTATAGGTAGAGCCGATGATAAACTGCCGTTCGATGCTCCTGCGGAGGGTGATGTTCGTATCTATCTGGCGCTGAAAGGAATCGGTAATATTTGCGGGCACCACATAGTTAATGGAGATAATGTTCAACTGGTGCTCTTTCCTGGCATTCTCCTTCCATACATATCCAAAACTGGTCTTGAATGAGGTAAGCAGGTAATCACTCGTTTTGTTATACAGTTCATAGCCCGCCTCGATCTTTGTTTTCGGCACGAAAGAGTGATTCGTAGGGAATTTGAACGGAGCAATGATGCGTGGCAGGAACAGGTCCACATCGATACCTGCGCGACGCGTGCTGACGTGCTCCAGACCTGACACCTGCTCTTCCAAACCACCATAGATACTGGCCGTAAGCAATTCGGCACCGCGGAAAAGGTTCCTGTTGCGCCAGTTCAGCGATACCTGGCCGCCGGTGGAATTATCTGATTTGCTCAGCGCGGAAACTTCCAGCCGGATCGATTTTTTTTCAGTGGGCGTGAGGTAGTAATAGGCATTCAGCTTGTGATCGAACGCGGTGTCTACGGGTTGAAACCTCGCCTTCACGAACTTGAATACGCCCAGCGTTGTGAGCCTGCTCAGCGACAGGTTGTGGTCATTGCGGTTGTATACATCACCCGGTTTAAAGACCAGCGTTCTGCTGAAAATGACAGGCCTGAACTTTTTTTCAGGATCGATGATGGTATATCCCTCGAATTTGGGATAGGTTTTTTTTGCTGTAACGGTATCCGTGTTATTGATATCATAATCTGCGTATACGATCACATCGTTGATCCGATAGATATTTCTCGCAGGCGGCGGCGTTTCGGGCTTGATCAGCATTTTCATGTCGACCTCGTGATGCCCGATGGTCGAATCTACGTCCACGATCAGGTCATCCGGGCTGAAGTAATAGAAACCTTTTTGTTTAAGCCGTGAATCTATACGGGTGCGTTCTTCCTTGATGGTTTCCAGGTCATACGGATCGCCCGGTTTGAGCCTTGATTTTTTTGTGGCCAGCTGTATTTCCCTGGAGAGAACGTCGGAATCGGATGGAAAACTGATATTCCGGATGATATATTGCGAACCGATTTCCGCATGGTAGTGTGCAGTAACCTTCCTGTGTTTTGATGTAGTATCAACAGTGACCGTATCGTGGAAATATCCCTTGTTCTCGAGGTGGTTCTGCAGAACGGCCCTGTTCTTTTCAAATGCCGGGGAAGACGCGAGGACCGGCGGCTCACCGAACTTGTATTTGAGGAAATAACGCAGGCCCTTGCCATGCGGCGTTCCCGCTATATTATAAGACAGAAGTTTCAGCCTCATGCCGAGTGTTTTGGTATTGGGCGCGGGCCGCAGCAATCCTTTCAATTCATCGGTCAGTTCCTTATTTTTTTTGTGGGTGAGCTTTTTCGAGGTGGAATGGATCTTTATGTCTGCACCTACATACAGGCTCTGGCCCGATGGCAGGTATTTGGTATTGCTGCAGGAAGATACCAGGGCCGCGGCGACCATCAACAGGAATGCAATATGGACTGACCTTTTTTTCACTTACGGTTTTTTGACGTTGTTAGGATCTGCCGGGGGTGTCGGATTCTTTCTTTGTTTGCGGATCGCTTTCGGAACAGGCTTCACCTTCTGAAAGATCTCCCTGAACTTGTTGTAATCGAGTGTGAAAATGAAACTGACACCCGTTTCTATTACCTGTCCTTCGATCACTCCTTCGTAGTCATTCTTGCGGTAGGCACGCAACATGTACCGGCCATCTTTGCTAAGCCTGTAATCCACCGCCACATCACCTGCTACATTTGAAGCGTCCTTGTTGGCAGGCGGTCCCTCACTTTCCATCTCGAAGTTGCTGCCGACCGTCACCTGTATCCTGTCGTTGAAAAGTTTTTTTTGATACGCCGACGGTCAGATCGGAATAACTCGCTTCCTGCCCCGATGAATAGTCCTGCTGGGTATTGAAGTCAAAACTGATGTCAACGCCTTTGACCAGGTTGCCGGCCAGCTGGTTCAGCTGGTCGGTCAGTATTTTACCTGCGCTCTGTTTGGCGATATCGCCGGCGCTGCGGCTGCCGGCATCGCTGACCAACGGGTTTTCACCCACAAACCGGTTCAGCAGCAGCAATGCGAACACCTGTTTGTTGAGTTCAGACTGGTCGTTGCGGATCTGTTGCAGTTTAGCGTCTACATCGGGCCATTGAGAAAGCATATCGCTGTTCAGGGTAATGTCGAAAGTAATGGTAGGCTTGAGCAGATCGCCTTCCATCTTCAGGTTCACCTGGAAGGGGAGCCTCTGTTTAAAACGGTTGATGTCTGTCTGGGCCCTTCCGGCCAGTTGTGGTTCCACCAGGTCGATCGGTGCTGCATTGGCCAGGTAGATGGCGGTAATATCTACCTGTGCGGAAGTGGGGTCACCAGTCCAGGTAACCGTACTGCCTTTCTGAATGTCGAACCTGCGTTTGAGGAAGCTCAGGGACAGGTTATATGATCCCCTTTCCAGCTGGTAGGCACCGGTGAGGCTGGTCTTGCCGCTCTTATCGATACCTGCTACCAGGTCGGCTTTTCCCCGGAGGCTCAATGCATCTCCGTTCCGTTCATCGATGATCATGGTGAATTGTGCCGCACTGTCTGTTTCCACCGTGATGCTCACGTCCATTCCCTTGATCTTCGACTGGTTGCTCAGCGAGTCGAGAGCGGTATAGAATTTAGCGGAAGAATCGGGATGGTCCTTGTCAACGAAGCGCACCACCCCGGCCCTGTCTACCACCTCGGGATCATTGCTGGGTAATATGAGCGTGAAATCAGTCTCCTTATTGACCTGGATATCGCCAACCATCGTCGGTGAATCCACATCTCCTTTCAGGTCGAAATCGGTATCGAGATTGAGCCGGCCATAGAAAAGCCGTTTGCTGGCCTGCGGTGCATTGACCAGTTTGAAATTCCGGGCGCTGACAGAGACATCGAACCGGTAGTTTTTGAAATCCGGCGTGAACACATTTCCGTCGATCACCATTTTATTATTAGCAGAATCGAGCAGGGTAAACTCGCTGAAATTAAAACCGTCTTCATCGAAGTCTATTTTATTTCCGGAGAGCTTAAGGGGCTCGCCCGTGATCACAGGTGTGATCAGCGCATTGTCAAAGACCAGTTGCCCTTTCAGTTGGGGCTTCATCATATTTCCCGACACCGCCAGATTGCCCTTCAGGAACCCGCGCATATCTTTTATCTGGTCCAGCACAAAAGGCCGAACGGAAGCAAGGTTCAGCTGGTTCATTGCAAGTTTCATATCCAGCCTGCTTTCGCCCACATAGTAGTTGCCATTCAACTGCACATCGTTGTTGTTGCCGCTGAGTGCGATGTTGGCGGCGAAGGCATTTGCGGTTTGGTTATCAATCTTTACGATCAGGTTCCCCACGGTGTCTTTCTGATACATGAGGTTATCCACTTTCATATCGGCTGTAAACAGTGGAGTGGAATTGATATTTCGTATCAATACATTCCCATTGAGAATGCCCTGCACCAGCAGGTTGTCCTGGTGAGCGATCTTCGTGATGGAAGCGATCTGGAAATTGGTAAAATCGATTTTGATGGGCGCGTTCGGTGTCTGAGGGGTACTGTTTACGCTGAAGGATCCTCCTTTATCGCTGATCGTCATATTGCGTACGATGATGCCTGCAGAATCGTACTGAACCGAGTTATCAGCATTGACCGTCCACTTGTCATAATCGAGCATGAGCAGATCGGGCTTGAGATTGAACAGGAAACCGGTATTGCTGCTTTTGATGAGCGCGCCTATATGATACTGATCTTTTCCTTTCTGGTCTTTTTCATTCAGCGCGATATCGGCCTGGTTGTTCCGGAGCGTTCCTGAAAGAGAAGTGCGGTACAGGTTGATGGAGCTGCTCTTAACGTCCGTAACACTGGCGCTAAAGTCGAGGTGGTCGCCATTGGTCTTAGAAGTGATATTCAGGCTGTCGGCCTGCTGGCCGTTATAGATCAGTTTCTTACTGCGTGCTGTAAGATCGACCAGGCCGCTGTCTGATTTGAAAGTCGTTTTCAGCAGGATGGAATCGCTGCCCTTCAGTCCGGGCACGATCTGCAACAGCAGGCTGGCGGGGATCACCGTGGCATCGAGCTCCCAATCCTGCGGTGCAATGGAAACAGCCTGGTATCCTGGTATGGAGTAGTATTTGTTGATGGTCTTTTCGAGGGCCTGGCCCACCTCGGTGAGCCGGTATTGGCCCTTCATCGTCATTCTGACCACGTCTGATGTGAGCGACATATCTTTTTGGAGGCCATTTGCGTGTGCGACAAAAAGAATGCTGTCTGTATTTAGTCTGCGCCCCGCATTTACGATCGAGATATTCCGGATATCAAGTGTGCCCACCAGTGAGTCGGGGTTCGTTACCGGCATGTCGGCCACCAGGTTTGCGTGCAGGCTGATGGTGTCACGGGAAAGATGGAGCGCATAGAGGTTCAGTGTATCCAGCGCCAGTTTCATCTTTACGGCAGGATATTTTGGACTTACATCGGCGGTGGCCTCCATTTTCAGCCGGATATTGGCGTCTTTGATGGCTGCCGTGGCTTTAATGATCCCCTTATCGGCAGTGCCCTGTGTTTCGAAATCATGGTAGGTATAACCCTTCAGTTCCGCGCTGCTGACCGAGGCCTGGAACTTCGCCGTTGCTTTTTTATAGTCTGTTCCGGTGCCTGTCAACGTTACGTGCGCGGAAACCTTACCCATCAGGGAATCCTGTTTTAAAATATAACCCAGGTTTACCGCGTCTGCTGTAGCCTGGACCGAATATGATGTGTTATTGATAAGCTGTGCAGTGATATCTGCATTTCCATTCGAAGTTTGGAGGATCGCATGCGTGTTAAAATCCTTCATTGCACCCCTGAAATATCCATGCAGTGAAATGCTTTCAGGAATTCGTATGGAAGAAGGCAGTGCGGAAGCGGATACCAGCCCGGTGATATCCTTCCGGCTGGTGGTCAGTTTTTCTATGTTGATATTATAATAGCTCCGCATCGCATCGGGAAGGCCTTTGACACTTCCAGTCAGTTTCACATAGGTGTTGCCGTAGCCGCTCAGTTCGAGCAGGGGTATGGAGAGGTCTTTCAGGTATCCTTTTACGCGGCTGTTGAGGTGTATGGCAGCAACGCTATTATCCCGCAGTTGTGCGGAGAGCTGTGGAGCAAACAGCAATACATCCTTTACCGCAATGGTGCATTGCGGAAGGTCGCCATCAATGAACAGGTCGCCCGGATGTGACGCTATTGCAGCCAGTGAAGAGTATGTAATCGCTACGCTTCTTCGCAGCACCGTCTGGTCCGTCTGCAACAGGAGGTTGTGGAGGTAGGCACCTTTACCGTTGTAGAAAAAACGTGCCTGGAATTGTTTGAGGTCAAAACCGCTCTGTTCCCTGAAAGCCAGTTGACGGACGTTTCCCTGGTATTGTGCGGGAGTAAGGACCAGGGAGTCGACTGTAAAATTAAATTCCCTAACATGCAGATGACTGTAGTCCACTGCTTTTTTCTGGCGGGGTACATTATTATTGTCGAAGGAGAGGTCGTCATGATTCAGGCTTAGTTTGGCTATCTGGAAGTTCCAGTTGCCATCGGATTGCTCGATCACTTTTTTTACTACGGTATCTTTTATTTTCTTTACAGGTTCCGCTCTTCCCTCGGTCACCGATGCCGTTGTACTGTCGAGTCGCAGGTCTTTCAGCCGGATACCGAGCGTAGCGAGATCGATCTTTTCGGGGTGGGTGACGAGTTGCCCCAGGTTCAGGTCGGCAAATAATCCGGAAACGTCATTGGCATAGTTGAACCGCGTATGTGCTATCGTTAGATTTTTCAACTGGAAATCGACCGGTGTGATGGGGCGCGAGGTATCTGTTACTGCCTTTGCCGGGTGATTGGATGGATCGAGTATCGGCTTGTACTGGTGAATGCGGGTGTCGATGCCCTCCGTTTCGATCGAAACAATATGATAGATCATTTTGGCCGGATCGAACTTGCTGATGTGTGTGTCGAAACTGGCCAGGTTGAGCTGTGCGTCGCTGCCCGCTATATCGTCTTTGAAACGAAGGTGAATATCTTTCAACACGATCCTGTTCACAGAAAAGGTAAATCCTGGTGTGGTATCTTTTGGCGTTGGTTCTTTTTCGTGACTTGAAAAGGCCTTTACGATGTAGTCGTAGTTGAACAGCGTGTCTTTCCCGACCCGGTAAATATGCGATGTGATGCCATTCAGCTCAACATAGTTTACGTTTATCTGCTTGCTCAGCAGTTTGAACAGGGCGATGTCTACCCGCAATTCTTTCCCCGACAGCAGCGTGTCGTTTTTCTGATCTCCGAAGAAGACATCATGCAGCACAATGCGTTTGGGAAAGTCAACGGTGAGTTTGCCGATCGCTACCTGCGTATGCAACTTCCCCTGGAGATAAGTCACCGCTTTTTTTCGGGCAAAATTCTGCACAGCCGGGATCTGAATCAGGATCAGCACCAGCAGGATCAACAGTAAAATACCGGCGATGATCCAGGCCAGTATTTTCAATATCCTTCTAGTGATCTTTTGCAAAGGAAGAGCAGGGTTTTTAGTGAATAAGGGCGAACATAGGCTTCTCGCCGCTTAAAGGCAGATATTATGCCAGACTACACCAAAAAAAGCCGACAAATTCCTCGAAAGTGGTTGTTTTCGTTGATTACACAGGTTGTGACTGTATTTCCACAACCAATAATCGAGGCATTCTTTTTGTCTTAGTCAGAATGATTTCATCGGTTTTGTTATAAGGTGTTCACAATCAACCCCAGAAGATGCCCAATAGCATTATGTCATTTGTAAACGGCCAGGCCGAGAAGGTGGGTGAACAGGTACTGTTCCTTAAGTCGTTTGGAAAAAATATTTTCAAAAAAGGTTTCGAGTGGAACGAGTTGGTGCGCGAATGCTACCTGATAGGGTATAAATCGCTTCCCCTCGTGGCAATCACCGGGTTCATTCTGGGTTTCGTTTTTACCCTGCAATCGCAACCGACCCTGAAAACGTTTGGAGCCGAGAACTATTTGCCCAGCATGGTATCCATATCGCTTGTTCGGGAGATTTCCCCGGTGATCATCGCGCTAATATGCGCTGGTAAAATCGCATCCAGTATCGGCGCAGAACTGGGCAGCATGAAGGTAACGGAGCAAATAGATGCCATGGAAGTATCGGGAAGCAATCCCATTCAATACCTCGTTGTGACCCGGATACTCGCCTGCACCATCATGATCCCTTTGCTCACCGTGATGGCGGATGCCATCGGGCTGTTTGGCGGATTTATAAGTGTCAATATCGCCGACAACGTAAGTATGGTGTTGTACTTCCACAAGGCGATAAACTCACTTGATTTTACCGATTTTCTTCCTGCATTTATTAAAACATTCTTTTTTGGCTTTGCGATAGGGTTCGTCGGATGTTATAAAGGCTACCATTCAGACCGCGGTACGGAAAGTGTGGGTCTTTCCGCTAATTCGGCCGTGGTCAGCGCATCACTTTGGGTGATCGTCCTGGATGCCATTGCCGTGCAGCTTACCACCGTATTTGCATACAACTAACCGGCATGAAAGAAAAAAAGACCGATAAAAAAATAGTTGAAAAAGAAACAGGAGAAGATTCCGGGTCCGGGGAAGTAGTGATACATATCCAGCACCTGAAAAAATCCTTTGATGACAACGAGGTGTTGAAAGACATCAATCTTGACCTGAAAAAGGGTGAAAACCTGGTGGTGCTGGGCCGCTCCGGACAGGGCAAGTCAGTTACTATCAAGTGTATTGTAGGGTTGCTGGAATATGAGGAGGGGGAGGTAAAAGTATTTGGCGACGAAGTGAAGGAACTCGGTGGCGAAGAGCTGCGGGCGATGCGCATAAAAGTAGGGTTCCTTTTTCAGAGTGGCGCACTGTATGATTCAATGTCTGTACGGGAAAACCTGCAATTTCCGTTGACCAGGGTATTGGGGTTAAAGGACCAGGGAGAGATCGATCAGCGGGTAGAAGAGATATTGGATAATGTGGGCCTTAAAGATGCCATCGATAAGATGCCGGGCGACCTGTCGGGTGGTATGAAAAAGCGGATCGGGCTGGCGCGGACGCTGATCGTCAAGCCGGAAGTGATGTTGTACGATGAGCCCACGACAGGCCTCGATCCGATCACGGCAAGGGAGATCAGCGAATTGATCGTTGCACTGCAAAAGAAATACAAGACATCTTCCATTATCATCACACACGATATGGATTGTGCCAGGATCACGGGAGACCGGATACTGGTGATGAATGATGGGAAATATATAGCTGAAGGTACATATGACCAATTGGAAAAGTCAAACGATGAGCTGGTTCGCTCGTTTTTAAATTGAGACCGTTATGAAAATCACATCTGGACAAAAAGTAAGGATCGGCGTATTCACGCTAGTGGGCATACTGATCGTAGTGGTGGGGATATTCCTGATCGGGAACCGTAAGAATATGTTCACGAATACTTTTGCGGTGCACAGCATTTTCAGGAACGTAGGTGGTTTACAGATAGGAAACAAAGTTCGGTTTTCGGGAATCGATGTCGGAACCGTACAGGGGATACAGATTGTCACCGATACAACGGTACGGGTGGATATGAGCCTCGAATCGAAACTCAAGCCCTTTGTAAAGAAAACGGCTACGGCCACCATCAGTTCCGACGGGCTGATGGGGGACAAATTGGTCACGATTTCCAGCAACAGCGAGGGTGGAGCGCCCATTGCGAACGGTGACCGGATCACGTCAGTGGATCCCGTGGATTTTGGCAAGGTGATGAATAAGATCACCGCAGTAGTGGACAATGCCAACCTGATAACGGAAAACCTGGCGGGTATTACAGGAAAGATCAACTCCGGTAAGGGTAGTTTGGGTAAATTGCTGAACAGCGACACGCTTTCCAAGTCGCTGATCGGAACGGTCAACTCCATCAAGAAAAGTTCAGAGGGTTTCGGTGAGAATATGGAAGCACTGCATCACAATTTTTTACTGAAGGGCTATTTTAAGAAGAAAGACAGGGAAAAACAAAAAGCCGCCGATGAGGCAGCAAAACAACAGGCGCAGCAACAGCAACAGCCCGTAGATCCGGGGAAATCAAAAAAGGGGAAGTCATAGTCTTCCGACAAATTTTTAAAAAATCACTTTATGGCCGAAGAAGGCAATTATCACCAGCATCACGAACAACCTGCTTCGCCGTTCCAGTTTCCTTTTTATGCGAAGCTGGCGCTCATTTTTGTGGGGGCCTATATTTTTATAGATGCTATGTACCTGGGCCGCGGCATTATCCTTCCGATATTGTATGCGGCAGTGATATCGATTGTCCTTAACCCTGTTGTTGCTTTTTTAGAGAGATGCAAGGTGAGAAGGATATTAGCCATTACTATCGCGGTGCTGATCTCATTGATATTTGCCGCGATAATCATCTATATCGTCACCAGCCAGGTGAGCATGATCGCGGATACGCTTCCGAAGATGCAGACCAAGCTCGATGATCTTCTCAGCCAGGTCAGCCACTGGGCGATCAAGAACATGGGGGCCAATGTGGAGAAGATGAACGACTGGAGGGCAAAAACGAAATCCGACATCTTTTCCAGCGGTAACAGCATTATCGGGCAAACGCTCATCACCCTGGGCGGCCTCCTGGAAATACTGATACTGGTGCCGGTGTACGTATTTATGATCCTTTACTATCAGCCCCTGCTGCTGGAGTTTATGGGAAAGCTATTTTCCCGTCACCACAAACAACAGGTGGAAGAGGTGATGCTCCAGACAAAGGCGATCATTCAAAGCTATCTTACCGGCCTCCTGATAGAGGCATTGATCGTTGGAACATTGAACACCACTGCTCTTTTTGTCATTGGTATCCAGTATGCCCTTTTGCTGGGGATAACGGGCGCTTTGCTGAACGTGGTGCCCTTTATCGGTGGTCTTTTGTCGGTACTGGCGCCGGTGGTTCTCACCGTGGTTACACGCGATGACTCATACGCGCCGGTACTATGGATCCTCCTGGCGTATGCACTTATTCAATTCTTCGACAATCACTATATCACCCCCAAAATAGTAGCATCGAAGGTGAGGGTGAATGCCCTGATCGCAGTGGTCGCCGTGCTGATCGGCGGCGCTATCTGGGGCATTCCCGGCATGTTCCTTTCAATTCCCCTCACGGCAATCGTGAAAGTGATCTGTGAGCACATCAACCCGCTGAAGCCCTGGGCTTTCCTCCTCGGGGATACCATGCCTATATCGGCCAGGCTGCTGTTCAATTTCTCGAAAAAGAAACAGGGCAAGCGGAAAGACCGCGCGTATAAATTGAAATAGCGGGACAAATACAGAAAAGAAAACGCCGCAGGAACATATTATTCCTGCGGCGTTTCTTATGCGTGGTTGCTAAAATTTCATGGTCTTGTCTTTCGACGCAAAAAAGTCTTCGATCAGGTGCATGAAACTGGAGACAGGCCCTTCCATTTTGTTGGTACGATCCTCCAGCTGCTCATTTTTTATGATCTTACCGATGCGAAGCGATGGCGGAAGATAGACAAGGATATTGTGGCGCTGCGAAGTGATAAAATCTTTCAAGGTTTCGGTTTTATTGTCTTTTCCCTGCTGGTCACGGATAATGGCGAGCGATTCTTCGGCGATCTTCTGCATGAACAGGCGGGTACGGTCATACGGTTCAAAACCATAATCGGCTACCGAATTCACTACTTCCTGGTCCTTGCCGGCAAATATTTTTGGCAATAATCCATCAGTACTGCCCGACAGCAGCTCGTTGGCACCCTGTGTAGATTGTGCATACTGGTAGAAACCCACCAGTACTGCGATGGAGGCGGCTTGCGCATAGTGGTCCGCCGTATTCTTTTCCTTGAATTCGCTGCGACCCTGTTCTTCATTCGGATCGGTTTTATCGAATGGAGAAAATCCCATCCGGTCCTGGATTGCGGTAACGATATTGATGGCCATAATGTTTATTTAGGGTTTAAAATGATTTGCTATCAGGAGGCTTTTTTCTTTTTATGTGAAGATGGGCTGAGACTCGCCTTGAGCTGATCCAGCAGGTCGGTGCCCTGTTTGTGTACGACACGCATAACGGGGGCCTTGGGTTTGGCCCCTTTTGCTTTCGCTTTGATCACATCCATCAGGTCTTTGCTGTAGGTATCCTTATATTTTGAAATGTCGAATTTTTCGGTCATTTGTTTGATCAGTTCCATTGCCATTTTCAGTTCCGTGGGTTTGATAGCTGTTTTTGCGGGTAGCTTGAGATCGCTGTATTCGCGGATCTCTTCCTGGTAGCGGATGCGGTTCACTACCAGTACACCCTCAAATACTTTAACTACCGCCAGGTGTTCACGGTTGCGCAGCACAAACGAGCCCACCCCGGCCATGCCAGCCTTCGAAAGGGCTTCCCTGAGCAGCAGGTAAGGCTTACTGCCATTTTTGTCGGGCTCTATGTAGTAGGGGGATTCGAAATACACGCTGTTGATCTCAGATTCCTTTACGAACTCGAAGATCTCTATCCGTTTTGTTTTCTCCGGGCTTGCATTTTCAAAGTCCTTTTTATCGAGGACCACGTATTTCCCCTCATAATCATAAGCCTTTACGATGTTCTCCCAGGCCACTTCTTTGCCTGTATGCTCATTTACGCGCTTGAACCTGATATGGGACAGGTCTTTTTTGTCCAGCATATCGAGATCTAATTCGCTGTCTTCCACCGCACTATACAATTTTACAGGGATGGTTACCAGTCCGAAGCCTATTGCACCCGTCCAGACAGATCGCATGGGGTTCTTTTTATCATATAAAACAAAATCTATACCGAAGGCTGGCATGAAATTGACTTCTGTGCGGGGATGACCCACATCGACTGGTACATCGGCTGTTCCGGCTTTCATTATAAGGAATGGAAGGGGGTATTCTATCCCAAAGGACTGGGTACAGGGAAATGGTTTGAATACTATGCAAGGCAGTTCAATACCGTTGAATCGAATGTTTCCTTTTACAGGTTCCCTCCTTTGAGCATGCTGCAGAGATGGCACGAAAGGAGCCCGGAATATTTTTCTTTTTCCGTAAAAGCACCCCGGAGCATCACTCATTTTAAAAAATTCGTGGATTGCGGGAGCCTGCTGGCAGATTTTTATTCCCTGGCCAAAGAGGGCCTTCAGGAAAAGCTGGGTTGTATCCTTTTTCAATTGCCGCCTTCGTTGCCTTACTCGAAAGAAAAACTGGAACTGATCTGCGACGAACTGGATCCGGGCTTTCGTAACGTGATTGAGTTCCGGCACGAGAGCTGGTGGCAGGCGGAGGTGTACCAGCGATTAAAGACAGCAGGTATCTGCTTTTGCGGGATCAGCTATCCGCGACTTCCCGACCAGGTCGTGTGCACGGCGCCTGTTCTGTACTATCGGTTCCATGGCGTGCCGCATCTGTACCGATCGTCTTACGAATCCGGTTTCCTGGACGAGGTCGTGACTAAAATACAGCAATGCCCGAAAGTGCGGACCGTGTACCTGTACTTCAACAATACCATGACCGCCGCAGCTATAGACAACATCCGTTATATCGAGAACAGATATGAACTAAGAAGGCTGCCGTAAGGCTATCCTGTCAGCGCTGCAGGCTATCCGTTTTTTTGCTGAGCGTATCCCGCAGCGTGGTATCAAGCGGTGGCATCGAGCTATTGGGTGTGGCCGACATCGAGGAATCGTGGATCAGGCTGGTATCGCTTGTATTCGCTGAAGAATTGCCGTTGTGGCAGGATGCCAGTAAGACTATTCCGGCACCCAACAATATTACCAGGAACTTTTTCATATTGGCTGTTTTGAGGACGTATTCAATTTTCCTGCCATCACCCTGCCATGGTCAGCAGGTAGAGGCATTCTTCGGTCGCCGAAATGGAAAAATGCTGCCGTGTTTCGAAGACCAATAGCTGCCCTTTTTTTGCAGTACCCGTTTTTTCGCCCACCCGGTAGCTGAACGCGCCTTCGAGCAATTGCAGGGTGGTGGTGTTTTCCGTGGCCGATGGCGAGGTCAGCGTGGCATTTGCACGGAGCGCGCCAAGCACTACGGTTATCTTTTCACCCTTAAAAACGGTAATGGCATTGCGGTCGCTTTTTTGCCAGGCGTTCTCGGTCCTGATCTGTTCGGCGAATTGACCAAGGTCGGCCGTCAGTGCCGGTGACTCTACGGTGTGCGGGCCTTCGGGGCGGTTGTGGGTGGGGTCGTTCTGTCGTTCGGACATGTTACGTGGTTGTAAGGTGATGGAAGATGCGGTTATCTATTCTATCGTGACTCTTTTCAATGGCTCGCTGGCAGGCCCCGTCAGTGCCATCGATGTTGAACCTGGCTCCGTGACTGGGACAGTCACGGGAATTCGATAGCACCTGTTTACAGCACCCTGGGTTGCGACCGCCGCGATTCATTTAGTTTTTCCAAAGAGGGCTAAAAAGCATGCCGAACCCTATTGATCGTGCTGCTCCGGCGCGGGTGGCACATCCCTGGGTTGCATTTTGGCGATTATTTTTTTGAGAAGACCGCTGCCGTAGCGCGCGAGAAGGGAGTGCGACAGGTTTTTAAGGACCGGTTGCGCCAACAACTTTGTGAGCCAGCCGGCCCTCGCGAGAACCAGGTTTTTGATCACGCCATCGACCAGTAAATTCGCAGCGGTTTTGAAGAGAGGGTTGGAATTATCGGGATGGGTAAAATTCCTGACAAAAGTCACGGCTTTCGTGATTGGGCGCAGGTCTTCGCGAATGCCCTCTATATTGATCCGGATCTGTTCCTTGTGGTATGCAACAACATCCTCGAGTCTTTTTCGCTCATTTTCGAGGTCCTGGTATGTACGGATGGCGTTACTCATATATTTTTTTTATCAGGATATTTTCAAGGAAAGGAACGATGGTATGTTTCCGCAGCAGGAGAACGATAATAAAAAGGATCATATATAAACCCGCTACGATAAAATATCCGGCCTGTACATTATCCATCAGGGTGCCCAGCCACCAGGCGGTACCGATGCTGACAAACAAAAGCGCGAGTAGTCCCGTAAAGATCAACACGAAAGAAATGAGCAGCAGGGAAGAAATCTTGATGGTTTTCTGCGCCAGTTTGATCTCGGTAAGGCTGATATAATTCCTGACGAGTTCTTCGGTATGTTCCACGATCTGTTCAGCCTTGGTTTTGATTTCTTCCATAATTTTCTGTGTAGTGATGAAATAGTTGGTATGGCCCGAACGTTAGCTCATTGACTGCAGACCGGCAATGCACTGCAACAATTGAGCCTGTCCCACACGTGCCCCGCACGTGCGGGACGAGATATTGAAGTTATGCAATATTTTTTTGTTTAATATTTAAGTTGCTTTTAGAAAAGCGGATAAAACCTTATTTGTTACCTGAAAACCAGTCCCCGGCAGGATTTTTTCTGTTGATAGCCTATGCCCGTTAAAAAAGTATTGATAATTGATGATGAGGCTGATTTTGGACTCTTGTTAAAGAACTATTTCCTTCAGAAAGACTACGAGGTTTACCTGTCCAACACCCTCCG
>Ga0206972_1009_pt1 | contig 67237 bp, 63 predicted proteins | sample Alteio_BWOrgHeat_86_FD_152925 | JGI IMG/M metagenome (GOLD analysis project Ga0206972, IMG submission 152925) | Enriched cells from forest soil in Barre Woods Harvard Forest LTER site, Petersham, Massachusetts, United States -... | ecosystem: Environmental > Terrestrial > Soil > Temperate forest >...
AATAAACGCCTCAGAAAACAAATGGGCCAAGGCACTCGGGTAAAAATTGTACAAAGTCGAGTTAGTAAGAAGAATAACGTTTGTAGAACCATTTCTTGATTATTTCGACCATCATTAAGTACACGATCACCATGATTGCCAGGATTAAAAAGAATAATGGCGGAGGTGCGACAAATTTGAAAAACTTCCCTAAAGGAGTGAAGGGGAGCAAAACAGCGAATGCCACTACTAAGAGTGAACAAACAGTCAACCAGGGATTGGGGTAGCTTTTTAAAGGGTTTTTGCGCGTACGGATGATAAAGATAACAAGTACCTGAGTAGCCAGCGACTCGATGAACCAGCCTGTATGAAAAAGAGCCTCTTCAGCTTGAAAAATTGTGATCATGATGTAAAAGGTCAGAAAATCAAAGATGGAACTGATCGGGCCAATGATCAGCATGAACTTGCGAACATAGTTAATGTCCCATTTCCTGGGGCGCACCAGGTATTCTTCGTCGACATTGTCCAAGGGGATTGGGATTTCGGATACATCATAAAGCATGTTGTTAAGTAAAATTTGCGTGGGAAGCATGGGAAGAAAGGGAAGAAACAAGGATCCACCAGCCATACTGAACATGTTGCCGAAATTGGAACTGGTCCCCATCATGATATACTTCATCGTGTTGCCCAGGGTACGCCGCCCTTCAATGATTCCACTCTGGAGTACGCTCAAGTCCTGTTCTAAAAGAATCATTTCTGCTGCGTCTTTAGCGACATCAACGGCGCTATCCACAGATATGCCAATATCTGCCGAGTGAAGTGATGGAGCATCATTAATCCCATCCCCAAGATATCCAACAGTATGGCCTCGCTTCTTTAAAGCTAGAATGATCCGATTTTTCTGGGCCGGATCAACACGACAGAATAGGTTAACATTTTCTACCTGCTCCAATAAGGCTTGATCATCCATTTTTAGAATATCCGTTCCAGTCAGAATCCCCGTGATCGGCAATCCCAACTGTCTGCAAACATGTTCGGTCACAAGTGCATTATCGCCGGTCACTATCTTGACGGAGACTTGACTTGCAGCAAGGTCTGCCAACGCCTTCTTTGCACTATCTTTAGGTGGATCAAGAAACGCGACAAATCCTGAAAACACAAGTTTTGCTTCATCACTTACTACAATATGCGGGAAATTGGCTTCTTCCTGATACCAGGCAATCCCAAGCACTCGGAATCCCTCCCTTCCTAGAGAGTCAAATAATGTTCGCAGGGTTGCCATTGCGGCATCATCTAATGGATGCAGATCCGTATCGCTTTCTCGCTCATATCTTGTGCTAAGACGCAAGATATCCTCTGGTGCCCCTTTCACTACAAGTATTCTTTTCTGTCCATTATCAACCAGCACCGAAACTCGACGACGTTCAAAGTCAAATGGAACCTCATCGATTTTCCGCCAGCCGGTGATATCGATATCTTTTTGTTCCAAGATCGCATCATCCAAAGGACTTTTCAATCCTGTTTCAAAAAAACTGTTCAGATAAGCTAATTCTAAAACTCTCTTGCTGTCACGTCCTAGTCCGTCGATATGTCGCTCTAAATGAATACGCGCTTCGGTAAGTGTACCGGTTTTATCTGTACATAGTACATCCATGCTTCCTAGGTTTTGTATAGAAGCTAGCTGTTTAACAATGACTCGTTTGGCCGCCATACGCTTTGCCCCCCTGGCCAGGGTCACTGAAATGATCATAGGAAGCAGTTCCGGAGTTAATCCGACCGCAAGTGCTACGGCAAAGATAAAGGATTCGAGCCATGGTCTGTGGAGGAATGCGTTGACTAAAAGAACAAACAATACCAGGAAGATTGTGAAACGCGTGATAAGGAGACCAAAGTTGCGAATTCCTTGTTCAAATGCGGTCGGAGGAGCCTTGGCAATAAGGCTGTCAGCAATATTACCAAGAACTGTATGTGCACCCGTGTTGCAAATCAATACTTTTGCTGTTCCGCTGACTACCGAAGTGCCTTGTAGTACAGTGTTAGTGGCTGATAGGATTTCGGCCTGATCAGGTGATTCGTTCGGCATTTTCTCGACCGGATAGGGTTCCCCAGTAAGAGAGGCCTGATTCACAAAAAAGTCCTTTGCTTCCACTATGCGCCCATCACCGGGAACCAGGTCGCCTGCTGCAAGTAGTACAATATCTCCAGGAACTAGCGAGGGAAGAGGAATCTCCTGAGGCTTTCCGTCTCGCAGAGCCTGCACATGTACGGTCACGGAATGGCGTAATTTCTCGGCTTCTTTACCGGCTTTGTATTCCTGAATAAAATCCAGTGTTATGCTCATGAGAACAATAAGCACAATAATGATAAAGCTAGTGATATCACCGGTGAAGGCTGATATTGTGCTGGCGATGAGCAGAATAATTACAAGTGGGTTTTTAAACTTAGCCAGAAACTGAAATAGCAATGCGCTTCTTCGCTGTTGATGAAATAGATTGGGGCCATAACGCGTTAGGCGTTCAGCTGCCTCACTGCTTGTCAACCCTGCTGGGGTTGTCTTATAGTATTCCAATAAGGCTGCTACTTTCTGTTGCCAAAAAGAGGGGGGATTGGCAGAAGGCTCTATATTAACCCAACTTGCCCCCTATCTTGCCCGAAGGACTGAGCGAAACCCACGAGATACAAGATTCTCGACAAAGCCAAGGTAGTTCACCTTGGCGAGGAGAGAAGCGCAGTAGATCGTGTGTTGCAGCCAGTCCTTCGGGCAAGATAGGGGGCAAGTTGGGTTATTAGACATCTTGCGTAACCTCATTTACTCATTAAAACCAAATATTTTCTGTCTAATTTTTATATCGTCATCTCAGCGACTTACCAAAGTCGCTTCGCCTCCGCTACCCGAATCTACTACCGTAGATTCTAAAAATTTGCCTAGAAAATCTTTGATTTTTCTGAGCAAAGCAGGTTACGCAAGATGTCTATTCATCATGCAAACCTTTCTATTTAGAAAATGTCTCTTATCATGCGCGCGTTTAGGTTTTGCACTTTATTAACGTTATTTTGTTTTTTTATTGAACTTTTATCCTATTTTTTTAGATATAACATTTGGAGAGATTTATTTTTAGCTAGTTTGTGTTTATAAAAAAATAATGAAAAAACATTTATCATCGTCCTGAATGACGAAGGCGCTATGCATGAAACCACTTCCGCGTATCCTGGTGATCAATGGTGGCTCTTCGAGCATCAAGTTTGCGCTGTTTGAGGCGGAAGATTCTCTTCGACGGCTTCTAGAGGGTGCGATCGAGAGGATTGGCTTGGGGGATGCTGCTTTGCGGGTGAAAGGCCTCGATCCGGCGGACAACTTCTTACGGACAATGAATGTTCCGGATCACACCACAGCTGTGGGCGTCTTGATGGATTGGATCGAGCAGCGCTGTCAGAAGGATGCATTGATCGCCGTAGGGCATCGGGTAGTGCATGGCGGTCCCAAGTATTGGAAGCCGGAGCGAATCACAGCGGAAATGATCCAGGAATTACATAGGATTAGTTCATTTGATCCTGAACATATGCCTGAGGAAATTCAATTGATCGAGGCATTTTATCACCGATTTCCCCAAGTGACTCAAGTGGCGTGTTTCGACACAGCTTTTCATCATGATCTGCCACGTGTTGCTAAAATGTTGGCACTTCCGCGTTGCTTTGAGAAGAAAGGGATAAGACGGTATGGATTTCACGGGGTGTCATATGAGTTTTTAATGGGGGAGTTAGCTCGCGTGGCCGGACCAGAAGCAGAGCAGGGGCGAGTCATTCTGGCTCACTTAGGCAATGGGGCAAGTCTGGCGGCGGTAAAGGATGGCAAATCCATAGATACAAGCATGGGTTTCACACCGACAGCAGGGGTGCCGATGAGCACTCGTTCAGGAGATCTCGATCCAGGGCTGGTTTTATATCTGGCGAACACCGAAGGATTCGACGCAAAGAGATTCAATGAGATAGTCAATTTCGAGTCGGGGTTACTCGGTGTATCGGAGACCAGTTCCGACATGCAGGATTTGTTGAAGATGGAAACGGAGGACATCAGGGCTGCTGAAGCGGTAGCACTGTTTTGTTATCAGGTCAAAAAATGGATCGGCGCATTCGCAGCGGCTTTAGGTGGAATAGACACGTTGGTATTCACTGGGGGCATTGGGGAGAAAGCGCCTGTCGTACGGACCAGGATTTGCGAAGGGTTGCGATTCCTTGGAATCGAACTCGAAGAAAAACGTAACACGGCCAACAAGGACATTATCTCCACGAATGATAGTCGGGTTCAAGTTCGCGTTATTTGTACGGACGAAGAAATAATGATAGCGGAGACTGCTTATCGCCTTCTAGGCTTTGGAAAAGGAAAACAATGAATACAAAAACACTTTCTCCGGAATTACTCCACAAGATGGATGCCTACTGGCGTGCCGCCAACTATCTATCGGTTGGCCAGATTTATTTATATGATAATCCATTGCTGCAGCGACGACTTTTATTGTCTGATGTGAAACCACTTGTGGTTGGACATTGGGGTACGACGCCAGGTCAGAACTTCATTTATGTGCACTTGAATAGGGTCATTAAGAAATATGATTTGAATATGTTCTACATCGCCGGTCCTGGCCACGGCGGTCCAGCTCTGGTGGCTAACACTTATCTCGAAGGATCCTATAGTGAAATTTATCCTGATATCAGCCAAGACGAAGCTGGAATGAAAAAGCTGTTCAAGCAATTTTCGTTTCCAAGTGGAATTTCGAGTCATGTTGCTCCGACGACGCCGGGATCGATTCACGAAGGAGGGGAGTTAGGCTATTCGCTCAGCCATGCTTTCGGAGCTATATTCGACAATCCCGATCTGATTGTCGCCTGTGTGATCGGTGATGGGGAAGCTGAAACTGGTCCGTTAGCAACTGCATGGCATTCCAATAAATTTCTCGATCCAATTACTGATGGAGCCGTATTACCGATCCTGCATCTCAATGGCTTCAAGATCAGCAATCCAACGGTCTTAGCACGCATTGAGCATGAGGAATTAGAACAATTCTTGAGAGGTTGTGGGTGGATTCCTTATTTTGTAGAGGGCGATGTGCCAGAAGAGATGCATCAACTCATGGCTGGTACGTTAGAAAAGGCCATTGAGGACATTCGGCACATTCAAGGCAATGCGCGAAGTAGGAATGACACAACTCGGCCACGATGGCCTTTGATCGTTTTGAAATCACCTAAGGGCTGGACAGGACCTAAAAGTGTCGATGGGCTGCAAATTGAAGGGACGTTCCGATCGCACCAGGTGCCGATTTTAGTGAATGCCGAGCATCCAGAGAAAGTTCAACAACTTGAAAGTTGGATGAAAAGCTACAAGGCAGAAGAGCTGTTTGATGAGAAGGGAAAGCTCATTCCGGAGTTGGCTGAGCTTGCGCCTAAGGGCAACCGGCGAATGGGCGCCAACCCTCACTCTAACGGAGGTTTGCTGCTACGTGATTTGCGAATGCCGGACTTTCATGAACACGCAGTACATGTTCCAACTCCTGGCTCTGTCGATGGCCAAGATACGCTCATTCTAGGTAAGTTCTTGCGCGATGTGGTCAAGCTGAATCAGGATCAGCGCAATTTCCGGATTTTTGGCCCCGATGAGACAGTCTCGAATCTTTTGGGCGCAGTCTTTGAAGTCACTAACCGCCAGTGGGACGCCAGGGAGGTTGAAAATGATGAATTTCTTGCTCCCGCAGGACTAGTGCTAGATTCGATGCTGAGCGAGCATCAATGTCAGGGGTGGTTGGAAGGGTATCTACTTACAGGGCGACACGGGCTATTCAATAGTTACGAAGCATTCATTCGCATCGTCGATTCGATGTTCAGTCAGCATGCGAAGTGGCTCAAGGTATGCTTGGAACTGCCTTGGCGACGGAAAATCGCATCTCTGAATTATTTGCTCGCCTCCCACGTCTGGCAGCAGGATCACAACGGTTTCACGCATCAAGATCCGGGCTTTCTCGATCATGTTATCAATAAGAAAGCCACTATCGTCCGCGTTTATCTACCGCCCGATGCCAATTGCTTACTGTCTGTCTTTGATCATTGCTTGCGCAGTAGGAATTACGTCAACGTGGTAGTGGCTGGAAAACATGCACTGCCGCAATGGCTACCCATAGATGCAGCAGAGATCCATTGTACTGAAGGAATTGGCATTTGGCAATGGGCTAGCAATGACCAAGATGTAGAACCTGACGTAGTGATGGGGTGTTGTGGAGATACGCCCACTTTGGAGATCTTGGCTGCTGTCTCAATTCTTCGTGAGCATTTGCCCCATTTAAAAATCCGCGTAGTCAATGTCGTCGATCTGATGAAGTTGCAATCCCAGAGCGAACACCCGCATGGACTTTCTGACATGGATTACGATTCTCTTTTCACTAAAGATAAGCACATCATTTTTGCCTTTCATGGATACCCCACACTGGTTCACCGACTGACTTACCGCAGAGCTAACCGCAATTTGCATGTCCGAGGCTACAAGGAAGAAGGTACGATCACGACGGCCTTTGATATTCGCGTGCAGAATGATCTGGATCGTTTTCATCTTGTGCAAGACGTGATTGATCGGCTGCCAGAGTTAGGCGCTAAGGGGGCCTATTTGAAGCAAAAGATGCAGAATAAACTCATCGAGCATAAGCACTACATCGACAAGCATGGCCAAGATATGCCGGAAATCCGGAATTGGAAATGGAACTGCAAATGAATCTATTTGTGTAAACATGGAGAGTATATGTCACGTAAAAAAAAGAAAGAAAAATCTGAAGATCCTAAGCCTCTTAATTTTGATCAGGATACAGAAAAAGGGCCTAGTGATCATTTAGAAAAACCATACATGACACCGGAAGATAAAAGAGGCGACAATGAAGATTATCAATATTACGAACAAGAAGAATCTCTCAGTCCAGAAGAAACAAAAAAACGAAAAGAAGAAGATACTTTCTAACGAGGCAATTACCTCTAACGGCTAATCATTAATGAGATCGAATGTAAATAAAATCGATGTTAAACCCAATGAGCATGAAGATCTGAAATCCCTTCCTCTAGAAGAGGTGAAGAAAAAATTAGCCTTTTCTCCGGATGGACTTAGTGAGGCCGAGGCAGCAAAACGGCTGACTCAATATGGGCCTAACGAGATCGAAGAAAAAAAAACGAATCCGTTTTTAAAATTCCTCACCTATTTTTGGGGACCTATTCCATGGATGATTGAAATAGCGGTGGTTCTATCAGTGATAGTTCGTCACTGGCCAGATTTTGCCATTATCCTCCTACTGCTTTTTTCTAACGCAGTCGTCGGATTCTGGGAAGAACACAAGGCAGCCAACGCCATTGCTGCCCTGAAAGCCCAGCTTGCGGTTAAGGCTCGAGTGAGGCGTGATGGAAAATGGAGCATTCCGGCATCACGTGAGTTAGTCCCAGGAGACGTCATCCGATTGCGTTCAGGTGACATTGTGCCTGCGGATGCAAGGCTTTTGGACGGTGATCCAGTAGAAGTGGATCAATCTGCGTTGACAGGAGAGTCATTGCCTGTTACGCGCAAATCTGGCGAGGCGGTGTTCTCCGGGTCGATTGTACGGCAAGGAGAAATTGGTGCATTAGTCTACGGAACTGGTATGAATACCTACTTTGGCAAGACGGCACAACTAGTACAGGAAGCGCACAGTGTTAGTCATTTTCAAAAAGCGGTTTTGAAGATCGGTAATTACTTGATCATCCTCGCAGGCGTTTTGGTTGCGGGAATCATAACCGTCGCGATCTTCCGAGGCGATCCGCTCCTCACCACACTGCAGTTCGCCTTAGTCTTGACCGTGGCTTCTATTCCTGTAGCCATGCCGACCGTATTATCGGTGACGATGGCAGTTGGCTCACGCCTGCTCGCTAAAAAACAAGCGATTGTTAGCAGGTTAGTGTCCATCGAAGAATTGGCTGGCGTGGATATACTGTGCGCCGACAAGACCGGCACTTTAACCCAAAATAAGCTAACACTCGGGGATCCGTTCAGTGTGAACAATATCCCCACCGAGCAAGTGATTCTCAATGCTGCTCTTGCATCGCGTACGGAGAATAACGACACCATTGATCTTGCCGTTTTAAGTGGCTTGAAAAACAAAGATGCATTGAAGGGTTATCAAATGATCCATTTCCAGCCATTCGATGCAGTGCATAAACGCACTGAAGCCACTATCAAAGACCAAAACGGAAAAGAGTTCAAGGTGACTAAGGGCGCGCCGCAAGTGATTTTGGCCTTATCAGCTAATGTGGCCCAAGTGAAGGCCTCAGTCGAAAAAGCAGTCGATGAATTCGCTGCGCGCGGCTTTCGGTCACTCGGTGTCGCGAAGGACGATGGAGGCGGGTGGCAACTTCTTGGTGTACTACCTCTATTCGATCCTCCACGAGAAGATGCCAAAGCAACGATTGCTACTGCAGCTCAAATGGGAGTGAAAGTCAAGATGGTCACAGGCGATCAACTGGCCATTGCCAAGGAGACTGCCAAAAAATTAGGGATGGGCTCAGACATTCTCGATGCTACAGGCCTTGGCGACGTAAAGAAGCAAGAGCCATCTCAAGTTGCCGAGGCGATCGAAAAAGCTGACGGTTTTGCCCAGGTATTTCCCGAACACAAGTTTCATATTGTTGATGTCCTGCAAAAACGAGGCCATATCGTTGGCATGACGGGCGATGGGGTGAATGACGCCCCTGCGCTGAAAAAAGCCGACTGCGGTATCGCCGTTTCAAACGCGACGGACGCGGCTCGTGCGGCAGCGGCCATCGTGCTGCTAACGCCAGGCCTTTCCGTAATCATTGATGCGATCAAGGAGAGTCGCCGCATCTTTCAACGGATGAACAGTTATGCGATTTATCGCATCTCTGAAACGCTCCGCGTGCTGTTCTTCATGACGCTGGCTATTCTGATCTTTAATTTCTATCCATTAACTGCTGTGATGATTGTAATGCTGGCATTGCTCAACGATGGCGCCATTCTGTCCATTGCCTATGATAATGTTCACTACAAGGATCAGCCTGAAAGCTGGAACATGCGTATGGTGCTAGGAGTTGCCTCAGCGCTAGGCATCATCGGCGTCGTGTCTTCGTTCGGTTTATTTTATCTCGGCGAGCGCGTCTTTCATCTTGACCGTCCACATATCCAAACACTGATGTATTTGAAATTATCCGTAGCTGGACATCTGACGATTTTCCTGACCCGTACGCGCGGTCCGTTCTGGACCATCCGACCTGCAAATATTTTATGGGGAGCAGTTCTGGGCACGCAAATGATAGCTACTTTGATTGCTGTTTATGGGCTGTTTATGACGCCTCTCGGCTGGAAATGGGCTGGTTTTGTTTGGGGCTATGCCATTGCAGGGTTCTTCATAAGTGACCAAGTAAAATGGCTTGCCTATCGGATTTTAGATCCAATTAAACACAAGACATCCTCCGACTTAACATCGCAGATCTCCAAACGTGCTTAAGAACCGTATGAGCAGCGAGGCCGCAAGGATGGTCTGGTGGATCAGGATTGGGAACAGGCTGAGCGAGAGATTCTGAAAAATAATATCATTGGAGGTTATTGCCTGTTTTCCAGAACATCAGCTAGAGGTAAATATTCAGCGGTTGGATTATTCCCACCCGTTGCCTCAAGACATGGATATTCAGTCGACCCAAGTGTTACCGAACTAAGCGATATGTTATGCGACTGCATGGTGAACAATTTTTGCTATAGTGCTGATCGTTGGATTTCCTTTTTTTGATAAGGCATTTTGGACAGTAGTTCTCGATAATTTTGTGCCTTTTGATACTTTGGTCCTATTTTCCCTATAAACTTTGTCAACATTGGTTGATATAAGGTCATTTAGGATAATCTACGGAAGCGGTTTTTCTGGACTGTTAATCCATTGGTGCAAATTCGAATCTTGCGCCTGGAGTTTTTTAAGCCTCTCTTTCTGGGAAGCTTGTTGTTTTCTGAGTTTTATTTATTTTCGTCTGTCTTTATAGTGTCTTGCTTTCATTAAGAGTTGAAAGCGCTGAGACTGATATTCATGGAATTGGTTGTCGTGTCTTGAGATAAAAAACTTATGGTTTAAGAGGAAAAATGGTCATTCCAAGGCGATTATATTTAAATGCGTTTTCGCACATATTTTCAATTAACATTCTCCTTACCACTTCCTTTTCTTTCCCCATAAGCGCACTGAATACATGGGTGAATTGTAAAGGAAATCAGACCTGCTCTCCTGAGGTTTATTTGGAACCATCTACTGTGGAAGAACTTTGTGATAGTATTCAACAAAATGCGATTGAAGGTCGCAAAGTGCGCGCAATTGGTAATGGTCATTCTGTTAATGACATCGGATGTTCCGAAGGCTGCTTATTAAACCTAAAGCATTTAAATCATATTCTCTCTATCAACACAGAAGAAAAAACCGTTCGAGTAGAAGCGGGTATACTTATTGGAGATTTAAACGAACTTTTGGCCGTTCACAGCTTGTCCCTTCCCAATCAAGCTGCAATTGCTGAATTAACCTTGGGTGGAGCAATAACGACTGCGGTTCACGGTTCTGGGCATACGGGGAGTCTTTCTAGTTTCATCAAGGAATTTGAATTGATCACAGCAGACGGAGTTCTTCATAAATTTTCTCTAGATTCAGATCCTGAAGTTTTTTCTGCTTTATGTGTAGGCTTGGGTTCTTTAGGAATTATTTATGCGGTGACTGTACAATGTGAATCTTTATTCTATGTAAATGCTACAACAAGAACTACAGATATTGAAACCATTGTCAAATCCTACACAAATATTCATGCGGCTAATGACTTTTGTCATTTTTTGTGGAATGTTGAAACTGGAAGGGTAGTAATTAAGGAATGGAACAGATGTTCAGAGGATGATCTTTCAAAGAATACAGGTAATGAACACATCCCTTGCTATCAAGCTTTGGCTTGGGATGTAGTAGACAAAAAAAATAAAGATCTTTTTTCTGAAATTGCCATTCCTGTTAATGAGGTCCCATATGCTATTCAAGCCATTCATGAGTTAGTCCTAACGCGCAAAATCTCTGAAGTGAAGGTTTATGATATTTACATTCGATTTGTCGAATCAGAGCCACACGCTTTATTGAGTCCGTCTTCACAAGAGCCAGTTGCATATTTCACATTTTCTCTCTCCGAAGGCAACAAATTCATGAATCTATATAAAGAATTTGAAGAGATCATGGACAAATATAAAGGGCGTCCTCATTGGGGGAAAATCAATTTTTTGGATGTCCAGAAAGTATCTGATCTATATGGGAAAAACGTTGAAACTTTTCTTCGAGTAAAACATCGGTTAGATCCCCAAGAAATTTTCTCGAATGAGTTTACCGATCGCCTCTTCACATTGAAACATGATTGAAGAGGCAATTGCAAAACTCCACGCCACAGCAAAATCGCCCTTTTGAGCCATTTTGCCACCCCATCTCCGAGCCCTACCCGCTTGGAGTATGTGCTCGGGGATGGGGCACGGCCGATTAAGCTGATAGCAAGCTGGCTCAAAACCATCGATTTTTCTGGGTCGGGCAGTTTTGCAATGGCCTCTGAAGAATCTCAGCATCCCATGCCTGACATGAGGACGGAAGGAATGAGGGAGTCGGGTTTTAACGTGTAGACTTTGTTCGGGATGATCTCGACCCAATTGGTGTGAAAATCGGGCTCCTCACCCTCTTTTGACCAAACTAGGACTCTAAAGTACTCGGCTTTTTGGGGAATGGTCATTTCCATTTTTCCCAACCGGGTTAAAAATTGCATTGTGCTTTGATTTAATTTTGCCCCAGAAATGAGAGCCTGATTCCCTTCTTCAACTTCTTTGGCAGAATTGGCCCATTGAATCGCAATTTTCGAGTTCTGGTTTTTTTGAGGATAGTTGGTGAAATTTTCTAGGATGAGATTGTCACAAAATCCTTCAGCTGTGAGTAGGAATGCAACGATTACAAGTAGAAATTTTGGTAACTGGTTCATTTAACTATCCTCTTATTCAATGGTGATTCCTTCTTGAGGAGTGCATTCAGCATCTAAATTGATCGGTGGGGCTACGAGGGGGAAAGTTCCTTCAGTGCAAAGAGTCAACGGTTTTCCTGTTCCTTTAAAAGGCTCCTTTGGAATGTGGACTGTGACGTTTTTAATCACATTGACTGCCTCTGCAATTTCAAAATCGCCGACCATACTTAGAAATTGATAGCTTTCTTCAGGAGAGAGCCCTTGTGTGCGCACGAGGAAGTCAATTGCATTTCTAGAGGCGAGTTTCATCGCCTCAAAAAGATCGACATTCAAACCGACAATCATCCAGTGAGTGGCATTCTCAATGATCGGCCATGTAAAGACGTTAGCTCCTTTTCTTTTTGTTTTGTCTGAGACTCCCTCTGCTTTGAGATCTTTTCTGACGATAAATTGGAACGTGATCGATTCATAGGAGGTTTCGAGGGCGGTGATATCGATCTCGCCGTTGCTCTGCATTGCGTGGGAATCTCCTGTCCAAACGAGGCCTCCCTTTTGGAAGACAGGAAGGAAAATAATGGAGCCTGCTTGCAGCTCAGGCTGATCGAGATTGCCGCCAAACGGTCCTGGCGGAACAGAATTAAACTCTCCTTTGACAGGTTGACACATCGGAGTGGGGATATTTACAGGCCAACTTTCTGGCCAGTCGAGGGGTGGTGCAACGGCTAAAACGCCGGGAAAAGGTTTCAGGTGTAAGCAAACCCCTTTTGTAAATTCCGTTGTATTGTTTTGCTTGTTATATTTGAAATACTTAATCCGCGGCTTAGTGAACTCAGATAAAATTCCTTGGGTAGGACTTAAGAAATTGTATCCCCAATCATTCAGCTTAATGTCGAGAATTCTGATTTCTAATACATCTCCCGGTTCAGCTTCTTCTATGTACACAGGGCCCGTTAGCGAGTGCATCCCTCGTCTTTTTTGAATGTTGTTGGCAATGTAGAATTTGGCTACATCTGCAGGAGTTGTTTTATTGTAGACCATCTCATGAAGGCAACTATTCCAAGTTTCCATTGAGACACTATCGCCGGATTTGATTGTCACAACCGGTTTTTGATTAAGAGTAAAGAGTCCAAGCGTTACCGTTTCCTTAGTAGCCGGAACCGTATATGTTTTCCCCATGAGTGAGGAAAGGGGAAGTATCATTGCTGAAATCAAAAAGAGAAGATGCCCGTTTTTCACTTCAATTCACTCCTTTTCATCAAAATTTAATATGTAATATTTTTTGGAGCTAAATGCAAGCTTGAATAAGACGAATTAGTTTTACTTGTAAATCATTTTAATAGTCATGCCACCATCCGCAATGAAGTTTTGTCCTGTGATGAAGGCTGCTTTATCAGAGATTAGGAAACTAACGAGATGGGCTATGTCTTCAGGTTTTCCGACACGACCTACTGGATGAACTTCATGATCTTTCTTGGTGATTTTCATATGATGATTATCAATCCATCCAGGACTGATGCAATTAACCCGAATATCAGGTGCTAAGCTGATGGCTAGCTCATGGGTGAGTGCTACAAGACCGCCTTTGGAGGCAGCATAGGGTTCGCAATTGCCTTCAGATTGCAGAGCGCGAGTCGAAGCTATGTTGATAATGCTTCCTTTGTGCTTGCGTAGGTGTGGGGCTGCGTATTTCGAGGTTAAAAAAGCGCCTGTTAGGTTAGTCGCAATGTAGTCATTCCAGGTTTTTAGCGTGATTTTTTCAAATACAGCGTGTTCATCAGGAAGAATTCCGGCGTTGTTGACGAGATAGTCGAGTCTGCCGAAATGGTTGATTCCGCGCTTGATCATCTGTTTGATAGAGGTCTCTTTTTTTACATCAGTTTTGATGATGAGCAATCGATCATGTTCTTTCAAGTTGAAATTTTTAGATTCGGGGTGCAATTCTGCCACAATGACATGCATATTTTGTGATAGAAGGTGCAGAGCGATCTCAGCGCCTATTCCTTGGCCACCGCCTGTAACAATAGCTACTTTTGCGTTTTTATCTTTCATCCAATTGACGACAAGGAAACCCCGCTATGTAAGGCTGGGAGGAATTGCCGCTCCTCTATTCTGTTGTTTATAAAATAATGTTTAGACATTATTTCTGCACTAAGAAATGGACCATTAGCCTCAAACTTAAGGTGTGTCCAATCTTATGATCGACGAGCGCCAGCGAGTTAATCACAAGATTGGGCAAAGTCAAGGTTTTCCCTTAAAAGCTTTTACAGCATCCAAGGTAATTCCCGAATAATCTAGTTTAAGTGATGTAAGTGATGTGAGTTTTGATAGATGAGCAACAAGGCGGGCATCTTCTCTGATGTTGTGGCAGGAGCTTAGATCAAGTGAGCTTAAGAGTGTGAGTTTTGATAGATGGACAAGGCCAATACCTGTGATGTTTTCGCAGGCGCTTAGGTTGAGTGATCTTAGAGATGTTAGTTTTGATAGATAGGCAAGGTCAGCATCTGTGATATCGGAGCTGCTTAGATCAAGTGAGCTTAAGAGTGTGAGAGTTACTAGATGGTCAAGGCCAACATCTGTGATGTCGCAGCCGCTTAGGTGGAGTGATCTTAGAGATGTGAGTTTTGATAGATCGTCAAGGTCAGCATCTGTGATGCTTCCAAATCTATACTGATATAGATCAAGTGAGGTTAGAGAGGTGAGTTTTGATAGAGGGGCAAGGCCATCATCTGTGATGTTTACGATCTGGTTTAGACTAAGTGAGCTTAAGAGTGTGAGTGTTGATAGGTTGGCAATGCCAGCACTTGTGATCTTTCTACACCTTCTTAGATTAAGTGAGGTTAGAGAGGTGAGTCCTGATAGATGGGCAAGGCCAGCATCTGTGATCTTTCTACAACTATTTAGATCAAGTGATCTTAGAGATCTGAGTTTTGATAAATGGGCGAGGCCAGCATCTGTGATGTTATAGCACTCAGATAGATTGATAGAGGTAATGCGAGTACCACTTGCTTTATCAAGAATGGTTTTAAGATCGCTATCCGATAAATTGGCCAGTCCAGAAAGATCTAGACAGCCATCGTTGACGAGAGGGAGATTACGCCAATCTCGGCATACATGATGGATGCGAGTTATTTGTAGAGCTGGAAGAAAGCTTAATATGCGTTGGAAAACGTCGCTAGGGATACCCTTTATGCCAGTCGTTATGGGTTTAGGTGGAGTTTGTGAAGGGGCCAGCATAGGTGCTGCTGCCGCTGATAAAGTTAAAGGATCTAATCTTAAAGAACCTAAGCTGGTTAATGATGACATTGTTAAACCTCCTAATTTGCAATTAGTATTATTATATTTATTATGTCAATTCATGTGTAGTATTATTTTTATTTGATTTTTATTATTTATTTATTTAAATTAAATAATTTTAATTATAAATCTAGAGCGGGAAAATTTATAAATATTCACCAACCTCCTGCGTCGGCAGGTGAAAAAAAAGGGATCTAAAAACCTTTGCCTCAGAAATAAGAGGAGGCAGGGTCTTTAACGTAAAAGACTGATCTTTGGCCGCTCACTTGGAATTTTCTCAAAAGAGCCGAAGGAAGCGCTGCTCAAAGAGACTCCTCTAGATAACTAGCAGGAAATTATTTGATTTTTCTTGTTCTACATTTAGAAATGCAGTTATTTAATTTAAATAAATAGTGAAAAGTTTAATCTTTAAATAAAATGTAGGTTACATATATAATGCAAACACTCATCACAACCAGGAGATTAAGCAATGTCATTATCGGGCTTAGTTACTTTAACTTTACAAGCCACCGCGCAGCCAACGTCTGTGCTTGCTCCTCCACAAACTACACCTAAACCCATAACGACTGGCATAAAGGGTATCCCTAGCGACGTTTTCGGACGCATATTAAGCTTTCTTCCAGCTCTACAAATAACTCGCGTGCATCATGTATGCCGAGATTGGCGTAATCTACCTCTCGTCAACGATGGCTGTCTAGATCTTTCTGGACTGGCCAATTTATCGGATAGCGATCTTAAAACGATTCTTGATAAAGCAAGTGGGACGCGCATTACCTCTATCAATCTATCTAATTGCAAGAAAATTACAGATGCTGGCCTTGCCCACCTATCAGGACTTACATCTCTAAGATCACTTAATCTAAGAGATTGCAGAACCATCACAGATGCTGGCCTTGCCCATCTATCAGGACTCACCTCTCTAACCTCACTCAATCTAAGAGCCTGCTATGACATCACAAATGCTGGCATTGCCCATCTATCAAAACTCACACTCTTAAGTTCACTTAATCTAAGCTACTGCAGAAACATCACAAATGCTGGCATTGCCCATCTATCAAAACTCACACTCTTAAGTTCACTTGATCTAAGCGATTGCAGAAACATCACAGATGATGGCCTTGCCCATTTATCAGAACTCACCTCTCTAACCTCCCTTAATCTAAGCAACTGCACAAACATCACAGATGCTGATCTTGCCCATTTATCAGAACTCACCTCTCTAACCTCCCTTAATCTAAGCAACTGCACAAACATCACAGATGCTGGCCTTGCCGATCTATCAAAACTCATACTCTTAAGCGCACTTGATCTAATGAGGTGCAAAAACATCACAGATGCTGGCCTTGCCGATCTATCAAAACTCACACTCTTAAGCTCACTTGATCTAAGCGAGTGCAGAAACATCACAGATGCTGGCCTTGCCCATTTAGCAACTCTCACGTCTCTAACCTCACTCAATCTAAAGGACTGCGAGGACATCACAGATGCTGGCCTTGCCGATCTATCAAAACTCACACTCTTAAGATCACTTAATCTAAATAGGTGCACAAACATCACAGGTGCTGGCCTTGTCCATCTAGCAACTCTCACATCTCTAACCTCACTTAATCTAGGCAATTGCTCTCGGATCTCAGATGCTGGCCTTGCCCATCTAGCAACTCTCACATCTCTAAGATCACTTGATCTAACCTTGTTATGTAGGATCACAGATGCTGGCCTTGCCCATCTTTTAGCAACTCTCACATCTCTAACCTCACTTAATCTAAGCAGGTGCTGGAACATCACAGATGCTTGTCTTGCCGATCTATCAAAACTTAAATCTCTCAGATCACTTGAGCTAAACGGATGCTCTATGATCACAGATGCTGGCCTTGCCCATCATCTATCAACCAGACGTGTAAATATTCTGAAAACCTATTGAGGTTTAAAGCCGGAAGTCAATGAAATTTGTAACAGTTCAGATACCCCGACGAAGGAGGGTATCTGAACTGTTACATTTTTTTGCAATTGTCTCTTTAGCTAATGGGACATAAAAATCTTCATAAACTGCTGAGCTAAAATCTACGATGCGAACTTTGTTTGAGATTTTCAGATTAGTTCCACTCCCGCCATGAGGCGTTTGGAATGTTGCATGAGTTAAGCAGTCAGCGCCATATCCAGTAAAAATATAGCGCATCATATCATTGGGTGCACTTAACATGAGAGGTCCAAACTGGACTCTAACTAGAGTATCGATTTCACGAGGTAACCAATAAAAGCGTTTAAAAGTATCTCTTGCTGACTGTAGATCAAAACGATAGGTGTTGTCAGGACATAACTTATATCCAGCGATGTCTACATACGGGTGTTTTGTTTCTTTAGAAGCGTACAAGCGAATGATGTCGGTCTCTTCCAGATACAAGGTAAATTGTGCAAATGCATCTTTTAAGGCGAGAATGCGATCTCGATCTTTGATATGAAATACAAGATCTGCATCATCATCCCAGGGAATGCATCCTTGATGTCTAATAGCGCCTAATGCTGTCCCTCCATCAATCCAATAAGGAATATTGTGTTTTGTAAATAGTAGATCAATAACTTCAAGCATGTGATAAATCATTCCAATAATTTGGGGGTCGGTGCGAGGGAAAATATTGTCAGTTAATTCCTCGCGATGTTTATGCCTAGAATGTTTGGCACAAACTGAGAATGAGTAAAATGTTGTAAGAAGAAGGATGAACAATTTCATGGTAATTAAGCCTGGTTTCAAAAATTTACATCTTTCGATGCGTGATTACCGTTAAGCCATTTGGGACCATTGCATAATCTCCTATTTGCAGTGAAATTTTGAAAATCTAATTGTCTCTAATGAGAAGCTGAATCTCCACAAATTTGGAAGTTGCCAGAGTGATCCAAATGCATGCTGTAACACGGATCGTAGTCTAAATAGTTGCTCCACCGCGCACGCATAATTTCAATTTCAATTGAATGTTGTTTTATTGTACTTGCCGTTTTAAAATGGGAACCTCTAGTAAGAGATTCATAGTGATATAACTCTACGTGAGGGAGATAGATGTTGTAGTAGCCACGTTCAATTAACTTAAGACAAAAATCGACATCATTGAATGTAATTTGTAGAGACTCGTCAAATCCATTCACTTCATTAAATACGGTTTTTCTGCACATTAGACAGGCTGCTGTCACTGCAGAGTAGTTATTAATCGTATCCACTTGATGGAAATGACGGGGGATATTTTGAGGATCTCCTATGAATGTGTGAGAGGTCAAACCATTTTTAGAGCCCATGACAATCCCAGCATGCTGAATGGTATTATTAAAATAGAGTAGTTTGACGCCCACTGCTCCGATGCTTGGTCGTTCAGCCTGACCTAACATGTCCTGAAGCCAATCGGAGGAGATTAGCTCCATATCATTATTCAGAAAAAGTAAAAATTCACTCGTGACTCTAGAAACAGCTTCATTCATTAATTTTGAATAATTGAAAGGTTGGTTGCTCTCATAATAATGAAAGTTACCATGGTTGTTTTTGTAGTTCTCCAGCAAAGAGAAAAGAGATTGTTCTGTGCTGTTGTTACTCACAACAATGACCTCAAAATTTTTATAAGTAGTTTTTGTGTAGATGGAATCAAGGCATGTTTTCAGCACTTGAGTCTGATCTTTAGTAGGTATGATGATGCTAATTTTATGAGGATGAGGTTTAAATCGGACTGTATAGCAGTTAGGGGCATGGAGAAGTTGCTCTGCATGTGCATTCAATCCTCTGCGCGTGATAGCTGCCTTCAATGCCTGTAAGCCAGCGTCATTTATTGAAGTTTTCCTAACTCGTCTGTCAGATCTCTTGTGGTAGATGATTTTGGGTATATGGAAAATGCTAGACGTTAACTCAGTAAGGCGCAAATAGAGATCATAATGAAGAACGTCTTCATAATCCGCATGAAAACCTCCTATTTGATTGACCAGCTCTCTTTTAATGACAGCAAAGCAGCCAATGTAATTTCTTGATAAAAAACTATCTGGGCACCAATCGGGTTTATAAAAGGCTTCATTTTCATTCCTAGGCTTTTCATCTGCATAGATGAAGTCACATTTTGAGTGTAGATTAATTTTACGAGCTATTTCATAGAGTGCATCGGAAGATAAAATATCGTTGCTACTCAACAAGGCAAGGTATTCGCCAGTAGCTAACGCAACCGCAGCGTTAGAGCTTGCTGCCATAGAACAGTTGTTGTTTAAGTAGGCGATTTTGATCCGTAAATCCTTCTTCTGTTGAGTTTCCAGAAATCCTTGTACTTTTGACTGAAGCTTTCCACAAACTGCGATGCAAAGTTCCCAATTTGTGTAATGTTGCTCAAGAATGGAATGAATGGCTTCTTTAAAATGATGTGAATGGTCCTCTTCAAGTGAAAGAATGATGCTAATGCAAGGTTTTTGTGAAAAAAAATTCACCTCTTCTTTGATTTTATAAATGGTGTGAGCTTGAGGGTTTTCGATGAAGCTAGTTGCGTTTAAAGTTATAATCTTAACGCGTTCAGTTTCAAAGAGTAAATATAAATGCTTAAACGTCAACTTGAGCATCTTTCTAAAATTCCTAAGCATTAATTTCATTAGGAAGCTCACTAGGCGATAAGGTGAGCGATTTTGTTGGTGTGAAGTATTAGCATAAAGCTTTAGTCGTTTCCTCAATTTCATGTATAAGACGACCTCTTTAGGTAAGTCGTCCACTGATGCTTGACTATCTTGCTTTGTCTTGTGCTGATTAAAAAGAGAAAGTAAATCTTTCATGCTCGACACCGTTTTAATGAGTGGCAAATCTTAAAATATCATTTGCAAGAAGTCTATTTTTTAATTTCATGTGTATAGACACAAATAAACTCAAAAATTGGTTTTTGGTTGCGTCAGTTTGGTAGCAATTTTTGGTCTTCACTCGCGCCTTGCTATTCAGCAATGGTCGCTCGCTCCAGACACAAAATTTCGCCGATGGGGAAAAAGGTAAAATATTCTCTCAGCGCACACAAGCTGGGCATAGACGTTATCCATGTTGATATTTGCGCTTTGTTCAGCTAAAAATGTCGAAGTTGTGATTGTGAACCAAGGCGAAGATACAACTTTTGAAGAAGATTTAGCCAAATCTGAAAAAATTTATGAAATGGGTGGGTTTTAACTTTCATCTTTTTTTTTGCGAGCGATATCGTAAATAAAACAACCTAAGCCAACTACAAAGACGGCGATTCCAGTGCCGTGAAGCCAATCAGCTGTCACCTCTTTTTTCACAACCTTTTGCTTAGCTACACTAATTTTTTTTTCGGCAGTTTCAGAAGCCTGTTCTCTTAAGGTTTTCCTAACGGGTCCAACTAAGGGTTTTCTCTTTTCCTCTTGGGTTTCTTCAGCTTGCGCAACCTTACTCGCTCCTTTGTTTGCTTTTTGCGATATAGAGTTGCCATACATAAAAATCCCTATGCCAATTAACATGACCAGAATGCTTAATATCTTTCTCATTTAAGTGGTCCTTTTTAGTAGTGTAGTGTTATTTGGGATCATTTAAAAAATTTACAAAGAATGCAACCATTTTCCCAAAGTGGTAAAAGGCTTTTCTAAATTGGTGTATTGCGGTTATTGTTTAACGTCCATTTTAAGAGGAGGAGAAAATATGTCTTCATATCGGGCGACTCAAGTGCTTCTTGCAGTTTCTACCACTACTATTTTATATCAAGTGCTTAATGGAAAATTAGAACAGGCTTTGCTCTTTCCAGCGGTAGGTATCAGTTTGCAGGTAGTCGGGGAGCATTTTCAATTAAGGCGTCTCGATGACCTCGGAAGAATGCTCAATACATCTAGTGTCATTGCTATTCCAGGAGCCGTAGTGGGGTATGGGGCTTATGCTTTGGATATGTGCAGATCAGGAAAGGTCGTTACCTTGTTACTTGGTGAAATATTGGCCTTGGGTACGCTCAATAAAATATCGAAGTGCTTTAAAGACGGGGTATCGTCAAGATTGCTGTGAGAATGAAGAATTTTTCAAGCGGTACATTGTTAAAGAGGCAATTGCAAAGCTTTCCGCCCCTTAGTAAGGGTTTAATGGTGTACTAAAAACTGGGAAATAGGGGGGGCTTGCAGGAACAGCAGGATTAGGAGAATTTACGCTCAGTGTTCCTTTATTGCTGTTATCAAAACCCAACAAGTAGTCGCCATTATTGGAATTCCATATTACATAACCCGGAATTGAATTGTCAGGGGTGATGACAGTGTTATTGCTCAGAGCTACATAAAAAGGACCTGAAGGTGTGTCATTGATACATGCAATACCTGCTCCAGAAAAAGTAGATGGCCTTTCTATGGTATTCCCTACAATTTTTACATTTTGTGCTCCAACCGATCCTTGATTGAAAAATACTATAGCAGCTGACGAAAATGACAAGTTCTGTGCCCCGGTAAAGTTATTGTATTGCAGAGTGAAACTGATATCTGCTGTAGAATTCTGCTCTATAAATCCGTTTTGAAAACCTTTAGTGGGATCTGTGCCAGTGAAAGTGTTCTGGGAAACTACCACTTGCCCATTTCCGCAGAAAACAAAGGTTAGTCCATTGTCCTGTGAAGTATCATTTCCAAGAAAAGTACAGTGCGAGACAATGACGTTCCCCAGTTGAGGGTTACTCAAAAAAACAACCCCATTTGAATTATCAGAAGAAACTGTGAATGTGTTGTAAGTGATCAGGGCATTTGTAATTGGAGTGATTCCGCCAGCAATACCATTGCCGTTGTCTTTAGTGATAAAAAATCCTGACACTTCATTATTATTGGCGAGTTGCACGACATTCGAATTCCCTGATGAATTAATTAATGTAGGAACATCACAGGATACAGGACACATTTGAAAGGCTTCAAGAGTAGTGCTCAACAACCTTTGATTATCTTGCAGAACAAAGCTTCCGGGACTCCTAGGTTCTGTACCTGCATCATAAGTTCCTGGGAACACGTAGATGACATCACACTGATGAGAAGCATTTAGAGCATCTGTCAAGTATTGATAGGGATTATTATAGGTGCCATTGCCAACTTGTTGATTTGCCTGGTTGACAAACCATACAGTTACCTCATAGGGAGGATTTTGTGGCGGTGGACAAATGATACAATCCGCACTCATGATGGAGTGTATAATGACAGCTGTTAAACAAAACAAAAAATTGTGAGGCTTTATCATAGGATCCCCAAAAGGTGAAATGAAGAATAAGAATTATTTACGCCGTTTGAAAAATTGAATTTCTCTTTCGTGTTGAACGGCGTCTTCGCGTGTGTCAAATGTGCCTAGATTGCGTCGTTTGCCCGTATGAGGGTTAACTGATCTAGAATAGAGTCGGTAATGTCCAGATTTTAATTTCCGTATCACGGGTTCTCTCCCGGTTTAATGTCTTTAATTTGATATATACAGTCGAAATCCATAAAAAAATAGATTTTTTTATGCGAATCCTTGCAATTAGATATCTGCTCCTTTTAATGTAATTTTTAAATCAGGTGATGGTATGCTCGAAGAACCTCCAAAAAATTCACCCCCTCCTATCAACATGACCTTTCGTCATATGGCTGAAAAAACGTCTCGGTTCATGGGATCTCCTCTAGTATTTTTTCTTTCCTTGCTCTTAGTGATCTTGTGGGGTGTTAGCGGCTTTTTTTTTGGATTCAGCGACACATGGCAATTGGTGATCAATACTGCGACGACAATCGCCACATTTTTAATTGTAATCCTCATCCAAAACACCCAAAACAGGGATACGCGTTCTATACAGCTCAAATTAGATGAATTGCTTCGGGGGACAAAAAATAGTCGAAATAGCTTCTTGGAGATTGAAGAGCAAAGCGATGAAGAACTCGATGAGTTTAAACAAGAGTTCAAAGCATTAAAGGAAAAGTACATGGCTAAGAGAGAAAAAGAACGCAAAAAACGTCAATCTCATGAAATATAAGTTGCCACGACCCGTTGTAAGTCCTACCATCCATGAGATTCTCCAGCGAGAAATGCGCAAGCAACGCCTCACTTTTCACCCTCTTTCCTCAAAAGAAGTAAAAGGTTTGCAGGAAATAGTTAGGATCATTGAAAAAAAGGGACTTCCGCCCTACCTAGCATGTGAAAACTTGCCTCATCATTTAGGAAAGGGCATTTTTTTGAAACCAGACGCACGCCCTTTACCCAAAGGACATGTGATTGGATCCTATGCAGGTGAAACATCGCTGATTAGGCAAACTCTTCCCGATGATGGCTCCTATGCTTTTACACCTGTGCTTGATCTTCATCTGACACGTGAAGAACAACAGATATTTGATCATGAAACGATTTATCGACCCCAGCGTTTATACGCCTATAAGATCGATGCGATCAAGTCGGGAAATTTTACACGTTATATCAATCACTCGGAAAAACCCAATGTGATTGCAGAATTGGTGTCGATACCTAACAATCGATCTGGTTTAACTCCTGCTCTTGTAGAAGTCGTTTACTTCTGCAAGAAGGTAATCCATCCAGGAGAGCAGTTATTAATTTCTTATGAAGCCGGAGAGAAGTGTTATTGGAATTCAAAAGTAAAACCCTTTGCTATGACCCCAACGACCTTTCAACTTTAAGGTGCAGAGGCAGTTGCAAATTAATTGAGAAGTTCGATAGTGCCTGTCTGTAAGTTGTAGTAGGCTGCTTGAACATCAATTTTTTTTTCCTTTACCAATCTTGAAATGACAGGAGTGTTGAGTAAATAGTTTTTCATTCGACGTGCATTAATTTTGGTTGCCGATTCCAGCAAATTGTGCGGTGCTGATTTTTTGGCTTCTTGAACAGCTGGGCTAATGAGGGTAGCGACAGATTCAATGTCCTTAGTTGTGTTTTGAATAACCGCATTCACAGCCCCGCAATTTTCATGTCCCATGACCAAGATAAATACAGATCCTAAATAAAGGACGGAATAGTCGATGCTGTCTAGTTCAAGGGGGCCAATTACATTTCCAGCGTCGCGAACTACAAAAAGATCTCCCACCCCTTGATCAAAAAGGATTTCAGGCGACACTCTCGAATCAGAACAGCCAACAATGGTTGCAAAAGGATTTTGTTTGGAAACAATGGATTCTCGTCGCTCAGGTGTTCGATTAGGGTGTTCAAGAGCATCGTGAACGTAGCGATCATTGCCCTGCATCAATCTTTCCAAAGCAAGTTTTGGGGTAACAGGTTCATCAGCATAACTCGATAGGGGATGGGCTAGAAATAAGAATGCTGGTGTTAATAGAGATAGAATCTTCATTTCAGTACTCCTTTTAAAATACACCTCTATCATAAAAAAAATTAAGTGTAACTAATTATTTACATTTTTTTGAATCAAACAAAATGATATACTGTTTGGCATGGAAATCAATTGCTACAATTTTTTCTTTCATCCCTTACAGGAGCAGCATACTGTTGCTGTTAAGATCGTCTCCATTGTGACTAATATAGTGCTGACGATTTTATCTGGAGGGATTTATGTCGTTGTTTTTGGTCTTGTCCATTTGAAAGAGAGAGTATCTATAGGACCTGTTCCAGATGCTCCTCAGGTTCCCTCATCAGCTTCTCAATTTATCGGGATCGAAGGATTGAAACGTCAACAGCGAGAGCATTTGAATAGACTTCAAACCTTAGCTCAAAGAGGGGAATGGCAGCATCTACAAACGCATACGACTCATCCCGATAGCGGATTTGATTGGTGGATGTTTCCGATTGATCGACCAAGCGCGGGTTACGGAAACTACTATCAAGTTAGTCTGCAGGATGTTGTTAGGTTAAAGCAAGATCCTGAATTCATGCGAAACTACCGTGAAGGTGTCGTTCTAGTGGCGAAATCTTGGGGATGGGATTTAGAAAATCGACAGGACCTGACATCCAATATCCAACGCTGGACGGATTATCAAGTGAGGTTGGGGAAGATGTTGCATTCTTTACAGCTATTTGACCAATTTGATCTACGTGGTAGTCTTATCTATTTTATTGATCATGCCAACATTCGACTGACACTAGACAATTGGATTCAAAGATTGTTATGAATCCCAAGTAGCCTTTGATATTTTTCAACTAGCTCTGGCGAGGTGGTGATCAGTGCATCATCGGTGAGTTTATTCTCTTTTCCTAAGATGACTTGTTGAGGTTTTACTAAAGTAAGATACAGTGTGTTCAATCGGTTGTAGCAGTATTGTTGAACCCACTCTCTGGCATCTTTTCTATGTTGAAGGTACTTGTCGTAATTTTCATACATGTCGAGAAGAGCTTGAACCACTTCCTCTTCTGTACAATCATAACAAACTCCATAAGTGTTGTTAAATCCCACATTAAAAGCGGGCATTTCGATCTGGCAGGGGATGGCTCGTGTTAAATGGCTCTTGCATAATGTGGTTTGAGCGGTATTATCTGTGAGAAGAGTAGGGATTCCCAAAGCCATGGCTTCTCGAGGTTGAATAGAAAAACCCTCTCCTGTTGATAGGCTTACATAACAATCTAGCCCTTCAAATATCTTAAGATAGTCTTGTTTATCTAGTGTGCCCTCTGTGAATTCGACATTTGTCATTCCAAATTGTTCGATAGTTGCAAGAATATCTTCTCTATAATCTGGATCGCTATAGCGACTATTAATTCTCAACTTGACTTGACTAGAATTCCCAAAGGCTAAATAAAAGCAGCGTATGAGTTTCAATTGGTTTTTACGCGAAACTGCTGAACTGAGATTGCCAAATACAAAAGGAACATTGCATTGGGATTTGAGGGGTTTTTCTAAAAAATCATTGAGATTAAGTCCTAAAGGAAGCTCAAAGATGGGGATATTGACTCCGCTATTTAGATAGACCTCCTGAAGAAATCGATCGGGGACTGCAATGGCATCAAAATAGGCATTGAATGTTTCAACCCATTCTGGAGGTATTTGACTTGCTTCATACATAGAATAGGCGATTCTTATCTCATGCTTATTTTTGAGCGTTTTGATCTTTTTTGAGACTTTATGTCCTTTGAGATCCAGCACATCTTCAAAGATAACAACTTTTCCTAAAGGGGGAGTGAGAGCTTTAAAGTATCCCAAAAATTTGGGATGTTTAGTATAGGTTACAATGGAGTGGATACTTATCGGAACGCCTTCTAGGGAATAACCCCCACAAGGGATAAAATGGATATCAACCTCGTCTTTTAAAGCTTCGATCAATTCACCCGCTTGCCGTCCAATCCCATCCGCCATTCGCAAAGGACCAATGACGGTTAGATGGGGTTGTTTAAGAGGCTTTAGATAAGCATATAACAACCACGATGTAAGAGCAATGGCTGCCAGAGTGAGAATCTTTTTATTCCACATAGAAAACTCAGAAATTCTTAGAGGCAATTGCAAACTCCCCGACCCAGACAAATCGATGATTTTAAGCCATTTTGTTGGGTCGGAGAATTTTGCAATTGCCTCCTTGGGGAAAAGATACTGAAATGAACAAATTGTGACTAGGAAAAGGTGTGCGCGAACAGATAAGCAAGCTACGTGAAGGATGTGACGAGATCATATTCATACAAATCGGTTCCAATGTGGGGATCATGGAGACAGACCCGCTGTGTGCACTCATCATAAATGAGCGTTGGAGAGGGGTGCTCATTGAACCGGTTCCTAGAATCTTTGCTCAACTCAAGAAAAATTATGCGCATTGTCCTCATGTGTACTGTGAAAATGTTGCTGTGTCTGATATGAGAGGGTGGCGGGAATTTTATGTGATTGATGAAAACGCTGCGTTCTTTGAGACGCGAAAAGATTGGACTAATGAAGCAGGAGGTCTTTGGGGTGATTTAGTGGGCTCATTGGATCGAAATCACGTGTTAGCCTGCAAAAATGAGATTACTGAACGCGAGATAAAAACCATTCAAGTCGAATGCGTGACTTTCCAAGATATTCTCGATAAACATCACTTAAGTCGAGTTGATGTGGTGCACCTAGATGTAGAAGGTCATGAAGCGATCATTTTAAGATCGATCGATTTCGAACAGATTCGACCGAAACTAATTATCTTTGAACACGTCCACATGTCTTTTGAGACCTATTTCTCTGTAGTGGAGTTGCTACAAGGTCATGGTTATGAAGTAGTTTATACTTCCGTGTTGGATACGATGATCAGTCTATTACACTAAAACATCCACGAGTTCATGGTGGGGGTTTTGCTTCATGCAATACTGTTTTTCCCATTGACTTGTGAAGAGAATCATCGGACGGCCATGCTTATCTTGAACAAGTGCTGAGCTAGAGGATTTATCGAAGGTTTTCATATCGCCGATAATCCAAGCACTGCAATGATAGGGAAGCGAGGAAAGTGACGTTTCTACTCCATACTCATCTTTAAGTCGATATTGCATCACCTCGAACTGCAATTGTCCAACTGCTGCGAAGACGATATCAGATTCTCGCTCAATTGATTTGAGAAGCTGGATGGCTCCTTCATCAGCGAGTTGTTGCACACCTTTATCAAAGGACTTGCGTTTGCCTACATCTTTTGGGTGTAAACGCGCAAAAATTTCCGGCTGAAACTGGGGCAATGGCTTATAGTTAAATCCGCCCGTAATAGAGATCGTATCACCAATGCCAAATAAGGAAGGGTTAATCACGCCGATCACATCACCTGGATAAGCGAAATCCAACGTGGTGCGTTCTCCTGCCACCATTCCATGAGGACGCGATAAGCGGATCTCACGACCTAAGCGATGGTGTTTGACAACCATATCCCGTTCAAATCGACCCGAACAGATTCGAATGAAGGCCATGCTATCGCGATGACGACGATCCATATTGGCTTGCAACTTGAACACATAGCCGCTAAAGGGGGTTCTGCACGGATCGATTTCAATTTCTGTGCCATCGAGTTTCAAAGCCATGCGTTCATGGGGGCAGGGAGCCAAATGGATGAAGGCATCAAAGAAGGGCTCTACGCCAAAATTAGTTAAGGCAGAAGCAAAGAAAACAGGTGTGACATCGCCGGATAAGAATTCTTCTATGCTAAAAGGGTTGCCGGCCATCTCTAATAATTGCAACTCTTCCATCAATTTATTGTAATTGTCAGGACCGATCTTTTTTTTGGCTTCTTGAGAGTCGAGAGGAAGGCGTTGGATATCGGCTTTATGAGCTCCACCAGCTGAAGTGCGAGTAAAAAACACGCATTCATTGGTTGCGCGATCCACGACGCCTTGAAATTCTTTTCCCATCCCGATGGGCCAATTTTTTGCAAAGGAGTGAATCTGCAGCACGTTTTCCACTTCATTCATGAGATCCAAAGGTTCTCTTCCTGGCATGTCCATCTTATTCATGAAGGTCAAGACGGGGATTTTGCGAAGGCGGCAGACTTCAAATAATTTACGCGTTTGCTTTTCCACTCCTTTTGAAGCATCGATCACCATGATGGCGCAATCAGCTGCAGTTAGGGTGCGGTAAGTATCTTCAGAAAAATCTTCGTGACCAGGTGTATCTAGGACATTGATGATCGTGTCTTTATAGGTGAATTGCATGGCAGAAGAGGTGATCGAAATACCTCGTTCTTGTTCCATGGCCATCCAATCGGAAGCTGCGGCTTTTCTGCCCTTTCTTCCCTTGACCATGCCAGCTGTATGGATCATGCCGGAATAAAGTAATAATTTTTCTGTGAGTGTGGTTTTTCCAGCATCAGGATGACTGATGATGGCAAATGTCCGTCGTTTTTTGACAGCTTCTTGAATTGAGGTTTCTAAGTCCATGGTCTTGCAAGTTTAGTATTCTATATAGAATAAAGGGAAGTGTAAATTTTTGTGTAAATTTATCCTTTAGACCTCTTTCGAAATTAGGGGTTCGTCGATTTTCGGGATTATTTTGGCCGATTTTCGAAGGGGTCTATTGCATTTCTATGTCACATTCAGTAGAATGGTCTACATGGAACGTTTTTTCACCATTTCCTTCACGACCTTCACAACGGCTGTTTGCAGCCGGTAGACTCTTCTTTTCCCATCTCTATATTATTTTTTAATCCCTCAAATGGAGAAGAACTATGCTACCTATTATTTTATTAGGGGTGATGATCGCAGCTGGATGGATCAGCCCGTATTTACCTCTTAGTTTTAACTCAGTCGTATATAGCTTAAGCTTATCGATTAAGTCTGTCATTGTCTTCCTACTGCCTTTACTCATCTTTTGTCTTTTATTTAAAACAGCAGTGCACTTAGCCAAGACGGCTACAAGAATGATGGTATTCTTGATTGTTGGAGTATGTGTGTCCAATTTTATTTCCACCCTAGTGAGTTATGGCGTAGGCACGTGGATTTATGATTTAGATTTTTCCATGGTGTTGCCCGATCGTTTAGATCAACTAACTCCTGCATGGACACTTCAATTGCCTACATGGATAAGAAATGATTACGCTTTATTTGGAGGGGTGGTGTTGGGGATTGTTTTAGCTAAGTTCAAACCGAAGGCGGCTCATAGAATTGCCCAGGTCATGGAGAAGGCGATCCGAGGGATTTTAAACGTGTTTCTTGTATTGATTCCTCTCTTCATTGCGGGATTTGTGATTAAACTCAGTCATGATCGCGTGTTATCCTATATGTTGAGCAATTACGCCTTGATCTTAGGGATCGTCGCAGGAGCAGTGCTTTTGTATGTGATGTTGATCTACTTCCTAGCCAATCGCTTGCAATGGAAAAATTTCATCCGCTGTCTACACAACATGTTGCCAGCTGCCCTCACAGGTTTAGGGAGTATGTCGAGTGCTGCAGCCATGCCCATGACGATTGTGGGCACTGAAAAGAACTCTCAGGACCCAACACTTGCTCGCGCTGTCATTCCCGCTACGGTGAACATCCATTTGATTGGGGATTGTTTTGCCATTCCCATTTTCGCTTTTGCCATCTTGAAAACCTTTGGCGTAGCAGAACCTACTTTTTTTGCTTATTTGGGTTTTGCTTGCTATTTTGTGTTGGCAAAATTTTCTGTGGCCGCAGTTCCAGGCGGAGGAATTCTGGTCATGCTACCCATTTTAGAAAAGCAATTGGGATTCAATGCCGAGATGCTGTCGTTAATCACAGCCTTGTACGTTCTCTTCGATCCTATCATCACGTGTGCCAATGTACTTGGCAATGGAGGCTTTGCTTTAGGTATGAGTAGACTCGTGCAATCTAAAAATGCTAGATTAACGAGGCAATTGCCTCTAACGTGATCTAAGCTTTTCTCTTTGCAGCTGAATGGCGTCGTACAGCTTTGCGAGCGCGTTTCACAGCCGTTGCATTAACGACCCGTTTAGCTGCTTTTTTTACAACTCGTTTAGCTGCTTTTTTAATTTTTTTGCCGACAGGACTTTTTGCTGCTTTTTCTATTTTGTGACTGAGTTTTTTATACTTACTGACCAATTCTTTCTGAATTTTTTTTCCTTTGTTTGTGCCAAATAGGAAAGTGCTTACAGCTCCAATGGTGCTGCCCAGAAGAATACCTTCCAAAAAATGGGAATGAGATTGTTTTGATTTAAACATAAATGTTCCTCAATGTTGAAATTTTTTCCATAATTTTACTCCAATAGCCACCCACTCAACTACATCAGAGATCGTATCTTCATGTCTATGAATCTTCCTTTCCACATCTTTTAAACGAGTGGGCTCTTGTACGCCTTCACTTTCAAAGATTTCGCCAATGTGACCAATCACTTTTCCTATTGTATGTAGAGGAGATTGTTGTTGTTTGCGGCAAGCTATATAAAAAGTTAAAGCTCCGATACCCACAACTCCACCTATTAATGCGCCGATTACCCAAGTTGAGTCTTCTTTATCATGACTTGACATATCTCTTGATTCCTTCTTTAAGATGATTAAAAAGGCGAATGATGCCTGCTGTGGATTCTGCTATATCACTAATGACATCAGAAATATCCTTATCTTCTTTTTTCATGTGGTGAAGAGGTCGAAAAAACACATCTAAAGATTCAGATTTTTTTTTAATATCTAGTGTTAACTTGTTGACATTCTGGAGTAATTCGACGCTAACTTCAGAAATGGCCTCTAAGTTCTTGTGGACTTCCATAAGGACGCGATCAGTTCTTTTTAGGGTTTTCCGTGTCGATTGCAAGGTCATGATCAAGAAGACGACCAGCACCACAAAAGTGAGAGCGATAACGCCTATAATGATTTCCATGACCATGTGTGTGTATTCCGATTAATATACTTTTCTTAATTTTATTTTGTAATTAATTTTCAATTTTGTAAATAAAAACAAATTAATGTACTTCATTTACATTGTAATTAATGGAGGAAGGGAAACTCTATCAAGGGGTTATGAGATTTTCTTTCCAGGCTCGCTCAAGATATAGGGCAAGCTCTGGGTATTGAGACTGTAGTCGATCGCGCAATAGGGTCAAGCGATCCCATAGGATATCTTGGGGAAAAGGGGTTGTTGATTGTCTTAGACGTCCAATGTCGATTTGCACGACATGTTCTCCTAAGATCCCAAAATTGCCCTCGATCAAGCTTTCCCTATCTTCAATCCCTGCAGCATACCGTTTGTGAAATAAGCAGATCAGTTGCGAAAGAGCGTGGTGTGCTTGCTCTGGATGCCCCTCTTCCATCCACCGTTCGATCATGGGAAGAAGCGGCTCTGCCTTCCTCTGAAGAATGAATTCTGTCTGATCTAGATCTAAGCTGTGAGGAATGTTCATCTTATCAATCACTACAGCTTGGTGGTATAGGTCATCAGTTCGATTCAAGTGAACATGGACGAGGGCGGTTTCAAAGGGGAATCTTTTGTAAGCTAAGAGGTAGCTGCGCGCGTCTTTGGCTAGCTTATAGTAATCTTTGAGGATTTTTTTCGAGCGGTAGTACTCCCCATATACGGGGAGATAGCGCAGCCAAAAAGGGGGAAGAAAGCGGGCATGGATGGGTAGTTTTAACACATACTGGCCATCTTCTGATTCAAAAGCAAAACACTGGTGTCCTTTTCCCAGATAGTGAAAGCTTTGACCAAAAATGCGCTGAACGAGGTGGGGATCCATGGTCGGGGTTTTCCACTCCTCTCGAAATGGGGCTTGGCTAGGGATTTTATAGGGGACAAAGCCATCTGTTTTGATCGAAGCATAGTAACTTATGCTCACGATCATAGCGATGAATGCGCATAAGTAGATTAGGGTGCGTTTCATGCTTTTAAGGATTCCAAGGAGCTGCTAAAAAGTCAAATGTTAAAGAGGCGATTGCCTCTAAACTCGACTTTGTACAATTTTTAGCCCGATTGCCTAGCCCATTTGCTCAGAAAACAAATAGGCCGAGGCACTCGGGTAAAAATTGTACAAAGTCGAGCTAAAGGCTACTTCTAGGACTTGGATTATAATTTTCCAAAGGAAAGAGCATGTAATCTAAGACAAAATTCATCCTGTGATCATGAGAGCTGAGTTTTTGATGAATAACGTTCCAATCAGTTCCTGCATCGGGCAACGCTTTTTGATAACGTTCGACGTCAATATCTTGACTCCCATAATAGGGGTGGAACATCGATAAGAGGACAGCTCCTAAGCCAACTGGTACGAGAATAGCGGCATTTTCTAGTTTAACTTGTTCGCTGGGTTGTTTCCCTAATCGCTGAAGTTCATAGGTTGGGTAATGAACAAGAGTTTGAAACGGCTGTTGGGGCTCGGGAATAAAACTGCCTCCACCGCTTAAAAAAATGGTGCATTTCTTCGCTGTATCGCTAAACACTTTATCTGTTGTGGCGGCAACCACTTCGACCGCATCTGAATAAAAGCCCACTTTATAACGAGCCCCTGGGAAGGGGCATAGTGGCCCCAGAGCTTTCACTTTACCGACAGAAATGTCTGACTTCTTGATGATCAATTTGCGGGAATCAGGTTGAACCTCACACACTTCGCTGTATTCTCTTGTTTCACACGCTCTATAGGCAGCGCCGCACGTTTTATAACCTTTTCCTCCAGATTTAAAAAAATCGATGATTTTTTGATTTTGAGCAGGAGTGAAAACAGCATCCAAACGACTGCTTTGTCCCGCTGGGATCACCAATAGAGTTTCCAGGGGATTGACCGCAGAGAGTTTGTCGGTGAGGTCTTCACCGCGAACACATATGACATTCCATTCGCGCAAGTGGCGTGCTTTGCGATAGGGGTTTAATCCTTCGAACATCTCTCTACATTTATCGATATTCTCATGATAAGGGCCTAAGAGAGGGTGAGTCTCATGACCCTTATAAATGATCACTTCGGCGATTTGGCGCGTTCCTTGTCGGCAAAGCGCAACGCTCATCGCTGGCTCCATTTTTTCAAGCTTGTTGCTAGCCCTAAGGCTGCTAAGTTCTTCAAAAGATCAGAGGGGATGAAGAAAGCGACCCCTTTTGTAAACGCGATCGTAGCGCCCAAGAACGGGGTTAGCCATAAGAACCCTAAGAGATAAATCAGCGCTTGGCCGCAAAGAAGTCCTGGGATAGGATGTCCTTTTTGATTCAATTTGGACATGAGATAAGCAGCTAAAGGAAAAGCCAACAGATACCCACCATTTTTACCAATCATCCATAGGCAATTAGCGCCACTGGTAAATACAGGAAGACCTAGTGTACCACATAAGAGATAGCATATGACTGAAGCAAACGCTTGTTTAGGGGATTGGGTCAAAGCTATAAAAGTAATGGCTAATGTTTGTAAGGTAAAAGGAACGGGATAAAAAGGGATTTTAATGAATGCACATAGTGTGATCAAACTACAACCCAAGAGGCTTAAGAGCACGAATTTTGCTGGTTCATTGATGATGTGTGGTCTTGTGAGCGTTTTTTCCATATGCTTGTCCTCAATTTGGTTCAAAAATAGGAGTTTAATCGAGGTGTTCTCCACATTTCAATGCAATTTATTTCTTTAAAACTAGCTTGTGGTTTATGTAATTTATAAATAGGTTTATAAAGAAGGAGTGGTAGAGGTAAATGGATAAACTATAAAAGGGGTTGGAAAAGTTATGCTCGATGTCTTGTGCGGTAGCAAAAATGTAAAAAAGATCCTTATATTCCTGTTCGTCAATGGAAAATGTTATGGCACGCAACTCCATCGCATGCTCAAATCCCCCTTAACACCTATCCAGAAAGCTCTCCAGCGCTTAGAAAAAGGGGGTATGATTCAGAGCGATTATGAAGGAAAAACGAGAGTCTATCAATTCAACCCCGCCTATCCTTTATTAGCAGAGCTGGAAGCGCTGCTTAAAAAGACCTATACCTTGCTATCTCCCCAAGAAAAGAAAAGGTTTTCCTTTGTGGGGCAAAAAATTAGAGAAGAGGCGGATTCAACTTTAATTTTGAGCGTATGGCAACGATTATCTGTGGTAAAATTTCTTTCTTTCCATGCCCATACCAAATCCCATAGTTCTGAAGGGTGGAATGGAAAGGGTAAGGGAGAAATCATCGTCAAAAGCGAAGGTGCTAATGTGTTAATCTTTCAAGAGAAGGGGAGTTGGCACAGTAAACACGGGCAAGAAATCGATTTTAGCAATGTGTTTCGATGGACACTTGATGAACATGCAAACACCATTTCCCTTGAACATTTGCGGCGTGGTATCAATCATCCTGTTTTTCTTTTTCATCTGATGCCATCTGGATCTAATACGCTGACCTCTGTCGACTCTCATCTATGCGGCGGAGACACTTATTTTGGTCAGATTTATGTTGATCAACATGCTCTTCGACTTAGTTGGCGAGTCATTGGTCAAAAGAAAAACGAAGAACTCGATTATTATTACATGTAGAGGGAATTGCAAAACTAACAAAACAAAAGGATTTTTCGGGAACTTTTTAAACAAAGTCTAAAATGGACCCGAAAAATTCTTTTGTTCTGTCAGCTTTGTAATGCCGTATTTTTCACCATAACACACTTAAAATAAAACCCTTGTATTGTTTTAAAAAACGAGATCCTGAATGTCATACTTCCGTGTGCCTTAAAAAACAGCATATTCATTAATAAAAAAAATTTTAATATTTAAATAAAATGAAATAACTCATATAATTGTATTTTAATTAAAATTAATAGGTTTAATAATGACATCTATCAACTTAGTCCCTTTAACACTACAACCTACAGTGCAGCCAGCGTCTGTACAGGATGAATCACCAGCAGCTCCAAAGCAAGCAACAACGACCAACATAAAGGCTCTTCCTAGCGCCATTTTTGGACGTATATTAAGCTTCGTTCCTGGTGCACAGATAATCCGCATGCATCATGTTTGCAGTGAATGGCGCAATCTATCCCTTATCAACGACGGCTGTCTAGATCTGTCTAACCCGACCAATTTACTGTCTAACTCGACCAATTTATCGGATAAAGATCTTAAAAGCATTCTTGATCAAGCAAAAAGCGCTCGCATTACATCTATCAATCTATCTAATTGCCCAAACATCACAGATGCTGGCCTTGTCCATCTAGCAACTCTCAAATCTCTAACTTCACTCAATCTAAGCAGATGCCCAAACATCACAGATGCTGGCCTTGTCCATCTAGCAACTCTCAAATCTCTAACTTCACTCAATTTAAGCGGGTGCCCAAACATCACAGGTGCTGGCTTTCCCCCTTTAGTAACTCTCACATCTCTAATCTCCCTTGATCTAAGCTGGTGCAAAAACATCACCGATGCTGGCCTTGCCCATTTAGTAACTCTCACATCTCTAATCTCCCTTGATCTAAGCTGGTGCCCAAACATCACAGATGCTGGCCTTGCCCATCTAGTAACTCTCACACTCTTAAGCTTACTTGATCTAAACGGGTGCACAAACCTCACAGATGCTGGCCTTGCCCCTTTAGGTACTCTCGCATCTCTAACCTCACTCAATTTAAGCAGGTGCACAAACATCACCGATGCTGGCCTTGCCCATCTAGCAAAACTCAAATCTCTAACCTCACTCAATCTAATCAGTTGCAAGAACATCACAGATGTTGGCCTTGCCATTCTAGAAACTCTCACACTCTTAAGCTCACTCGATCTAGGCGGGTGCACAAACATCACAGATGTTGGCCTTACCCATCTATTAAAACTTACATCTTTAAGCTCACTCAATCTGAGCGGGTGCCCAAACATCACAGATGCTCGCCTTGCCCCTTTAGTAACTCTCACATCTCTAACCTCCCTTGATCTAAGCTGGTGCGAAAACATCACCGATGCTGGCCTTGCCCATCTAATAACTCTCCCACTCTTAAGCTCACTTGATCTAAACGGGTGCAGAAACATCACAGATGCCGGCCTTGCCCCTTTAGTAGCTCTCATATCTTTAACCTCACTCAAGCTAAGCAGTTGCGATAAGTTCACAGATGCTGGCCTTGCCCATCTAGCAAAACTCAAATCTCTAACCTCACTCAATCTAACCCGTTGCAAGAACATCACAGATGCTGGCCTTGCCCATCTAGTAACTCTCAGAATCTCACTTGAGCTAAAATGGTGTAAGAACATCACATCGGGTGTTGTAGAAGCTTTCAAGAAGCAACTCATTCCGATTGAATTTAAAGATGCCGCATTTAGAGATAGTATGGATTATTATATCTACATGCTAGCTTCAGAGCCAAAAGGAGGCGCTGAGTGGGGAAAAAAGAACCGTTATGTTGATTTCGACCGTCTGAGATTGGCGCAAGCACTTGCTGCTTTGAAAATGTCACGTCCAGTTTTTTTTGAAGAATTATCGATCGACCCTTTGCTGGAGCTCATCAATCAACCACATTCTACTCATCAGCAAATCGATCTTTTATTGCACAAGTTACCGGAAGAGACAAGAAATGCAATTTTCGGTCAGGTTTATCAACTAGCCCCTGAGCCGAAAGGGGGAGATAAATGGGGAGAATTGCATTGCTTTGATGATCCAGCGCGATTTAGGTTAGCTGTGATCGAGGTGATCAAGAATCGCGTTCTTCCTCTTTTGTAAAGCGATGGGCTAAAGAGGCAATTACAAACGAAGAACTCGATTATTATTACATGTAGGCAGTCATTATATTCATTAAATTATATAATAAAATCTTTAATATTTAAATAAAATAAAATAACGCATATAATTGAGTTGTAATTAAAAATAATAGGTTTAATAATGACATCTATCAACTTAGTCCCTTTAACACTACAACCTACAGTGCAGCCAGCGTCTGTACAGGATGAATCGCCAGCAGCTCCAAAGCAAGCAACAACGATCAACATAAAGGATCTTCCTAGCGCGATTTTTGGACGTATATTAAGCTTCGTTCCTGGTGCACAGATAATCCGCATGCATCATGTTTGCAGTGAATGGCGCAATCTATCCCTTATCAACGACGGCTGTCTAGATCTGTCTAACCTGACCAATTTATCGGATAAAGATCTTAAAAGCATTCTTGATCAAGCAAAAAACGCTCGCATTACATCTATCAATCTAAGCAGATGCCCAAACATCACAGATGCTGGCCTTGTCCATCTAGCAACTCTCAAATCTCTAACTTCACTCAATCTAATCGGGTGCCCAAACATCACAGATGCTGGCCTTGCCCATTTAGTAACTCTCACCTCTCTAACCTCACTTATTCTAAGCTGGTGCGAAAACATCACCGATGGTGGTCTTGCCCATCTAGCAACTCTTAACTCTCTAACCTCCCTTGATCTAAGCTGCTGCAGAAACATCACCGATGCTGGCCTTGCTCATCTATCAAAATTCCCATCTCTAAGCTCACTTGATCTAACCGGGTGCACAAACATCACCGATGCTGGCCTTGCCCATCTATCAAAACTCACATCTCTAAGCTCACTTGATCTAAACGGTTGCAAGAACATCACAGATGCTGGCCTTGCCCATCTAATAACTCTCACATCTCTAACCTCACTCAATCTATGCGGTTGCAAGAACATCACAGATGCTGGCCTTGCCCATCTAATAACTCTCACATCTCTAACCTCACTCAATCTATGCGGTTGCAAGAACATAACAGATGCTGGCTTTGCCCATCTAATAACTCTCACACTCTTAAGCTCACTTAATCTAACCGGGTGCACAAACATCACAGATGCTGGCCTTGTCCACCTATTAAAACTCACATCTCTAACCTCACTTAATCTAACCGGGTGCACAAACATCACAGATGCTGGCCTTGCCCATCTAATAACTCTCCCACTCTTAAGCTCACTTAATCTAAACGGGTGCAATATCACAGATGCCGGCCTTGTCCCTTTAGTAGCTCTCACATCTTTAACCTCACTCAACCTAAGCAGGTGCGATAAATTCACAGATGCTGGCCTTGCCCATCTATCAAAACTCAAATCTCTAACCTCACTCAATCTAACCTTTTGCAAGAACATTACAGATGCTGGCCTTGCTCATCTAGTAACTCTCAGAATCTCACTTGAGCTACAATGGTGTAAGAACATCACATCGGGTGTTGTAGAAGCTTTTAAGAAGCAGCTCATTCCGATTGAATTTAAAGATGCCGCATTTAGAGATAGTATGGATTATTATATCTACATGCTGGCTTTAGAGCCAAAAGGAGGCGCTGAATGGGGAAAAAAGAACCGTTATGTTGATTTCGACCGTCTGAGGTTGGCGCAAGCACTTGCTGCTTTGAAAATGTCACGTTCAGCTTTTTTTGAAGAACTATCGATCGACCCTTTGCTGGAGCTCATTAATCAACCACATTCTACTCATCAGCAAATCGATCTTTTATTGCACAAGTTATCGGAAGAGACAAGAAATGCAATTTTCGGTCAGGTTTATCAACTAGCCCCTGAGCCGAAAGGGGGAGATAAATGGGGAGAATTGCATTGCTTTGATGATCCAGCGCGATTTAGGTTAGCTGTGATCGAGGTGATCAAGAATCGCGTTCTTCCTCTTTTGTAAAGCAATTACTTCCTTATCCAACTTTTCGGGCAGGGATAGGGAAGTTATTCATCTGTAATTGGATTTTTCTCGGGGACAAAGCCTTGAGATTTCATGAGAGTAGTGAAGCATAAGATCCCCAATAATCCGATCAGAATCCATCCCATCAACCAAAAGCAATCATCCAGCGCCAGAGCTGTTGAACGCTTATTGAGTAAGTCGTTGAGCTTAGCAAAGGCGGGAAGTCCTGTGAGATCGACTTGCTGCGCTTTCATGAAATAATCATGTGTTTCAGGGGAGAGCACGGTAATTTGACCACCCAACCGATCGTGATAAAAGACTTGACGGCGTTGCCAGATCGTTGTGAAGATAGAAGCGCCGAGGGAGCTAGATAGCGCTCTTACCACTTGAAAAATCTCAAGAACTCTTGTTGATCTCTCTTCAGGAAAGCTGTGAAAGCACATGCGAAAAATAGGAGGGAGAAAGAAGACAAGGCCAAATCCTGCGATGGTGCGCGAAAAGGCGATCCGGCCAAAATTTACCTCTTCATTAAATAGGGTCGTGTGAAAGCAAGAAAAGGCAAGCAAAACGATCGCAATCGCTAAGGGAAGTCGGCAATCAATGGTGTTAAATTTCACAATGAGGAAAGTAGGGATGCACCCAGCCACAGCCATTGTACCAACCAGAAGGCTAATCCATAGAGGTGTATAGTTCACATCAATCGTTAACCATTGTGACAATAAGATCACCGTTCCAAAATAGATGGAGAAAAGAAAAGCTAAATGTGTCAATCCATACGTGAAAATCGGGTTCTTGAATAGATGAAGATCAAGTACGGGATCAGAACGGTTAAGAGCCCATGTGATGAAAAATCCCAAGGATAAGATGCCCGCAATGGCCAGGAAAATGATCATATCAGAGCGAAACCAATCCAGTTCTTGTCCAGTGATCACTAAAGTCGATAAGCAGAATACCCCCAAAGCAAAGAAAATATACCCAATGGGATCTTGTTTCTTTTGTGTAGGAGACTGGTCGATATGTTTCATTTTTATCATGAACACAAGTGTTAACAAAAGAATGATGGGAACATTCAGGTAAAAAGCTAGCCGCCATGTGAAAAGGTAAGAGAGGGTGCCTCCCCAGCAAGCGCCCAAGACGGGAACTACGGTGAAAATGGTAATGAGGATCGAAAAGAAAAGTTGCTGTTTATCACGAGGAGCTAGTGTCGCCATGAAGTAGCTAAACAGAAAGTAAAAGGGACCCGCTACAATCCCTTGAGCAAAGCGCATCGCGATAAAGAAGGGATAATTGGTGGCAGCTGCGCTTATCCAACAAAAAAAAGCAAACAAAAGAAGGCATCCTATCAACAGTTTTTTTGGTTTGATCTTGGCCGTTAATTGGTTTCCTAAAGGAACGCCCAGGGCATTTCCCACGCCATAAAAAGCAAGTGCATAGGTTGAAATATCATTGCTCCCCCCTAAATCACTGACGATATAAGGACCTGCCATCAAGCCGAGCGTGAAGGTGAAGATCACCAGAAAGATCAGAGAAAAAAAAGCAAAAAAAAGGGCAGAAGATCCTTGTTTCATTGCAGGGGGGTCTCAATAAATAAAGCGAGATTTGGATCAAGGTTATCGAGGATGATCTGTTCAATTAAGATCTGATCACCTGTTTCTTCCCATTCAAAAATAGGTGTTTGATAAAGGGGGGATCCTGTTGAAGTGGTAGGAACTAATAGTCCCGATTGATCATGTAAATCGACTGTGGCATGCATCGACAATCCCAATCTTAAGGGGTGGCGTTTTAATTGGTCGGGATTAAGAGCAACTCGCACAGGTAAACGCTGGACGATTTTGATCCAGTTTCCAGATAAATTCTGTGGGGGTAGCAAGGAAAAAGCATTTCCTGCGGCTCCCGGTAATCCGACGATGGTTCCCTGATAGGCCACTTCATATCCATACAAATCAGACCAAATTTTAGTTCTTTGACCGATCTTCATGTGTTTGAGTTGGGTTTCTTTGAAGTTTGCATTCACCCAAATCTGATCTAGAGGGATCACGCTTAATAAAGGTTGACCCGCTTCTACATGCATGCCCACTTGGATCTTACGCTGGGCAACTAATCCTTCTACAGGAGAGTAGATCTTGCAACGGTACAGCTGAACCCAGGCATCGCGCACCTGATCTGCCGCTTGCTGTACAAGGGGATGGCTCTTGATTGAAGTACCTTGTACTTCAGCTAAAGCTGAGTCGTACAGTAATTCGCTCCATTTTAGGGAATAGAATCCAGCCTTCAGAGCTGCCACAGCATGTTCAAAATCTTCTAAAGACACTCCTCCGGCTTCCAGTACACCTGCGCGGTGTTCGTAGTCTTGTGCCACTTTGATGAATTCCGCTTTTTTAATTTCGATATCAGCCTGGTAGGCGAACACTTGATAAAATAATTGGCAGACCTGTCGTACGGTCTGACCTAGATTTTCTCTAGCTTTTGCAAGAGATATTTTTGCATCTGTTTCATCGAGCTCTATGATGAGTTGACTTTGGTGCACTAAAAACGTGTCATCCGTGTGAATTGCTGTAATAAAACCCGGTCTTAAAGGAGTGATGTAGACTTGATTTCCCTCGACATAGGCATCATCGGTATAGGCGATAAAGCGCCAGTAGAGCAACCAGATTAAGAAGGCAACCAGTAGCAAGATAAGGGCGACCGACCAGTAGATGGTAACTCTTCTTCTCAGCTTCATTCAGCCCTCAAAGGAACATAGGGGGAATTGTAACCGCCGCCTAATGCTTTAATGAGTTTGATGGTAGCTAAGTACTGACTATAGACTAAATTAACTTGTTCTAGTTCTTTATAGATCAATGCTTCTCGGTAATTGTAATTGTCCAGTAGATTATCGAGGCCCGATTGTTGCCGCAGAGCTGTCAGGTCATAGCGCTCTTGAGCATCGTTGACAATCTGTCGCTGTTTTTCTTGCTGATCGTAAACCGATTGCACGAGAACTAAGGTATCAGCAACTTCTTGAGCACTGCGCAAGATCAGTTCGTTGTAGGTATAGACGGCATCGTCGAACAAGGCTTTTTTTGCTTTGATGTTGGCACGGATAGCGCCCGCAGTGAAAATGGGTAGATGAATGGCAGGCATCAACCCTGCAGTTCGACTACTCGAGTGAAAGAGAAGTGAATATAAGGTGCTTTCAACGCCAGCGAATGCCGCGAGGTTGATGCTGGGGAAAAAGTCAGCTTTTGCTGCTCCTACTTCATGAGCGAGTGCTTCCACGCGCCAAATTTGGGCCATTAAATCGGGGCGTCGCGCTAAAAGATCGAGAGACAAATTACACGGCAACGATAGACTTTTCAAAGGTTTGATGAGGGAAGGGTCGAGCTCAATAGGGCTATCAGGACCTTTTCCTAGAAGAGCATTCATTAGATGCTTATCAACAGCTATCTCCTCTTGAATACCAATTAATAGCTTCTCAGCTTCCAACCATTGTTCTCGTGAAAGCAAGGGGGGCAGTTTCGAGGCAAGGGCTTGTGAGGCCAGTAACGTGTCTAGTTGATAGAGATCATAGCGCAATTGAACTAGTTGTTCATACAATTGCTCTCGAATGAGATTCGTTTTAAGAGCGAAATAGGCTTGAGCTACAGAGGTGGTGATGATGAGGCCTACCTGCGCTGCCTCTGCCTCTTGAGTTTTTGCCTGTCCTAGCGCTGCTTGATACAAGTTATAATTCTTACCCCAAAAATCAAATTCGTAGGTGAAAGACAGGGTTAAATCGATCAAATTGGGATTGATGGGAACCGTGGGATTCAATGCTCTGTAAAGTCCATTGTGGCTTAAGTATTCCCAGGTCTCATTGGCATCGAAAAAAATCAAGGGGAAGAGGCGGGCTTTATTGATAGTGGCAAGCTGTTTAGCATAATCAATGCGCCGTTCAATCCCTTGCAAGGAGGGGTTCTGCTGGAGAGCTTCAGCGATGAGTGCGTTGAGATCGTGAGCTTCGAAGATTTCCCACCAGTTTGTTTCTGGCCATTCTCCTTCTACAAAGAGAGAGCTTTTGAAGCTGTTGTTAGCGCTTGTCTCCAGGGAAGGAGGGCAGAGGAGATTTTCGGTTTGCTGATCATGGGGTAAAGACACGCAACTTGATAATAGAATTAATCCCCATGCAATCCATTTATTATTATAAATAGAAGTTCGTGGATAATTCATGTATCTTACTCATTCAGTATAATTATCTTGTTAGATTAACTGAATTGAGTTGTCAAGATAATTAGACCTCTTTCCTTGCCCGAAAAATTTAATTGGGCAAGGGCACGGGCAGGGGCACGGGCAAGGAAATGAATAATACAAGAAGGTCTTTCGACCTTCTTGCAAGGTGAGGATTATGAAGATGTTGTTAGATCTTCTAAAAACTTAGGGAGGACAAAGGAGGCGTTGTGGATTTTCGGTGTGTAATACTTCAAATCTCCGATCATAGTAGCTTCCATTCTTTCTTTGAGCGTAGCTACATCAATCTCACGTGCATGAGGATTATTTGTCGCCCAACCAAAGCTCATGAATCCACCTACATAAGTAGGGACGGGAGCTAAGTAGAAGTTGGCATCTGCGAATAGATTGCTTAAATGACCATGTGTTTCTACCATCTCGTCTGTCTGCATGAAAGGAACACCACACTGATTGACGAAGATTCCGTCTGAATTGAGGATGTTTTTAATGCGGCTAAAGTACTCTGGAGTGAATAGTACAGTACCAGGACCAATCGGATCAGTAGAGTCACAAATGATGACATCAAAGGTTTCATCTGTTGTTCCTGCATACTCAAAGGCATCTTGGATCACGACGCGTAAGCGTGGATCATCGTAAGAGCCATTAGAATGCTTGGGGAAATAGTGTTTGCACAGGTCGATCACGCGGGCGTCGATTTCAACGAGAACGATCTCTTCTACATTACTATGCTTGACAACTTCACGCAGTGTTCCACCATCGCCACCGCCTACAATTAACACTTTTTTGGCGTTGCCGTGTGCAAGGATGGGTACGTGAGTGATCATTTCGTGGTAGACGAATTCATCTTTTTCTGTGGTTTGGATCACACCGTCTAGGGCAAGAACTTTTCCAAAGGCTTGATTTTCAAAAATGACCATATGTTGCACGTCATTTTTCTCTTCAAATAGGACCTTCGACATTTCAAAGGATTGTCCCCAATGTGGGTAAAGACTTTCTGTGTATACTTCTTTAGCGAAGGATAAACAGGGAATGGCGCATGCCAATGCAAGTGCAAGGATAGGTTTTTTTACTTTCATTCTCTAATCTCCTACTGTAAAACACCGACAACCCGGTAAGGCTGACATTTTTAACAAATCGACGCATAAAAATAAAGACAATTTAAAGATTTATTTAAGTGCTGAATTGTCTAATCGACTGAACATGAGCGTTTTTATGGAAAAAGCACGCCTCATTTTTATGAAAAAAATGTAGCGTGCCTATGAAGAATTATGGCCCATCCAAAAAATGAGGAGTTAATAAATGTTTGACTTATTTACGGCGATACGGCGCACTCTCTAGCGGATGATTTCTATTTCTCCTTGATTGGCATTGCCAGTAGGTCCGAGTACTTCTGGGTAACGGTTCAGGTAGTCAAAGTAGGAGTCTAGAGAGGACGCAGCATAACTTAAGGTAGTGCATGTGATGAACAAGAGATGAAACAATCGCATGAATTTATAATAGTTGTAGTTAGTGAAGGAGTTGATCGGTAGCTGTTGCTAATGCTTGTGCTATGGCAGGGTCATTCGATGAATGACCACCATCGTCGATCATCCATAATAAGCTGTTGTTCCAGGTGCGATGTAGTGAGAAGGCCATATCAGGAAGACAGATGGCGTCCCATCGCCCATGGACGATGATGCTGGGTAAATGAGAGATTCTATCCATCCTCGAAAGAATCTGATTGGGCTCTATAAAAAAATCGTGTTTACAGTAGTGAAAGAAGGCTTTGCTTGTGCTGAAAGCTATGGAGTCGTTACGTTGAATTGCTTCGATCATTTCTGGTTGAGGAAGATGGGTAGCGCAAATCGTATCGTAGAGCATGAATTCTCGCATGGCTTGCCTTTGGATCTCGGGATTCGAGTCAAAAATTCTTCGATAATAAGCCTCAAAGAGATCTCTTCTTTCCTCTTCAGGAATAGCTTGGACAAGGCGCTCATAAGCTTCGGGGAAAATTTTCCCCATCCCCTGGAAAAGATGAAGATAGTCTGCTCGTCTTGCCAAAAAGATCCCGCGTAGGATGAACCCCAAACATCTTTCAGGGAATTCTTGTCCATACAGTAGAGCTAAAGTTGATCCCCAAGAACCACCAAACACAAACCATCTGTCGATGTGAAGATGTTTTCTTAACGTTTCTATGTCTTGAATCGAGTGCTGGGTAGAATTCTCTTCCATGCAGCCAAGAGGCTGAGAGCGCATCGCCCCTCTTTGATCGAACATGACCACATTCCAACGTTCAGGATCAAAAAACCGGGAGATGCTGTCAGTACAGCCATAACCGGGACCTCCATGCAAGACGATCACAGGCATTCCTTGCGGGTTGCCGTAAAGAGCATAATGTAGAGTGTGAAGAGAGGAAACCTTTAGGGTGCCTTCTTCTCTGGACTGACTGACAGGGTAAAGAGGATGTTCCACATGCATCGCGATATCCATTGTGATTTATAGATGCTAGGGCCTATTCTAACGTTACCTAGTTGTAAAATACAATAATAAGTTATACAAAGGCTAATTGCCTTGATATAAAAGGAATATGCCCTTATGAAACAGAAATCTCCCACACGCATTGAAAGCGATAGCATGGGAAACATGGAAGTGCCTCAAGATCGCTACTGGGGTGCTCAAACGGCGCGTTCGTTGGTTCATTTCACCATAGCTCCAGATACCATGCCTCCTAGTGTGATACGGGCATTTGGGATCATCAAAAAATCTGCAGCGCAAGTGAACAAGGACCTGGGAAAATTATCTGGCGAAAAAGCCGATTTCATCATTCAAGCTGCGGAAGAGGTGATTGCCGGAAAATTAGACGACCATTTCCCTTTGAGAATTTGGCAAACCGGTAGTGGCACACAGACAAACATGAATGCCAATGAGGTCATTGCTAATCGCGCCATTGAACAGGCAGGGGGGGTGATTGGCAGTAAGAAGCCCATCCATCCCAATGACGATGTCAACATGTCGCAATCTTCTAACGACACTTTCCCTACGGCGATGCACATCGCAGCTGCTGAGCAGATAACTCATCGCTTACTTCCAGCTCTTGACTACATGCGCAATGGACTTGCTAAAAAGATGCAGGAATTTGAGAATGTCATCAAAATTGGACGCACCCATCTCATGGATGCTGTTCCTCTTTCCTTAGGACAGGAAATCTCGGGGTATGTCCAACAACTCGATGAGGATAAAGAAAGGATACAACAAGCTTTACCCAAACTCTATGCTCTTGCACTTGGTGGGACGGCTGTGGGGACGGGCTTGAACACACATCCCGCCTTTGCTGAAAAAGCTGCTGCCGCCATTGCAAAGAATACAGGCCTACCTTTTGTGTCTGCACCCAATAAATTTGCAGTGATTGCAGCCCATGATGCTTTGGTGTTTGCTAGCGGAGCGTTAAAGACACTGGCCGTATCGCTGATGAAAATTGCAAGCGATTTTGCCTGGATGGGCTCTGGACCCAGATGCGGACTTTCAGAGTTATTGCTACCAGAAAATGAACCTGGATCTTCGATCATGCCCGGTAAAGTGAATCCGACGCAATGTGAAGCAATGGCGATGGCTTGCGTGCAAGTGATGAGCAACGATGTGGCCATTACTATTGCAGGATCTCAAGGGAATTTTGAACTGAACGTCTTTAAGCCGTTGATCATTTTTAATCTCATCAACTCGATACAATTAATCGCTGGATCTTGTGAACATTTCACCAAGTTCTTAGTAGAAGGCCTTCAGCCCAATCATAAGAAATTAGCTCAGTATGTCAGCCATTCGTTGATGTTGGTCACTGCTCTTGCCCCTAAAATTGGCTATGACAATGCGGCTAAAGTGGCGCATTTAGCCTTGGAAGAAGAGATTTCTCTTAAGCAAGCCTGTGTTCAATTGGGATTGCTCAAAGCTGAGGAGTTTGATCAGCTCGTTCAACCGCAGAAAATGATTAAGCCTTGAGGCAATTGCAAAACTCCCCGCCACAGCAAAATCGCCCTTTTGAGCCATTTTGCTACCCGAGTCCTACTCGCTTGGAGTATGTGCTCGGGGATGGGGCTACGGCCGCTTAAGCGGCTGGCAAACCGACTCAAAATCATCGATTTTTCCGGGTCGGAGAGTTTTGCAATTGCCTCTTCTTAGTTTTATTTAAGAGGGGATAATTCTTTAGCTCTTTGATAGGCCGCGATGAACGTGTTCATGATGCCAGACCGTACGCCTTCACTTTCCATTACTTGAGTCCCTGCAATGGTCATTCCTGCAGGAGATGAGACTTGCCATCTAAGTTCTCCTGGATGTTTTTTTGTATGCTCGAGCATCTGCAAGGCTCCTTGCATCGTTTGCATGACAATTTTCATCGCTTCACCACTGGTAAAGCCCATGATAATGCCAGCATCTACCATGGCTTCGATCATCATCAAAATGAATGCAGGCCCTGACCCTGCTAAGGAAGAGATCGCATCCATCTTTTCTTCAGGAAGCCAAATGACAAGGCCCAAGGGTGAAAGTAATTGGGTGATTTGCTCTTTGACATCGGTGGGAAGCGAAGGATGTTCTGCTAGTCCCATTACTCCCTGACCGTATTCTACAGCGAGATTGGGCATCATCCGCAGGATGAGTTGTTTGTCCCCAAATACTTGATTCAGTTGACTTAAAGAAACGCCTGCCAACACGCTTATCAGAATGTGCTGGGATTTTAAATGGGGCTTAAGTTGTTCAGCTGAACGTTGAAGATCTTTTGGTTTGACGATTAAAAAAATGAGTTCAGAATTGGCTGTCACTTCTTGAGGGTCTTGGCAAGAGCGGATTTCCGGATATTCTTTCAAAAAGCTCATGGGAGGGTAGTGATCATAGACGGATAAATGATGAGAAGAGAGTAGGCGTTTTGCCATGCTTCTTCCCATATTGCCACAACCAATAATTCCGATTTTCATGCGTGTATCCTATGCGGTACAAATTAGTCTCAGATGTCTATATAACATGTAAAACCTTTAAATCGTATTGATTAATATTGATCTGTTTGCCATGTTGAAAAATCGACGCTTGGACCCCATTCGTGTTCGATCGATAAGGTAATAACCTAACTTGCCCCCTATCCTCCCTTAGACGCGTAAGCGAGACAGGTAAGATGCAAGATTCGTGAGGAAGCCAAGGTAGTTCACCTTGGCGACGAACGAAGCGCAGCAGATTGCCTGTCGCAGCTCGCGGATAAAGGAGGATAGGGGGCAAGTTGGGTTAATAGTATTCCATGTTAAGAGGACACCGTGCAAGAACAGCAACCAAAGGGATTGCGCTATCTTATTCTCGCTCAAATCTGGGAGCGATTGGGGTATTATTCCTTGCAAACTATCCTCATTCTTTTTCTCACTAAGGCGCTTCTTTTATCTGAAAAAAATGCCTACTTAATCCATGGGACTTTTACTTCCATGCTTTTCCTTGCAGCCATGATAGGTAGTTATTATGCAGAACGCTATCTGGGGTTCTTCAGAGCGGTGATGGTGGGGGGAGCTTTTCTTCTCCTGGGTTATCTCATGTTAGCGTGGTCTTCTCTTACATGGATGGGACTGAGCTTGGTGATCGTCGGCAATGGTCTTTTTACTCCTAGCTTGTTGCACTCGATCAAGGAATTGTTTAAGCCTGATGATCAGCGTTGTGTAAGAGCTTTTTCATTTCTCTCGATGGGAATGTGCATCGGAGCTATGATCCCACCTTTGTTTTTAGGATGGATTATCAAGGTATATGGATGGGAAGCTGGCTTTTTAAGCGCGGCTTTAGCTGTTTTCATCAGCTTGGTCATCGTTTTCAGTCGACGTCATTTCTATAGAAGGTTGAGTTCTATTCCTTTAGCAAAAGTCATGAATATCCGTTTGTTGGCGGGGTTAGTCACATCTTGTGGTGTCTTTTATTTTTTGTTTCAGTTTCCGCGAGAAACCAATTGGTTGATCTCATGTGTTATCTTTCCCGCGCTGTTGGGCTGGGTATTTTTTTTGCTAAAAAAAAGTCGGGGATTACAAGTCAACACTGTGGGTAGTTTGTTGCTTCTCCTTGTTTCAATTGGTTATTGGACAGTTCAAAGTCAAACGTGGACTTCATTAATTCTTTATGCTGATAAAAACATATCCAAGCACTGGATGGGGATCACGCTAGATGCTGAATGGACCCGGTTCTTTTATCCTTTATTTTTATTTTTTTTGATCCCTTTGTTTATCCGTATAGGAGGAGTCGTTGAGAAGAAAGGGCTTTCTTTTATGATGAAAGGATTGTCCTTAAGCGTTTTATGTCTTTCTTTTGGGTTTTATGTGCTGGGGATGGGAGGAGTCTTTTTTAGCGATCATGGAGAGGTGTCAGCGTGGTGGTTAATCGCTAGCTATTTCATTCAAGCCCTAGGAGAATTATGCTTAATCCCGATCGCATTGTCTTTCTTCTCAGGAGTATTACCTCAGCATGTAAGGGGTATGATGTTAACAGCGTGGTTTATTGCTCGAGCAGTTGCTTTTTCTTTAGGAGCAGAGCTTGCCACTTTAACGGCAGTTCCTTTGGATGCTACCCTTATAGAAAGTTTGCAAGTCTACAATTCAGCATTCATCCTCTACGGTACAATAGCCTTAGGACTTTCAATTGCTAGTTTTGTCTTCCTACCAACTTATAAAAGGTTTAAAGAGTGGGATGTTTCCCAATCTTCCTGATGTTTCCCAAATATCCCCTTAAAAGGAACGATGTATTTTTGCATGCCACTCGGCAGGAGATCTGTATTATCTAGAAGATCGTTCATCATGTTTTTTAGATTTTCCTTGATGAAGACGGATTTTAGCATTTGGCCCAGTACGGAGTTCATGATCTGATCCATAGGTAATCCCCCTTCACTACTAATGTTGGTCAATTCAATCCGACTGATTGTAGGAAGACGTTTTGTACTTCCTCCTTCTTTGAGATAAACGACGTCAACACTAATATTGGTTAAGACCAACTTTTTAATGAGAATTGTTCGGTTAGAGGATCCTCTTTTACCCGTATTTTTTTGATCTTCCAGTGTTGTGTTTTGTAGATTTTGCATGATTCTTGTCCAGTTCCCTTTCGTGCCTGATGCGGAATCAAATTCTAAATCCAAATAGACGTCGTTTAAATTGATCTCATCGATGACGACATCTTGTTTGAGGTACTGGGTAAAAGGAGCCAAGACATTCATTGTTTTGCACTTAAATGCTAAGGATTGCTGTGTTCCAGGAGGGTTGCCTATTTCGATTTTATTGACGGTTATTTCCCCCCAACCTAGTCCCATGCTGCCAATTCCCACGTAGACCTTCATCTTTTTGGCAAGGTTGTTAGCTACGATATCTGGAACGCGTGACCAACCGATGAAGGCAACGATAACAGCAGCTATGATGATGACGATCAATAAACCTGCCAGAGAAGAAAGAAAGGTTTTCATAGGTTGATCCTCCGTTTATTTTCAAAATAATATAAAATACTGTTCGTATCAATATAAAATAAAAGAGGCACTCAAATTGAGTGCCTCTTTTATTGTTGGAATTAATTGATTTGGTTTAATAATCAGCACCAGACATTGCAGGTGAGCTTGGCTTCTCAGCTGTAGCTTCATCTGTAATGATCGCTTCCGTTGTGAGAAGTAAAGCAGCAATTGAGGCTGCGAGTTCAATGCTAAGGCGAGTTACCTTCGTTGGGTCAAGGATGCCCAAGGATAGCATATTGCCAAACTGATCATTGTATGCATCCCATCCTTCATAAGTGCTCATGGAAGCTACTTTTTGAACGATAATCGATCCCTCTTTGCCAGAGTTCTCCGCGATTTGACGCAGTGGAGACGTGATGGCTTTGATGATGATTTCTACGCCCACTCTGACGTCGCCTTTAAGCGATGCTGCCAGTTTTTCTAATAAAGGAATGCAGCGGATAAAAGCTACGCCACCGCCAGGAAGAATACCCTCTTCAACAGCAGCTTTAGTTGCATGTACAGCATCATCTACGCGGTCTTTTTTCTCTTTCATTTCAATTTCTGTAGCCGCACCTACGCGAATGATTCCCACTCCGCCAGCAAGCTTAGCGAGGCGTTCTTGTAGTTTTTCGCGATCGTAGTCCGATGTGGCGTCTTGGATCTGCCGTTTTAGGAGGGCAATTCTATCTGCAATCTCTTGCTTTTTGCCAGCTCCTTCGACAAGAGTGGTGTCTTCTTTGCCGATTACAGCTTTCTTAACGCGTCCAAGCATGTCAACTGTGACATTTTCTAATTTAATGCCCAGCTCTTCGCTGATGAGTTGGCCGCCAATTAAGATAGCGATATCTTGCAAGATCGCTTTGCGACGGTCTCCAAAACCTGGAGCCTTTACAGCGCACACTTTGAGGCCAGCTCGGATGCGGTTAACAACGAGAGTAGCTAGAGCTTCTCCTTCGATATCTTCAGCTAAGATAAGAAGGGGACGCCCTGTTTCAGCCACAGCTTGTAAAATGGGTAAGAACTCTTTAACAGCCGCAATTTTTTTCTCGTAGATGAGAACGAACGCATCTTCCATGACGCATTCTTGTGCTTCTGTATTAGTCATGAAGTAAGCAGAGACGTAACCTCGATCAAAGTTCATCCCTTCAACGACATCCAGAGTTGTCTCAAAGCCTTTTGCTTCTTCTACGGTGATCGTACCGTCTTTACCCACTCTTTCCATAGCTTTAGAGATGATATCGCCAATTTCAGTGTCACCATTAGCAGAAATAGTAGCTACTTGAGCGATCTCTTTTCGATCTTGGATAGGCTTGCTGAGTTGTTTCAATTGAGAGGTGATCTCTTTGACAGCAAGCTCGATTCCTTTTTTAATTTCCATCGGGTTAGCGCCAGCAGTGACGTTGCGCAAACCTTCAGTGTAAATAGCTTCGGCTAAGACCGTTGCTGTTGTGGTTCCATCGCCTGCTTTGTCAGCAGTTTTATTGGCGACCTCTTTAACCATCTGGGCGCCCATGTTTTCGTGCTTATCTTCCAGCTCGATCTCTTTAGCAACAGTAACGCCGTCTTTAGTGATATGGGGAGAGCCGTAGGACTTGTCAATGACGACGTTGCGACCTTTAGGGCCGAGTGTCACTTTAACAGCAGAGGCGAGAGTGCGTACACCCTTTAAAATCTTCTGCCTTGCTTCTTCTTTAAACTTGATATTCTTAGGTGCCATAAATAGGGATACTCCTTAAAGATTAATTGACAATTGCAATGATATCATCAGCTCTCAAGATGACGAATTCATCATCTTCGATCGTCACATCTTGACCTGCGTATTTATCCATCAAAATCATATCGCCGATTTTGACTGGGATAGGGATGAGTTTACCATCAGATGTAGTCGTGCCTGTGCCAATTGCAATCACTTTAGCTGTTTCTTGTTTCTTTTTTGCTGTATCCGGAAGGATAATGCCGCCTTTTAACGTCTGTTCTTGTTCTAAGCGTTGAACAAGAACACGGTTTCCAAGGGGCTTGAGAGTGAGTTTTTTTGTGGTTTCTTGTACCATGGGTTTTTCCTCCTCATTAAGGTGGTTAACATTTTATCGCTCTCATTGTAGAAGTAGCCAGATTTTTTTGACAACAAAAATTAGCAGTAAATGAGTTAAATTGCTAAATTGTTGTAAAATATATTTTTAATTAGGTGTTTAGAGTTGAGTTCTGTATAGTTATTTTTGGCAAATTGTATCGGAGGTTTTATGGCTATTTCGCAAAGTATCCCACAAAGTGATCGGATAAAAGATCGATCGCAAACGCCTAAACAGTGGTGTTGGGATGTCGACGCGATGTACTCTTCATGGGAACTCTGGGAGCAGGAATTCAAATCGGTTGGAAACGAGTCGCAAAGTCCTCGTTGGCCCCAGATTGAAGAGCTGCGCAAGAAATGGAGCCAAACTCCTGAAACTTTCAAACAATTGATTGAATTCTGCTTATCCTTAGAAAGAAACTTATCAAAGCTATATACCTATGCTCATTTGCGCCATGACGAGGATGTGGCTAGCGAGATCCCCAAGCAAGCTTATTCAAGAATCACATCTTTACTTCATGATTTTTCCCAAGAAACTTCCTGGATCCAGCCTGCAGTGCTCGACTTGCCCGATGAGCAGATGGCGCAATTTTTGAAATCCCCAGTCTTGAAGGATTACGTCTTTCACATTGAAAAGACCTTGAGGATGAAAGCGCATACATTGCCAGAAGCTGAAGAAGAGTTGATGGCTCGCGCTGGGAAGGCCTTGCAAACGGCAAGTCAAGCATTCAGCGCTTTTAATAATGCCGATCTTAAATTTTCTCCTGTCATCGACGGCAAGGGCAATGAACGGGAAATGACACATGGTAAGTATCTTTTATACCTAAGAGATAACGATCGCGTGCTGCGAGAGGGAGCTTTTAAGTCGATGCACCGCTCGTTTTTAGCTTTTGAAAATACGATCTGTGAACTGTTGAATGGACAAATTCAATCCCATCTCTTTGATGCCAAAGCGCGTAAATTCAATTCTTGCTTAGAAGCTGCACTATTCCCCAATCAAGTCGACTTAAAAGTGTATAAAGCGCTCATCGAAGCTGTGCGCTCTCAACTCCCTGCGGTTCATCGCTATATTAGCTTGAGAAAAAAAGCTTTGCAACTCGATCGAGTTCATGCCTACGATTTACATCTTTCTTTGGTCAAGCAAGTAGAGATGGGAATGCCTTACGATGAAGCTGTCGAAGCGATTATTGCTTCTTTAGAACCTATGGGTGACGCTTACCGAGAAGTGCTGAAAAAAGGACTGACAGATGATCGCTGGGTGGATCGCTATGAAAATGAGCGCAAGAGATCAGGAGCGTACTCAAGCGGATGTTATGATAGCATGCCCTATATTTTAATGAATTATCAGGGCATCTTAAATGATGTGATGACCTTGACGCACGAAGCGGGACATAGCATGCATTCCTACTTAAGCCGTCAAGGACAACCCTTTCATTATTCTCAGTACTCGATTTTTGTGGCAGAGGTCGCCTCTACATTTCATGAAGAGCTCTTATCGCGCTACTTGCTTTCCCAAGCTAAAACGAATGAAGAAAAGGCTTATCTGATCAACCAAAAAATCGATGATATGCGTGGGACATTGGTAAGGCAAACTCTCTTTGCAGAATTCGAACTCAAATTGCATACATTTGCAGAGCAAGGAATACCTATTACCCCAGCTCTTCTCAATCAGGAGTATCGTCAACTCAACGCCGAGTATTACGGCCCTGATTTTTATTTAGATGAGGAGCTTGACATCGAGTGGGCGCGCATTCCTCATTTTTATTACAATTTTTATGTGTACCAGTATGCAACGGGAATTAGCGCTGCCCACGCTTTAGTAGAGAAAGTTCTCCGTGAAGGACCAGCAGCTCGCGATGATTACATGGCTTTTTTGTCTGCAGGATCAAGCCGTTATCCTTTAGATGTTCTTAAAGGTGCAGGTGTGGATATGCGTTCATCAGAACCCGTGGTGTCTGCCATGAAGCGCTTTGGAGAGTTGGTCAATACCTTAGAAGATCTCTTGCTTAAAAAATCATGAGGCAATTGCCTCATCAAAAAAAAATATTGCTTGAAATGGAAAGGAACAGTATACCGAACATGATTCAAATGGGTTTTTTTTGATAGAGTACATATCCCATTGGATAATTGGGAAACGGCACATTCATGGATAAGCGCTACAAAGATTCTTTCGTCGTCATGAATGAAAAAGGGTTACATACACGCCCTTCTACAGAGCTTGTTAAATGTGCAACCTCGTTCAAAGCGCAGGTCACGCTGCGCTATCAAAATTGCACTGTCAATGCTAAATCTCTTCTGGGAATTCTGATGCTAGCAGCAACTCGTGGCGCTAAGATTTCCGTGGAAGCAGTGGGGGAAGATGCTGAGGTCGCCGTGCGATCGATCTTAAATCTGGCTCGTAACAAATTTAACATTAAATATTAGTTTTAATCTTCTTGCACAGCTACTGCTTTTTCTAGGATTTCCTTGCGACAGTAAACGGGGATGTTGCTCATCAGAGCGATGATCAGACTGTCACTCGGCCTTGTATCAATTTCGACAATCATTTTTTGCTCGCCGACTTGTTGCTCAAGATAAAGACGGGCAAAATAGATCGTATCTTCAATGTTATTGATCACGACTTGGAGGGGCTTAATATCAAATCCTGCGAAAATGGAGTGTAGAAGTTGATGGGTGAGGGGACGGGTTCTTTTTTCTTCTGTCAAGTAGGATTGAATGTTTTGTCCCACTTGAGGATCGGTATAGATGGCAAATCGCTTTTGATCTGTGCCTAAAATGATCACCGTATAGGTAGGTGATTGCATGATCTTGTTAAATGTAACTGGAATAAGCTCCGCTACCATCGTCTCTTTCCTTTTTCACCATATTAAGGGCGGATGACAATTTGTCCATCGAAAAAGCCGATGATGATTCTTCCAGCTAAATTCAGGAACAAACCTGTATCGACAACCCCTGGTAACTGGAGTAAAGTGAGGTGGGTCTGTTCTGGCGAGGAGATAGTATGTTTAAAAGGGATATCGATAAGATAATTTCCATTATCCGTGATGAATTTCGAACCATCTTGTGCTAAACGGAATACACCTTCATAACCAGCTTTTTTGATGCTGTGCCATGTGGAGAGGGGAGCAAAAGGGAGAATTTCAACAGGTAATTTGCAATTTCCCAATTCAGAGACAAGTTTAGATTCGTCCACGATAACAATCATTTCACGGCTCATGCTCGCTACAATCTTTTCTCTTACATGAGCTCCGCCACCACCTTTGATCATCCTCTTTTTAGAATCGATTTGATCAGCGCCATCTACTGTAACATCTAAAAAAGAGACAGTATCGATGTCTAAAAGAGGAAGGTGTCCATCCTGAGCTTGACGAAGAGAGTTTTCAGAGCTCGCGATGACTTGCACGTTCAATCCCTCTTGATGTCTCTGAATGAGCCTTTCAATAAAAAAGTGTGCGGTTGATCCTGTTCCCAAACCAACTAGCATCCCATCTTCGATTAAATCAGCGGCGCGGTAGCCAACTGTTTTTTTTATTAACTCTCTGGACATATGAAAAAAAGGAAGGTAAAATAAACCGATAAATCGCATCATATCAGTGGACTATGATTACATTACAAGTACTTTCTCAGCATCTAGAAGATCTCTTGACTCCCTCGAATTTTAACGATTACTGTCCCAATGGAGTGCAAGTCGAAGGAAAGAAAGAGATACGCTCTTTAGCTTTTGCCGTTTCCGCTTCTCAAGCTGCCATCGAGCAAGCAGTTGCCAAGAAGGCTGATGCCTTGATTGCGCACCACGGCATGTTCTGGCAAAAAGATCCTTATCCTATCGTCGGCATCAAAAAAAATAAGCTAGATTTATTGCTTAAACATCAGATGAGTTTATTAGCTTATCATTTACCGCTTGATGCGCATCAAGAAGTCGGTAACAATTGGAAGGCTGCACGGGATCTTCATATGAAAGATCTCAAGCCCTTTTTTCCTCTAGATAAAGGATGGTTGGGCGTTAAAGGAGCGGTTCCCTCCTTGCCTGTGGAGGATTTTAAACGTCAATTGGAAGCTTATTATGGTCATCCTGCTCATTGCGCCTTAGGGGGACCTGAAAAAATCCATTCTGCAGCTATCATTTCTGGTGGAGCGCATCGCTCCATTGATCGCGCTATTCAAGAGGGCGTTGATTGTTTCATCACAGGAAGCTTTGATGAACCTATTTGGGATATTGCACATGAACAGAAGATCCATTTTTTTGCGCTTGGACATTATGCCACAGAACGAGTAGGTGTATTAGCTTTGATGAAGCATCTCCAACAACAATTCAACCTATCTTGTTCATTTATTGAACTACCCAACCCTTTCTGAAAGGAGCTTTTATGACAATGTCCTCACTAAATGGAAAGGTAGCTCTTATTACAGGAGCAGGACAAGGTTTGGGCGCTTATTATGCACAAGTTCTCGCTAGGAATGGAGCTTCTGTAGTGCTTAGTGGGCGCTCAATAGAGAAATTAAACAAGGTTGCTGAAAGAATCAACAACAATGGAGGAAAGGCATTTCCCTTCCTATTGGACGTGGCCGATTGTAATGGCTTTGACGGAAAAATTGAAGAAATCATTCAAAAGGTTGGGCCAGTAGACATACTGGTTAATAATGCTGCTGTTTCAGAAGACAAAAACATTTTCGATATTTCTCAGCATGATTGGGATCTTCACATGGATACCAATCTGAGAGGCTTATTTTTCTTGTCACAATCAGTGGCTAAACACATGAAGACTCGGCCACAAGGTGGGAACATTATTAATATTGCTGCAATTAACGGTGATCACATTCGGAAAAATTGCATTCCATTTAGCGTTTCTAAAGCGGGCGTTATCCATTTAACAAAAGCGATGGCGTACGAATTGATCGAACATAAAATTAGAGTGAATGCGATCTCTTTGGGTCTATTTGCTTCTGAATCTGTCAGTCAATGGTTGCAGAATGATCCAAAAGCACAAGATTACGTTGATAGGATCCCAATAAAAAGAGCAGGACAATTGTCAGATATAGAAGGCCCTCTTTTATTACTTGCATCAGAAGCTTCCAGTTACATGGTTGGTACAATTTTGAAGGTCGACGGAGGCTTTTCTATAGACGTTTTTATGAATATCGATATTTGAGTAGGAGTTATTCTCCTTAACGGGAAATCAACGCAGGGAAAATTGAAAATTTTTATATCCCTGCACCCATGTGTCCATACTTTTACCCATAATTTTTGATGATTTTTTACCACCCGCTTCGCTAGAGAGCACAGAGAGCGGCTTCGCCGTCACAAAAGACCCAGTTCACCAAGACGGCGAAGCCGCTCTCTGTGCTCTCTAGCGAAGCGGGTGGTAAAAAATAAAGCAAACTCTCACAGATGAGTTCATGTATTTATTAGCATAACTTCAACGGCAAGAAGCTCTGGCGCGCAGCGCCAGGGCTTTTTGAGAAGTTGTAGTCGCCGTCCTTCCTCCAGAAGAGAGAACAAAAAAACGGTGAGGCAAACAACTTTAATCTACCATATCCAGATCGCAGAGATTGCCTCATACGTTGTCATCATACCCAGTTATGCACTGGCGGGAGATACGTTATAACAATCTCCACCAGATCCTTTGGAAGCTGTTCGTCTAAAGCATTCCTAGGTACAATGTGTCGAGCAGCCAATGGATATTCAGCTACTGATTCCATAGCTTTGGATTTATCTCTATCTCCCAATCCAAAGCATCCATCAATTCGCCCTTCCTTCACATATATGGCCGTTGCCAAAGGGCTTACTTGAGGAATGAATACAGAGGTAAATGATTTTATGGGTTTGACAGAAGAATAAACGATTAAGTGAGGTGATGAGCCATCGGGTCTTGCTAGATGCGCAAAAGGAACCTCTTCAATAATACCATCTTTGCGAATGATGTGTATTATTCGTTCCTGTGGTTCTACATAGACTCTCTTCGAGTTGTATGGGAGATTCTTATCGAATTCTTTAGAGGCCAGTAATTGATCCCAGCCAGAACATTCAAAAATTGGCTTAATTAAAGCTGTAATTGAAGCCACCGGAGCTTTTGGACTGCTAGTTTTCGGCTCAATTGAAGTTACCGGAGCTTTTGGACTGCCCGCTTCCGCAACATAATTCTCAATGAGTTGAGGTTGTTCACTATAATAGAGAGCGGACCATTCAGCGGACGCTCCTGTTTTTGGGACCATAGACATAATTTACCTTCCTTAAATTGTTTACAATGATTAAATAATTGCAAATTTTTTAATAAATATATATTAAAAACATCTACTATATTTTAAATTTTATAGTAATTTATAATTATTTTCAATTTATTTTTTGGAATTTATTAAATAAAATGTTTTAAATAGTGCAGAATTATAATATAACATATTGACCCTCTGACTCTTGTAAAACAGGCCATTTTACGGTATTTTGGGCCTGAAAGGTAATGCCATGGGGTCCACACGTCAAAATTTAATAAGATATGTTGTCTGATTGTAAATTTTATTTACAAAACGTACAAAGCAGAGTTTACGGCTTAATTTTCGTTAGGCTTGGCTTCACTGCTATTTTAATGGGAGCTGCTGTCGATAGCATTCTCATTGAATAAAAATGTTTACGTTCATAGAATGACACAAGGCGCTTTGTGGCGCGATATATATGTGGGGGTCATTTCATGAAACATATTGCTGAAGAAAGTCCTAAAACGCGCAAAGCCAGAGAAAAACTTAAAAAGCAATTTGACGCCTACGATAAGAAAATTACTCCTCAAGCTTTGGAAAAAAAATCGATTGAGATCCATCGTTGGATAGCGCGTCATGCTCATCATCGTGTTGTTCTCAAATCCAAAAGCATCTCTCTATTTGATGAGAATCAAAACACAGCTAATCTTAGCAGTCGTATTAGCCAGCTCGCTGATCAGATTGGTCGCGATGTCACCTCCGAACCCTCACCTGTTCTCATGAATAAGCTGAAAAAACTTGTGTCTAAAAAGTAAACATGTCCCACTGTCCAGCTTGAGATAAATCAAAGTGTGAATTAGAATTCGTCTCCATCATCTCATGGCGGTTTTATGACCAATATCATCGAGTGCCTCAAAGAAAGGGGATTAATCGAGGCAACGACAAGCGACGAGCTGTTAGATCGGGTCAGTCGACCTATCAAGATCTACATTGGGTTTGATCCCTCAGCAGATAGTTTGCATGTGGGTAATCTTGTAGGGATTGTCGTATTGCGCTGGTTTCAACAATTTGGTCATACTCCTTGTGTGATTTTGGGTGGAGCTACTGGAAGAATCGGCGACCCCTCAGGAAAAAGTGTAGAACGTCCTTTGCTTGACCAAGAAACCATCCAGTATAATGTAGGAAGAATCCGGCAACATTTTGAACGGATATTAGACTTCAATCATCCCACTGCCAAACCTCTCATCTTGAACAATGACCAATGGTTTTCTAAATTTTCCCTGGTTGATTTTTTACGCGATATAGGTAAGCATTTCCGTGTCAGCGTGATGCTTGCAAAAGAAAGTGTGAAGTCGCGCTTGCAATCCGAAGAAGGGATTAGTTTTACCGAATTTACTTACCAACTTCTTCAAGCCTATGATTTTTACCATCTTTATACGGAGCATGGAGTTGAACTTGAGGGAGGAGGAAGCGATCAATGGGGCAATATCACAGCGGGTATTGAGCTTGTGCGCAAGATGAATAAGCAGCAGGTATACGGCTTAACTTTTCCCTTATTGACCCGTAGCGATGGTAAAAAATTTGGAAAAACAGAAGATGGAGCTGTTTGGTTAGCTGCAGATCGCTGCTCTCCCTATCAATTTTATCAATATTTTATCCGCGTTGCCGATGCAGATGTCATCAAGCTCATGCGGATGCTCACTTTTATGCCGATGGATGAGATTAAAGAATATGAAAAGAAGATGTCAGATCCTCAGTATGTGGCCAACACAGCTCAAAAAAGACTTGCTGAGGAGTTAACTAGATTGATTCATGGAGAAGATGGTTTAGCAACGGCTCTTAAAGTGACAGATAGCGCAGCTCCAGGGTCAGATTCTATACTTCATCCTGATATGTTGAGAGAAATTGCCAAAGATATGCCGAGTTTTTCTTTAACGCGTCCTGAGGTGATAGGTCAAAAGTACATTGATGTCATGGTGAAAATGGGATTGATTGCCAGCAAAGGAGAAGCTGTAAGGCTCATTTCCAACGGAGGGGCTTATCTAAATAACCAGCGCGTAGATGATCCGCAATTGCGGTTGGTTGAATCGGATCTGATTGGGGAGGAGTTCATCCTATTCGGGGCTGGTAAAAAGAAAAAGATGTTATTGTCGATTCATTAGTCTTTTATACTCTTTCATTTAAAAAATAGTTTTTAATATTTTTTTTCTAATCAAACATTTGGGTGATGTCTTTACTAAGACTTTGCCATTGTCTTACCATATCATATTGATTACAAAGGTGTTAAATTGATAAGAAGGAGTTGGACTTTTTTCATGATTTCATTTAATTTTCAATCAAAGTTAAAGTTTTTTGTAAAAACAACTTGCTTGAAAATCAAGGTGATACAACAATGAGCAAGTAGTTAAAGCATACAGGTATAGGGTGTGCTGTGCGAACCATTCTGTTCAAACAAGGAGTCGAGAGTTTATGGCGACAATCACTAAAAAAAGATTAATCCAGGTGATTTCCCAGCAGCGAGGCGTTCATCCAAATGATGTGCGCAACGTTATTCAATCTTTTTTAGATGCCATGATCGAGACCCTTTCCAAAGGAGACCGGTTAGAATTTCGCGATTTTGGCGTATTTGAAGTGGTCGAAAGAAAGCAAAAAATTGGCCGAAATCCTAAAAATGCTTCCGTTCCGATTGTTATCCCAGCCAGACAAGCGGTAAAATTTACCCCTGGTAAAAAGATGAAAAAATTGATTGAAAAAGAGAAAAAAGCTTCTGGTCGATAAGAACTAAAGATCAATTTTAATTACGAGGGGCTTATTATTATGCTCCTCATTTCTTGATTTAATTGTAAAATTCATGTGTTTTATATTCTTTTTAATTTTATTTCTTTGTAAGTTGTCATTTTTTATCTAAAAATGCATTCTAAGCTTCCGAAAAAGGGCGTTTCTATTTATAATTTTGCTCCAAGGAGGCAGTTGCCTCCAAGAGAGCCTATTCATTTTTTAGGGTGTGAGTGTTCTGTGGCAAAATTGATCTTGATTAGCGCAGTTATACTATTTTCAGCGTTGGGTATCATGGCTTTGTTTAAGAAAAAGCCGGGTGTTGACATCACCACTCAACAGAAACAAAAGGAAGCAGCGGCTTCTCTCAATGAAACAGCTGTCGTTTCCATCCCTAGCAAATCCAATGCCCTGACCTCCTCTCAACAACCTAAGGCTATCTTGTCAAAAACTGTCGATTCCAATGAAAAAGCGCTTCCTCGCCCTTTTTCTATGGCTAAGGATGATTTTCCCACCATTGATAGGATTTTTCAACTGTTCACCTTAGGGCCGACGAAGCTACCCATTGTCGATACGATCCATTATTCAAGTTCTGTTGATTGGCTAAAGGGAAGACCCGCATGGCTTGCTGATTATGCTGCTCATTACAATACTTCGCGTCATTTTATTGCCCGGAGCTTAAATGGTAAGCCCGATTACTTCTCACAGAAGATTTCAGAAGGCTGTAAATTCAACGTATTTAGAAAGGACAAAAAAATTCATTTTTATCTCTTAGTCGATGTTTCTCGTTGTAAAATGGGATTTTATTACGTCGATTTAGACACAAATGAACGCGTACTGCTCAAGACCTATGCAGTAGGGCTTGGAAGACCCAATCCCTCTTCACCTTCGGGCTCTCTCACACCCTTAGGGCGCTATTCTCTGGGTAATCGCGTGGCCATTTATACTCCGGGAATTGAGGGATATTACCAAGATCAAAAAATTGAGATGGTCAAAGTATTTGGGACTAGATGGATCCCTTTTGATCAAGAGATTGAGCGTGTGAGTGCACCAGCTAAAGGATATGGTTTGCAAGGTGCTCCTTGGAGTGTCGATTCTAAAGAAGCGCGCCTAGTAGAGAATCGATCCTGCATAGGAGCTTATGATAGCGATGGGTGTGTACGCATGGCCTCAGAAGATATTGAAGAATTATTTGCCATTGTGCTCACAAAACCGACCTTTATAGAAATTGTAAAAGACTTTCATGAAGCTAAACTTCCGGGAATCGAAGTTGCAGCGCCATCCCGATAGTCAGGAGAAAATAATGTTATCTCATGAGAAGCAAATTTTAGATTACGAAAAAACTATTGCAGAGCTCAAAGAGAGCAATAAAAATAGTGATCTTTGGAGTGCTGAAGAGATCCTTAAGCTAGAGAGTAAGCTCGAACAGCTGAAGATAAAAGTCTATTCCCAGTTAACCCCCTGGGAGCGAGTGACTATTTGCCGCCATCCTTCCCGTCCAAAAGGAATAGATTACATACGGCATATGTGCGATGGTTTTTTTGAGCTCTTTGGCGATCGTCTGTTTCGAGACGACCCATCGATTGTGGCAGGTATTGCGCGCATCGGAGGGGAAAAATTCATGATCATTGCCCAGGAAAAGGGTTGTGATACAGCAAGCCGTCTTCATCGAAATTTTGGTTCACCCCATCCCGAAGGCTATCGGAAGGCAATGCGTTGCATGAGGATGGCTGCAAAATTTAACTTGCCTGTTCTCTCTTTAATAGACACTCCTGGTGCTTATCCTGGTTTGGCCGCCGAAGAGCGTGGACAAGGATGGGCTATTGCCAATAATTTATGGGAGATGTCGCGGCTTCCTACCCCTATTATCGTTGTATTGATTGGCGAGGGGTGCTCAGGGGGGGCTCTCGGGGTTGGAATAGGAGATGTGGTAGCGATGCTAGAACATGCTTATTATTCTGTCATTTCTCCGGAAGCCTGTGCTTCCATTTTGTGGCGTGACACGAATAAAAAGGAGGACGCTTCCTGCATCTTAAAGATGCATGTAGAAGAGCTCCTAAAATTCGATATTGTCGATGCGATGATTGAAGAACCACTGGGTGGGGCACACCACGATCCCAGCACTGTTTATCGCAGTGTTAAGAAATACATCTTAGATCAATGGAATATTTTGAAAACAATACCTACCGATCGGCTACTGGAACAACGGTATCAAAAATTTCGTCGTATGGGTAAATTTGAAATAGAACAGAAGGCTACAATCAGCTAGAATAGCCACGAATAGATTCTAGCTATTAGGCTGTGTTATGAAATTGCTGTTGAAAGCGGCTCTCCGGAGTAGACGTCATCTCTCTTTAGTCGTCGTTACTTTTCTGACCTTGTTTGCCCTTACAATTGCAAGTCAAATGGAGATGTTTGCCTTAGGAGTTTTATCTGATAACGGCGCAGATTTTTTCTCCTTATTCTCTAATCAAAAATCAACAACTGGTTTTTCTGTAGAATCTATCTCTTTGGATCAAGTCAAAGAAACGTGGGATGCTATTGATGTCGACAAAACAGGTTCGATTAACAAGCAGCAAGCGGCTTCTTATATGTCGACTCATAAAAGCGATACGAATCCGCTTAACTGGATTGTGCGCGAGGTTAAAATGCGCTTCCAATTCACCAATAGTATCAAAGCTCTCATTAGCGTATTGATTTGCGTAGCAGTTTTTAAGGCGATTTGGCTGTTTGCAAGCCGGTACGCGACTCAAATTCTTTCTATTCGTGTCAGTCGCGATTTGCGCCAACAGTATTTTGAACACATCCAGTCGTTGCCGATGAGTTTTTATCAAAAGCATAACATCGGTAGCCTTTCATCGAGAGTTGTGGGGGATGCAGGGCAAATCGCTACTTCGATTAACTCCTGGCTAACCAATTACCTTCAAACTCCTTTTACTATCATCACGTGCCTTTCGATGTGCTTTTACCTTTCTTGGCAGCTCTCTTTAGTGATTTTTTTTGGAGTGCCCCTCATCATCGTCCCCATCGTCTTTTTGGCAAGGCGTGTGAAAAGGGTGTCTCGCCAGCTGCAATCTAACCAAGAGCGTTTTGCTAACGTGTTATTCGACTTTCTAGCTGGTATTCAGACGGTGAAAATCTTCTCGATGGAGCCTTTTGCACTGAAAAAATACAAAGAACAGAATGATAGAATGGCGGTTTTGGAAGGCAAATCGGCAAAATATGGCCTATTGACCCGGCCCATTCTTCATGCGATTACCACATTCTGCTTAGCAGGAGTAGTCATCTTTGGAATCTATACTTTGCAGATGAGTCTTTCTCAACTGATCGTCTTTTGCGGATTGCTTCAGCTAGTCTATGAACCAGTGAAGAAATTTGCAGATGAAAATGCCAGTATTCAACGCGGGGTCGTGGCAGCTGAGCGCATGTTTGAAGTGCTCCATCTCAAACCGGCGATTGAAGATGCTGTAGGTGCTGCAGAACTCAAAGGGTTTTCCAATACCATCGAATTTGATCATGTCTGGTTTAGTTATCAAGGGGAATGGGTATTAAAGGATTTGAGTTTTACCGTGAAAAAAGGGGAGACGGTTGCCATTGTCGGTCCCACGGGAGCGGGTAAATCTACCATCGTGCAATTATTGCCCCGTCTTCATGAAGTGCAAAAAGGGGAGATCCGGATTGACGGGAAACCGCTGAATGCCTACACGCAGCGATCCATACGAGAAACTATAGCCTTTGTGTCGCAAAAGCCGTTTCTTTTTTGTGATACGGTTGCAGCCAATATCACATTTGGCCGCCATTTTCCTAGAGAGAAAATTGAAATAGCTGCTAAACGAGCTCATGCTGAGGAATTCATCTTACGTATGCCAGAGAGTTATGACTCGATGTTAGCAGAAGCGGGTCAAAATCTCTCAGGAGGACAGCAACAGCGCTTAGCGATTGCCAGGGCTCTTGTGAAGGAAGCCCCTATTCTTGTTTTAGATGAGGCTACCTCTTCATTAGATGCGCTTAGTGAAGTGCGCATTAAAGATGCTATTGCCAATTTACATGGTGAGGTCACTCAGATTCTCATTGCACACCGTCTATCGACAATCGAACACGCTGATCGGATTATTTATCTTGAAAGGGGGGAGAAGATAGCAGAAGGGTCTAAGCAAGAGCTACTCGCTGATTGTGAACCATTCCGTCGTATGTGGGAAGCCTTTCATAGGGAAAGTTCTACGATTAAAGAAGAATCTGTGCTCACATGAAGCGATTTTTCCTTATAGTTGCCATTCTTATTGGACTGACTGCCGGCATTTTATGGGTTCTCAGCCCTAAGCCTGTAACCGATCTGGATGCACCAGGAAAATACTGTGCTTTCTGCGATTGTCACGTGTTAAATCACCAAAAATTTTATGAAGATGATCTTGTCATTGCGCTCTGCACTTATAGGCCTATCTCAGCTGGGCATTGTTTGATCATCCCAAAAAGACATGTCTTACGTTATGAGCAACTTACTGATGTAGAGATGTTGAGAGTTTCGCAGGTGATCAAAAAAGTGAATGCCGCAGCAAATCAGATTTATCACAATCCCGCCTACATTATCTATCAAAAAAATGGCTACCAGGCTGGACAAAGTGTACCTCATGTCCATTTTCATTATCTTCCTCGTCAAAATAGTGATAATTGCCTATTCACTTTTTTTATTCAGGCTTGGATGGCTGAACTTATGCCTGCTCAAACCTATGAAGAGATGCAGCCAAGTATCGAAGCTCTACATAATGCCATTTCCACCAACCTAAGACATTGTTTAGATGTCTCCTGTAGAAGAGACATGTTGGATGGGGCCGTCGCGCAAAGCAGCCCCTCCCGCGACCACCCTTGAGCTTCATCTCGCTTCGATAAATCGCGTGCTCAAAGTCGGGGCGTGTAAAACACAGCCGCCGAACGCCCTGACGGGCTCTTTTGCGCTGCAATTTCTCATTGCGATATGAATCCTCGGGCTGTTCGTGCGCTCACTTCCCCGCCCGACTTCGTCTTTTTGGCGGGGTTCAAACAGTTTAGTTGAAAACTATCTAAACTTATCTAATAATGTCCATTATGGATAAGTTGATCTCGATTTCTGATGCTGCAAACGTGCTCGGGGTTTCTGTAACAACTTTGCGCCGATGGGAAAACGAAGTTATTCCCGATCTTGGCTCCGGAATGAATTATCACAAAAAAGGTTTAAAACTTTTGCTTGATAACATTTTAGCTGGTAAGATCACTGTATTTTCAGCACGTCTGTATGGAAGTCGGAGCCGAAAAATCAAAAGCTCTTAGATGGAGTTAAGAGTGCCGTGGAAGAAGCTGCAACATGTTAACAGCACACTATACTGCATTAGATCCTAATAACCTCGAAGCCACTTATTTTAGTAAGGCGTGTGGTGTTTC
>Ga0206972_1010_pt1 | contig 66843 bp, 66 predicted proteins | sample Alteio_BWOrgHeat_86_FD_152925 | JGI IMG/M metagenome (GOLD analysis project Ga0206972, IMG submission 152925) | Enriched cells from forest soil in Barre Woods Harvard Forest LTER site, Petersham, Massachusetts, United States -... | ecosystem: Environmental > Terrestrial > Soil > Temperate forest >...
TAAATATCATGAGCCCGTTGCCTTAATTGGGCACGACGGGTTTTAACGAGGGGGGAGTCGAGTAATCGGCTCCTCTACTCACTCGTATCGTGCATGCACATCACGTTACTTTGTTGCTCGCACTCGATCATTCAAGCCATCCTATTATTTCCAATCTCGTTATAACTCAGTTTTTGAATTTACTGAGTATATCAAGGAGATTTTGAACAGGTTCTAAGGTTCTTCTCTCATGTTCACTCTTTTTTTTCAAAATATTAGTTTGCAAATCTTCTTTTTTTGCAAAATCCCTAAATCTTTAAGTAATTGAATATCAATGCAACTTAACCTTTCATGCTTCTAGGCCGTCTTCACTATAGAGAGGTACTCATGTGTCGGATGAAACTAATTTTAATGCTAGCTCAATGTTAACTTAATTTAATTGAATTAAATTATTATTAATGTTATATTACTAATTACAATCAGCATTAAAATATTAAAAATAAAGGTGATTTATGAGCGGTATTAGTTGGTCATATCAAGACGACCCCAGAATGCTACCTGTACCAGCAGGGTACACACGACCTGGTCCTTCTAGTCGAACCACTGTAAGTGAAACAAGCAGTTTTCATGATAAAATTGATTTAGATTTTTTAAACAAGAAAATAACCGGCATAAGAGAAGACAGATTTAAAAAAAACATAGAGTCACTTTTAACAGATGATATTTTCTGTTTTCCTAATATAGTTTTAATTATCAGATGCATTTACGAATATTTCACAAAGAATACGCATAAAGTAGACATTGCTGATCACCTTTCACCCAAGTGGGTTAAAACCTTCAAGCCGATAAAAGAAAATTGTTTAACAAAATTAAGGGATAAAATAATTGATACTAATAACAGATCTTCATTTGAAAGAGTGTTACTAGACTTATATATAAACGATAAAGAAAAACGAGATGCTTTAAATCAGCAATACAGCCCTTTGCACAGCCACAAGAGTATGATATCATTAAGCTATGCATTGTATGATCTTATAGATCAGAGTAAAAACAATCTTCAAGTTCTAAAAAAGCGTCTTAATGTCAAATCCAGTAATTATGCTGAGAAAACAGCTAAGGATATGCTTAAAAAGATGCTAACTAAAAGTATGACGATAAACGAAAACTTTAAACAAAAGCTAGATCTATATATTAAAGAAAAATATTTCCCTAATATGGTTACAGATCATGGTGATGAAATCCGAGCCCTCCAAGCTCTCGGAGATCTAGACTCTAATGATTATAGGAGAATTAGAGATGAGTTTGTGTTTTCAGTAGTAATTTCTCCATCTGAGGAGATGATTAGCTGAAAATGCACATCTTTTACAATTTCAGTCCCAAAAAAACCGTGTAATTCCTTATGAGATTTGTCAAAACTGGAAACATCTAAGATGAGGGCGTGAATCGGAGTAGAGTTTTCAATGACTTGATCTAATCCAATGAGCCGTATATTCCAAAAGAGCCACCCCATGAAGAATAACATTATGGAAATCGGGCTCAAAAATCGTAGTGTAAAAGTATGTGAGTATGCAGGTTCGAACTACAACATCTCGCAACCTGAATACTCTTGGCTTAAGGTGGCGGCTCAAGAAAATCTATTTGACCCTCCAAACGTTTGGTATATCCATACTCCTAAAACTCCACTTTTATGGACCGAGCTTCCTTCACATATGAGGCCGAAATATGAAGATATCGACAACATAGAGTCCATTGCTGTTCACCCGAAAGCTGCTCGAGATTCCCTAGCGAGCAATGTTTTAATGGATCATCTTCCTACTGTTCTTGTAAAATTGACTATCTCTTTTCTACAAGAACCCAAGTCCTAATCGGTTGTGATTGAAAATTTTAGGTTGTCCATTTGGGGCAACCTTTGTACAATTTTGCGATCAATTCGCTAACGCTCGTCGATCGTAAGATTGGACAAGAAAACTTTGCTTGACTCAGCTTTGCGTAGCCTGTCCTAGGCCGCTTGCAGCATTTGTCTAACTGTAGCTTCAGCCCACCCTGTCATCTCCGGCGTGATATTTTCCAAGAAAACGGTATTTTTGACCTTCTTCAAAAAAAATTATTCTTCCAGATTACCCAAGAGTGGAAATGAATCAAGTAAGGTCTCAACCTGCTAAATAATAAATTTTTGATTAATCTCAACTTGCTGTAACACTCTCAGTTTAAATTAAAATCATGATCTAGAAATTACTTTTTATCGAAAAAAAGCAACTAAAGAAAGGTTGCAGGATTGTCCAAAATCAACAGGGTTCCCTATAATCCAACTCTTCCCAACAGGCTTAGCTGGACAAGACAATTGCCTTGTTCAAGCCAGCCTAAGATGAGAGATTGGCATGGACAACCAGACACTCAATTTCCGCTTTTTAACACCGCCTCAATCCCGGGATCATTCTGTTCACAACAGTCCACTAAAAATGAATCATGGAGAGCTGGCAGAATCGATCGCCATGAATGGGCAAATGGCTCTTCTTAAAGGAGATCTACAGGCAGCTTTGAAGTGTTTCGATGAAGCTTTAAAATTAGACCCTTCCAATCCTAAACTCATTTTTATACAGGGTCTTTCCCTATTTGATTATGGAAATAAAGAGGAAAATGCTCGCATCTTATGTGCTGCTAGTAAAAAATTTAAAATGGCGGCCGCTCTTGAGCCTCGTCACTTTGAAACCTGGCAAGCATGGGGAAGTGTTTTGCGCGCTCTTGGTGAAGCTTACGGTGAGCAACACTATTATGAAGAATCCCAACAGAAGCTCTCCCACGCACTGCTCTTATCTCAAGGACAACCCACTGACGTCATCGTGGAATTGCACGTAGAACTAGCTAAAGTCCGCATGCATCTGGCAACTTACTCAGGTGAAGCTCTTGATCTACATGAAGCTATAGAATCCTACGAGAGGGCGCTTACTCTACAGAAAACAATGCCAGCTGAGTTTTGGCATGATTTTGGCTCCACTTGTTACCAATTTGCATTGCAGATCAACGATTCTAGATTTTACATTAAAGCGATTACCTGCCTGAAACAAGCACTTTCTCTCGCTCCCCAATCTTCTACTCACTGGCAAGCTTTAGCTCATGTCTTTCACTCACTTTACGCACATACACATGATGAGCATCATTTTGAGCAAGCCAACGATTGTTTTTCCGCTGCTACTCAATTGCAACCGGATAAAATCGACGCATGGTTTAGCTGGGCTAAATTCCTTTGTGAATCTACAAGGCGTCAAGGCGATTTAAAGCGTTTGCGTACCTGCATTGACACCTGTCAGCATGCGTTCTCCTTAGATCCTGAACATCTCGGCGTGCAAACAACATGGGCTGAAGCGTTAGCTAAACTGGGAATGGAAACTGAAAAGCTAGACCTCATTAATGATGCGCAAGATAAAATCTCTTCTCTCATTGAAATCACTGAAGATGAACCAGAATTATGGTTTGCTTATGGCATGATCTTGAAAGCCCTCGGCCATTACTTCAATGACATGGATTATTTATACCAAGCGATTGAGAAATTTCAGACGGGCCTTTCCATCGATCGCACATGTCATACCCATTGGCACGCGATTGCCCAACTCTATTCGATCATGGGAGATCTTGAAGGCGACACAGAAGCCCTTGAGCGTTCTTTCCGTTTCTATCTCAAAGCGATCGATTTGCATCCCTCTACCTATTACACAGTAGATTATGCCATAGCCTTATCGAAACTCGGTGAAATCACGCATACTCAGCAATGGTATGAAGAAGCGATGCTTCAATTTGAATACGCCTTACACCTTCAGAAAAATGCTGCTTACTTGCATCCTGATTGGCTATTCCACTACGCTTGCACGTTAGATGCCATTGGAGATTTTTACGAAGAAGAGTCTTATTACCTACGCGCCATTGATCTGTTTTCTCAAGTGTTAATGATCGAACCCGACGGTCACACTGCTCACCATCGCCTAGCACTCACTTTAGCTCATTTAGGGGAACTCACCCGAGATAAAGATCATTTTTACCGAGCCATCCACCATTTGCGCCTAGCCTCTAAACACGATGAAGAAAATGATGTCATGATGGTCGATTGGGCAACAACTCTCATTAACCTCGGTTATCACACCTTAGATGCAGCAGAAACAGCTCAATTTTACAGCGATGCTGAACATAAGCTCTGGGCTGCGATCCGCCTTGGAAATTCGCAGGCTTTCTACCATTTAACCTGCCTATTTTCTCTCTCCTCGCAATGCGACAAAGCGATGCAATGTTTACGCAAAGCTTTTCAATGTGAAGTATTACCTCCTCTCGATGAATTGCTACAAGACGAGTGGCTAGACAATTTGCGCGCCACCGGAGAGTTCATCGAATTCTTAGCTCAGCTAGAACAACGACGCAATCTTCAAGAAGAATGTTGACAACCTGAGAAGGCGTGTTGATTTTCAGTATATGTGTTTTTTCAAGCTTTATGGTATCCTGTCAGATTGTAAATTCAAGAAAGGTATCTCTTCATGGATAAACGTACAGTGATCTTTGTCATCTGCCTCGCTGCGTCGCTATTTTTCATTAACCAATGGCTTTTCCCTCCCGCCCCCATAAAACCTTCTACAGTTACTTCATCTGAAAGTGTTGTTTCTACGACCCAACCCGTGAAAGAAGCTGTTCAACCGATCAATCTCGACCAAAATGAACAGTTTTATGTCATTGAAAATGACTACCAGCAACTCGTTTTCTCTACTGTCGGTGGCGCCCTTAGTGAAATCAACTTAAGACTCCGCAGCAAAGAAACTCCTAATAGCCCCATTCTTCCTATACGATTTGATCAAGTGCTGGCCAAAGAGTTCCCAGGAAACGATCATTTTCCCAGTTTTCCGTATCAAATTAACCGCGATGCAGCCGTCAGTTCCATTCCACAAGGATCTGTAGGTGGCTACTACCCCTTCCTGCGTCGTACCCTCTTCGATGCCCAAGGGAAAGTCATCAAGCGCGCCAATCCCCGTTACTATGCTCTAAACGTCATCGATGATCAGGAAAGCACTTCTCCTGTTTACAAGCTTAAAAGACTCGAGAAGAACTTAATCGAGTTTGAGCTAGAACAATCTCAAAGAAAAATCACCAAGACCTTTGCCTTTGCCAAAGATCCCCATGAAGCACCCTACACGATTGAAGCTACTATCAAAGTGGAAGGAGACGGTCGCAATCTTTGGTTGACATCCGGTGTACCTGAAGTGGAGCTGATTTCAAGTGACCCAGCACCAGCTCTTACCTATTACATGACCAAGAGCAACCAGAAAACCTCTGTTGAAAAAATTTCTCTGCCGAAGACCTCGACAACGTTTACCTCCATGCACCCCAACTGGGTCAGTAACTCCAATGGTTTCTTTGGACTCATCATCGATCCGCTCACTGAAATCGGCGCTGGGTTTAAAGCTTCCCAAATTCCAGGAGCACAAGACCCTTCCCGCATCACGCTCGTCGATTCTGAGTACCAACGCTATCCAGCTGACAAATACCCAGGCTATGAATTGTGGGTGCCACTCCGCGCACAAACTATGCAATTTCGAGTCTATGCAGGACCTTACGAAGATGACATTCTCAAACAGGTTGACCGCGCTTACACAGATCCCACAACTGGAAGTAATCCCCATTTCATTGGAGCGATGAGCTTCCATGGGTGGTTCACCTTTATTTCTGAGCCTTTTGCTAAATTTCTCTTTGCCTTAATGAAATTTTTCTACCAAATCACAACATCTTGGGGAATTTCTATCATCCTATTGACCTTAGCACTGCGCATCATGTTGTACCCTCTCAATGCTTGGTCCATTAAATCTTCTCTTAAGATGCAACAAATCGCTCCACAAGTGGCAGCTATCCAGGAAAAATACAAAAAAGATCCCAAACGCGCTCAGATGGAAATCATGACGCTCTACCGTGAAAAAGGCGCTAATCCCTTTACTGGATGCTTTCCTTTGCTGATTCAGCTCCCCTTCCTGATCGGTATGTTTGATCTCTTGAAATCGACCTTTGAACTCAGAGGCGCTTCGTTCATTCCAGGTTGGATCGACAACTTAACCGCTCCTGATGTGCTATTCAGCTGGAATTACCCCATCATCTTTTTTGGTTCTGATTTTCACTTGCTCCCCTTCTTGTTGGGCGCGATCATGTGGATCCAGCAACGCTTTACCTCACCGCTGCCAAAAGATCCCAAATTATTAACAGACCAACAAAAGCAGCAAAAGAACATGGGGAATATCATGACCCTTGTATTTACGGTCATGTTCTATAATTTCCCATCAGGACTTAATCTCTATTGGCTTTCATCGATGGCGCTTGGTATCTTGCAACAATGGTACATGGCGCGTAACATGAAGATGACTCCTGTAAAGAGTAAGCTTAATGTAAAATGATGTAGAGGCGCGCCAGCGCCTCTCTTAGTTGGTTTCGTGAATGCAAGCATGGGATGACTTCCTTAAGAAACAAGATGACAAACTAGGCAAGGAAACCATCGATAAATGGTTGAGATCCTTGAAGGTCGTGCATTTTGATTCGGCAAATCTCTATTTAGAAGCAGAAAATAATTTTCATTTGAGCTGGTTTGAAGAGCACATCCGACCTCTCTTAAAGCACCATTTTTCTAATAACAATCACAGGCCAATTAAAGTCCATGTGAGTGTCGGACAAGAAGTTTCTCCTTCAACCGCTTCATCTAAAAAAGAAAGGGTTAAAACTCCTTTCATTTTCACTCCAGACGCACTCAATCCCCATTATACCTTAGAAAATTTCATCCCTGGCCAGGCCAACCGAGTCAACTTTGAAGTATTGTGTCAACTCACTGGGTATAACCAAGCTCCGATCTTAAAACTGGCCACTTACAACCCCATTTATATTTGGGGAGCGCCTGGATCAGGTAAAACGCATCTCCTCATGGCCATTACCGCTGCCCTTTCTAAACGGGGAATTAAAGCACTCTATGCAAAAACGGAAACATTCACAGAACATGTCGTCAGTGCGATACGCGCTTCAGATATGCTTCCTTTTCGCACGACCTATCGATACGCTGATGTGTTGTTGATCGATGACATCCACCTTTTAGCTAGAAAAGATGCAACGCAAGAGGAATTTTTCCACACTTTTAATGCTCTTCACACTTCTAATCGACAGATCATTCTCACCTCTCAGCATCCCCCTTCCTTACTTGAAGAGATCGAACCTCGTCTTGTTTCCCGTTTTGAGTGGGGCATTTCACTCCATCTGGAAAAATTGCAGCCCGACGATCTAAGAGAAGTTTTAAACCGCAAATGCGATGTCCTTGATTTTCCCCTCTCTGATTCTACGCGTACCTTTCTCCTACAAACTTTTCCTCAGATGCAAACCCTTCATCGAGCCCTTGAAGCCCTTATTCTCCGCTTGCATTTACAGTCTCTGGGTAAACCCGATCAACTCGATCAACATCAAGCTGCTGATCTCTTGAAAGATCTCGTTCAACAAGAGCAATCCCATGCTCTTTCACCCCAAAAAATCATCCATGCTGTCGCTACCTATTATGGAATTCGCAAAGAGGATATCTTAGGTAAATCACAGACACAAGAGTGCGTGACACCAAGGCAATTAGCGATGTATCTATGCCGCACAGTACTCAAACTGCCCTTCATGGCCATTGGAAGAATTTTCTCACGCGATCACTCCACGGTGATGACCAGTGTCAAAGCGATACAACATGAACTCAGCATCCAGAATAGAAATATCTCAACTGCTCTGTTTGAAATTGCAAGAACTTATGACAACCATTTATAGAGGCTATGGAGATCCAATGGAAATTTGGTTAGATTCAATCAATATCGAGTTAATCCAAGAAGCAGAGCAGTTACGGCTCATCAGCGGTGTGACCACTAACCCAGCCATTTTATCCCATGCTAAAGATGCTGATCATACCCTTCATCAATTACTGACTGTACAAAGAGGAAAAGTAGCAGTGCAAGTGACCGCTACCACCTCAGTTGGGATGATCGAACAAAGTCGCCATTTATCCCACCTATCCGATCGCATCGTCGTTAAAATCCCTGTGAATCGCCAGGGGCTGGTCGCCATGTCTGAGCTCATTCAAGAAAAGATCTGCATTTTAGCTACCGCCGTCCTTCATCCTAGACAAGCCTTATTAGCTGCTATGCTAGGAGCCACTTATGTAGCCCCTTACGTCTCACACATCCCCGATGCTTTACATGTGCTTCAAAGCATGCAAGATACCTTTCGCGTCCAATCCCTTCCTACGCAGATCATGGCAGCTTCTTTAAAACAAGTAGATCACATCTTAGAATGTGCTAAAATGGGGATTCCTGTCGTCACGATTAAGGATGAACTTTTCAATAGTTTAATTGAAGATCATCCTCAATCAGAGGCATTCACCCTAAAATTTAACCATCAATGGCAGATGGCCTTCCCTCATCACCCTATTTTAAGCTCTTAGAGCTTTGATGGAGAGCGATCTATTTTTTTCATGCTTCGAGCAAATTGCAGAGGTACACAAACTTCTCGATAGCCCTTAAACGAAGTGGAATTAAAAAGAGCAATCATTGGTTGATCATCAAGACGCATATTTTCGAATGACCATTGCGTGGTTACCTCTTCGCTTTTCAATCCCACAGAAAGAGAGATGGTACTAGAGGAGAGAATAGGTTTTATTCTGTTGGGAAATGCCTGAACAATCAACTCTCGATCCCCCGTAATCCTGATATTTGACGTCACTTGTGCATCACGCCATTCAAATTGAAATACATCATAGGGCATTCTTTCGGTATGGATGGATTTAAATAGCTCTCGATCCCATTTTTCTTTTGCACCGCAAAAAGTTGTGACGATCTGATGTACCTTTTCAATGCGTTGTTTGCGAGGTAATTCATCCGTTACTACAATTCGACCTATTACACAGGATTTTGATGAAGCTCGTGAATCCACATGATCAAGATCTAAATGGCATGTCATAATAATTTCCTATCGAGGTAAAGGGGTTGCTTGAAAAAATTGGGAATGGCGCTCGATCAACCTTTTAAACTCGCGTTGATCTAACTCCTCTAATTCGCCAGGTGATAGCTCATCTACAGAAGGAATAAAGGTACCACCTAAAGCTCCTCGACAATCCACTCCATTGGGATCACAGGCGGTAACCGATACTGATTTTGGAAGCATGTAAAGATACTCTTCTTTCTCATCTTGAATGACCTTTGTGTAGATCATGTAATCCATGTGTTCAGTGCCTGCTAGTTCATTCAGCAAGGTTAAATGTCCTCTTACTCCCATTAATTGAGAGTCTTGGTTGAGTTCTTGAGCTCCCATTCCACTGCAGTTGAATATGATCTCTTCTCTCACCTCATCAAACGATTGCAAATCATCCATTTGAATCGGAATGCGGAGTCGTTTGACTTCTTTGGTCAATTGCCTCATGAGTTGTGTTGTATCCATGAAAAAACTCATGAATTTATAATAGCCTGGGTGAACCACTCCATGACCAAAATCTAAAGTGACTTCTTCTCGAGGCGGAATTAAACCAAGAACCTCGAGATGTTCTAATCCCAAATCCGTGTTCGAACTGCAATACACAGGAAGAAAACGCACGGCATCAGAATAAATATAAGGGTGTTCTCCCCGTTCAATCATCTGATAAGTTTTAAAAGTTTCCACACACAATGCCTCAATAGCATCATGCTCATCGCATGAAGAAAGAATTGACTCGATGGAAAATAATCCACCTGCACGCCAGGAAGGAATGTTATACATCTCTTTTGTTGTGATACCAGCTATTTTGTAACCACGGTGTGCTAATTCAATAGCAGCTGTCAATCCCATACATCCTGAGCCAATCACACGAATAGGTGCCTTCTTGTCTTCCAAAAGACTGATCGCTTGGTTGACGGATCCAAACAAAGTTGTCCAACCAACTCCCCCGTGCCCATAACAATGGACAATCGTCTTATCGCCTTGGCTTCCAGAAAATAGCTCTTTGGCGATATGACATCCCCCTTCGCGCACGGGACGCGTGTAGGTAAGTTCTAATAATAACGACCGAGAGTTCAATACAGGAGGTGTTAATTCCACCACAGTAGGTTCTGCACAGCAAACAATAGATGCTTGCAAGATGGCTATAAAAGCCCATTTTTGCATCTTGGTATTCATTTTCTCGATCTCCTGGCTTGACTCCAATCAAATGAAGAAAAATTAATACCACTGTTGAGTAATATCTGTAAAATTATTTAGGATATTTTTTCTTCCTTTTAAGAATCAATACTTTAACCATTCCATAAAGGCTAATCCCCAACCAAAAGACTTCGATAATCACTGCAGACAAATTCCAATCGTGATAGAGGGAGTAAAGCAATAAAACAGACCCAATGGCGTTGCTAGCAGAATAGGCCATTCCCTCCACTTTGATGACGGAGATCTGAAGTAATAAATAAGAAACAAGAACGATGATCACCCCTATAAATCCGATCCAATCGTAAAAACTACACGTCATGAATTACCTTAATTTCAAAAGAAGTTCGGGAAAATCGTCAAATCGATCCTCGCTATCAGTTCCACTATCGCTGACTTGTCTCACTCCAATCACTTGTGTTTCTGGAATGATGACGAGATATTGACCGAGATAGCCTATGGCAGCTGAAGCTGCGTGGGGGTGTTCCCACCGCCACCATAACAAGCCACACAAGGGATCTAATCGATGGCTGGGCTCCATCGAAAGCTTCAACCACTCTTTACTAATCAGAGTTTGCTCTTTCCATCGCCCTTCTTGCAGAATCAGCTGACCAATCTTTGCCAAATCCTTGGCGCGCAAACTCAATCCAGAATGACCAAAAGCATGATTGCTCTTATCGATTTCCCAGGTGAAATCTTCAATCTGCAACGGATCAAAAATCCGATCTCTGACAAAAAGATCCAATCTCTGCCGAGCCACTTTTTCCACTATACCAGATAAAAGATTGATGGCTTTGTTGTTGTAGAGAAACTTGGTCCCAGGTTTGTACATTAAAGGAGCATCTAAAGCTTGCTGCACACAATCTGGGGCTTCGAACAACTCCTTAAAAGAAAATTCGGTTTGAAGTCCTGAGGTATGTGTCAGTAGATGACGAAGCGTGATATCCCGTTTGGCTCCCTGATCCCATTCTGGATACCAGAGATAGACAGGATCATCGATAGAATGAATCTTTTTCTCATCTACTAATATTCCCACACTGAGGCTAACGATCGACTTTGTGATTGAAAACACATCCAATATTTTAGATGTTGTTTCCCTATCTACAAGGACCTCTCCCCGTTGAATGACCAACACGGTGTCACTCTGAGTACTGACACCCCTTTCTACTAAACGAGAAAGGGGGTGAGGCGTTGTTGCTGAGATGCAAGAGCTCAAACACAGTAAGCTAAAGGCAATCCACTTCATCTTTTGTCAGCCAGCTCTGTTTCAGGATCTTGCGCAACTTTCCCTAGGTATTGGGGCATGTCCAATCCCGCCATGCCCGCAATATCGTGAATGGCTGGAAGAGATTTGACAAACTGGCTGATGAAATGGGACGTGGACGATCCCCCTTTGCCCTGAGGCGCTTGTTGAGATCCGCTATCCCAAACTGTGATCTTATCAATTTTAATGTTCTTGATCGCTTCAACTTGTAATTTAGCGATTTCTTCCAGTTTTTCAATCAACAACATCGTTGAAGCACTTCTAGCATCATCACCACAGGCCTCAATGAGCTGTTTATACCCCTTGGCTTTTGCATCCAGCATCCGTTGAATACCCTCAGCTTCTGCTTGACGAATAGACAAGATAGCTTCCGCCTCACCTCGAGCAATCACCACTTGCCTCATCGCTTCGGCTTCAGCTTCGATCTGCACTTGCTTTTTCTTGATTTCTTGAGGAACGATCTGCTCCGTTTCAAGCAATTTAGTCTGAGCTAAAGCACGCGCTTTTTGGATTTCCACTTCAGCGTTTTGCTTCGCAACTTGACTGCGGCGAGAAGCTTCCGCTTCTTTTTCAGCAAGCTCGGCATTAGTCAAGGCAATATGGGCCCTGGAATCATTTTCACCTTTGACCGCTTCGGCATTGTAAGAAGCTACCGAAACACGGCGATCTTTTTCAGCTAAGGATTTACCAATATCACCTTGCTTTTCCTGCTCAGCAACATCAACTTTAGCTTGATTGACAGCAGTAGCAGACGCCTTTTTACCGATACTCTCGATGTACTCAGACTCGTCGGTAATATCAGTAATGTTGACGTTCAATAGCGTCAGGCCGATCTTATGGAGTTCAGGTTCAATGTTATTCTTAATCGACTCTAAGAATCTCTCTCTATCCTGGTTAATTTCTTCAATGCGCAAAGAGGCGACAGTTAAGCGCAGCTGACCGATGATGATCTCTGTGGCCATCGACTCAATCCCTCTCTGATCTAAATCCAATAAGCGCACAGCGGCATTATTCATGATTTCAGGAGTTAATCCCACAGCCACGGTAAATGTGCTCGGCACATTCACGCGGATATTTTGATGAGAAAGGGCTCCTTTTAAAGGGATGTGAATGGTTCGCGGCGTCAAATCTAAAAAGGAAGAACCTTGAATTAAGGGTAAGACAAATGTTCCACCGCCGTGGTAACACTGCACAGGTTTATTACCACCTACGCGACCGTATACAACCAACACCTTATTGGAAGGACATCTGCGATATAAACGCGCTAAAAAATAGACGGTTGAAAAAATGAATAGGATAAATCCTATTACCGTCGTACTCAAAAAAGAAAAGTCCATAGCTTACCTATTGTATGGGAGCGACAACCACTGTTGTCTCGTCCACTTTGTTGATCACTTTTACCTGTGTGAATGAGGGTAATTCTCCTTCCAAAGAGATAGCGTCTAATTCATGAGTCAAATGGTTCAAGGCAATTGAAATTTTCCCTTTACCCTCTTTTGGGATGCGCTGGTAGACAGTCGCTTGCTTTCCTATTGTCTCCTCTATCTTGAACACCTGGCCAGGACTGCGCAATTGCTTAGTCCATTTAAATAACAAGCCCGTGCAGAGCATAGCCAGCACTCCCCCACCACATCCCCATGCAGCAGCCGGCCACCTTCCCATTTCAAATTGAAGGCGACAGGTCAATGCAACCCAACCAAACATCATGAGAAAACCAATCACTGCTTGCTTGGAAAACCATTTAAATTCCTCGCAATGTTCATCTTCGCCTAACCCCATGAACAGCAAAATACTCTGGACGATGAACAATCCCGTCCCTGCCAGCGCACAGAACCAAAAAAAAGTTTCTAGAGAGCTTTGAGAATCCAATTTAGATACTAAGTCGAACACAATATACCATTCTAATTAGTGATACACTTTGACATCTAAAATCATATAACACAATAAAAATGAATCTTGAACTAATGTATGCCCAAAAAAGTTCAAGAATCGGGAAAATATGATCATTTATCACGTTTAATTTGACACAAGTTGTAATTTTTTTTACCACAGAGGAAGCAAGAACATAAAAAAATGCTCTGCTTCCTCTACAGAATCTCATTTGTCGGATGCCCCCCTTTATTCATTTTATCAGATTCAACAATCACATCTCATTAATTTTAAGCGCATTGCAGTTAATATTAATTATTTTAATAAATATATAATTAACTTTTATTTTAATAACAAAAACATTATAATAATTTATATAACCAATTGAATTAATAGTTTAAAAGGAGTCAAAAAATGGCTATTCAACTTCCTTCGAGCGCTTCTCTAAAAGCGGGCAGTGCTGCTTCTGCTCCATCCGCCTCCTCTGCTTCAGCATCCCCTTCACCCCTCTCATCAGCTCCAGATTCCGCCTCTTTAGCTGCTTCTGTTTCAGCGGTTTTCTCTGCTTCAGCATCCTCTTCACCCCTCTCATCAGCTCCAGATTCCGCCTCTTTAGCTGCTTCTGCTCCATCCGCCTCCTCTGCTTCAGCATCCTCTTCACCCCCCTCATCACCTCCTGCTTCCACCTCTTCAGCATCCTCTTCACCCCCCTCATCACCTCCTGCTTCCACCTCTTCAGCTTCTTCTGCTTCATCACCCTCATCACCCTCATCACCCTCATCACCCTCATCACCCTCATCACCCTCATCACCCTCATCACCCTCATCACCCTCATCACCCTCATCACCCTTATTACCCTTATTACCCTTACCTCCTGCTTCCACCTCTTTAGCTTCTTCTCCTCGTAGAGCAAAAGAGCTTCGAGCTACCGCGTTGTCATGCCGCAAAATTCTTGAATTATATAAAGAAGCCATACAATCTTATGACGCTTATGGCCGCTTGATAGGCAATATCTCTATTAAGTTTGAAACAAGAAAAGACCCAAGTTTTAGGGCACAATTTTGGCTTAACCCACATGGAATCCACTTATCAGAGAGGCTAAATGATGATGAAGCACTATCTTGTTTTGTATTTGAATTGATTAATCTTAAACACGCAGCAAAACATTATGAGATTGAGATAGCAGCTGCCATGGGTCGGATGACCAGTGGTGAGTCCTACTCTCGTGCCATAGAGGAGCTTGAATTTGAAGGAGCCTGCGAACATCACAAGATAATACAGGCGGTTCTAATAAATAAGCCAACATGGAGGAGTAAGGCTAAGACTCTTGACAGCTATGCTGATCACTCTAAGTGGAGCTCCTTTGATGAGCTTTGGAACGTCCTTAAAGACCATGAACATGCAAAAAAATATATGGATTATTGGGATAAAAATTATGCAGCTGTTTCAGCTGCTTTTCAACAACAGGCTGTAGTAGCTATTGCCTCTGCTTCTGCTTCACCTGCCTTATATACGCCTGTTGCTGCCTCTGCTTCTGCTTCACCTGCCTTATCGCCTGTTGCTGCCTCTGCTTCTGCTTCACCTGCCTTATATACGCCTGTTGCTGCCTCTGCTTCTGCTTCACCACCCGCCTCTCTAGCTTTACCTACCTCTGCTTCTGCTTCACCTGCCTTATATACGCTTATTGCTTCCTCTTCATCAAATAGTTGAGGACTGCTGAACGCACGAAGTAAAAAGCTCGGTAGGCAAAAGAAGCTCGAAATAATCAACAGCTATATGAGGCAATTGTAAAACTCCCCGACCCAGCAAAATCGCCCTTTTGACACCCCATCCCCGAGCCCTACTCGTTTAGAGTATGTGCTCGGGGGATGGGGCACGGCCGCTTAAGCGGCTGGCAAATTGACTCAAAATCATCGATTTTGCTGTGGCGGGGAGTTTTGCAATTCCCTCTATATACCATTGAGTTTAGACAAGACAAGAGCAAATTTTTCAGGATCGGCTTCCTTCATATCGAGGAGAAAAGCATCATGATCGCTAGTATTCATATGAGGGAATAATATCTCGATCATGTGAATCATCTGTTCTGGGGAGCTATAAGCATAGGTATTAAATTCAACTGCCCGCAACTGTTCATCGGAATATAGCCTGTGAAGTTCGGGTAAAATCACCGTCTCCTCTACATGCAAATGAATTAAGACATCGCACACAAATTTTCTGTAGGCTAAGTACCAGGAATCGCTCAACGCTACGCGTTCTTGCTTTGGATGTTTCTCGATTTCTAGCAATTGAACCTGTAACTGAGCGAGATCATTCTCTTGTTGACGATGGTCCTCTTCGATGACTAGATGCATCGTAGAACCTTGATTAGTTAAAAGAGTATGCAGCCGATCCTCTTCGTAACGGATATGTCCTTGATGAAGAAAAGTTACTTGTTGCAATTGTTCCTTCACCCTTGTCAGCTGCGTGTTGTCTCTAAAATCCGTTTTAGCAATTAACCTTTCCAGTTCAGTGAGCATAAAACTCACATACTTATGTTCCCTATAAAATTTGTACCGCATGCACTTAATACCTATTTAAGGAGGCAATTGCCTCTAAGGTTTTCCACTTTGTCCTCGCAAGCGTTGAAAATGAGCAAGCGCCTCTTCACCTCCAACGATAAGGGGTAAATATAACGCATCGCCAGGAGAGATCCACTTGTATTCACTATGCTCTTCCAGTGCTAGATTAACGATTGGAAGAATGGCAAAGGGGAAGTAAAACATGTGAAAGATGTAATCCACATGAGGAAGGCGAATATACAACTGGCCAAGATGTTGTAATTGGTTTTGACTCACATCCAATCCAACTTCTTCCCTTACTTCGCGGATGATAGCTTCTCGAGGCTTTTCACCCTTTTCGAGTTTTCCTCCAGGAACACCCCAGGTCTCTCCTTGAGGCTTACTTGAATGTCTCTTGAGGAATAACAATGTACCATTCCACTCACAGTAGCAAGCAGCAACTTCAACATGAGGGGAAAAGCGTTCAGGAGGTTCAACAAAAACCGAAAAATCAAGCATTGTTAGTAGGAAAGAAGCTCTGACAATTTAAAGTGCGTATAGGGCTGTGTGCAGGCGGGCTCATCATGAGGTCCTGCATGAGCGACCCATAATTCTAAGCGCTCTGGCAAAAATATGGCGTTGTGCAAGTTAGAGTCTCTAGCAACAGGACATTGGATGATCTCTTGCATCATCTGAGCGTCGATGTGACCATAAGCATCATGAATCCGCTTCACAAGAATGGGATAGCGTTCTGGATGAGAAAATCCCGTCATGGTAATCGTATGGGGGAGTTGCGCATGGTATAAAGAAAAGACCTGCTTTTTCTGATCTAGCACCAGCGTTTGATAGGGACCAGTTTGAAGTGTGCACTCTGTCGTGCAAAACTTATCTTCCCTATTGCCATAATGTGGTAAAAATTCTGAAGGAGATAATAGCGCATAGGCCGTTCCCGGCGCCATGAAATGAATCTGATTCTCTGTCGCATATACTCCAGTAGATTCACGCGTTTTGCCGTCGGAAATAACGTAATAGTATTCACAGGTTCTCGGGGTTTTACTCAAGATGTTCTTGGCTTCGTCAAGTGTAGCGGCTTTTTCTAAAACTTCACGCATGAGAAAAGCCATGGGCATGCCATTCCAGTGACCGTATCCTCCCCCACCTATTTCTCCAATGGCGATGTGCTGATCATTCATCCCTGTGACAGATCCGATGAATCCTGCATAGGTTACATTCACAAAACGATGTCCTTGCTCTGGCTCACCGATGAGAAGCACGGCACTATGTTGTAAGCTTTTTCCAACAGCATAATCCAGCACTCTTGCATGGTATAACTCACCATCGCACGTTGCCTCTCCTTCTACAGTGACACCGCTGCAATGAAACATCTCGGGAAAACAATTCAAGGCGATGATTTTGCTCAAGGCTACCCCAGAGCCGTCTGCTATCCCCTTCATCTCTTGAATGAGACGCTCAGGAACGTATTTCATCATGTGGGGAAGCTGCTTGGCAAAGGCAACAGTTTTTTCCTGATCTCGATTGCCTCCGTTATCAATAAACTCTCCCACATTTTTCAGGATAAGATCTTTGAGGAGCTTACCATGCTGAAATCCCATTTCATAGGGAGAACCTTTGACGTGCAACACCCGCTGGTCTTGTAAATCTTCTAAAAAACCTTGACCTTCAGATTGTATGACTTGGGCTGATAAAATGCTCATAGCAAGCAAAGATAAGCTCGTAAGAAAAAAGGATCGCTTCATAGGGATTCTCAATTAAAAAACCGAGTCACTTCCTGTGCGAGCAACAAGAAGTGGCCCATGAGTAGTTAGATCTTGATAAACTGTCCACCTGGTTTTCCTGGAGTGGGTCCTGATGAAGGTGGTGGTGGAGTATCCTTAACTTCACGCCCTTCACCAATCGCTTTCGCTTTTTCACGCCATTTTTCAACAGCTTCAACAAATAAGGGTGCAAAGCGTCGCAGAGCAGAAGCATCAGAGCCTACGCCCATTTCCAATACAGCATGCATCAAGATGAGTTCTTCGGGTACAGCAACGCCCACGCCACCGCCTGCCATCTGACCACCGAGCATAGAACCTTCTAGAAGAGCTTCATATAAGCGCAGTTTGATCTCTTTGTCTTTTGGAAGACCATCCAAAATAGGAGAATAGAGGTAAAGTCGATCTGAGTTAGGCTCATAGGTCAAATGCAACGAAAACGTATTATCTATACCCAAAATACACGTGTAGTTTTCGTCAAAGACTAAATCTAAATTTAGCTCCTTGCCGAATTCCTTTAAGTTTTGCTTGGCATTTTCCAATGACATGGAATTCCTCCTATGTGATGTTTATATTAGATCTTGTCGCCAATGCCTTAGCGTAATTTCTTTGTTCTTATTTCCAGCCCTCAATAGAACTGTCAAAAAAGAACGAAAGGATGAGTGTCGCGATCTCACAGAAAAATATCAATAAAAAACTTCCGGCTTAAAAAGAGAGTCTCTCGAGGCAATTGCAAAACTCCACGCCAAAGCAAAATGGCTCAAAATCATCGATTTTTCTGGATCGGGTAGTTTTGCAATTGCCTCTCTCATTTGCCAATGCATTGGAAATCTTGTAGATTTATTCTTTTATTGTATCTAATAAAAATTTACACATCAATATTTAAAGAAATTTTTTTATATATTTAATCATATAAAAATTGCAGCTCTGCTACACTCCATTTGAGATTAAGAAAGAGATAAAGCTGCAATCAACTCATAATCAAAGGTTTTAATGAAGAATCCTCAAGTAGATCACGGTGCGCCTCTTCCATTAGGAGCCACTTCTCAACAAGAAGGGATCAATTTTGCTTTATTTTCCCAGCACGCTACGCAAGTGACCCTTTCTCTCTTCGCGTTAGGTGGAAAAAAACCTTTTCTCACCTTACCTCTTAATCCAGAAATCAATCGCACGGGCTGGACCTGGCATGTTTATGTGAAAGGATTACCCGACCAATTTGAGTATGCTTATACAGTAGATGGAGATCGCGCTAATCCCCTCAATCACTTCGTTCCCAATCTTCTCTTATCGGATCCCTATGCTAAACAGTTGAATACTCCTCAAAAATGGAATGATAGAGGCTTTTGGAAACAGGAAAGTCCTCCGCATGGAGTCTTCATAGAGGAACTACCGTTTGATTGGGAAAGAGTACCAGCTCCTCATCATCCTCCTGAAGAGTTAATTATTTATGAAATGCATGTTCGTGCCTTCACGCAACATCCCACAAGTGGCGTCAAACATCCTGGTACATTTCTCGGTATCATTGAAAAAATTCCCTATTTGAAACAGTTGGGAATCAACGCCATAGAATTATTGCCCGTATTTGAATTCAATGAATGTGAAAATCCATTGAAAAATCCCCAGTCAGATGAACAACTTGTCAACATGTGGGGATATTCCACCATCAACTACTTTTCTCTGATGCGTCGCTATGGAGCAGTCAATGATTTCAAACAGATGGTCAAGGAACTGCATCGAGCGGGAATCGAGGTCATTTTAGATGTCGTCTACAATCATACGGCAGAAGGATTTGCCAAGGGACCCTGCTATTCATTTAGAGGGATCGACAATCAAAATTATTACATCCTTTCTCCTGATGGAGAATACCGCAACTACGCAGGTACAGGAAATACATTTAATGGCAACAACCCCGCTGGGTTCACCCTCATTCTGGATTCTCTTCGTTATTGGGTAACTGAGATGCACATCGATGGATTTCGCTTTGACCTCGCCTCCTGCTTAACGAGGGATCCTCAAGGAGTTCCCCTCTTATTTCCCCCTTTAATTCACCTCATTTCCAACGATCCAATTCTCTCCCATGTCAAACTCATTGCAGAGGCATGGGATGCAGCAGGTCTGTACCAAGTGGGTAGTTTTCCAGGAGAAGGGCGCTGGGCAGAATGGAATGGGAAATACCGCGATTACATACGTAAATTTCTTAAAGGGACAGATAGTCATGCTGGTCATTTTGCCTCCTCTCTCTGTGGATCACAAGATCTTTATGGAAACACACACAAGCCCTATCTCAGTGTTAATTTTGTGACAGCTCATGATGGCTACACACTGCGAGATCTCGTCTCCTACCAAGACAAACATAACGAAGTGAATGGAGAAAACAATCAAGATGGAGCCAACGATAATGAGAGCTGGAATTGTGGAGAAGAAGGTGAAACGCAAGATCCCGCCATTATCCAGCTACGCAACCAACAAATGCGCAACTTTCTAGCTGCTCTTTTGCTCTCCATCGGCACTCCCATGCTTTTGATGGGAGATGAATATGGACACACTCGACATGGAAATAATAATCCCTATTGTCAGGATAATGAGTTGAATTGGATGATCTGGGATGAACTCGAAAAAGAGGAGGGGTTGGTTAGATTCCACCGCCATATGATTCAATTTCGTAAAAGCCATCAGATTTTCAAAAGAACCTCGTTTCTAAAACCTGCTGATGTGGATTGGCATGGCTACGTTCCTTTTGAGCCAGATTGGGAACCCACCCATCGTTTTGTCGCCTACACATTGAAAGATCCCGAGCAACATCAAGATCTTTACATTGCCTTCAATGCCAATTTTGTAAAAGCAGATATCACATTGCCTCCTCCGCCAAAGGGGAAACAATGGCATCGAGTCATCGATACTTCCTTACCCTCTCCCCAAGATTTTGATGAAAATTATAAAAAATCTCCTGCACTTGCCTCACCAACCTATCAACTGAGCCAGCATGCGATGCTTTTAGCAAAAGCCTTATGAGGCAATTGCAAAATTCCCCGATCCAGAAAAATCGCCCTTTTGAGCCATTTTGCCACCCCATCCCCAAGCCCTACTCGCTTGGAGTATGTGCTTGGGGATGGGGCATGGCCGCTGAAGCGGCTGGCAAACTGACTCAAAATCATCGATTTTTCTGGATCGGGGAATTTTGCAATTGCCTCTTATGAATAGCTATTTCTTGGAATTGCTTTAAATGCTATCCCTGAAAAAAGAAGGGCTAGCTCATGATTAAAGTTTTTATCTACAGTCTGCTGATGATCTTGGGGATCGTGCTTTCTCAAGTGTTCGATCTTCAACCTGGACGTCCCTACATCAATTTCTTCACTCTCTTGATTTTGGGTTACATCATGATCGAGGTAGGATTGGAATTTAACATCCAGAAGGGAAAATTGAAGGATTATGGCAAGGATTATCTCATTGCCATGACAGCTGCTGCCTTTCCCTGGATCTTCTGCATGCTCTACTTCTGGAGTTTTTTTGACATCAGTTTAACCAAAGCTGCCATTATAGCACGATTCGCCGCTCCCACTTCTGCTGGGGTGCTTTTTGTGATGTTAGCAGCCGCCGGATTAGCAGCCACATGGGTTTTCAAAAAAGCGCGCATCCTAGCCATTTTTGATGATCTCGATACCATTCTTTTAATCATTCCTCTGCAAATGCTCCATATCGGATTCAATGGAAAAGCGGTTGTTCTCATTGCTATCATCTTTGCCATTCTCTTCTGCACTTATCGCTATTTACACAGCTTACGCCTGCCCACTTCGCGTCCGTGGTTACTCGTGTATGCCTTAATCCTCACGGTGATCACAGAAACCTTTGCTCACATCGACCTCTTAAATCTCGAGATTTTATTGCCTGCTTTTGCATGGGGATGCCTTTTAAAAACCCCTCATGGACAACCTGCCAACGCCCCCCATGCGATCACAGCCGATGATCTTTTGAAATTTACCTACATGTTTTTCGTCGGTTGCTCCTTGCCCCAAATTGCCTTTGGAGAAATCTCTATAGGATGGCTTGTCTTCCATGTACTGATGTTGACCTTGCTTTCCAACTTAGGCAAGCTCTATCCCATGTTGTGCTATAAAAAAGAAGCGCCATTCCGAGAGAGATTTGCCCTTAGCGTTGCGATGTGGCCGAGAGGAGAGGTCGGTGCTGGCATCTTGGTCATATCCATGAAATACGCAATTCCTAACAACGTGATTGAGATGGCTCAACTAAGCCTTGCCTTAAACCTCTGCTTAACGGGAGTGTTTATCTATTGGGTCATGTGGTTATTGAAGAAACCACGTCGGAAGAGAGCATTAGACCTCTTTCGAAACTAAGTTGCTATGCTGAATTTCAGATAGATGGTTAGACGGTTTTTGGCAAGGGACTTTTCTCTTGAACAAAGACGGTTCTCTAGCTTAAAAATAAAGCTTTAAGTACGCCATGGTCAATTCATATAAATCGGTCAATAAAGCCAGACTATGGTTTTTTTTCATCGACAGGATGGTCCATTAATATCTGCGATTTTCGCGCCTGTAAGTACGCCATTCTCGATTCAATTTTTATCACAATTTCTCGGTACGCTTCAGCTTGTGCATAGGCTTTCCTAGCATCTAACTTATTATCAAACTGCACTCGATTCCCCTCTGCTTCTTTGCGCGCTGCAGAAGAAGAGTACTTTCCTTTTAAACCATCTAATCGCCCTAATTCTTGATCAATGCTTTGTAATTCCGTTTGCCATGTTTCATTCTCCTGAGAGGCAATTGCAAAACTCCATTCGATCTTTAAAAATAAAAAGCTTAACAATAGAATTAAACGAAGCATCTTCCTCTTCACATTACTTAATAATTAATGTAAAAGAAGATACAAAAGCAAGGAGAATCGAACATGGTTGAATGGACTATCTTTTCAAGAATTGATGGGTTGCTTTCCTTTGAGGTGGAAAACCAAACATTACATTTATTTGATGTTGTAGCGAAAAAGATTCCGTCATTAGAGCTTATTCTTGATCATTTCCAGACTCCAATAAAGGACATTTATTTTTATTTTTCTCCCGACCGCTTGACGCAGAATGCCATGCCCAAGCCATATCTTTATGACAATGGTTATCTCATGGTTCATGGTGCTATGCCAACTGTTACTCCCTTTATGATAGCTCCTCTTTCTAGGTGCTAAAATGTGGAAAAACATTTCTGTCATGCGTAAAAATTGCGTAATTTTCTCTAAATCTCTTTGGCTTTATATGGTTTCTCCAATGAAAGGTCAGTTTTAGGTGAGACGGCCTATCTTTATGGTATGTGATGACCATTCAGGTCGAGGATCCTTCCCATTTTGAACAGAAATACTATTACGACTGTCAAAAAGGCTAGAAAGTTTCGTTTGATTCATCTATAGCTATTAAGAATTTTTTAACCTTAGAGCTTGGGAGAATCTCATGAAACGCTTGCTTTTTTCCCTCATTTTTATCTGCTATCAATGCGCAGTTTGCTTCGCTGCAGAATTTGATGTGATTGTTGTGGGAACAAGTCCGATTTGTCTACTCGAAGCTCTCTATCGGTATCACTCTGGCAACAGCGTGTTAATCCTCGAAGCCTCTTCTAAATGCGGGGGATCGTGGAAAAGTATCGATATTTGTGGAATCCAACATGCCGACTTAGGCTGTCACACGTTAGGTCACGATCGACAGATGCTGAACTTCTTACAAGACTATGTGGGTTGCACCATCGTGTCGATGGATCATCCCCACTTACCTTTCGATGCGTCCAATAGCCCTAATGGATTCTACTTTCCTCACGGTTGTTACGACATGGTCAACAATCTGCTTCATCTTATCGCTCAAACAGATATTGTTCTACTCGCCGAACACCCTCTAGAAAGTGTGTATGTTAACCCCGATCGCGTGGAAGCCATTGCTCGTTCCAAAGGAATGAATTTCACCACGAAAAAAATCCTCGTGACCCCCTACAGCGAGATTAAGATTGAAAACCAATCCTCACCACCAGTCAATAAAACTAAGTATTTCCATCTCTATCTTCTCATCGAAGATCCTACACCTCAACGGTTCACCTTCCACAACGGAATCGGCCCAGGAATTTCACGCATGATGAACCTGTCCTACTTTGTGGGCTTAGAGGGAACAGGCACACAACTCATCGTCTTTCAAACCCACCAACAGCATACGATGGGTTCCCCTGATACCTACTTGGACCATTTAAAGAAGAATAACCTCGTCCATAACGCAGCGCGCATTTTAAAAGCTGAACCCTACATTTACGAGCAAGCCCATTACAACGCCTCCTTTGGCAAAAATGTGCCTAATGCCAATCTAATCTTTGAACTTCTAAGTACCGGCCATATTCAGACCATGGCCAGCTATATCCCTAAGTGGAAGAAAGTGCTTTATTCCACCCCCGCTTCTTCAACACAATGAATCCAGAATACGTTCAACCTCTATCTCTAGAGGTTGAACTATTTAGCCTGTTTGAGATGATGCAACGTTCTCAATTTAATCCCGCTTCAGTATAATGGCTCTGATGTTAAGGATTCTTTTTATTCTACTTTTTACTTTATACCAGCTTGAAGCCGCACCTCTACGGCTGCAAGATAAATTCATGCATGCTCAAGAGGGAGCCTATATCGTCACCGCGCACGATCAAGCCTATTCCTTGCTTTTATTGCGTTCCCTCACATCCGATGTGCTGCTCCTAGAAGAGATATCGATCCCTGCACAACAGGTCGATCTCAAACAGATTAACTGGAAGAAATGGTTGGCAGAAAAAGCACCCGGTCACACCTCGTGGACACTCTATGAAATCGATCTCAATCAAGGAACTCTCATGGAGTGCTTTTCTTTGAGCAAAAATGGGTGGATCTACTTAGATGAGCAAGAACAGTTCTTCGTCAGGCTATTAACCCTTCCGTTTTCCCCTCTTGCTCCCACACAAAGAAAAAAAATTGGACCAGCCCCGCAAGGAGAAGACGATCACCGCAAACCGTGGAACCCCTCCCTAATACGCGATGGTAAAAAAGACCCTAAGCCCACCTTTGATGTCGTCCATACGCAATGGCCCGAAGATCGCACCCTTCTTTCTTTATGCGATGTCGAGCTCTACTTCGATGCCAAAACTTCTTTTCCTTTTCCTTACTGGATCGAAGTGAAAAGTCCCCACTACGCTTTTAAGGTACGCACCATTGAATCCGGGCATCAACTCACCTCTCCTTTTACCATGCCGATGCCCCATCGCTCACCTGAATTTCTCTCCCTACATAAGAGCAAAACAACATGGGAAATCCAGCTCAAAGCACCTCACTATTACAAAGACTTCCAACTGTTTGCTCTTGATCTGACAGATCACAGCCTGATGCTACCCATCGACCATCTCATGAAACGAGACGCTGAGCATGTTACCCTATTGATCAATACTGCCACGTTAAAGGGGAGCCTGCATGATCATCATCGCTACCGCTGGGTAATTCTATCCCAACATTTAGCCTCCACTTTTCTCGAGTCAGAAGAGACGTTTATATGGGAAAAACCCTAAGTTATGAACAATGTTTTCCCCATTGCGATTCCTCTAAAATTCTCATTCCAAATGCAATTCTACAACCAATTGATTATCAACGACTTACAATCTTAATCTTTCATTAATAAACATCTCCTTTTTTCTTAATGCTGCAATTTAGAACGACTTATTCGACAATACATGAACAAGTTTTCCACAATCGTCATTAAAATTTAACGCAAAGCAAAACAGGTTACGCAAGAGTCTATTTTTAGTGGCTTTGCATTGGTTAATAGAACGTTCTCAAACTGTACAATAAAAAACGCCGCATCAAGATTGATGCGGCGTATGAAAATAAAAAGGTAGGATTCAGCCTTCATTATCTGTTTGTTTTATCATCAGTCTTCCTTTTTTTGCTTTTTTCCAGAAGCAGCAGCAGCATATGTAGTCTTCCCAGCATTGCCCACCGAATTAGGCTTTTTTCCTATACCATCATTAGGAGATGCAGCTCTTGTCGGAGTTTTGGGCTCATGTATAGAAGGTTCCACCAAAACTGCACTTGCACCAGCAACAGCTTTAGTAGGACCTACAGTTGGCGCAGAAGAAGACGCAGGCGCAGAGGATGCAATTGCCGTGGTTGGCTCGGAATTTTGTGGCTGGGAAAACTCTTTCGGACCGGCTTGTTCTTGTTGTGCTTCTGCAGAAGATTCAGATGAAGCTGCAGCTGACTTTGACGCAGAACTCTCGCCTCCTTCAACAGGTTTATCACCAGATGCACTAGCAGCCTTTGGCGCAGCTTCCCCACTTGCTTCAGCAGGTTTATCACCAGATGCACTAGCAGCCTTTGGCGCAGATTCCCCGCTTACTTCAACAAGTTTATCACCAGATGCACTAGCAGCCTTTGGCGCAGATTCCCCGCTTGCTTCAGCAGATGCTGCCTGTTCTGAAGATTCTATCACCCTATCTGGAAGTATCAACCATTCGGGCAACACTCTAAACGCCCAGCGGGTGACTGTATAAAGAGGTTCTCCATCATTTCCCGCTAAACGATTAAATCGGGCAACTTTAGCACCCGTTTCTTTCAAAGTTGCAGTCATTGCGTCGTTTAGCACTTTCATTTTTCCACGTAGATCATCAATGATCTCATACCTTTTCCTTGCAATCTCATCAAGAGCCCCCGCTTCTTTTCTATACTTGGCAGGCTCAGGAGCTTCTTCTTTATCTTTAGGAAGTGCTGGTAAATCTCTAGTAATAGGAGACAATGATGGGAGGTCTCGTTGAAACTGTTGCAGAAGCGCATTCACATGGTTAGCTACATCCTTAAATGAATAGTACTCTTTATTAAACGCCTCATTCTCCTTTTTAAGAGCTTCTTTTGTCGGGGTTCTAACATGTTTATACTGTTTTTCGGTAAAACTCTTTGAAATGGTGGTACTAAATGCATCCATGGCCGCTTGCGTGCTAGCAAATCTCGGATATTCCGCTGTGAAAGTGCTCACCAAGGTGTCAAAAACTCCTTTGCTCTTTTGATTATCACTTACTAACACCGTAATAGATAATTTTGGTTCAACGAGTTCCTTAACACGTGTATCTAGATCTAGTAGTTCTTGCTCTATATGCTTACGCAATTCTCCACTGACCATTGATTGTGTCGACGTGGAAGGAGCTAACGTCAAAGGTTGCAAATTTAATGACTGTGGATTTTCTGCTGCTCTTACTGCTGGTAGTGCCATGGTAACCTCCCCATGTTGTTTGTGTTAAACAGACAAGATATTTAACAGAGAGGCAAATTTAAATAAATATTTACTTTATAATATTTTAATATTTACCACCCATCGTTAACCAGGCGATCTCATTTTTTTCTCTGCGAAAAAAGCGTAGTAGAACCACATAAATATAAATATTTTTTTTCAAAGAAGTTATGTCAAAGCAAGTTGAGCTTGCCCCCATTGTTTAAACCAGGTACATTAGCAAGCTGTTTAAGCTTGTAGTTGGTTATCATGATTCGCGTCTTTTCACTTTCCTCGACTTATTCTTTGAAGAAATCAAAGCACATCTTACGCCATGCGGTGCATCTTTTTAATCGTAAGAAAAAAACTCTCTCTCAAGATGCGCGCCACCATCTAAGCTCCACCCTACAAGTCCTTCAACAAGCCTTAATCGATAAAGACCGTGAAAAAGCTGATCTTCTTGCTAAAGAAGTCCTCTCTCTTTCTGGTCTGCATCTGAAAAAAACTTCTTTTGATCACGTGCGCGAACTGATTGTAGCTATCTTGTTCGCTTTGAGCATCGCTGTGCTCGTACGACAGATGTGGTTTGAGTTCTATGAGATTCCTACAGGATCGATGCGTCCTACACTGCGAGAACAAGATCGTTTGGTGGTTTCTAAAACCAACTTTGGAATCAATATTCCTCTTAGCGTTGATCACCTGTATTTCGATCCAAATCTTGTCAAACGCAATGGGATCTTTGTGTTCACCGGGGAAAACATGGACATTCGCGATGTGAACACGATGTATTTTTACATCTTTCCCGGCAAAAAACAGTACATTAAACGCCTCATCGGAAAACCAGGTGATGTTCTCTATTTTTATGGAGGAGAGATCTACGGAATCGACAAGGAAGGAAACGACATCTCTTCAGAACTTCAATTGGCTCAACTGAATAAAATCGAACATATCCCCTTCATCGACTTTGATCGAAAGACTATTCTCCCCGCAACTCCGACTCAAAATGTATTTTCGCCTGCAATCATCTACCAGATGAACGAACCCGTGGCGAAACTGTTCCTCAATAAGAATGGAATGGTCTCAGGAGAGGTCATCAACAATTCCACGATTCATCTCTCCAACGCACCTACTGTCCAAGACTACTTCGATCTTTGGGGTTTTAAAAACTTTGGAATGACTCGTCTACTGACGCGCGATCAAGTCAAGCAATTCACAGATCAAGATCTCGCCACTTTAGATGACGGACAACTCTATTTAGAAATCACGCATCACCCTTCCGTAATCCATCCCAAACTCTACCGCGATGAATATGGTAGATTGCGACCAGGTCTTTCTAAGAGCACATCGATCATCCCTCTCCAAGCAGAGCATCTGAAAACAATTGCAGATCACATGTACACAGCGCGATTCTGCGTTAAGAATGGAATTGCTTACCGTTATGGGATGGATACTTCTTCAGGATTGAACAACAGCTATGCCGTCAAGCTGCCTGATGTTCCAGATGGTTGCTATGAATTTTATCACGGAAAGGCCCATTCTGTGGGCTGGCAAGGAGTCACAAGTGAATTGCCTTCCTCTCATCCCCTCTACCAATTCACACCAGCGCGCTTACAGCTTCTGTACAATGTCGGTATTGAATGGGACATGCGTTTCATGCCCCAATGGAAAGATCAACGCCTAGTTCCTTCTCGTTACACCTATTTCCGCCATGGCGATCTCTACTTATTAGGGTCTTCCACGCTTAACCAAGCAGATCCCATTCTCGCTCAATTTAACCAAAGAGAACAAGCCAGACAACAAGCTGCAACTCAAACACCTTACTTCCCCTTTCAAGACGCCGGGGCTCCTGTGCTGAGTGATGGCTCGCTTAACATCGATTTCATCAAGCAATATGGTCTACTTATCCCTCCCAAGTCGTATCTTGCCTTAGGGGATAATCATGCCATGAGTTCAGATAGCCGCGACTTTGGGTTTGTGCCCCAATCCAACTTAAGAGGCGCTCCCGATTTCATTTTCTGGCCACCGGGCTCACGTTGGGGAACGCCCAATCAACCAGCCTATCCTTGGTTCAATCTCCCAAGAACACTCATCTGGATTGCAGCTGGATGCTCAATTCTAGGAGGAACTATCTTATGGAGAAGAAAAAACAAACTCCCCCTTAAAATAGAGCCTTAAAATTGAGGGAATTGCAAAACTCAAACGAAAAAGAGTGATTTTTTGGGGACCAATCTAAGTCTTGCTTGGCAAGTCCCCGAAACATCCTTTTGTTTTGTTAGCTTGCAATTCCCTCTATTGTCTTACGCTTAAGGAAATTCCAATGGTGGTAGGTTCTCCGTTAAGATCCCAAGCTGTCCCGTCTGGACAATTGAAATGGATTTGCGTAGCGAGTACTTCATGCATCACATACTCTTGATGCTGCTGAAGTGCAGCTTTGACACGCTCTGTAGTCTCAAGAGCAAGAACGATGCGATCGGTGACAGCAAAGCCTGCATCGCGACGCATCGAATTGATCTTATTCACTAATTCTCTGGCAAGTCCCTCTAACAGCAATTCATCTGTTAACAGCGTATCAAGAGCCACTGTGATTTCACCTGCCGATGAGGCGATGAGTCCCTCTTTGACAATCCGTTCTACAGCGACGTCTTCAGGGGTTAACGTAATCGACTCCCCTTCCACCACGATATCAAGAGGTTCCCCCTTTAGGAGTACACTCAATTGGGCCTGAGAAAACCGATCGATCGTTTGGTGCGTTGCATTCATTAGCTTACCGACTTTTTTACCCAGGACGCGGAAGTTGGCTTTGGGTCGCAAGGTGACAAATTCTTCCTCTTTACTGATCAACATCACCTCTTTGACATTCAGCTCGTCCATGATGAGATGCTGCTGCCGTTTTAAAGCGTCAAGGATAGACAAATTAGCTGAGATGAGGAATGCCTTAGGCAAAGGCTGACGTACTTTGATCTTGTGATCTTTGCGCAAGGAATGCCCAGCACTCACAACTTGTTGCACATAACTCATCTCATGCTCGAGCGTTTCATCGCGCAGTTCAGGGCGGTAATTGGGGAAGGCACACAGATGCACGGATTGAGGCGCCGACTTAATTCGTAACTGTAAGTAGATTGCTTCGCTTAAAAAAGGGATGAAAGGAGCTGCAATGGTCACCAAATTGGTCAGAACTGTATATAGAGTTTGGAACGCTTCATCTCTCTCACGAGAGGGATGCTCATCCCAGAAACGAGATCGGTTGCGTCGGATGTACCAATTAGTCAATTGATCGATGAAGCCAACAAACGGTTCTACGGCCCGATTGAGCTCATACTGATCCATCGCTTCGGTGACTTCTTTAGTTAAATGCTGCAGCCGAGAGAGGATCCAACGATCGATATCCGCTTGAGGAGTTGGAAAATCTGTCTGCTTGGGCGCCCAGTTGTAAATCTTGGCGTAGGTCGATAGAAAGACGAAGGAATTCCATAGAGGAATTAACGCTTGCCGCAAGACGAGTTCCACACCCCGTTCTGAAAAGCGCAGATCTTCTGCACGTACAGAGGGACTATTTAACAAGTAAAGACGCACAGCATCCGCACCATAGCGATTGATGACAGAAGTAGGCTCAGGATAATTCTTAAGCCTCTTAGACATCTTATTGCCATCTTCAGCAAGGATGATCCCATTCACAATGACATTTTTAAAAGCGGGCTTATTAAATAAAGCCACAGCTAAAACGGTGAGCGTATAAAACCATCCCCGCGTTTGATCTAGGCCCTCAGCAATGAAATCTGCTGGAAAGCGATTTAAGACCTCATCTCGATGTTCAAAGGGAAAATGATCTTGCGCATAGGGCATGGATCCCGATTCAAACCAGCAATCAAAAACCTCCGTGATCCTGCGAAACACCTTGCCATTCTCTTCAAAAGTGAGACCATCGATGAAATGGCGATGTAAATCCTTGACCTGTTGACCTGTTTTTTCCTCGAGTTCTTTTACACTGGAGATGACGCGAATTTCCCCATCTTCACTTCTCCAAATCGGAATGGGTGTTCCCCAATAGCGATTACGCGAAATCGCCCAATCTCGAGCACTTTCAAGCCACTTGCCAAAACGTCCATCGCGGATGTGCTCTGGTACCCAATGGATCGTAGCATTGGCAGCTAACATCTGCTCTTTGATCGTTTCCACATTGACAAACCACGAACTCACAGCTTTGTAGATCAAAGGCGTATCCGAGCGCCAGCAAAAGGGGTAACGGTGGCGGATCTGACTGTGTTGAAAGACTCTCTTATCTGCTTTGAGTCGTTTGATGATCTCTTTGTCTGCATCTTTCACATACAGTCCAGCAAAATCGGGCACATCGGCTGTCATTTTGCCATTGTGATCAACAGGACACACCAATTCAATTCCTTCCCGACTGCAAGCAAAAAAATCCATTTCACCAAAAGCAGGTGCCGCATGAACAAGTCCTGTTCCCTCTTCGCTCGATACGGCAGACTCAAGAATCACGCGAAAGGCTTTTTGCTGCGCTCGATCAGCGAAATAGGGAAAAATGGGAAAGTAGCGCTTTCCCTTTAATTTTTCGCCTGTCAGTTCCGCTACAATTTCGTATTCTTCTGCTTGTTTAAAACAGCGTGAAAGCGCAGAGCGAGCTAAGATGTAATGGTGTCCTGTTTTATTCTCTTTAACTTTGACGTAGTCGAGATCCCCTTTAACCATGATCGCTAAGTTAGCAGGGAGTGTCCACGGAGTTGTCGTCCACACTAAAAGCGAAGTATTCGGTTCATCTACCAAAGGAAAGGTTACAGTTAAGGAAGGATCATCGACTTCTTTGTAATTGAGGTTGGCTTCAAAATTGGATAATGGGGTTCCCAGTTTAGCAGAGAACGGCATCACTTTAAATCCTTCGTAGATGAGCCCTCGCTTATAAAGCTCCCCAAACACCCACCACACCGATTCCATGAAGGATACATCCATAGTGCGATAAGTATCTTCGAAAGATACCCATCTTCCCATTCTTTTCACTGTGGTTTCCCACTCTTTGGCGTAACGGAAAACAATCGCACGACATTCTTCATTAAAAGCATCGATCCCAAAGGCTTCAATCGCAGGGGCACCAGAGAGTTCCTTTGCCTTTTCGATTTCATTTTCAACGGGGAGCCCATGACAATCCCATCCAAAACGACGCGGGACATAATATCCCTTCATCGTCTTATAACGAGGGACAACGTCTTTAAGGGTGCCCGCTAAGATATGGCCATAATGAGGAAGGCCGGTGGCAAAAGGCGGTCCATCATAAAAAGAAAAAATGGGGCAGGTTTTCTTTGTCTCTAACGACTGTTCAAATATCTTTTCAGCCTGCCAAAAGGAAAGAACTCTCTCTTCTCTTGTAGGAAACGACTCATTCGGATCAGGTTCAAACATAATTTTACATCATTTTAAAGGAGAAACAAACATCCTATCCGATTTGTTTTAAAAAGTCCAAAACAGCTGTTTATGCTGTAGGTAATAGTCCTTGAACCATACCCAACAAAGTGCGTACAGGCTCTTCAGCAGCGCCAGTTGCTCCTCCAGTGATATCCTGAAGCAGCTGTCCCCCTAATCCAGCAGCTAACACCCCAGCAGCTGCATGATTTCTATAGACATCCGTGAAGATCTGCAGCAATCCGCCAAATGGTCTGACTCGATCACTTGCTAGTTGGCGTTCGATGAACTGAAGCATGGGCTCAATCTGTTCGTTAAATAATGGTTGATTATTTCCCAAACTTGTTAGAAGAGCTCCCCTTAATTCTGTTTTATTTTTTTGATAAAAATCATTGATGGTGCCAGCTAGCTCATTTTCTGTATGTTGAAGAAAAACAACGCCGACTGCCCCGCCTAATGCTAAATTGGTCATGATACCCCATTTGGGCACGATCGTTCCGATTACAGACACAACAAAAGAGCCTATAGCAAGGCCAGTTTGAACCAGATGCTTAGTTGCCAGCTGATTTAATTTAGAAATCTGACCCAACGTGACAAGTGCTAGCGCACTGAACACTGTAGCAAATACAACATTATGAACGAGAGAAACCACTGAAAAGAGAGCCGTTTCCATATAGCGAATGCGAGATGAAATAAAAGAAGACCAATCATTGATATTCAATTGATCTCCTGCAAAAACATAAGGGACATTTTTTAATGAGACAAGTGAAACATTGAGTAAAGCACTAGAATCAGCAACCGAGAAAGGAACGTTAAACGAAGGCAAAGTCGTTTCCGGGATTTTTCTTTTGAGTAAATCGTAAAGAGGACGCACGTTCAAAGCTTGTGTGATTTGCGTTGCAGCTGCAGCTCGTGCTGCCGGAGAGATTGGGGCGACTGTCATGATAGACTCCTTGTAAAAGCGCAAGAATTTATCCCACTAAACCCCTTTTAAACTACTCTTAAATTTAATTATGACAAATCGGATAGCATACCCTAGTGGAATGCACGCAGATAACCAGATCCACACATACCACGGACTCCACTTCCGAAAATAAGTCAGCATCCCACGTGACACTTGCCTATAAATCCACAAAGGTTCTTTTTTAGCAAAACTCCGGCTATTAAAATCGATGCATGAAATTGCAGGATAATAGACCACTTGATATCCCAACCGCTTTGCTTCTCGACATAGATCAGCATCTTCAAATGTCAAGAAATACCTAGGATCAAAGGCAAACCCTAAGCGCTCCAACATCTCTCGCCGCACCAACATAAAGGCCCCCAAAACCACATCCACCACCTGCGGATCACCGTCTTCTACTTGTGTTCGACCTGTAATTAAAGAAGGCCATATCAACCACCAGAGATTTAGATACCACTTGGGAAAAGCACGAGGGCCCCGATGCCATAAGGTTTTTCCTTCGGCATCCACCGGACGGCAAGATACAATTCCAGCCTCAGGATGAACATCTAACCACGCGATGAGCCGATCCAAACTTCCCTCCTCGACCCTCATGTCGGGATTGAGAAAAAGCAGGAACCTTCCTTGAGCAAGAGAAAACGCAAGATTATTAGCGGCCCCAAAGCCCAAATTGTCCCGATTTTTGATGAAAGTGATATAATTTGAATAATGCTCTTCAACCCTTTCCGCAGTCCCATCACTTGAGCCATTATCCACCACGAAATGCTCTACAGACGCTATCTTAGCACCCGTCACGACCGACAGGATGAGATTTTCGATATAATTCACCGAATCATGCGTGACAGTAATTACACTTATATCTTTCATATTCAGACTTTTACATATTTACTTTACAATTTTCTTTTCAAGGAAGACAATGGCACTTCTTATGATGCATAAATGATATTTATGCTATAATAAATCTCGGGGGTGTACTGGTTTCGACTTGGAAACAAAGTATGAGTGGCATGCGGAGGACGTCGGTTGGCCTCCTAAATCATCCGGCACAACAAATTAAACGGCAAAGATACAGATCTTAACGATCTTTTGCTGGCTGCATAATACCTAACAGTATTAAGTGGTCCGATAGCCTAATGCACAACTAGGAGCGTTAGAACTATTGTCATCAACCCTGGTATGAACTCCTTCTCTCTTTGCTTCTTTATAGGGATGTTCGAGACTGATAGAAGCACGATAACCTGTTGTGGGGCATCTTTCATCAAGGTTATTGTACTTAAAAGATGATAAGCATGTAGTCGGTCATATAGAGTTTGCTAAGGACGAGAGTTCGATTCTCTCCACCTCCAATTGACGAGAGGCATTCAGAACACCTGAATGCCTCTTTATTTTTTGCACAATCCCTTTAATCGTACCAACTGGTAAAATTCTCTACGGATTCCCTTTCAGTCCTATAAGAATTTACTGGATGAGTAGGATCTTCATATCCCACCGCTATTCCACAAACAATATCTACTCCGGTAAGATCGAGAACTTCTCGCACGACATCAGGGTATTCAGCAAAAGATGCTTGAGCGCAAGTGGCTAATCCCATATCTTCTGCAGCCAATAGAAAATTTTGAATAAAAAGACCAACATCTAACCAAGAGCCTTTGGGCATGCCTTTTTCAATAAAAATCATGAGGCCTACCGGTGCCTCAAAAAAATCATAGTTGCGTCGTTTGTGTCTTTTCTTCCCCTCAATATCCTCTAGAGAAACCTGCAAAGTTTGATATAGAACTCTTCCACAAACTTTGCGTCGGTTTTTATAGGCTTCAGACCAGCTATCCGGGCAATATTCATAATCTGGATTTGAGATCGCTCCTGAATCAAACTTCTCGACTAAAGCTTTCGACAATCTCGTTTTTGTTTCAGCCCCTAGAACTGCAACCTTTGTTGGTTGGTGATTAACCCCCGAAGGTGCCCATTTGGCTGTTTCTAATAAAGACCGAACAACTTCTAAATCAACAGGTTGTTGAGTGTATGCTCTGCAGGATTTTCTTTTTCGGATTAAACTAGAAACACTCATGACTTTCTCAAAGACGTTTCTACTGATTTTGCTTTAGTTCGTAACTCTTCTAATACAGCCTTGTCTTCCCTATCAGCTATCAACCATTCCTCTTTACGTCGTTTCTCATCAAATTCCTCATAGCGCTCTAAGGCTAGTTTTTCCGCAACCTGAGGTGAGATCTTACCAGCGTGATCTAACAAATCTCTCTCGTTAAAAAGTAGAAAGGCATCTAATTTTTCTTCCCATTCTGCCATGGTCATCGCCTTGCGTCTCCTAGCCTGATCTTCTGCATGGTCGAGATACATGACAACAATCCGATTGAGCTCTTCGATTTCTGGCTGATCGAGATAATTTTTTCCAATGGTTACATCCTGCTGACGCACTCGATTTCCCTTCCAGCTTTTAAGACCCATATTTGGCAGTTCTGGATTGGCAGCTCAACAATCAACTCAGCCGCTGTGTGATGCGCTGTTGCCCAAAGCATCTTATTCTGCACTTTCTTGAAAAAAAGCTGAGCTTGGTTGTTCTTGGGATCATAATCAACCGCAGTAGCATAAATATCTCGCACTTTCTGATAAAAGCGCTTTTCTGAAGCCCGGATCTCTCGAATACGCTCAAGCCACTCATCGAAATAGTCCCACGGCTTCGGCTCTTTTAATCTTGCATCGTCCATCACAAACCCCTTTACAAGGTACTCCTGTAAATGAGTTGTGGCCCATTTCCGGAATTGAGTACCACGAGAAGAACGAACGCGATATCCTATTGCAAGAATCATATTGAGGTTATAGAGTTTAACCTCTCTCTGAACGCTTCTTCCGCCTTCAGTTTGAACTAGTAAGTAATCCTTACTAGTTGACTTCATATCAACTTCTTCTTCTTCATAAACACCTTGTATATGGAGAGTTATGTTTTGCGGCGTAGTTTGAAAAAGATCTGCAATTTCTGTTCGAGTCAGCCAAACAGTCCCCTCTTCAGCCCGAAGTTGTATTACTGCATTTCCATCTTCGGCAGTATAGAGTATGATCTCCCCGTTTCCCATATCATTAGCCCTTAAGATGCTTTACTAGAAGAAACATGGTATAAGGAATTTTAAATCTTTCCCATTGAAAAGTTTTGAATGCATCTCCCAACCTTCAACTACATAAGATCTGTTCAAAATGATTCGGTATTTTAAGTCTTGGCTAGTCTCTTACCCTAGGAAAAGAAAAGAAAATTTCATTGCATGCGCCTTTATGAAATTGTTATCATGCATCAATGACCCCTCAGGAGGGATATGAAAAACATACAAACAAGACTTCTAACAGTTTTGATTATCTTGTTTTTCTCTCAAAAACTTGTAGGAATGGAATATGATATGAGTAATCAAGAAGCCTTAATTAGGAACAATGAAAAGATTATTAAAAAGTACTTTGAGGAAGCTTGGAATCAAGGAAAATTAGAAGTACTTGATGAGATTATTGCTCCGAATTATGTCAATCATAGTCCTGGCATGCCCAACCCGATTCCTGGACCAGATGGCCTCAAACCAATTATTGCTGGTTTACGTAAAGCTTTTCCTGACCTATGTTTTACTATTGAAAACATGGTTATCACAGATTCACTTGTAGCGATCCATTGTACAATGCATGGAACTCATGAAGGTGACTTATTCGGATTTCCCCCAACAAACAGGGAAATTAAAATTAATCAAATGCAAATTGAACGTATCCAAAACGGGCAAATAGTCGAGCATTGGCGCCAATCTGATGATTTAGGTATGATGAAACAATTAGGGCAAATCGATTGATCTAACAAAGTGTATTTTGTCTTGGGCAAAAGTTCTGAACGCGTCTCTCCACCTACAAAACGCCAAGGCCGGGAATTTCTCCCGGCCTTTTAAATTTTCCTGTTTTTTTCTTGATTATCATCGATCGTAGTTTAAGATTTGTTGTTCAAAGTTATAAAAAACCGAGTCTTATGAGAAAACATTTTTTACCCCGTCGCCTGCTTATGGCTCTTACTCTATTTATTAAGTTGCTCAGTATGGCACAATTACGAGGAGACTCTCGGCCATCCATTTCAGATGAAAATCTTCAACCTACGAAGCTTTATTTCGTAAGACACGGAGAAACTCACCGAAATAAAGTAGGAGAAAAGATTTCCGGTCAAGAAGATGGTCCAGCAGCGCAATTAAATGAAACAGGTCGCAAACAGGCTGATCAACTAGGGAAAAAACTTGCCGAGCTTTATTCAGGGAAAATAGCAGTGATCTACACTTCCCCCTTAGGACGCTCAAGGGAAACAGCTCAAATCATCGCAGGCTACTTTTCTAACATTGATATAGTCGAAGATCCTCGTCTTATGGAATTTAACCATGGTAAATACGACACGATGGATTTTAAACTGAGAAACCAAATTTGTCAGATGCAATATGAGGCAATAGAAGAAGAAACTGCTAAAACAGGCGAGATTCTCGATCGATTTTTTAAATGGAGACTTCGATTGTCAGATCTGATCGCATATGATTCCAAAATGACTGAGATCCCCCTTGAAGGCATACCCGAAACTGCTTTAGAAGTGTTAGCAAGAGTAAATCTCGTCTTACAAGAAATAACGCACAGCTACCCAGGCAAAATAGTCCTTCTTGTGACTCATGCAGGCATTATCAAAACAATAGGGATTGAAGCTGAAAGTAGACAACGAGCAGACACAAAACCTATTCCTATGTATTTTGAAGCAACACCAGGGTTCACCGTTTTACCCGGCAATTGTTCTATTACTTATTTTGAGAAAACCCCAAATACGCCCTTATCTTTTCACGGAAGCGAAGATCTCATGAGACCAGGATCAAAGCCACCTTGCTCCAATCAAAAGTTCTGAATGCATCTCTCCACCTCCAATTAAATTCAAGGCTTCAGTTTCACGACTGAAGCCTTTTGTTTTAGTGACATACAACACCAAATTCACACCAGAAAATTCACCTGCGTAAAGCTCAATTACGCAGTATTTACGCACTAGACTGAATGAAACTGCAGTAAAACTTCCTTGATTTTTGAGATTTTTATGCTACACTCTTCGACTTACACCAAGAGAGCAAAATGTCATCAAATACTGTTGAGAAAGTTCAGACCAAGGACCTCAAAGAATACAAAGCCTTCTTTAAAGAGATTAAAGAAAGAATCTTAACCTCTCAGGTAAAAGCTGCTTTAGCTGTTAATCAAGAACTCATCAATCTTTACTGGGAAATAGGCTCTAAAATCCATCTCAAACAGAAGGGTGAAGGCCTGGGGTGCTAAAACTATTGAAAACTTGGCAAATGACCTCAAATCTACCTTTCCAGAGATGAAGGGATTTTCTCATAGAAACCTCAAATATATGGTTCATTTTGCTAAAGAATACCCCGATTTCTCAATTGGGCAACAGGTTGTTGCCCAAATTCCATGGGGCCATAACATCCTTCTCCTTCATTAGATGAGAAGGAGCTATTTCCTTTCTCCCTCCCAACGATGAAGTGTTTAGGAGAAACTCCTAACAATGTAGCGGCTTGCTGAATACTTAAGAACTTGTTCATTCTAATGCTAAATGAGCAAGTTTAAGCAAAGTTAAGAAATACTGCTACCAGCCCCATAATTTCAAAAACGATGGATCGTATCCACGCAGGGGCAAATTTCATATTTTGTCTCACTTCTTTTTCGTTTGAACCCTTGAGGAATTTTGAAATTTGCGCACGAGCTATCTGGTCAATGTGATCTTTTCCTAAATTTTTCAAAGCTTGAATCAGAAGACCTTCTCTAGTCCCTGCAGAAGACATAACTTTTTTAGTGGCCTTTTTAAAAATGATTTCTTGATTGCCAATTTTGACTTTCCTTGAGGGACCTTCAGTTAAAAAGATAATTCGACCGGGAACCTGTACAGAAAGGCCAACCAAATTTGCAGCGTAAGCCCCAGCTGGTTGGATTTGAACTCCATTTTTTTCTGCAATTGCTTTCGCAACCTCATTCAAATCTGGAGGGATTAGGCCCAATAAATCATGCATTTTGGGATAGTCATAAATACCTTGTGCAAGCCGACGAATAACATTTTGCTTTTGAAGCTGTGAGAGAGACTTGCGAATAGAGGCGTTGCTTCCCAGATCAGAAAAGTGTACCGGGGTAAAACACCACCCCCCCGACCATGATCGATAATTCTATTTTTCACCGCGATTTCAATACTTTGACCCATCTTCACCGTCTCTTTTTTCACAAAGATAGCATCTTTTTGTGAAAATTAAATAATTACAAGTAACCTATTATCAAATAGATATGTCAAATAACGTGAAGAGAGGCCAATTTAAAAACCAAGTGCAACAAAGGATGTAAACGGATTGTGAAGAAGCCAAAAGAGAAATAGTTTTTACAATATAATACATTTTACTTTAATTTTATTGTAAAAATTATTATAATGATATTATTTAGTGATAATAAATTAATTAAAAAATAAAAATGAGGCACTAATGTCATTAGAGGTTAATGTAATTCACGCAAAAGTAGAAGCTCCTAGTAATAAATCTGCGCAAAAAGAAGAAGGAGAAAAAACTGCTGCAACCACAGCCGTTGCTGCTCTAAATCTGTCAAATTATCAAAGCGAGTCTCTTTCTCTCTTTTCACCACCTCCTCCTATATTTTTTCTAGCTGCCTCAGCTGTATCCTCCCAAGCTGCTTCACCTGTATCCTCCCAAGCTGCTTCAGCATCCTCTTCATCTTCATCCCCCTCCTCACATCCTGCTTCTATTCCTCCACAACAAGTAGAAGAAGATCAATCAAAATCTTTCCAGGAATCTACAGCCTCATCTAAGAAAGAAATCCTGCTTGATTTACCTCCGAAAGCTCCAATCGAGCCGAAGCCGATCTCGATTCCATTTCCAGCTCATATAAGCAAGAGTGAGCTACCACCCATTAAAATGATCGCTCCTTCTACAGAACTTTCAGCACAAGAGTTTACTGAATTGTCCTTGACTAGTCCATCATCTGCAGCTTCTACTCCTCCACAACAAGTAGAAGAAGATCAATCAAAATCTTTCCAGGAATCTACAGCCTCATCTAAGAAAGAAATCCTGCTTGATTTACCTCCGAAAGCTCCAATCGAGCCAAAGGCGCTCTCGATTCCACTTCCAGATCCTATAAGCAAGAGTGAGCTACCACCTATTAAAATGATCGCTCCTCCCCCAGAACTTTCAGCACAAGAATTTACTGAATTATCCATGTTCCAAAAATTTTTAAAAAGATTCACTGGTCAAACAAAAGCCACCATTGAACATTTAAAAGAATTTGAAAAAGCCTTATCTGAAAATAAAAAATGGCTTAACTATCCATTAATGGAAAGCATAGATGAAAACACTGTAAGTTTTGCTAAAGGTAATACAATTTTACACCTATTTGGACAATTAGGCGGCTCTGAAGAATTTATTCGCCTATTACTAAAACACGGATGCGATTTAAGCATTAAAGAGAAGGGCTTCTATGGAAATACACCTCTTCATTGGAGTATCGCAAATGCAAGGAATTCGACAGCTTTGGCATTTATCAATGAAAGCCCCAAAGAAGCTTTAAGCATAAAAGACAATTCCCATCGTGGTAACACACCATTGCACATGACTATTGCTAAAGGTTATAAAGATAAAAATGCTGATGGACAAGCTTTAACTGTAACCAACGCCGAACTGACGCAACAATTAATTCAAAGAGGAGCTGAAATAAATGCAACGAATGCATATGGATTGACTCCATTACATATTGCTTGTTTAAGACATGACGTTTCTTCTATTAAATGGCTCTTAAAATATGGAGCTCGTCTAGATGTTGTAAGCAATGACGGTCAAACCCCACTTGAATTGATAGAAATAAATAATCATACCACAGCTCAAGAATACATAGTTTCTAAAGTTACTAATCCCATCATCTTGGATAAGTCTGAATATGACGATAACTATGCTAAGGCAATTGCTTTACTCAAACCGCCGACGCCATAACATACTGTGATGTGATTCAAAAATTGGCTTTTAGGCCACGTTCGGTATAAAATAATCGAAATGAACTGGCAAACCATCGTCCAAGATTTTATCATCAAGCATTCTGACCAGATCCGTAAGGCGACTCAGCCAGTCCGTGATCATCTGGACGTCGCTTATTTTACTTACCATCGCATCAACATAGATGGAAAATACACGGTCCTAGTCGATCGACCCGATTGGGCCGAGCGATACGTCGAACAAAAACTCTATTTAGAAGATCCTTACCTTCGGCATCCCGACCAATATCAGTCAGGAATGTGCGCCATGCTAAGCAATGGGCCGGAAGAATATCGAAAAAAAATCTTGCGTGAAGGGAAAGACATTATGGATATGGGAGATTCTCTATTCATCGTTGAAAAAACTGGCCCTTATGTTGAATTTTTTGGATTTGCCAGTAAGACGGACTCTTACAAGCTCTCTGATATCGCACGTAACCATCCATTGTATCTTAAAGCATTTGCAACTCATTTCAAGCGGAAAATGAAAAACATTTTACAATCGATGGAAGAAGGCGCAAGCACTCTCCCAGAACTCAAAGGAAATGACTTTTACAATAATGAACCGATCCATACCAATCCTACGGAGGAATTAAAGAAGTACTTGAAAGAGATTGGGCTCGGAAATTTGGTGGATTTTGCAAGATTGCTTTCTTCTCAGGAAAAAAAATGTCTCTTTCATCTTGCAGAAGGCAAGACTGCTAAAGAAACAGCGACCCTCCTTCGCCTTTCCTCAAGGACTGTTGAATCTTATCTCGAGCATATCAAAAATAAAGGCAAAATCCGCGCCTTCGAACTTTTCGATTTGGCTAAAGAACTCAAACAGTTTGGTCTTATACCGTAATCGATACGGTATTTTTCCTGTCCTCTGTTCTCACATAATCGTTTCTCAATTCAACAAAAAGGAGCCATTATGTTGATGGACACTCAAACAGAAATAGTTTATCAGGTGCCTATGGAAGAGACCAATTTAAAATGTCATTTTAACGAATTTTTTAAATGTTTTTGTACTGAGAATTCAGGCCGCTTTGTTTCTGGTATTTTATCTCCCTCTATAAATGCCCGTATCGGAATCTCGGAAGCAATCGAGGACGACCTTCAATTTTTTCGCGAACAAAATATGCCATTTTGCTGGTATATAGACGAAGAATCTAATCCCGGATTTAAGCAGAGACTTCTTGCGGCCAGGTTTAAAGATCTTGGAGTTTTCAAAGGAATGATAGCCCGACTAGATCGTTCATTTCCGACTCAGTTGCAAAGAGAATGTACAATCGAGCTTGTCCAAGATACAGCCTTAATGAACAAATTTGCCGCTCTCATCTGCCTCATTTTCAGCATCACAGGACAAGCAGCAGATCAATATGAACAAGCACTTTGGGAAAGGCCAGGGATCTATAATTGGGTGTTGAAAAAAGAAGGGAAAATCATTGCAGCCCTATCCACCTTTATTGAAGGAACTGTGGTAAGTGTCTGGAATGTTGCTACCGATCCGACGTTTCGTCGCCAAGGCTATTGCAATGAACTTTGGAAAGCGGCGTTGAATGACGCCATTTTAAATGGTTGCCAGACAAGTATGACCTATTTGACATCGGAAGGAATGGCCTATGGCATCTGCAAAGGGCTAGGATATGAGACAAAATGGCAATTTCATGCTTATCTGTGTCCTTGAACTTACTTCACTAATTTTAAAAGTGAAAAGATAGGTCGAAGCCGACATTTTGCGCCCAGTATTTACTGCCCACTTCGGCGGCGTAGTAGATGGAGGCATTGACAAAGTTATTCGCACTTTGGTAGGTGAAAGCGAGGCTAGGGGCGAAGAGGTTCCGCTCAAAGTTTCCCCCTTTATCTTTAAAGGAGCAGTAGGAGTCGACGAAATTGGCGCGGTATTTTCGACTGGAGCAAGGTGTCTGATTCATGTAGGCCAAGCTGAGTGTGGGGGTGAAGACTCCCTTGCAGGCAGAGTAGTTGGTGCTGAACAAAATTCCCACTTCCCCTTGAAAGAGCGTAGCATTTTTTGTGTGCACATGGAGATCGAGGATCCCAACGCCAGATTCGGTATAGCTGTTTTCATGCTGCAGCACATAATCGAGATCGATGTAGGGGGTAAATAGGTAGGAGGTGGAAGGGCGCAGCTGATAGCCAAAGCCGACGTGCGTCAGCAACTCGTTTCCGCTGTGCTGAGCGCGCGCCACGCTGTCGATCGTCCCAAAATCCAGGCTGCGCTTCGTCCAATATTTGTTGTATGCGCCGAGGAAGGCCATATCGATGCAAAATCCGTTCTGGCTCCAAGCACCGTAGAGTCCACCGTAATAGCTGTTGATGGATGCTTTGCTGGGGAACTCTTTTAAATGGAAGGAGTCGTCCGTAGAGCTGAAGGCACCGCCGACGATCCAGTTCCGGAAAGAATAATCGACGCCGATCGTACCTCCGAGCGTAGTATCGCGATAGCCGAAGGAATTCTTTTGTTTCTGCCACTGTGCCACGCCATCGACCCATAAACTGACGGAGCGTCCGCAGCGCTGGTCGTTATTGAAAAAGAAATCTTGCAAGTGCTGGGTGTAAGTGGAGCGGACGAGCACGGCATCTAGAAGTTGCACATTGGTGAGACCTGAAAACTGGGCGGGCCCCATCTGTTTAAAGGCATCGCTGAGAGTATCGAAGCTTAAGCCAAGCAAAACGTTATTGATAGTGGCTACATCAAGAGTGAGAAAGCATTCCGCTATGCTCCCATAGGAAGCGGGTATGAAGATGAGTTCAACAGTAAAGGGATCGTAGATCAAACGCGTGAAACCCGGGTCACTCGCCAGCGAGGAAAATGTCCCCGTAACGCCACCGTTTGCGCTGATGATGGTATGCACGATGGGACCTGTCAAGAGGGAACTATCGGGCATCACGTAAATGCCGCCGGCGAGTTGCGCGGTTCCAGAGGCGACGATTTCATTGCTATTGCCTAGAGTGTCGATTTCGACATCATAGGTATTCGTAGAGGTTAGGACGAGATCGGTCGTGAACATCTGGCCGACGGAATTGCCTGGCTTGAGCGTGCCACTACTGAAGATAGAACCATTTGCCGTAGCGTTGCCTGTGAGCGTGCCGCCCGTGTCGACATGTATGTCTCCACTGACAGATCCATTCAAATTGAGCGTGCCTGATTGGACGTGCGTAGCGCCGAAATAAGTATTTACGCCACTCAGTCCGACAGTGCCAGCGCCCGACATCAGAACTCCCGTGCCGCTAAATGAAGATCCAGCCCCTTCGATCGGATTGTCGAGTGACAATGTACCGTTAATTTGGAAGGTAACGCTGCCGCCCGACTGGATAAAGATATCTTGTCCTAGAGAAGATCCATTTCCTGCTCCAATACCGCCGTGTCCAGCCATTGTCGAGTTACCGGAGAAAGTGACGCCATCTTGAATGATAAGCTGGGCCGTATCTAGAATAACGATGGCTCCGCCGAGCCCAGAACCTCCTCCACCTCCCGCTGGTGATCCAGAACCACCAGTTCCGCCGAGGCCATACATATCGATGCCACCACCACTGCGGCCTGCGCCGCCGCCCGCGCCGAAACCGGCATTACCACCTGAACCGGATCCAGAGCCGCCGCCGCCGCCGCCGAGAGCTCCTCCACTTCCTCCAAGTCCACTCCCTCCACCGCCGCCGCCACTAGCGCCACCGCCTATGGCTCCGCTAATGCTGCCTGCACCTCCGCCACCAACGCCATAATCTAAGTTAACACCCAAACCCTGGCCGCCTATTCCTCCAAAGCCACTGAAACCTGCACTGCCACCTCCACCAGAACCTCCGCCACCGCCAGCGCCACCACTGCTTCCCGCTCCGCCTGAATGCGCAGGCAGGCTAGTAGCAGCGACAGAGCCACCGTTCCCTGTAATAATGGTGGGTGATATTCTTTGCCCACCGCCGCCAGCTCCTCCATAGTTTGAGAATGTATTAGGACTCCCAGCTCCTACATTTCCTCCGGCAGCCCCACCGCTATTGCCTCCACCACCTCCGCCAGAGCCGCCAGCAGTGGATGCAGTGCCACCGTTCCCACCGCCAAATCCACCGCCACCACCTCCCGAACCTTCTGAACTTTCCGCAGCCCCGCCCGCGCCGCCGCTAGCTTTATGACCACTGAGGCTCAGCGTAGAAATGGTCAAAGTAGTGCCTGAATGCAGATAAAGCGCGCCGCCACCCCCGGTTCCGCCACCACCGCCGGCTTTGCCAAAACCACCATTACCCCCTTTTGAATTACCATTTTGAATGATGAAATTACTAATGGTGGCAGAGCCCTGTCCTAATGCGAAAATTGGCACACCGACCGTGGGATCTATAGAGCTGCCGCCACCGTCGATAATCACTCCATTGCCAAGAATGGTGAGGGAATCGGTGGGCGCTGTAAAATTGAATCCGATGGCTGGTAAATGGGGGGAACCCAAGCCTATCGTCTGTCCAGCGATGGGAGAACAATCGATCACGGTTCCATTCACAGCCGCTAGAATGGCGGCACCAAGAGAACCAGGGCTCGTGCTATTATCGGTGTTAGTGACTTGAATAGTGTTGGAGAACAATGGATTAGCAAAAAGAAGCAGTGCAACGAGCTTGGATTTGTCCAACATAAATAGCGTAAAAAGCAGAAGAGTTAAAAATCTCACTTATGGCATCCTCCCTTTTTGAATGGAAGTTCAAAATATATCATCCCCAAAAATATCGATATCCACAACCTCCTAAAGATTAATTATATACATAAATCAATCGATAGATCGATTAATTTTCGGTTTTTTTAATCGACTAATCGATTAAAATGAAGTTATGACGACACGAGGCGAATTAAAAAAAGCTTTACGGGATTGGCAGCAGTGGCTGAACAAAAATAGCCATTTGATTGTCTCTAGGAGCTCCCTTCTTAACCAACAGAAAGATCTCTGCCTAGCGCTTACGGGAGTGAGGCGTTCTGGAAAGTCCTCCATGACAGTCCAATTGGCGCTGGGGCGACTGGAGGAGACCTTCTTTTTTAATTTTGAGGATCCGATTTTTTTCCCAGGAGCTAGTGTTGAAGTACTTGATCAACTTCTCTCACTCTATGAAGAAGAAATGGGAAAGATGCCCAAGCTAGTAATTTTGGATGAGATCCAAAATGTCCAAGGATGGGAGCGGTGGGTGCGCAAAGCAATCGACTTAGGGCATTACCAAATCGTTGTAACTGGTTCTTCTTCTCATTTATTGAGTTCCGAGATCGCGACAGCTATTTCCGGACGGGTTATTGAACAAACTATCTGGCCCCTTTCCTTTTCCGAATACTTAACATTTTTGGGTAAAACGCCATCTGCAAAAGGATCTTGGTTACGCGCATTAGAAAATTATCTGCGTTGGGGAGGCTTTCCAAAAGTCATCTTAACACCGGACGAAAATGATCGGATCATTTTATTAAAACAATACCTTAGTGATATTGTGCTACGAGATGTTGTTGCAAGACATTCCATTAAAAACCAGCAAGCCTTACATCAAGTAGTTAGTTTCTATTTAACAGGTCTGAGTTGTTTACATTCCTACAATTCACTGCGAAAAGCTTTTGAAATTTCGATTGAACTAGCTTCAACGTTGACAGGTTATTTGACACAAGCTTTCCTTGCCTTTGAAATGACCCGTTACCATCCCAATCTCAAAGTACAAGCCCGCGACCCTAAAAAAATTTACGTGATTGACACAGGCCTGCGCACAGTATCTTTGCAATCCGATCGAGAGGACTGGGGCCGTTTAGCGGAAAATGCTGTCTATTTAGAATTAAGACGCAGGGGCAAACAAGCATTCTATTATAAACAAACGCAAGAAGTCGACTTTGTAATCACAGAATTGGGAAAACCTATAGATGCAATACAAGTGTGCTATTCCGATCTTGAGGATCAAGAAACGCGCAACCGCGAGATCAATGCTCTGCTAGAATGTTTGCAGGCCCTAGAACTTCCATCGGGGAAAATCTTAACACTTTCTTTGGAAGATGTGCTCTTAAAGGAAGGGAAAGCGATTCATCTCATCCCTCTCTATCAATGGCTATTTAAATGAGAGACCTTTCAGCCAGACATGCTCTGAATTTTTCGCCAGTTTCATCTGATGTAGTGCGTAAAAACTGCGTTAATTAATCCCATATAAGGGGTTTGTGGCCGAAAAGACTGTCATTCTTTTGTTGCTTTCATTTTACATGTCTATTAACTTGCATGGACCCCAATAATGACTACAAAACAGCGAGGTATCCATGTTTAAGAAAATCTATTTCTTCTTCTTTCTATTTGCTGCAACGTCCAGTTTTGCAGGAGTCATTTTTAGCATACCAAGCAACAATCGAATAACACATATGAGAGTTCAGATGATAGTTCCGCCCAAGCCTGCAGCAGCTGAAGGTACGCTTTTTCTTTGGCCAGGATTACAACCCGGTGGCGCTAATTATTTTCCCATCAATAACGGGGTTCTCCAGTCTGTGCTTACTTGGGGACCTTCTTGTGCTCCAACAAATCAGCCCCCTCTTTATTCTACTTGGTGGATTTCTGCTCAATACGTCAATACTTATGGTAGCGATCCGGGATATACTGGCTGTTTAAGCGGTCCTGCAATGTCTGTTCATCCTGGGGACGTATTAACCATAACGTTTTCTCTCTCTAATGAAGTATGGACTCAAACCATCTACGATCACAACACAGAGAAAAAGGTTGAATTTCAAATTAACATGATGAATCAAGCGCAAAATTATGCGATTTTTTCGATCGAGCCTTACAACAACGCTATTTTAGGCCACTCATTGTATTTTCACAATATTGTGATGGATTTTGCCGATGAACTCCCTTCAGGTCCTTCCATAAGGGGTGATTCTAATGCTCATGTATCAACCCCAATACTCTCTAACAACAACAAAAAATGCACAATTTCAGAGATTATTTTACAACAACAGTAAAGAATAGGAATTTCATTGAGAAGTTCTGAATCGTCCTTCCACATGCAGCCAGGTCAGATGACCTGGCTTTTTTTATTTCTCCATTCAATCGCTATGTTCTGACAGCTTTATATAATCTATGGCATGAAAAAATTCTTCAGGATTCATGGTCATTTTTTCAGGACCAAATTCCCGTTCAATATGTCCGTTTTGTAAGATCCATAATCTGTTGCCTAGATATTTTGCGATTAGAGGGTCATGGGTAATTAACAGGATAGGAATTCGATGTTGGTGAGCATAGTTTTTGGCAAAGGAAAGTAGCGTCGTAGAAGAAGCAGGATCCAGAGCCGCTGTAGGTTCGTCTAAAAGAAGAATTTTAGGTGGCTTAAGGATAGCCATAATAAAAGCTACGATCTGTCTTTGCCCTCCTGATAATACAGCCATCGGCGCATCCAAGAGTTTTTCGAGATTAAGATTCAAGGGCCTTAGCAAGTTTTCGACGATTTCCTCGGGAAATAACTTGATTCCTCTTCCTAAACCGGCTCTTCGGTTTTTTAAATGCACCATGGCCAAGTTTTCTCGCAAAGTGAGATTAGAACAAGACCCTAAATACGTATTTTGGTGTAACCTGCCGATGAGATGAGCTCTTTCTCTTTCATGCACATTTGTCATATCTAATGCATTGAGAACTACAGTTCCCTGATCGGGTCGAATTCTTCCTGTAATCGTTTCAAAAAGAGTGCTTTTCCCTGCCCCGTTTGGCCCCATGATAATGATAAAGTCATCCTTCTGCACTTCGCAGGAAAAATTCTTAAACACTTCAAGAAGACCAAATTTCTTGGAAATATTTATTATTTTTAGCATAGAACCTTTTGTTTTTTAATATTTTTTAACTGGATAAGAAGAACAATTAGCACAGCCTTGATGAGATTATTCCATATAGGATCTAGCCCTAGCTCGATTGTAAGAGCAAAAATGGCTTGATAAAAGACGGCACCGATAATGAGAGCGATTCCAAAAACAGGCTTAATGATTTGTGCGAGAATGAGTCCTGTAAGACCAATGACTAGTGTTCCTATATTGCCCAAAATAGAAAAATAACCATTCAATTGAACAAAAAGTGATCCCCCAACAGCAATAAAACTATTGGCGATCATAAGACCTAGAATTTTATACCAATCGATACTTTTCCCCAGATTCATAAGCATTTGAGGATTGCTACCTAGAGCTCTTAGAAGAAGACCCATTTCAGACCGCAAAACAAATTTAAGACTCCAAAACGCGATCCCTACGAGCAGAACAAGGATTAGGATCGAAGGGTAGTGAGATATGAAAATAGTGGATTTTTCATGGATAGAAAGATTAGATCCTGCTCCTTTTAGGCAAAGAGAAAATAGAGCTGTTGTTACGATAAGTCCACAAATGAGATTGTTCAGTTTCATTTTGGTATGCAGAAGCCCAGTAATGAGTCCTGCCAATGCTCCCCCGATCATGGATAGGGGGAGTGTTAACCAGGACGAGATCCCTATAGAAATGAGAGCACCGGACAGAGCACCGCCAAGTCCAAAACTCCCCTCTGTTGTGAGATCGTCGAATTGAATCACTTGCGAAGAGATGTAAATTCCCATTACGACAAAGGAATAAATAAGCCCCTGTAATAAAATGGGATAAAGGATATTTACCAATTCATGATTCATCACAAACCTCATTGCCAACGAGTTGGCTCTTTTTAGCCAGCTTTTCTGAAACTGAGATTTGTAGAGCTTCTACAATTTTCTGATTAACGACCGTTTTTGTGTTCAATGGATCGTTAATTCCTACGCTTTCTGGACTTTCTCCTTCTATGAGTACTTTGTAGACAAGAAGAGCTGTTTCTTTGCCCAACTCCCCGTAATCTGCTCCTTTAGCAGCGAGGGCTCCCTTTGTTACTGAAGGGATGTCACTGACAATTAAAGGACATTCATTTTTTAGAGCTTGGTTCGCAACAAGAGGCATGGCCCCAACGAGTAGGTTATCAGCAGGAATCAAAATGACGTCACCTTTGCGTGAAGCGGCATTGACAGCCATTGCTATTTCACTCTCCAGGTTGACTCCCAATAAAGTGGACTCAATCCCCTGCTTTTCAAGAGAAACCCTCATTTTTTTTACCATTGCTACCGAATTATTCTCACCAGGGTTGTAAAGAATTGTAGCCCTGCGTGCATGGGGAATTAACTCCTTAATTAAGCTGGATTGAGCATCCGTATCTATTCGATCGGTTGTCCCGCAGACATTCGTGTTTTGGGTCAGTCCTAAAGATTCTGGATCACTGACTGCTGCAATAAAAATAGGCTTTCTCTTTTCCATTCTTGTTATTGCTTGCACAGCAGGAGTCGCAATAGCAAAAATAGCGTCAATTTTTTTATGTGCATGAAAATTTGCAGCGATACTCTGTATTTGGGAAAGAATACCCTCTCCATTTTGAACGACGAAATCAATTTCGTTATTAGACAATCTTTCGAGCTCAGTGATGAAACCTTGTCTTACTTGATCTAAAGCCGGATGACTCGCTGTTTGAATAATCCCAACCGTGATTTTTTCAACATTTTTTTCGGGAGAGATTTTTTTATACAAAAAGACGCCTAATACAACGATTAGACAGACTAGGATAGTAACATTTTTTGGAGACATTTGTTTTCCTCTTATGGTTAAAAAAACCCTAGCCCTGGTAGCTGGGGCAAGTATCCATAAGAGGATCCACCCCGGCTTGGAGAGCCGGGGTGCTGACTGGCAACAATTTTACCTTATCAATCCCCGCTCTCTCTATTAAAAGAGTAGAAAAATTGAGTGGCAAAAAAAGACATGTGAGAACCCTTTACTCGGCAAATTAAAATACTACCTGGTACATTTGCTAACTTCATATAGGGAAACATCTCATTTCTTTTACCCAAATTTATACCCATGGTTCTTTTAAAGTCGACAAATTATTAACGAAGCACAGGTCAATATGCAAAGAGAAGAATATAGAGGGAATTACAAAACTGACCCGAAAAGCCATCCTTTTCGCGTCAGCTTTTTAATTTTATATAAATTTTTTAATTCACGAGAAGCATCTTTACATAATCTTAGCAAAAGCATATCCTCTCTTATGTCTAAACTTTAACAGGAGGTAGTTTTATGAAAATTAACTTGAATCAAAGCATGTACGTTTTATGCGCATTATTCACTTGCTTAGCTTCTGGATCAATTTTTGCAAAGGACAAAACTGTTGGTGAAAAAGTAGATCAAGGGGTTAACAAGGTTGAAAAGACAGCCAAAGCTGCGAAAGATAAGACCAAAAAAGCAGCTAAAAACACCAAAGACAAGACTAAAGAAATAGCTAAAGAGGCTGAAGGCAAAGCTAAAAAAGCAAAAGATAAAGCCAAAGAAAAAGCTCACGAAGCTATCGATTAAAAACATGGTAGAAAAGAAGGTAGTGGTTGTTTTTCAGTTAGTCTGAATGCTCTACTACGTCTAAGAACTAGAGCTTTCAGGTTCTCCTGAAAGCTCTTTTTGCATTAAGGTCTCAATCCAGCGATACGTTGATTAGAAAGCGATTCCCCCAAAAAAAAGAGAAACGCCCCCTTCTGCCAAGTGACAGAAAGGGGATGATTATTGTGAAAACTATTGTGGGAGGACTACAATGCCGTCGACTTTAGCATTTTGCACAACACTAATAAATTCTATCTTAATATTGTTATTTGAGACCTGTCCTGGAAAACTAAGTTCTAAAGGCTTCGCAAATCCAACTTCTTTAAATATATCAAGATTTGAAATAACCTTTACCCCGTTGATATTCACATTGAATACACGTTCTCCTACAGACGAAAAAAAGATTTCTGCAAACTTTAAAAGAACATACTTAGATCCATTCGAAACAGGTATGTTATATGTAAAATTGCCATATCGCTCCGTTGTATAAACTCCAAAACAAGCTGACAAATTAGGATTCGTATAGGTTTGACCACCTGAATAATACTGATCACCTTGCCAAGCTACGCCATTACACGAATCTGTAAACGCAGGACCACCAGCATTTATATAATAGCTGCTTGCGTTCACTGTTATAGTCACAACACTTTGAGCAGAATTGCCTGCAGTATTATACGCAATGGCTTTAAGCGTATGTTGGCCATTTGATAACTTAGTTGTATCAAGTGTAGCCATATAAGGCGCAGCTGTATCTGATACTATCAATGTAGAATCTACATAAAAATCTACATGTGCAATCATTGTTACCGGATCTGAAGCATTAGCTGTGATAGTAATGGTACCAGTCACTGTCGCGCCATTTGCGGGCGCAGTAATGCTCACTGTTGGCATGTCGGTTGAAGTCTTTGTTAAACTAGCAAATAAATTGGCCCCATTAAAACTACCCCATCCGGAAGCATTATCATAACCTGGACCAGCTTGATAATAAAAATTGTTACCTGTTGTAATATCATGAAAATCCATTGCATACTGCGAGGATGCAGTCCCAATAGCATAAAGTATGGGATTCGCAAACCCCACTGTCGGCATTTGAGTTGCCTGGCGCTGCTGATTCACAAGAGCAGTAAAGGCTCCCCAGAGAGGAGTTGCGCAACTTGTACCGCCAAATATGGACCACTGCCCATCGTAATAAATGGAATAACCACTCACATCTGCATTCAGCGAAACATCAGGCACGTTTCGGTTGGTTTTGGAATGTACGGTAGAGACATTTGTTTGCCAGGAAGGGATTGGCCATACCCCGCTGACACCCCCTCCGCTGGCCTGGCCAGGGCCGTTGTTCCAAACCACTTCACTCTCCCAAGCGCCAGTATTTGCATTCACGGTAAGGCTAGTCCCTCCAACTCCCACCACATAAGGCTGAGCAGCTGGATCATCCACAACAAGAGCCGTACCGCCATCAGCATAGGCGCCTCTATCACCAGCACCAGCATAAACAGACTGCCCTTGAGCCGCCATCTGCTGGAAAATTGCATTCTCTGCTTGGAGCGTACCTGACTCATCTTCTCCTAATACCCAGCAGATACTCATTTGTTTGGCTATGTTGTCTGACGCAATGCGATTATATATATCAAGAACACCTTGACCAGAAGGAGGGCCTTCGTACACGTAAATATGACTCTGTGGAGCCAACGCCAGAGCAAGCTCAATGTCAAGAGTTACTTCAGGATCGATGCCGCGACCTGAACCACCATCCACTAAGATATTTGTTAAATTAGGAGCTGGTAGACCAAAATGGCTTGCATATGCAGTGATATCACTTGCTAGGTATGACCCAAGCTCAAACAGAGCAATCGTTTGACCAGAACCATTTGCTGATACGCCATTAAGATTATAAGCTGTCTTGATATCACTGGGAGCGAGACCTCCTCCTGGACCAGAAGGAAATGATGAAGATGTTGAAGCATTTAACGTTTCTTTACTTATCTCCTGACGCCGGTTGTGAGTACGCCAAACAGCAGAATTATCTAGACCCACGATCCCGTTGATAATGGAAGCGATAGCATCAGGAACTTGAGGCTCATTATCAGGAGCATAAAATTTTCGGCCTGTATTTTTTTGCTGGTACATATTGAGCTTGATCTCAAAAGCGGCTTCAATAGATTGTGCAGAACCGCTCACATTCAACAGTATGCGATTAGGATGTGTACCGACAACAGTCAAGCCTAATTCTTTAGCATAAGCAATGACTGTATCATAATCTTCCTGAGTTGGAGCAAAATTCTCGATAAATTCTCCAGAGGTCAAATACTTGCCATAATGCTCTTGATCAGCGGGATCACTGATCTGTAGGATAAGCTGCTCCAACGCTTTTTGGTTGCGCAATGGCAATACAAAAGTAATCGGAACAGTCGTATTGTCATCAAGATGTTCCATAAAAACAGCTTCGGATACTGCCTTGCTTGGAATATGTCCTGAAAGTCTTTTAGTAGATTGGGTAGAAGTTGATGCGACACCTATATTTAGCGTGAGCATCAGCATCAATACTATCAGATATCTTAGATAAGTATGTTTCATGCCAGGCCTCCTTTGCCTAAAAAAATGGACTAAACAAAAGTTCAAGGCTAACTCGAAAAAAAAATATTTGCAAAATATTTTTTGAATCTTAATAGAACCAAACGTCAGGGAGCAAATGGGCTAGGCAATCGGGCTAAAAATTGTACAAAGTCGAGTTAATAAGCCTTAGAAATCTAAACTGGCTCGAAGTGTCAATCCATGCATCATGAGATCGCCACCGGCTGGAGTATTAACAAATAAAAGCTGGGTTATAGAATTGTCAGATCTCATCTGATTCCACCAATATTGCACTTCATACGCAGCTCCAAAGCAGAACCAATGTGTCTGACGGAAGCAAGTGCGCCAATCGCCACCTAGTAAGATTTGGACTGTTGGGCTCAAATGTTTCCCTGAATTTTCGAGAGTCACAATCGCAGGACCTTGTCCTGGAACACCATTATTGGAAGTGTCTGATAAAAAAGTTTTGGTTTTAAGATCAAAATTTCCATAGAGGAGAGCCCCGCTAAGTATGCTGAATATTCCTAAGTGAGATCCAAAACCATAGTGCAAATCGACTCCAACACGCGGACCGATTCCATTAAAATCATTCTGTCTATTGACAGACCCTTGGACGATTTCATCAGTTGGCTGCCCAACCAAGACACTATTCGATTTCATCTTCTGCAGCTGGTTAATCCATCCCCCTTTTAACCCTATATTGGGACGGAGCTTAAAGTGTCGACCTATTGGATATTTGCAGCCCATTACCAGGTCTAGCATATCATAGTTTGCGTGCCAATGACTAACTAGAGAACCTGCTTTAGGAACGTCCGCATCTGTTTGATCGAAAAAAGGAATGACTATGAGCTCTTTTGTACCAGAGGCTGAATAGTGTGTTGTTGTACTCGGATGAATTCTAGTCCAAGCCAAGTTAACGTCATATTTCTCATAATTGAAATTATATCCAAGTGCAACTCTAAATCCAGAAGTGTATTCGAATTTCTGGTTTTCGAGTTTGAGGTCATTTTTATTTGTCCCTTCTACAATTCTTTGATCGATCAAAATAACAGGAGACAACCCGTCCTCTTGAATTTTCCAGTATAGATATTCAATACAGAGCGACGGACCTGCTTGTGAACATTGAGCTATTGTTGTCTGAGGTTGCTGTGATTCTTCCTGTGCATCGGCTCGAAGTGTTGTATAGTTCATGATAAAAATTGACGCTATAGAGATTGCTAATCCTTTCATTTCCTTTCTTCCATTTTTTGTTTGAAATTATTTTATTAGGTAATTGATGTCAATGTAAGTGGAAACTCCTGTGTTTACTTTCCGGTTACAAGAACAACACGGAAACGCGCTTTGCCGCTCATCATGAGCTCATAAGCTTCCGGAGCTTTTTCTAAAGGAAAGGTTTGACTCATGGAACGTACTCCTGAGAGAAGAGAAAACGCGAGTGTATCTTGGCAGTCGATGGATGTTCCGCAAGGCCAACCACTGATGCTGCGACGCCCCAAGATCAAGAGAGTGGTTGAAACAGACAAAGGTTCCGGCGAGACCCCTACAATTAGCAATTTCCCATCGATAGAAAGTCCTTCAACTGCCGCAGATATAGTGGGTGTGTGGGTCACTGTTGAGAGGATGAGTTTTGCACCGCCAAATTTTTGGAGCTCATCGCTTACTTTCTGTGCATCGCTATCGATGAAAAAATGTGCTCCCAACTTTTGGGCAAGCGCCTGCTTGTCTTTACCTCTTGCAATCGCAATGGTACGAAATCCCATTTTGGCTGCGTACTGAACAGCAAGATGTCCCAAACCACCGATGCCTAAAATTGCAACGGTGTCTCCAGCTACAGCCCCACTATTTCTCAGAGCATTGAATGTAGTAGTTCCCGCACACATTAGAGGACCGACTTCGATCGGCGAAAGGGAGTCGGGGATGAGAGCTAATGCTTCACTTGGAACAACGAGATATTCTGCATAACCACCATCATAGGTGAGGCCACAGATTTGCGGATTGGAGCAAGTCATAAAATCACCCCTTCTGCATGAATTGCATACCATACAGTGACCGCCATACCAGCCAATACCCACACGTTGGCCAACTTGCCAATTGTGCACCTCATCGCCTAAAGAGTCGATTACTCCCGCAACTTCGTGGCCCGGCACTCGGGGATATTGAATGCCTGGAAAACTTCCTTCTTTAACAAAGACATCACTGTGACAAACCCCGCAGGCTTGTACTTTCACGCGAACTTGCCCCCTTTGAGGAGTGGGCACCTCTTTTTCCACAAGTTCAAGCGGTTCGTTTGGCCCTGCAACCTGTATAGCACGCATTTTCACCATCTTTCGCCTCCCCTTAAAAAAGAAATATATACCAGAGGCCTCTGACTCAACAAAACTAAAAAATAGAATTATTCGACAAAATACCTATGGTTTTTATGTTTGCAATTTTCTAAAATTTGCGCATGATAACTGCTTCTTTCATACAAAATTTAGTAAAAAAACGGGCTATTCTGCAATTATTTCTTTGTAGTTATTTTTCTTGCATGGCACTCGGATGGCTCATTTTACAACTTCCTTTCTGTCAAAAAGGTTTTGTGTCAGGAATAGATGTATTTTTTACAGCTGCTTCGGCAGTTTCTACTACAGGTTTAACCACGATTGACATAGGAAAAACATTTTCCTTTCCCGGACAACTGGTACTTTTACTCCTCATCCAGTTAGGTGGTATCGGCTACATGATATTCAGCTCTTTTCTCATTTTGAGTCTTAGAAAAAAAACATCTAAATTACGCATAGAACCTACCTTTTCACTTTCAAATGTCCCTTCCATTACAGAACTAGCTAAACAGATTGTAACCTATACGGCTATCTGTGAAATAAGTGGATTGATACTATTGTTTTTTTACTTTAAGAATGAAGGAATAGATAATGCTCTTTGGAATGCACTTTTCCATAGTGTTTCTTCTTTTTGTACAGCAGGCTTTAGTCTTTTTTCATCTAATTTGGAAGGATATAAAAATCACCTTGGAATTAATACAATTATCTCTTTTTTCAGCCTATTGGGAGCTTTCGGCTTTTTCCTGTGGATGGATTGTTTCAAAAGGATAATGAATCGAAAAGCGCTTATGGGTTTGGCTACTCGGCTTACGCAACCCCTTGCTACTGTAACGATCATAATTGGAAGCTTTCTGTTTTTATTGATGACAACTTACCCAACAGAAAGCTCCAAATTACAAAAATTAATCATATCATTTTTTCAGGTAATATCTACGATAACAACCACCGGGTTTAATACAGTAGATATCAAAGCATTGCCACTAGTTATTCATCTTTTGATCATTATTTTAATGCTTCTCGGCGTCTCCTTGACTGGAAATGGTAAGGATATGAGAGGCACTTCATTTACTACTTTGCTAAAGCTTATGGCGGATACACTTAGGAATAAGGGAACAAACTCCTTATGGGGTCGAAAAATTCTCTTCAAAAGAATGCAAATTTCTTTTTTCTCGTTTGCCTGTTATTGCCTTGTTTTGTTGGCAGCTGCCCTGCTTTTCAGCCTAATTGAGAAACAACCCTTCCTCCCTCTTTTTTTTGAAACGACCTCTGCTTTATGTACAGTAGGACTGAGTATGGGAATTACCTCTGAGTTATCAGTCTTTGGGAAAAGCCTAATTGCTCTTCTTATGTTAACAGGCAGAATTGGCATTCTTATCATTGGTTTTGCTCTCTCAACCAAGGCGATGTCTTGGAATAGGAAAAGCAATCGAGAACTGGTTTTTTGAATTGATGATGCATCCATTGAAATCGACCAGATTTTGCGGTTTTTCTTTATTTCATCCCAGCTAATTCTCTGGTCAAGAGAGCGATTACCGACCAATCAAAATCGGCTCTACCTAAATTCATACAAGTAAGCATCTTTTCATGAACAGTGGAAAGAAAGGGCATGGGAACTTGCGCCCTGTCAGCAGAGTCTTGAAGAAGCCGTATGTCTTTTAACCCAAGATTCAAGGCAAACCCCCCATCCGCGAAATTGCGTTTACATATCATTGGGGTATAGCTATGAAAAGCTGGAGCATCAAATAGGGAACTTCCCCAAATCTCCGCTGCAGTTGAAGTGGAAATTCCACTTTTTTCTAGCACACTTGCCGCTTCAGAAAATGCTTCGATAAGACTGGCAATCATGAAATTGTTGCACAGTTTAAATAACGATGCCTGCGATGAACGTTCCCCTAAATCGAAAATCTTACTGCTCATAGCCTCCAAAATGGGAGAAATGGTTTTTTTAGTTTTACAATCACCCGCTAAAAAAATCCATAAAGTCCCCTCTTTTGCACGTTCTGGCCGTCCAGTAACAGGAGCTGCTAGAAATGCAATTCCCTCCTCTTGATGTTTTTTTTCTAAATCAGTAATTAGATCCGGAGAAACTGTACTCATTGAGATATGAATTAAATTCTTTTTAGGAGAGGACAGTATTCCAGATGCCCCAAAAACAATCTCCTTTAAGGCACCGTCATTTGCGACCATAGAAATCACAACCTCACATAAACTAGCGAGTTCTGCGGGAGTTGCTGCCCATCGAGCCCCCTTGTCAAGTAAAGGAGCAGCTTTTTCTTTTGTCCGATTGTAAACCCAAAGAGGAAATCCAGCTTTTAGAACATTTTCTGCCATGGGAAGCCCCATATGACCAAGTCCAATAAACCCTACCTTATGTTTCATAAACTAATCTCCCCTAAAGCTCATTTTATTTTTCAAACCATTATTAAAATCAGGAAAAATGCAATTTTTTTCTATGTAAAAAATTCTAATTTGCGATAAACAACCACCAGAAGGCAGAGAACTCTTTATCATAAATCAGCAAAACGCAGTGAAAAATGCTCTTAAGGACTACAACAGCACTCTTCCAGTTATCTTTAATATGAATTTTGGCCACACCGATCCTCAAATAATTATTCCAAGTGGAGGCAAGGTAAAGGTTAACTGTGATAAAAAAACAATCGAGTTCTACTAAAGAGGCAATTGCAAAACTTCACGCCACAGCAAAATCGCCCTTTTGAGCCATTTTGCCACTCCATCCCCAAGCCCTACTCGCTTAGAGTATGTCCTCGGGGATGGGGCCACGGCCGCTTAAGCGGCTGACAAACTGACTCAAAATCATCGATTTTTCTGGGTCGGGGAATTTTGCAATTGCCTCTAAAACCTTTCAGCATTATTTTCTGAATTTATTGAGAGTATAAAGGAGCAGCATGAAATCGACATCCAAAGATGAATCATTAATTCACGATGTCATTAAGTTATATTTTACCGGAACCTACTATGGAAATGCGGAAGAACTAAGACAAGCCTTTCACCCAGATGCTCGTATTACAGGGAGTATTCAAGGGACTATTCACGAATGGACTCTCAAAGAATTTATAGCTAGAGTAACAGTCAAACCTACTTCAGCAGAAAAAAATGAAAAATTCGAGAAAGAAATTCTTTCTATAGATATTACCCATGATGCCGCAATGGTAAAAACTCGTGTCTTTGCTGCAGGCTATACATTCATTGATTACATCATATTATTAAAGTACAACAATCAGTGGATGATTAGATACAAAAGCTTTACAACCTAAAGATAGTTCACCTCACACTAGAAGCCAATTGTTACAGTGATAAATAACATGACCCAAATTTTTCTTGAACCAGCGTCGGAAAAACTGAGCAAGGACTGGAGGACTGGCAAGAAGTGCTAGGATATTTAGCTGTTGCCATTTCGGCCTTCTTAGCCTCTCTTATGTCATTTTTCTCAGGCTTTGGATTGGGAACGATTCTCATGCCTGTGATCGCTATATTCTTCCCTTTGCCCATAGCAATAAGCCTTACTGCAATAACCCACCTATTTCATAATCTTTTGAAAACAAGTTTGCTGTGGAGGATGATTAATTGGACTATTGCTATAAGGTTTGGGGTGACCGCTCTGGCAGCGTCGATTCCCGGAGCCTTACTGCTCAAGAAACTGTCCGAATTTGCACCTATAAAGGAATATTCCTTTTGGGAAATTAGAGGTGAAATTTCCATCCTGCACATATGCGTAGGACTTCTTCTCATTCTTTTTGCAAGCACGGAAGCAATTCCGCACAAAATGTATAGAATTAAAAACTTATTTATTGGAGGAGCAATCAGCGGGTTTTTTGGAGGCTTGTCGGGAAACCAGGGTGCTCTTCGCAGTGTTTTCTTAATCAATACTAATCTCGACAAGAGCGCTTTTATTGGGACGAATGCAATTATTGCAGTGGTAGTAGACGTGGCTCGTCTTGTCGTTTATAGTTTGAGCTTCAGCAACTTGTTTACAGGCTCTAATCTACCGTTGCTGAGCACGGCCGTAATCTGTGCTATAGGCGGTGTTTTATTAGGGATGGCTTTGCTAAAAAAAATCACAATGGAGTTCATTCAAAAAATCATCATAGCTTTGCTATACCTACTCGGAACTCTTCTTATTCTTGGAATCATCTAACTTTATAAAAATATCTCTTACTTAGGCGCTCTTGAAATCGCAAAGAAGAAAACCTTATTAACCCAACTTGCCCCCTATCTTGCCCGAAGGACTGAGCGAAACCCACGAGATACAAGATTCTCGACAAAGCCAAGGTAGTTCACCTTGGCGAGGAGAGAAGCGCAGTAGATCGTGGGTTGCAGCCAGTCCTTCGGGTAAGATAGGGGGCAAGTTGGGTTATTATCTTGTTCACTATACCGCTGCTCCTAGAGCAACTCTCTGAGGCTTAAAACTAAGGGCCTGTGCAAGCCGTTCTGTTGTAGCATCGTGAGTGTGGTTTCCCAGCGCATCACCCTTAGAATTAAAGTTTATATTACCCGCAATATATTCATCAAAACTAATTGAAGGATCCAGTTTGCGAACTTCATCGAAGGAGGCATGCTTAAGCATATAATGCCTTTTAAGTTTATTAGAGAAATAATTGACAGCGCTTTGAGTCGAATTAAGAGTCGTCATCGCTTCATAATCAGACCTTCTTTCTACAGCCTTACCCCATACTATAGAAATTCTTCCTGCTAAAGCGCTAACCAACACTATAGAAGGTAGACTTATCATCAATGGCAGACAAGCAATAAAAGCAATTTGGACAAGACACACACACATATCAAAACAAGGAATTCTAAAACTGTCATAGTGTTTGAGATGGGAAAGCTCATGAGCCAATATAAACTCCATTTCTTCATGTGAATGTTTTTTTAGAAATGACGGTGAAATTACCACCGAAAAAGAGCGAAAACTACTTGGAGCACCACATAATTGAGCATGACCATCTTCAACCAGCAAACAGTCAATATTCCCGTTTAAACCCATCTTCTTTTGCAAATTTTCGATTTTATATAACACAGAAAGAAGTTTTAATTGTAACTCACTAGAAAAGTTAGAACTAGAAGCAATCATTTCTTTTGTAACATGAACAACGTTCTTTTTACTAAAACGCTGTGCAGTTTCCAATCCAGTTTGACAAAGCGATTTCAATCCACATACGGCATTGATTGGCCGCGTGAACACAGCAATAAGAGACCCAAGTGCATATCCCACTTCTTGTATAATAGGCAATACTATCCTTTCATGTGTATCCCTAGGTGGTGTTGCCTCTGCCTTGTCTAGCATTTGGCTAGGTGTAAGCCTTGAAATCTCATCAAATGTCACTGATTGCATTGCACACTTCTAACAGTTGATTTGAAATTAAACTCATCAAAATTAATGCGGACATTGTATATTAAGAAGTCAATTCCCTCCATTTTTTTGCAGCACGTAACCGGCGAGGTTCGAGTTCGTACAGATCCCGTTGAAACTGGATATTATTTTGCTATAAACCAGGTAACAATATGTTTCTTTTTCTAGCTTCGATAGTTTTTGTTTTTGGACCATCTTGTGGAGGAAAATCAACTCTCTCCAAGGCCTTAGTTCAACAATTAGGCCCCTTTTGGACCTACTTAGATAGAGATCAATTGATTGAAGATGGCCTTTGTATCGAGGAAAAAGCAGATCAGATGATCGAAGAAAGTATCCTCTCTTTTCAATCGAGGGATCAACACGTGGTAGTTGATGCTCAAATCCCTTGGCGAGCTCAAAAAAAGAAAGATGAACTGTATGTTTTAGTGTATGCACCTTTACCTGAACTTCTTGTAAGGGATTCTAAAAGAACAGTTCAATTACATCGCTCTCCCAAAAGAGCTCACTACGCACGCTTATATGTAGAGAAAACCTTTGCTGAAGTTTTTAAAGCCCCTGCACGCCTAGGTTTTTATTATGACCTTGTCTTCGATTCATCGGAGTATTCTATCGATACTGAAATCAAAGAAGTGTTGAGCTTGATAGCACAATATTACAAAAGAGAAGAAAGACATGACTACTGAAAATCAAATACTAACAAGTCCTTCGGAATGGTTGGCTTATTTGAATAATAACCCAACTTGCCCCCTATCTTGCCCGAAGGACTGAGCGAAACCCACGAGATACAAGATTTTCGACAAAGCCAAGGTAGTTCACCTTGGCGAGGAGAGAAGCGCAGTAGATCGTGTTGTTGCAGCCAGTCCTTCGGGTCAGTTACAAGACGGAATAATCCTGACTGAAAGTGAACAAGATACAATCAACATTAACGGTTTTGTCATTTCTGTTGTTTCTATTTGGAAATGGCTGCTAAATCTTCAATAGACCTCTTGCGTATTTTATTAGCATAACTTCAATTGCGCCATCTAAGTTAAGAGATCTAATGATATTTTTAAAGACAAGTATAACCGCCATCGATGATCCAATCGTCTCCTGTCACATAGTTTGATCTAGTTTACTTGCTCTTTCGAGCAAAAATTTCCCTTTTAAGAAAAATAGCTAAAATAGCGCTAGCCAGGAAAAACGCCACTCCCCCAATGATCATGGGCATGTCGCTTGTGAGTCCAAGCAATGGCCCAGAAATCAAAGGGCTTATAATGAACCCACAGGCAATCACCGATTGCAGGACACCCAATATTTCCCCCTGCATATCAGCCGAGGTTCTATTGGAAATCAACGATTGCAAAATGGTAACCGTAAGAGCAATTAACAGCTGTTGCAAAGGAATATAGGCCCATACCCAAAAGAGAGCCATAGGGATGAGAAAAAGAAACATGTAGATTCCTTGTAGGGATAAAGCATAAAAAAGGGTGGGAGCAGGTTTAAAACGCTGCACCAATGGGCGTATTAAACATGCAGAGCTGAACGCATACACTCCTGCTGCAAAACCATACAATGATCCAACACCGTCAGCATTCAACGCATAGCGTTTGATCCATGTAACAGGGATAAATTCCCAAAAAAAAGACCAACCAAAGGTTACGAAGAGAACAACAAGAAATAGAACACGCAGATTAGGATTGCGAAAAGCGCGTACCAAATTATGTATGCCGATGATCCAGTTCAGTTTTTTAGGTTTTCTTAGAAAATGGGTCTCTTTAAACAAGAACAAGATCAACACGGCGTTTAAGAGTAAAACAAACCCAGCAACGAAAAAAGGGAAAGAATAGCCAGTAAAAGGACCAAATCCAGTGGATGATAATTTTCCACCAAGAAAAGGCCCAATCGTAAAACCTAACCCAGTAGCCATATTGAATAAGCCAAAGTTCTTTGTCTTTTCTTCCAAGGAGCTACTGATATCGGCAATATAAGCACTTGCCACAGCTGCACTTCCAGTAGAAATGCCGATGACAAGTCTTGAGGTAATTAAAAGATAGAGATGTTGCTGCATCACGGCAATGACAGCCAGCACATAGCCAAAAACTCCGACCAACAGGCTGTAAATCAGGATTCTTTTTCTGCCTTGAGCATCTGATAGGGAACCTAGGATCGGAGCGCTAAAAAACTGCGTGACAGACATCCCTCCTAAAAGAATGCCCAGATACATCCCTCGCACTGCATCCGTTGTCTGTTCGGGAAGAAGACCAAAAGTCCTATCAAAAACCATGGAAGAAAACATGGGATATGCAAGGCCAAGGCCTAGCCAATCGATAAACACGATCATTAAAACGAGAACAAGAGCCGCTGTTTTATGAAAGGATGATATCACTTAATTACCTATAGAACGGAGAGCACCTTATACCAAAGTTATGTTTTGAGTGCTATGTCAACCACTCCTCGAGGTTCAAACATGGCAAGTAAGTGTTTGTACATGGTTGGCCTATCTTCTATGTTAGCTGGAGTCAGCAGTATGTGCTGACCATAAATAGCTATATCCTCCACGATTCGTTCGCATCTGTAATAGGCTAAAATGTCCCGATTGATCTGTGTCTTTCCATATCCCTTATAAAAAAGCTCTTCTTCATGCGGATTATTCCAAACATTAGCCACTCCTCCACCAATGAACATGAGATCGCGCTCTTTAGGCGCCATGATAGGATCATCCCAATCCACGATGTAGATGCTGCCAGTTTCCTCAATGAGTACATTTCCACCATGCATGTCAGAATGACACAGGACAAATTCAGCCGTTTGTTCCTGGATTTTATGCGCCAGTTCATGAGCGCGATTGACTAAACGAAGAATGATCTCCTTATGTTCTTGCAGAAAACGCAATAAGTTTAGACCGAGCTCGTCAGAAACAGTCTTCCCCGAGTTGATATGATCAAACAAATGACGCACCCTCTCCCGCCACTGGGAAGAGTAAGTTTCTGTTTTGATAGCAACAGACGGTTTAACTGCATGAATTTGTCTCATTACTTTGCCCAACGTATACCACTGATCGTCGGTCAAATGATGACTAAAACCATCCACTCCTTTCACAAACGGGTAGACAATGAGCGTCAATCCCTCTATATCCTGCGTTATTTGACCATTCTGGGCGGGAATGGGAGGAATAATCTGTTCAATTCCAGCCTCATGTAATTGCATCAGTAAAGCAGCAGTTACATCGTAATGCTTACCTGGCCTTACCTTCACAAAGTAAGCTCGACGTTCTTCATCGATGACTTGATAAATCGATGCATTTATATCCGCACCTAACGGGAGTAAAGCGATTGTGCTCACTTTAACGCCGTAACATCGATTTAGACATTCCTTGATAGATTGTTCGGAAAGTTGTTTCATGACTAATTGACCGTTTTTACGCTTATTCCCATCACATTAAATTCTTCTAGGTCGGGGAATTTGCAATCGCCTCTAAAGGTTAGATTATATTGATCCAATTTAGATTGCGTCACGCCAAAAGTAACCATTAGCACTTGATTTCATAAAATAGTTTTCAGGCTGAAAAATTTCTACTAGTTTCCTATTGAAAAACAATGTTATATTTTTTGATTAGTATAGTTAGTCAATATCAACAACACTTTTTGGCTGGATGGAATGAGTACTTTAACGCATAAAGTCGATGAACGAGTAGAAGCCGTACATTTTACCAGGGATTCTCTGGTTGTTGACTTAAAAGATGGTCGTTCTATTTCTGTACCCTTAAGATGGTATCCAAGACTTTTAAAAGCTACAGTCAAGCAGAGATCGTCATGGGAAATTTCCGGAGGCGGTTACGGCATCCATTGGCCAGAAATAGATGAGGATCTGAGTACTGAAGGTCTACTACGAGGTGCTGCAGCACCCATTCGCAGATCTAAAAGAACGGTAAAAACAAGAAGTACTACTCTTAAACGTCGAGTAAAGACAAAAACACGCACTTAAAAAAATTCCTTCCGAAAGTGCTTATCAACAAGAAGATACCATCTAATCCTTTTTCTTTCGCGTTAAAATAATGTAGTGATTTTCAACTGGAGTACTATACAATAAGCCAATCCTATTTGAAGCCATTGTAAGGAACGAAATATGAGTTTAATCAAATATGCCCTGTGTGGTTTATGTCTATTAGGGATCTCTCAAACCCAAGCTGAAGAAGCCGTTCCAACAACCCGCATTCTCTACGTTCGACATGGGGAAGTTCCAGGGAACAACCCTGATCCTAGGACTTACATCTACACTGGAAGTGGAACCGATGATTCCCTCACAGAACTAGGAAGAATTCAAGCTAAAGAATGTGCACAGTTCCTTTCTTATCTCCAACAAAATGGCCATTGCGGAACCATCACAGCTCTGTATGCGTCCGATCTAACAAGAGCTGTAGAAACCGCTGAACCAATCTCACAAGCGCTTGGTTTAAGTATTCACTTGCGGCAGCCATTGCGAGAAATCAATTGGGGATGTGCCGATGGTCAGCTAGTTCAAACCATGTCAGAGGAATATGACTCTATTGTAGACCAAATAGAACAACAATATCCTGAGAGAAAGACCCGATGGGATTATCTTCCGGTCTTTGAAGGCGCTGAAACTTACAATGCTCTTTTAAATCGCACACTAACAGAACTAAAGAGGATCGCAGAACTCCATCCAGGCGAAACCGTTGTGATTGTTGGTCACGGACGGGTACTGAAAACTCTCATTGCTGATCTTAGAGATTCGGAAGAGAAAATTCCTTATCCTGCTAACTGCGGCATAGCAGAATTCACCTATTCACCCAACAATGGACTACGCTTCATTCAGATCTTAAAACGAGAAAAACACACGCATTAGACATCTTGCGTAACCTGCTTTGCTCAGAAAAATCAAAGATTTTCTAGGCAA
>Ga0206972_1011_pt1 | contig 65871 bp, 56 predicted proteins | sample Alteio_BWOrgHeat_86_FD_152925 | JGI IMG/M metagenome (GOLD analysis project Ga0206972, IMG submission 152925) | Enriched cells from forest soil in Barre Woods Harvard Forest LTER site, Petersham, Massachusetts, United States -... | ecosystem: Environmental > Terrestrial > Soil > Temperate forest >...
TTGTCCTTGGGATCTCAACCACTGGATCTGAATTAAGAACGTACCTATTCTTCTGGTAAGCCTGGATGAGGTAATAATCCATTTCGTACAAAAGCTTTTGCAGCATCTAAGGTAATCCTCGTACCAACTAGATTAAGTCTTCTTAGAGATTTGAGTTTTGATAGATGGGCGAGGCCAGCATCTGTGATTTCGCACGATTGTAGAACAAGCGAACTTAGAGATGTGAGTTTTGATAGATGGGCAAGGCCAGCATTTGTGATTTTTTTGCATTTTTCTAGACTAAGCAAGTTTAGAGATGTGAGTTTTGATAGATGGGCAAGGCCAGCATCTGTGATGTTTTCGCACCCTCTTAGATCAAGTGAGCTTAAGAGTGTGAGTTTTGATAGATGGGCAAGGCCGCTATCTGTAATAGTGCTACACCAGCCTAGATCAAGTGAGCTTAAGAGGGTGAGTTTTGATAGATGGGCGAGGCCGGCATCTGTGATGTTTCTACACCAACTTAGATTAAGTGAGCTTAAGAGTGTGAGTTTTGATAGATGGTCAAGGCCGGCATCTGTGATGTTTCTACACCAACTTAGATTAAGTGAGCTTAAGAGTGTGAGTTTTGATAGATGGGCAAGGCTGGCATCTGTGATGTTTTCGCACGAGTATAGATTAAGTGAGCTTAAGAGTGTGAGTTTTGATAGATGGGCGAGGCTAGTATCTCTGATGTTTCCACACTCGCTCAGATGAAGTGAGCTTAAGAGTGTGAGTTTTAATAAATGGGCGAGACCGACATCTGTGATGTTTTCGCACTCGTTTAGATTAAGTGAGCTTAAGAGTGTGAGTTTTGATAGATGGACGAGACCGACATCTGTGATGTTTCTACACCGGCTTAGAGTAAGTGAGCTTAAGAGTGTGAGTTTTGATAGATGGGCGAGGCCAACATCAGTAATGATGCTACACCAGCCTAGATCAAGTGAGCTTAAGAGTGTGAGTTTTGATAGATGGGCGAGGCCAGCATCTGTGATATTTTCGCACCCTCTTAGATCAAGTGAGCTTAAGAGTGTGAGTTTTGATAAATGGGCGAGCCCAGCATTTGTGATATTTTCGCCCCCTCTTAGATCAAGTGAGCTTAAGGGTGTGAGTTTTGATAGATGGGCGAGGCCAGCATCTGTAATGGTGCTACACCAGCCTAGATCAAGTGAGCTTAAGAGTGTGAGTTTTGATAAATGGGCGAGGCCAGCAGCTGTGATATTTTCGCCCCCTCTTAGACGAAGCGAGCTTAGAGATGCGAGAGTGACTAGATGGGCAAGGCCAGCATCTGTGATATTCTTGCAATTAGATAGATTGATAGATGTAATCTGAGTACCACTTTCTTGATGAAGAATAGTTTTAAGATCGTTATCCGATAAATTGGGCACTCCAGAAAGGTCTAGACAGCCGTCGTTGACGAGAGGTAGATTACGCCAAGCTTTGCATACATGATGGACGCGAGTTATTTCTTTAGGAGCAAAGAAGCTTAGTATATGTTCTAAAATTTCGTTAGGGATAGCCTTTATGCCTGTTGTTGTGTATTTAGGAGTAGTTTGAGAAGAGGTAAGCGCAGAGGCTGGCTGCGCTGTCGGTTGTAAAGTTAATGGAGCTAAAGATAAAGACATTGTTAAATCTCCTATTTTTTTGTTTTAATAATTCATATTTTAATTATAACTTCATTTTATTTAAATAAATAAAATATTATTTACTGATTTTAATTAAAGAAAAAGTAATTTTAAATTTAGAATAATAATCAAATAATTTCTCACTTTCCAGTAAGGCAATTGTATTAGAGCGCAGCGTTTTCTTAGTTTCAATAAAGGCCTTTTAAGACAGCATTGTTTCGAAGCTGGATTGGTTGGGTTTATCAGTGCTGCTGCTGACGCTCAAACAGACATGCATCAGGCTTGGTATAAGTTTCTGGGAATATTTGAATCGGTGGTTCCGAAGAGATTCGATCGACTTGTCTCAATGCGTCCGCAAACGTTATCAAACAGCCTCTCCTGTTCCACCATGATAGGGGATATGCCTTAACTTCCTTGGATACTTATGGCAAAAACGTGATGACCCCTTAGACCATGCCTTAAATCAAGCCTGATTGCGGGAAAGTTTGGCATGGTCTAAGGGGTCATCACGTTTTTGCCATAAGTTTTTAAGGACGTACCATTAAGAGGGCAATGTTAACACTTCGTGGCTATCATCTGTGATCAGCACGGTATGCTCCCATTGCGCACTGGGCTTCCCATCTTGGGTGTATGCTGTCCAATGGTTCCTAGAATCGATATACCCTTCTCGTATGCCAGCATTGATCATCGGCTCAATGGTGAAGGTCATTCCGGGTGCTAAGGGAATGTTGATGTGATTATAGTGATGGGGCACTTGTGGAGGTTCATGGAATTCAACCCCTGTGCCGTGTCCAACAAATTGGTTAACGACTGTGCAACGATGTTGCGAAGCATAGGATTCGATCGCGTTTCCAATCTCGTGAATTTTGATTCCCGGTTTTAAAAGAGAAATAGCGCGATTCAGACATTCTAAAGAGACATCGACAACTCTTTGTTTTTCTTCACTTACTTTTCCAATGACCACCATGCGGCTACAATCGCCATAATAGCTATTGAGTAGACTCGTGACATCGATGTTGAGAATATCTCCTTCTTTTAAAGGGATATCATCGGGAATTCCATGACAGATGACGTCGTTAAGAGAAGTGCAAATGCTCTTGGGAAATGGAGGGACTCCGTAACCTAATGGAGCTGGGGTGGCATGAGCCTCAAGGTGTAGACGGTGAGCAAAATCATTGAGTTGATTGGTTGTCATCCCCGCTTTAGCATATTTTGCCGTTTTATCTAAGATGGTGGCGGCTAATCGACAAGCAGCTCGTATACCCTCAATTTGCTCTTTTGTTTTGATGATGATACCATATTGTTTCAGGTACAATTTAGCAAGCGAATGACTGTCTTGAGGAGAGACTTGAGGATAGTGACATTTTTTCCACTTGAGTCCGCTGCCGCACCAACAAGGGTCATTTCGAGAGTTCATAAATTCCTGGGTAGTAGACTTTATACAAGGATAACCCATGTGCAGGAGCAGTGACTCCAGCTGCATGGCGTTGTTGATTATTCAAGATTTGTGGCAAATTGTCTACTGATAGCTTTCCCTTGCCAACATCTACGATTGTACCGATAAGATTGCGCACCATCTTATAGAGAAAATGATCTCCAATTAATTGAAAATAAAAACGTTCAGTGTCGATGGGAATGAGATGAAGTGACTGTAGATGGCATACTGGATTGCGCGTCCATCGAGAACGCTCATTACAGAAGGCTGAAAAATCATGTTGCCCTAAGAACTTGCTTGCCGCTTTTTCCATGAGAGCCCGATCTAACGTGTGAGGAACATGCCATGAAGTCAGATGGTAAAAGGGCAGTTGTGTAGATCCATTGCATAGGAAATAGCGATACTCTTTTTCGATACAATCTAAAGTGGGATGAAAACTAAGAGGTTGTTCTTCTAGTGAGAGGATGGAGATATCTTTAGGCAATGTTCCATTTAACGCGCGTTGAAGCAAGGGTAGGGGCATGGTATGTTCTGTCATCATATTCACGACTTGCCCTTGAGCATGAACTCCTGCATCCGTGCGGCTGGCTGCTTGCAAGGTAACCGGATGGTGAAGAATGCGCTCTAGTGCGGATCCAAGCGTGGCTTCAATGCTCGAGTTTTCATTATTTTTTTGCCACCCTTTATAGGCAGTTCCAAGGTAGGCGATGGTGAGTTTGATATTGCGCATGGGTCAATAGAAGTCTAATGAATTTTAAGAAATAATCCCAGCCCTTCGAGGAACATTTGGACAGCGATCAGTGTTAAGAGCAATCCCATGAGGCGCTCGCAGGCAATTAATCCTTTTTGTCCCATGATTTTTTTGAGCTTGGTGGAAGCGAGGAGAATAAGAGTAGAAGTGATCCAAGCAATAAAAATGGCTCCCACTAATCTCCAGCTACTGCCAAATTCACGGGATATTTGCCCAGAATAGAGCATGACAGCTGCCAGTACGGCAGGTCCTGCGACTAGAGGGATAGCAAGGGGAACAATAAAAGGCTCCTTCTCTTTGGGATACTCGTGCTCTTCCTGCCCTATTGGAAAAATCATCTTGAGAGCAATCAGAAAGAGAATAATACCCCCTGAAATCAGAATGGTGGGTAACTGAACATGAAGAAAATTAAGAAGAGACTCTCCCACATAGGCAAAAAGAATGATCGTAACGAGGGCGATGATCATTTCTCGGAAGATGATTTTCTTTTGACGCTTGACAGGGATGTCTTTGAGCACGGCGATGTAAATAGGCACATTGCCGAGTGGGTCCATCAGCAAAAAGAGGGCAAAAGCCATGGAGAGTATTTGCAATAAGGTGTCCATATTGGTCTATTTGTGTATATAGCAGAGCTCGTCATTTAATTGCGCTTTTTTGCTTCTTGTACCAGAAGAAAAATAACACAGGAGTGATCGTTAAAACGTTTCCACCGCAAATCATCAGAATGTAGTGCAGGGGAGTTCCAATATCGACATGGTCTGGCGGAAAGAAACTGACAATGATGGTAATCGTGCAACCAAAAAGTCCAAGTAAGCTCGTGATCCACATTCCATAGTGTTTACCAGGAATTTTAAATGCTTTGGGGCGATCGACATAGCGGTGGTGGAGGTAGAGCGCTGCAAAAAACATGAGGATGTACATGATCATGTAGAGCTCAGTGCTCAAGGCTGTCAAGAACCAGTAGAATCCGTTGACGCTGGGGACTAACAAAAAGACGGAAGAGAACAGGGTCACTAAAATAGCTTGAACGATCAATACGTTAGAAGCTACCCCATGCTTATTCTTGTGGCGAAAAAAGGGGGGTAAGAACCCAAATTCAGCAGCATGGAGTAGACCTTTTGCAGGGGAGATCAACCAATTAGTGATGCTGCCAATGGTGCCGACGACAATCATCGTCGTCAAGACGGGAGTTAAATGTTTAATTCCAAAAACCTCGAAGAAGTTACTAAATACTTGGATCACACCTGACACCAGATTAATCTCATCGACAGGTAGCACGAAAGCAATGGCTAAAGAGCCTAAAACCATGGTTACGAGGATAAAAAAGCTGGCAATGAGGATGGCTCGAGGGAAGTTGCGTTGAGGGTTGCGGATGTCGTTGACATGGACGCCGGCTAGTTCCATCCCTAAAAAAGAAGCCATGATAGCAATTAAAGAGATCCAATTCGTTGAGTTGCTTAATGGAGGGATCAGTGTTGATGTGCTGACATCAATTTGCAAGGGCTTGCCACTCAATGCCCAAAAGGCCCCCAGTCCAATGAGTAGAATGAGGGGAATGACTGTCCCAATCATCGCGCAGATGCTATTGACACGCAAAGAGAAGTGGATCCCCTTCAAATTCACTAGGGTAATGCCCCAGAAAACGACTAAAATGCAAACCACGAGGTAGCCTTCATTGCGAGCTAGCTCAGGGTTGGCGAGATAGGCTGCGGTTCCTGCGATGAAGGAAAGGATCGTCGGATACCACACCATGGTATTGATCCATTGCAACCAGATGGCAAGCATGGCCCATTTTTGTCCAAAGGCTGCGTTGACCCAATGGTACACGCCCCCTTTTTCTGGGTAGGTGGCAGAGAGCTCAGCAGCGACTAAAGAAGTAGGAACTAAAAATACAATCGCCGAGAAGATGAAAAAGAAAATCAGGGCGCTGCCAAAAAGAGCAGAAGCGGGCAAATTGCGGATGCTGTCGATTGCCGCAATGATTAATAAAACAAGAGAAAAAAGAGGGATCTTTCTAGTCATTTTACTTTGGACTCTTCAAAAAAAGCAGGATAATAACGGATCATCTAGATGAATTCCATAGAGAAATCATTCTTTTCTATTATTGCGAACTTGATTCCAGTTCTAGCACTCGCCATAGTCTATTTAAAAATTGAATTTGATCAGAGGTTAAGGGGGATAATGAGAGAAGGAAATCTTCATTTTTAACAAAAGCCGCTTTGGTCCAATTTGCAGATCCCATCGCGAAAGTGGTATCGTCGATGATGGCCCACTTGTGATGTAACAGTTCTTGTCCTCTACTGAATGTGATGGGCACGTCCTCACTGGTGAGGCGAGCCACTGCTTTTTTGCTAGCTCCTCGTCCTGAGTAATAATCCACCACAACGGCGACATCGATACCGCGTTGCCAGGCTCGAATGAGGGCGTCGATTAGAAGTGGATGGGTGAAGGTGAACATCGCGACGCGTACACTTTTTTTGGCGTTATCAATAAGTGAGAGAAGATGATGGAGTGCTTGCTGCTTTTTTTCTGGTAACAGGAAACAGTGGAGTTCTTGAGAATCAAGTGCTTGAACGTAATGGGTAGAAGAAGGGTGGGTAAGAAATTCTGCAAAGGAAGGAGAGTAGAGTCCCATCACAAAATTGCCGTGATGGTGGAGCGAGGGAAGGGTTAGGTTAGCAGAGCCTAAATAAAGAATTGAATGATCGATGATGAGAATTTTTCTGTGCATCAACCCTTTAGAGCGGCGCGGGGTGATAGTAGCGGATGAGGGGAAGTGTTTTCCTAGAGAAAGGGAGGCAGTGGGATCATACTCTACAGTTAGGTCTTTTCCCAGCTTGGCTTGTTTGGCTAGGGCGCGGATCACATCGCGATCGGTGATCCCATAAAAGGTGGCGTGAATCGATTGCTGTGCTTGGTGGATCGCTTCACAAAAGATGAGTTTGAGATCGTGACGCGATTGATTCGCATAAAATAGGATAGGGGAATTGGCAGTGGGTAATTCGGGAGTGGTGGCTTTGGTGATGAAAAAGACAAATAGACCGCCCATCGATAGGAATACAATGGGCGGTAGCAAAAATCTCTTAATTAGATACATTCACCTTTAGCGCGCATGTCGCGAACAACAGCAGGTAAGCCTACTTTATCGATGGTGCGTAGGGCATTAGCAGAAAGGCGTAAAGTGATGAAGCGGTTTTCATCGGCAAACCATAGGCGTTTTTTCTGTAAATTAGGAAGAAAACGTCGCTTGGTTTTTCCAGTTACTTTAAGTCCAATTCCCTTTTTCTTTTTAGCAATACCGCGAAGCGCATAAGAGTTGCCGCGAACAGGTACGCGTCCTGTGACTTGACATCGCTTAGTCATTATATTCTCCTGAAATTTGTCAAAAAGGGTGATTTTAGCACCTTATTTCTTATTGAACAAGAATATTTAGGGATTTAAATTTAAATTTTCAGGCAAAAAGAAAAGAGAGCTCGTCGTAGTAAAATGGGGAGTGAAATCCGATGGGCTTTGATGATGAAGGGGTTGCGTCTCATTCTTAAACATACCCATCAGTTTTTCTTTAATTCAGGTTGAGTTGAGTGGAAGAGTTATTCGTAGATTTTGTAGTGATCGGGTCGGGTCCAGCGGGCCAGAAAGCGGCTATTCAAGCTGCTAAGCTTGGCAAAAGTGTGATTATCGTTGAAAAGGATCATGTTCTAGGTGGCGCATCGTTGAACTCAGGGACGATCCCCTCTAAGTCTCTGCGCGAGGCTATTTTAGATTTGACTGATTTTTACGAGCGTAGCTTTTATGCGCAGGATAAACCGATTCGCGCGGTGTCGATCAACGACTTGAACTACCGTTTAAAAAAAGTTCTCGAAGAACAGCGCAAGATCTTGCTGCGGCAATTTGAAAAAAATAAGATCAAAATTGTCTATGGCAAGGCGCGCTTTCAAGATAAACAGCATGTCGTTGTACTCGATGAACATCAAAAAGTGATCTGTCGCATCACGGCTGACTTTTTTCTGATAGCCTCTGGTTCGAAACCGCGCAATCCGATCCATGTCCCTTTTGATGATCACGTGATTTTAGATTCCACACGACTTCTCGACATCGATCATGTCCCTAAAACGCTGCTGGTGCTGGGTGGAGGAATCATTGGTTCTGAGTATGCAAGTTTTTTTGCAGCTCTTGGAACTGAAGTGACCGTTGTAGATAAAAAAGATCATCTATTGCCTTTGCTCGATAGAGAGATCGGGCAGCATTTGCAAAAAGCACTGGCCGTGATTGGGCTACAATTCATCGGCAACAAAGAACCCGATGAGATCAAGAAAGTTGGTGATCATGTAGAAGTGCGTTTCAAAGATGGCTCAAAATTGCAAGCAGAAGTTCTTCTTTATGCTTTAGGAAGGGAAGCGAATGTGCAAGACATGCAAATCGAAAAGATTGGCGTTGTGATTGATCAAACTGGATACATTCCTGTGAATGCTTTGTTTCAAACTGTGGTTCCCAATATTTATGCCGCAGGAGATGTGATTGGGATGCCAGCGCTTGCATCGACTAGCATGGAACAAGGGAGATTAGCAGCGCGTCATGCCTTTGGCGCCAAGACGCATCACTTCCCGACATTTTATCCTATCGGAATTTATACGATTCCAGAAATTTCTTCGTGTGGGTATACTGAAAATCAACTGCAGGAACTCGGTTTTAGGTATGAAGTGGGGCGCGCCTACTATTATGAAATAGCGCGCAATCAGATTGCTGGGAATGATCCCGGTATGTTTAAGATCCTCTTTCATACGGACACACTTGAGATCTTAGGCATTCACATCATAGGGCGCGCTGCTACCGAAGTGATTCACATCGGTCAAGTAGCGATGAGTTTTAATGCGCGGATCGATTATTTCATCGATCAGGTTTTTAACTATCCAACCTACGCGGAAGGATATAGAATTGCTGCGCTGAACGGTTTTAACAAGATTAAGCATAGAAAATAACGTGGGACGATGGCGATTTACGATATATTCAATGTAGAAACAAATGCAAAATCGGAAAAACGTTCAGAACAAGCAACAGTTGACCCTAGTCGTCCACCCGAAGTTGCACCCGCTCCTAGCTCCAATTCCCTATTTTCTGCGATTGCCGCGCGTTTGTTTTTTTTCTTGCTCTTACTCGCCGATGTGTTGTGGATGTGTTATGCCTTACTACTCTTACTCGTCACAGTGGTAGGCGCACTTTTAACCATGTTTCGCGTGAAGGGGTTTATTGAGATGAGAGCCAATGCTGTGCTCACCATTAAACGCTCGTTAATTTGTGGTGTATCCTTATTTATAGCTCTCTTTAGCCCTGCCTTTGGAATCATGATCGCGTGTACCTATTTCCTGATGTACGATCGAGTAGGGATAGAAGAGATCGTTCCAGCCTCTCTTCAATCTCAATTTAAAGAGTTTCTCCATAAGTGAGGCAATTGCAAAACTCTCCGCCACAGTAAAATCGCTCTTTTGAGCCATTTTGCCACCCCATCCCCGAGCCCTACTCGCTAGGAGTATGTGCTCTCGGGGATGGGGCACAGCCGCTTGAGCGGCTGGCAAACTGACTCAAAATCATCGAATTTTCTGGGTCGGGTAATTTTGCAATTGCCTCAAGTGAGATCCTCTTTCTCTAACAGCTCAGTGAGCCTGTTGTCCAAGTAGGTGAATAGATCGGGATATTTTTTGCTGAGCCATTTGGCAAAGGCGTGGGATTTCAGGATGATCTCTTTTTTAGCAGGAGCTGGTTGCTTTAAGGAGGGATCAGTGACAAAAGAGCTAATATCTAACGTCACCACGCGCTCATCGATCACACCGTAATTATCTTTAAATTTTCGATCTAAATCTCTGATCCCACTCGTGCACAGTTCTGTCAAACATCCTAAATAATCATCGATGATTTGTTGTGCCTTTTTGAGATCATTCTTCGCCATGACCTCTGCGATGTAATCAACCAAAAAAACAGCTTTTCGTTGGATGACAAACTCTGTGCGATCGAGATCGATCTGATGGCGAATTCCTATTTTATCAATCAACGTCACAGTGCCAAAATGATCTTGCGCCTTATTCAAGTGAGCATACAACAGGCCAGTGCGATGTTTTAACTGGTGATGGAGCAGGACGCAGCTTGAGAAGTTGAACTCCTGGAAATAGGATGTGCCTTGGGCGAGCATGGGGCAATGATGCAATAATTTGTGCCACGAAAATTCAGTCACAAGAGAAAGAGGTTTCAGATGATCATGTCGGTAAAACTTAAGAACTGTCGTTTGATCAGCACCCAGAAAAGCAAAGCACCATCCTCCCTTGCCGATAAAGGTAAATGGTTGATCGAGTAAGGATCGAAGATTTCTATCTTCTTCCAGAGATAGTTGAGGCATTTCCCATCGCGGATCATTCGGAAGATTTGAGAGGATCAGATAGGTGCGAAACCCTTGAGTCTGCCAGTTACAAAAGCAATAGATCCCAGCGACGATAACTACTGAGAGAGCAATTTTGCTAAATAAGCTGAGAATTTTTTTTGGCATAAACCATTCGTTGTTAAAGAAATCGTACACTAACTTTCAATTTGCTAAAAGAGAATGACCGGAAATGAACGCGAGGTCGCAAGGGCGCAGGGACGCAAAGATTTTATAAATTCAATTTTCTCTGCGTTCCTGCGACCATACTTTTACCCATAAGTTTCGATGTTTTTTACCACCCGCTTCGCTAGAGAGCGCAGAGGACACAGAGATCCTATCCGGATAGGATTTCTGTGTCCTCTGCGCTCTCTAGCGAAGCGGGTGGTAAAAATGTAGCTCTTGGCCTTGAGTTCTTAAGTTATTCAACGGTTTCAAGATTGAAAATTTACATCAAGCAAAAGATATGCGTAAAAGTATGCCTACGACTTCTAAATAACATATTCCAATCAGCTATGGTATAAGGGCCTATGTTATTTCCCGTTAGGGGTGAGCGAAGGGCACTCCTTCGCTCCGCGTTGATCTCATCCGTTTTACTTGAGTAGTCCTTGGATCCTTTGCTTGCTCGGATAGACTTCTTCAATCTTTTGGAAAAATCGAAAGAAGCAATGCCTCTAAAGAAAGCCAAAAGGGAACCCATAAGATAATGAATCAAAAATCACTCCAACAGACATTGCAATAACATGTTCTGTCTTGATCCATTCTTTGGTGTGGGACTCTAACTTTATATAGGAGGTAGCAAGCCAATGAAATGATAATTATCCCAAACACGTGAGCAAAATTATGTCCCGTGATCCAATATAAAAAAGAGTAGACCAATGCTCCAACTAAGAAAAACAAACTGTTTTTGAATGATCCTTTCTTCTTTGTCATTTTCTTGATTCCGGCCAACGTATTGAATATGTTCTTTTTATAGTCCTGCTCTGAGAATATGTAGTACTCATATTTTTTTATCAAATTTATTGTTTACTAAAATAATGAATTTACCACCTTTTTGATAAGGTAGATGGAAAGGGGTAGCTTTGATACACTGTTGGCCATCAAATGAGGAAAGGATTGATGGAGCAACGTTCCAACAGCTCGACTCAGGGGTGTCAACAAACACGGTTGGCTTTGCTTTGGATGAACTTAGCAAGTGAACCGTTAGTTTCCCTCTATACTTTTCTTCCTTTTATCTTGTGTAAAGATCTAGATGTCAGCACCTTTCAACTTTCTCTTTTCATCACACTTCGCCCTGTGCTTTCTGGTTTATCTTTTTACTGGAGTGCTTATCTCAAGGAAGGAAGGGGAAAACTCGTTTCGAATCTAGTGGGGGCATGCCTTCTCGCTTATCTTCCTTTCTTGTGTTTCCCTTTGCTCGGAAATATTTGGTATTTACTCGTAGCTTCAGCCTTTTATCAATTATTTAGTCGAGCGGCGATTCCCTCACTCATTGAAATTTTGAAGCGCAATATCCCCAAGCAACCTCGAGAACAAGCCTTTTCTTTCTTCTATGTATTGAGCTTCATTGAGAGTGGGATTCTTGGACTTATCTTTGGTAAGTTGCTCGATGCCCATGCCGTAGATTGGAAGATGTTATTAGCTGGTGGTGGACTCATTGGTCTTAGCGCGATTTTTCTATTTCGAAGAGTATCGGTACCAACGCGTGAAGCAGAACCCGTGCAAGCATCGTCATCTCTAATCCAGCCGTGGAAAGATAGTTTGCTTCTGATGCGACAACGTTCTGACTTTGCTCACTTCCAATGGTTGTATATGATTGGAGGTGCGGCGTTGATGATGATGTCACCAGCTTTTTCTCGCTATTACGTCACCACGTTGAGCTTATCTCATACGGACATGGCGATGGCGAGGTTTGTGTTCATGGCTTTAGGTGTGGCAGGGGCCTCTTACTGGTGGCGTAAGAATTTAGAGAAAATTTCTATTTTACAACTTTCTCTGTGGGTACTTTGTGGCTTCGGCTTATTTCCATTAGCTTTATTGCTCGCTCAATTTCATATCGGTTTTCTCTATTTTGGATTCTTAATATATGGCATTGCCCAGGCGGGAAGTCATCTCTTATGGCATTTATCGGGCACGATCTTCAGCGGTGAGCAGAACAGCGCTCCCTATACGCGAACGAATCTTCTCATGGGCGGCTTGCGCGGGGCGGTCTTTCCTTTTGTCGGTGGTTGGTTGTGTACTCTATGGGGCGAAACCTCTGTTTTAGTCTTAGGAATGGGATTGTGCTTTGCAGGCGTGTTGGTCATGAAGCGCTCTCCGCAACTATCCCGAACATGATTCAAGAATTGGATTGAACAAATCTCAATAACTTGAAGAACATCTCATGAGCTGTATGTAGTCATTGATGCTTGGAAATGGTTTTCGATCATGAACAGTATATCAAGGTTTCCAACGCCCTATCATTTAATGAGTTGTATTTAATAAAAACTTTAATTGCAGAAAATAAAAAAATTAATTATACTAATATAATACACGGCTTTTTATTTAACCAAATATAATTAAAATTGAAAGGAGATAATATGGCAATCCCACCAATTTATAGAGCAATTCCAGTACCTGCGGCAGCAGCACCTGCAGTACCTGCAGCAGCCGAAGCGGCACCTGTGGCAGCAGCACCTGCTAATCCTCCAGTAGCTCAGGTTCCTAATTTTGGATTACTTTATATCCACCGTATAGGTGGTAATTGAGGTGGCAAACTGACTCAAAATCATCGATATGCAATCTCATCATAGTTACTGTAAACTCATGAGACTAATGGTTTGGCCTTTGAGGGTCAAAGTGATAGTTTGTCCATTCTTAATTTCTCCTTTCAAAATGGCATTTGAGAGGAGATTGACGACTTGTTGTTGGATTAGCCGTTTTAAGGGGCGAGCTCCGTAGGAAGGATCGTATCCTTCTTCGGCGAGATAGGTGATGACCTCTTGGGTCCACTCGAGTTTAACGTCTCTTTCCATGAGTCGCTGCATGACTTTTTTAAGTTGAATGAGAACAATTTTTTCCATATCGCGTCTTTGAAGAGGCAAGAAGGGGAGAATATCATCCAATCGGTTGAGGAATTCGGGGCGGAAATGTTCTTTTAATACGGGCTCAACGATGTCGAGAATGGTTTCTTTGGTCCAATCAGACGTGTTGGAACCAATTCTGTCTAAGATCAGTTCTGATCCTAAGTTAGATGTCATCACAAACAGGGCGTTCTTGCAGTTAACAATTCTTCCCTTACTATCCGTTAAACGGCCATCATCAAAAATTTGCAATAGGATATTAAATACATCATGATGCGCTTTTTCGATTTCGTCGAGCAAGACGATGGAATAGGGGCGTCGACGAAGGGCTTCGGTGAGCTGTCCACCTTCTTCATAGCCCACGTAACCAGGGGGTGATCCGATCAACTTGGAGATGCTGTGTTTTTCCATGTATTCTGACATGTCTAATCGGATGATGGCGTCTTCTTGGTTGAAGAGTTGTTCTGCTAGGGCTTTCACTAGTTCTGTCTTACCGACACCTGTGGGGCCAACGAAAAGAAATGCTCCTGTAGGACGCATCGGATCGTTGAGTCCAGCTCGTGAGCGTCGGATAGCTTCGCTCATGGCGCGAATCGCAAAACTTTGTCCGACGACGCGCTGCTCGAGAGAAGTTTCGAGATTGAGTAAGCGTTGAGCTTCTCCCTCTAGCATTCTTTGGACGGGAATTCTCGTCCATTTTGCGACAATTTGCGCAATCAAGGGCTCATCCACCTCTTCTCGAAGAAGTCGATTGGGTTTATCTAGAAGAGTTTTTTGCGCTTTTTCGAGTTCTTCTTTCATTTTGGGGATGCGGCTATAGCGCAATTCAGCGACTTTATTGTAATCCACCGCGCGCTCTGCTTCTTCTTCTTGAAAGCGTAAGTGTTCTAAGGCATTTTTCTTTTGTTTGACCTCTTCAATCAGCTTTTTTTCTAAGTTCCATTGCTCGCGTAGGATCGAGAGTTCTTCTTTCACTTTGGCGCTCTGTTCTTCGAGCTTTTTTGCTTCGCTGCGGGCTAAAGGAGTATCTTCTCGTTTAAGACCTTCTTGTTTGATGATTAAGCTCGATAGCTCCCTCTCTTTCACATCGATGGGAATGGGCAAGCTGCCGATTTGTAAACGGATCATGCTTGCGGCTTCATCGATGAGGTCGATCGCTTTGTCCGGCAGGCGTCGATCTGTAATGTACCGTTGTGAAAGATAAGCAGCTGCATGTAAAGCGCTCTCTGTAATGTGCACGCCGTGGAAGATCTCATATCTTTCCCGCAAACCGCGTAGAATAGCAATCGTATCTTCTAAAGAAGGTTCTTGAACAAAAACAGTTTGGAAACGGCGTTCAAGAGCGGGATCTTTCTCGATGTATTTTTGGTATTCGTTAAGTGTAGTGGCTCCAATGCAATGCAGTGTTCCTCGCGCTAGAGCTGGCTTGAGCAGATTTGCTGCATCCATGGATCCTTCTGTGGCTCCAGCTCCTACTAAAGTATGTACCTCGTCGATAAAGAGTAGGATTTTTCCTTCGCTTTTTTCCACTTCCTTCAGAATTCCTTTGAGTCGTTCTTCAAATTCCCCTCTAAATTTAGTGCCAGCGATTAAACTTCCCATGTCGAGAGCAAATAACTGCTTACTTTTAAGTGAATCGGGCACATCTCCTTGAATGATTCTTAATGCCAATCCTTCAGCGATGGCTGTTTTTCCAACTCCGGGTTCTCCAATTAATAAGGGATTGTTCTTGGTACGTCGGCTGAGGACTTGCATGGTGCGGCGAATTTCTTCATCTCTTCCAATGACAGGATCTAATTTTCCCTCTTTAGCGAGGGCGGTTAAGTTCTTACAGTATTTTTCAAGGGCTTGTAAGCCGGCTTCAGCAGAAGGAGAATCCATTTTCGTATTGCCTCTGATCTGTTTAATGCGTGCTTCGAGTTCTTTTAAAGAAAGGGGAGATCCTTTTTTCCATGTGGAAAAAGGATCTCCTGCAGATTGCCAAAAAACGTAGAAAAAATGGTCGCTGCTTAAATAGGTGTCTTGCCATTTTTTGGCTATTACTTGTGCTTCAGCAATGCGCTGCTGAAGCTGAGAGGATACAGCAGGTGTTTGTGATGTGCCTTCAAATGTTGCTCTCTGATCTAAAGCTGTTCTTAATGAAGAAATCAGCGATTCTGGTTGTAGTCCTAATGAGATAGAAAGTGTTTGAAAATAGCCTTCTGGATTGTCAAAAAAGGCCAAGATGAGATGGTTTTCAGAAACTTCTGTATGACGATGCTCTTGAGCGTAATGAAAAGCTTTTTCTAAAGCTTCAGCTACTGATTCAGTAAATTGAGGATTCATCGTTTTCACTCTGAATTAAAACCGAATACAAAAATACTATATGCGATAGGAATTCTTCTGTCAATAGAGGGAATTTATAATATATTTATCGATAGGTCAATTTTTTCAAATTTTTTGTAGACATCTAAAATGACTTCGGCATAAATTCACGGCATGTGGATTTTATCTTTTTTAAAAAGGAGAAATTGAATGAAAAATCATTTAAATAGGCTCACAAATGGATTAGGGAAATTTTGCAATCTTGGCATTACTTTCTTATCGATTGCTTTGATGGCAGTACAATTAAACCTCCAGGCGGGCAATACCGATCATAGCCTACATGGCATGGGGGCAAAACCATTAACGCAAGAACAACTTCAAGATATACTAGCCAATTGGCCCAGAGTGCTAGCTGTAAAACCAAACAAAATCGGTGCTGCTCGCATTCAAAAACATCTCCAAGATCTTGGACAAGTTCCTGGCATAATTGAAATCGCCTCAACGTCAGACGAAGAGTTTGTCACCAATAAAAATACCACCGGAGAAACCTTAGAAGATTTGAATGCAAAATGGGGAATTTCATCCCTTCCTGCCAGTGTGGATAACAGCAAACTTCCCTGCTTTCCTCCAATTGGCGATCAGGGAGCAGAAGGCTCCTGTGTGGGTTTTGCTACAACTTATTATCACGCTACTCATGAATATGGCTTCCTAAATGGAATTAACAATAAGACTAGCTCAGCCGGTATCCGCTCGCCGAAGTGGACGTATAATATGATTAATGGAGGTTCTGATGCAGGTTCTTGGCCAACAGATGGCTATAACCTTCTTAATAAAAATGGAGCCGTATCCATAAATAGTTTCCCTTATGATTCAAATTATACTCAGTGGGATCTAAATACTCAGGATTGGATTTCTGCCTTAACCTACCGCATGGCGCCTGTTAACTTTATAACAATTAACTCTTCTTCAGACATTGATGTGATTAAGGGATTATTGAATAACGGACACGTTGTCACTTTCACAACATATGCATCGTGGCATTACACTACCGTTCAAGCAGATCCTTCAACCCCTAACAATCCTTATGTAGGCCAAGATGCCGTTTCCTGGGCAAGTACCTCATCCGGCGGCCATCATACGACCGTTGTCGGCTACGATGATAATGTTTGGATCGACATTAATGGAAATGGAACAGTAGATTCAGGTGAGAAAGGAGCGTTCTTAATCGCAAATTCCTGGGGGACAGGTTATGCCAACGCCGGCTTCGTTTGGATGTCCTATGATGCTTTTTACAAAACTTCACAGGTTGTCAATGGTCCAGGGCCTGGAAGAATCGCATTGGCTGATATGTTCTATTCTATTGTCCCAATAGCTGCAAACTATCAACCTAAAATCGTGGCTGAGTTTACTTTGACACAAAGTGATCGCAATCAACTTGCCATGGGGGTTGCGGATTCCAGCACAAGTACGACTTCCCCTTCAACCACAATCGCAAGCCAAGCTTTAGATCAAAGTGGTGGCTCGCTTGCATTTGATGGGGGGGCTGCCCGCAGCATGTCAGCAACTTTTGCGTTGGACTTTACGGACCTATTGCCAAGCACGAGCTCGACGCAAAGATACTACTTGCTTGCCACTGATGTAGCTGCAGGCAACACAAGTACACTAAATGCCTTTACACTGATCGATTTAGTTAATAACAAGCAGGTGTCGAATCCAACAACGCCCATAAGCTTTGATAATCAGTCAATTCAACCCTATATTGACTACCAATTTAATAATAACGTAACTCCACCATCAGTTAACATTACTTCCCCAGCTAATGGGGCGACTATTAGTAAAACAATCAGTGTCATAGCAAATGTTACAGCTAGCGCTGGAGTGTCACATGTAGATTTTTACGTAGATAGCACATTAATCTTATCTGATACGACATCGCCCTATTCTGCATCCGTTGATACAACGACTCTATCGAATGGCGCACACACCTTTACAGCCATTGTTTATGATAAGGCGGGAAATTCTGCTAAAAGCATTGTGACGGTAACAGTGGATAATGCCCAAAATAGCAGCATTTTTATAAATGCTGGCAATGGTGGTGCAATTATAGATGCATGTACTAATGTAGCTTGGCAGGGTGATCAGTATTATTCAGGTGGTCAAACCTATACGAATTCTACTTTACCAAGTTGTCTTAATGTGTACACAACAGAGCGATATGGCAACTTTTCCTATAACATACCTGTTTCGAATGGAAATAAATATGTTATTTTAAAGTTTGCTGAAATCTTTTATCAGACTGTGGGAGCTCGTGTATTCAATGTAAAAATTAATGGACAACAGGTCATTTCTAATCTTGATATATTTAAAGAAGTTGGTTTTGCGAAGCCTTTAGATCTTAGTTTTCCAGTAAACGTAACAAATAACAATATTCGAGTAGAATTTATTCCTGTTGTCGAAAATCCTAAAGTCTGCGGACTTGAAGTTCTCTCACAATAGTGGGAAGATTTCGCGATAATCTCAATTCATCCCCTTTCTGTCACGTGGCAGAAGGGGGAATGGATTAGACTTTGCCTTAAGGTGTAGGTGAAGGTTGAGCTTCAGTTTTTCTTACCTTAATGCTAACGCCTGTGGTTTTGTTAACGAGTAGAAAAGGGTAGTCGGTGTTGTTGCTGGGAACGACTTTGATGGGAATGGGAGAGATCCAAATTTGAGAGGTTGGATAGTCTTCAGGATCGACTTCCCAAATGGAACCATCCGTCAACTCTATCTTTTGACCGTTGTCGATGTTGATCGAGAGAAACAGGGGCTGTTCTTTTGCCTGTGTTGTGGTGGCGACTTGTCGAAGTTGGAAGTTTTTATTGAGCCATATCTCCAATTCTATTTTTTGGCGAGGTGTAAGCGTATCAACCCCTGTTTTTTTTTGTTCGTCTTTTGACATCACAGAATCAAGAAACGCCATTTCTCCAAGTAGTGGTGCAGTGAGAAGAAAAGCGCAACATGTAAAACGGGCAATACGCATCGGAAGACCTAATTGTTAGTTTAATTGTTTTTATCGTTGTTCGAAGGGATTTTTTCAATCGAAAGTTATTAGATCTCTTGCATAACCCCGCAATTCCCTGCCCGTGCCCAAAAGTTGGTCTATTTTTTATCTGGGTGGGTAAGTGGCTCGGGGCAGAGTTTTCTGAGGTGATTGCGTAAACTTAGTAGGGCTTTAGGCTGATGAGCGCGACGATGCACGAGATCTTCGGTCTTTTGAAGATGGAGCCAGGCGCGGTTAAAATCATGTCTTTCCATGTTCAAGACTGCTAAATAATACTCAGTAGTGGCGTTGTGAGAGTCGAGTTTATGGTAGCGTTCTAAGACCTCTTTAGCTTCATTGCCGCGACCTAGCTGAAGCCAAGTTGTAGCCATTTGAAGAAGTCCTGCTCGGTAGTTGGGGTAGCGCTTGAGAATTGTCTGTAATTCTTGTTGTTTTAGTTGAATGGATTCTCTGGTCTCATCCACTGGAAGAAAGACCGCTTTGATCCCTTGAGCATCGATTTTCCCATTGATGAAATCATCGGGAATGGTTTCGGCAGAAACTGATTCTTCAAAAGTCATTCCCTGAAGTTCTTTAAGTAATTTGACGCCTTCATTTTTACGACCTACAAAGAGGTAATTGTATCCTAATAACATTTTCAATAAAGGATCCTCAGGTAAAAAAAGGCGCGCTTTCTCATAAAGCATCACAGCTGTTTGATGCTCCTCTTTTGTCCAAAACACAGAAGCTTGGTTCATGAAGGCAAAACCAATCACTTCTTTCATGGTTCTTTGCTGCAACTGTCGCGTATTGATCCCTAAGTAAGTTTCTGAAGGAAGATTGATGCCTCGCGCTGTCGTTTCGATGTTGATCAACTTGTTTCCTCGATGGTATCTGACGTAGATATGTCCTGGAGGGGTGATAATTTCTAAAGGTAGATTCAATCGCTGTGCCAAACTTAAGTAGAGAATGGATACACCGAGGCACACACCGCGTCGATTGTCTAGAACAGAAGGGAGAAATGTGTACAGGTCGATGTCCTTAGCATACAGAGAATGGGGTGGAAAACGAAATCCCATCTCATAGAAGATGAAGTTGCTAATCGCATGGATTTTATCTTCATCAGAAGGGTGAGAGGGTAATCTAGCAGCGATTTGTAGCGCCATGATATCGATCGTTGCTTCATAGTGACGAATTTCTTCTCGAGAGTTTTCTTTTCCATCAAATTGAAAGATAAGTAGTCCACGAGAGAGATCAATCTCATCTGCTGGTAAACAGAGAACTTCTTCCTTAGTCCATACGCTGCTACCTTTGAGCTGACGGTTGTGTAGACGTGCTGAGACTTTTTCGATCAGAGCTAATTCTTCTGATTGTAGTTTGATTGGATTGTCGAAAGGTTGACGAGTAATTAACGAAATGATGGCTTGTATATCAATTTTGGGAAGGGTGGTCGGCTGTTGTAAATCAAGAGATTTTCCATTGAGGAGCATCCACGCGTGACTAAGCGCTTGTTGTCCCTCGGTCGATGTAGGGTAAAGTTCGTAAAAAGCTAGATGCTCAGAAACTGAAAGAGGGTCTAGGGTGCTATACAAGGATTTAATAGGTGTGATAGGTGCTGCATTCAAAGGGATGCCAGCAACACATAGAAGTAAGAGGCAGTTGCAAAACTTCCCGACCCGGAAAAATCGATGATTTTGAGTCAGTTGTCTCCGCAAAAAAAGGGCCATGATAAACAAGATATGCGCGATACGCATGATAGGTTTTATTGCCGCAAAGCGGCATGCGGCTTCGCCGCACCTTTTTTTATCATGCATATCATGTCCATCCTATCTATCATGTTCCCCTTTTTAACGGGTCATCCTTGATCAGATGCTTTGCCTAAGTTAATTACGCAAGAGGTCTGTTATAATAGATCATATCAAATGTGAGGGGAAGGGGAAAAGAGGATTTTTTTCATGATTTCTTTTAAGCCGGGGTGGGACACGATTTCTTCGACAGTTGGACGGTAACGGTAGGTCCAATTATTGGAATTGAATGTGCCAGGGACATTAATCCGCTCTTCTTCAGGACTTGGCCACACCAGCTCAGGAAAAAGGGCTAGATACTCTTGCAATAAATTAATATGAAATAGACTGGGGGTATGATGGCTGTCCCATAGGATTTCCACATGGTGAGAATGGTTTAGTTTGGGGTGAAATTCCCACTTTTTAAAGGAAGCGAATGCTTTTGCCTCTTTAGGGCATTCAATCCACCATCCTTTTAGCGTTTCTGTATCATGTGTGGAAACACAGGTGAGGCTAATCCTAGGGTATTCTTCATAAGGGAGATAGTGAAGGGTTTTTGTTTGATCTTGAGGTTCTTTCCACTCCCAACGTATCACTTTTGTACCACATAAGCCCAGCTGTAGCAAGACGGAGGGTACACAGGTAGGGACAGTGCCGAGATCCTCTGCGATAGGGAGCATTCCATTAGAAGATGAAATCATCATATCGAGAAGATGGGTTCCCTGGAATTCCCATATTCTATTGTCTGAAGGTAAAAAAGATCCTTCGCGACAGGGACGGTTCATCGGAATGGTCCAGATACGAAAAAAACCGACAGTATGATCAATTCGATACAAATCATAAAAGTAAGTTGCATAATGTAAGCGCTGTTTCCACCACTTAAATTGATCTTTTTCAATAGCATTCCAATCATAGATGGGAAATCCCCAACACTGTCCGTCGGGTTGGTAGGCATCAGGAGGAGCGCCGGCAACTAAGTCCATCGAAAAAAAATTGGGATGCTCCCACACATCTGCGCTGTCGCGCGAGACCAAGATGGGGATATCTCCTTTCAAAAAGATCCCTTTACTGTTGGCGTATTCTTTCACATACTTTAGCTGTTTGAAACACAAAAATTGCATGATGAAATAGAATGTCATCTGCGTTTGATGTTCGACGCATAAATCTTGGAGTTCCGATTTCGAAGGGCGTTGAAGCTTTTCAGGCCATTCTGGAGCTGGATTGTTGCCCATTTGAATTTTGAGTGTTTTGAATAAAGCGTAACTCTCTAACCAAAGATTTTCTTTCACAAAATTTTTAAATTCGGATGTCTCTGTGATCAGCGAGCCCACTTGTTGGATATAAGTACCTAGCCAGTTCAATTTTTGGACGGCCACTTCTGCATAGGCCACACGCTGACTATCGTTGAGAGAAGCCATCTCTTTGATTCTCATTTTCAAGGGAAGAAATTGATCGAGGTAAGGAAGATCATGTAAGGAAAGATAGATAAAATTGATAGCGCAGGAAGAAATGGGATTGTAAGGACTGGGATCATGACGACTATTGTTCAAAGGAAGGAGTTGAATGACATCCATCTTTAAATCAGAACACCAGTCGATAATGGGAAGAAGATCGAGGAGTTCTCCTATGCCAGAACTTTTTTTAGTGCGCAGAGCCGAAAGGAAGACATTAATTCCATGATGCGAAGAAACACCAACGCGTTTCCACCCTTTAGCTGTGGGTGCTTTTAAAAGGTACTCTTCCAATTCATCCATATTTGTAGCATAATCGTTGGCAATATCATGTCTAGCTTTTTTTATGTGAGGTCAGTTGTGCTTAAAAAATGGTGCCTAAGTCTGCTGATTTTAAGTGCCAGTTTACCAGTTAGTGCTCCCTGTTGGTTTTATACCAAATTTGGAACCGAGTTAGGCGTGGGGTTTCGAATGCATGGTTGCAAGCATGGGTTTGACCTTTCTGTCAACGGAACCACCGTCATTGTCCAGAGTTGGATAGACGCCAAGTTGTTGTATCTGAATTATCCGTTTCAAAAGCCTTTTTATTGCGGATTTGGCCCTGGTGTTCTACATAATGTTGCTTTCGTCATAGCAGGACCTTACCGGGGAACAAATCACACGACAACCGTGTCGGCAGAGACGGTGTTAGGCTATGAGTTTTGTCTGCATAAGAATCGGTTTTTTTTTCAAGTGGAAGGGAGTATCCCCTTTTCCAACCAAGCGGGATTTCCCATCATTCCCGCTCTTGTCTTCGGCATAGAGATATAATCAAAAAAAAATTTAAACGCGGAGACGCGGGGTCTCAGAGAAGTAAAGAAAAATTTAAAAAAACACTTTGCGTCTCCGCGTTTTTAAACTTAACAAGTTAAATTTTTAATTAGAAAAAGTTTTTAAGTATTGATTAATATGTAATAAATTGATATTATAAGTAAAGGTTACGTTATTAGTTTATAAAAAAATTAAAATTAGAGGAGTATTCATGTCACACGCCATACAACCATCTTTTAGTTTTCGCCTCACATCCGCACAGGGTGCAGAAGCGCGTCCCTATTATGTCATGGGTGAAAAAGGTCTTTCAACAGCTAAAGTAGAAGAATTAAGAAAGCGGGTAGGCGATTTAGGCGCTACTGTTGTCGTGATCGACGAACAACAACGCAAAGAGTTCAATCTCCATCAGGAATTCCAAGGGGTTGCTCTGTTGATCTCAAAACCTGCTGAAGGGGAATTAGCGAGGGGTTTACTCGCTGTGTACAACACATTAGAATCTGTCATTCAAGACATGCGCATGGATCCTGATGTCCGCGATCTAGAAACAGCTCAGGCGTTGGCTCAGCAAGGGCAGACTCAATTAAAAGGGGCTGATCGCGTTCTGGAGATCGTACAAGCGAAATTGAAGCCAGAGGGTAAAAAGAAGCCGGAAGTAAAAGCACAATCAGGTCTCGCCTCATTCGCGGCTCAAGCTGCTGCAGAAAAGGAACGGCGTAATGAAATCCATGCTTTAAGAGAAGTTCTGAAACTTGCCAAACCAGAACAGCATCTGAGTATTCAGGCTCAACTCGACGCCTTGACTAAGCCTCGTGGTTCTGTTTCAGCTCCAGCAGCCACACAAGTGAGTATCAATTATACTGTACCAGCTGGTTACCAGTTATTCATTCGCGGTGAAGGAGCAGGATTGAGTTGGGAAAAAGGAATTCCTGTTCTTATTCAAGATGGTCAACTTGTGTTCAAAGCACCAGCGGGACAAGATAAGCCTGTCACTTATAAACTCCTTCTCAATGATAGCATCTGGGATAATGGAGATAACCACGTGCTTACGTCTGGCAAATCTGTGACTCTTACACCTGAATTTGCAGCTCCTACATCTATCATTCAGATCAAGTATACAGCTCCTGAAGGACGCACTCCTTTTGTTCGAGGAGAAGGCGTTGGTTTGAATTGGCAATCTGGCACGAAAATGACGCAAGTGGGTCCTGATACTTGGGAACTACGCGTTCAAGGGTTCTTTGAATCAGGGTCGTACAAGATCGTGCTCGACGATCGCGATTGGGAAAGTGGTGAAAACCATCTCATGATAAGTGGGAAAACAGTAGAACATACTCCACAGTTCTAATCATTCCTTGCCCCTGCCCCTGCCCTTGCCCGTTTAATTTTTTGGGCAAGGGCAAGGAATTGAATTATGCAAGAGGTCTTATCTTTTGAGGCCGAATGGATTGGCATCTTGAGTCTTAGGTGTAGACCCGACAAGAGCATGAGTTTGCCCAGATTCTACAGCTTCGCGCCATTTTTGAGCTTTTTCGACAAAATAATGGAACTCGACGGCTAGTTTATCTCCTGTAATTCCGCTGAAGGGAAGATATGAGAAAAGCGTCAGCTGGTTATTTCGTTCGCAGTAGCATAATGTGCCGTGCTCTGGAAAAGGGAAATTGGCTTTCAAACCATCTCGTAAAATATTTTCGCGAAGTTTACCAGGGGGTATTTCGCAGATGAAGGTCGCAATTAAGATCCTGTGATGGGAGGGTTCGTATTCGAGTTGAACATAACTTGCTTGATTGATATTAAGCTTGCAGGCGCCATGTTTATCCGGATGCAAGGTAATACCTAATTTGTTCCCTAGTTCTTGTAGAAGTTCGTGAAACTGATCGATCATTTTTCTTTTTCCTTCTTCTCTTCTTCTTCCTCCTCTTCCTCTTCTTCTTTTTCATCGAGCTCTTCAAGAGCATCGATGAAAGATTTGAGGACTTCTTGGCGATGTTGCTCTGACTTGAAGAGTTTAGGGGCTACTTGTCTTACTCCATCGCGCATCTGTGTGAAGATAATCATTTGAGCGATCCATTCTTTATGTAAACCTAGTTGAATGGCCATTTGAAAGATTTTTTCGATGGAAGGGTAACGCTCTTGAAGCAGTTTCATGAACAGTTTAGCTAGTACTTCAAAATTAATGCGATCGGGTAGCTCTATGCCTTGCATATCAAATGCAGAACTGATGAGATTCATGCGCGATTTGAAGAAGCGGAAGATGCCTAAGATAGCCTGTAATTTTCTCGTTTCTGTCATCAAGACATGCAATTCACCGCGTGGAATGGAGGGGCCCTTAGATTTCAGATCGCTTCCCAAGGAGTGAAGCAAGAAATCAATAAGTGATTTCATCTTATCATAGGTAAATTTTGAGGAGAGTTCATTGAAGAGGGTGTTGGAATCGCGCGGATTGCCTGTGACATCGCGATAAAGACTGCGCAAGCCTGAAGGGTTGCCGAGGCCCTGTTTGGAGAACTCGCGCGCTTGTTCGGCGATGTTTTTACCTGCTCGTACTTCTCGACCATGGTCTTGATTGAGAGTTTCTTTGGCAAGACGAACTTGAGTAGCGAGCTCACCTTTAGTTGTTTGCAGTAGGAAATCTAATGCCTCGTCAGCTAAAGAAAAGTCGGGGTACATCTCGAGGACTTTTCTCAAGATCTCTTCTTGGGTATCTTCTTGCTTAATACGCGCGCGCAACATCAATAGGGAGCGCGCTTGGATTTCAGGATTTTTTTGCTGAAATTGCTCAGAAATTTCTTCGGTGCGCTGGACTTGTAATACCTCTTCTTCTTCTTTTCGATCCGCTTTATCGGCTTCTTCTTTTTTGCTCTGTCTTCTTGTCTTCGTCTCGAGTTGTTCAAAGCGTCGAGCCATGATCATGGGATTAAATGCACCTTCATCTACCCAGGCTTGAAAACCTTCGGAGCTCTCTTCTTGAGAAATGGCAACGCGAGTACCTTGAGCTGCCAACTGTGCTTTTGCGGCATCTAGTTGCGTCTGATAGATGCGCGAGGCATGAAGCTCATCAGTCATAGATTAATCTCATGAAAGTTGCACGCGGCCAAGAGGCTGGATGCGGATTTCTGGAACGATTTCTTGGTAGGACAACACAGCGAGATCAGCGAATTCTCCTTCAATGAGTTTTCGGACGAATCGACGCGCATCGATTGCTGTTAAGAGGACAGGAGGTTGACCGCCGACAGGAGTTGGAGCAATGGTTGTTCTCATCGAATGAAGAATCAGTTGGACAGAGTCAGGATCCAGCGCTAAATAAGAACCTGCTGATGTTTGTTTAATTGCGCCGCGTACCATATCCTCGATTTCAGGATCTAACAGATAAACGGAAAGAATAGATTGTCCTTGCGAGTATTTATAGCTGATATAGCGTTTGAGAGAGGATCGCACGTATTCTGTGAGTAGCACGGTATCTTTTTCTGATTGAGCCCATTCGGATAAGGCTTCGAGGATTGTGCGTAGATCTTTTATGGAGATCTGCTCTTGGACGAGTCGCTTGAAAATTTCCGTCAGTTTTTGCAAGGGAACCAAACGGGTGACCTCTTTGATGAGATCGGGAAACGATTTCTCAATGAATTCCAAGATGCCTCGTATTTCTTGGATCCCGATGAAATCAGCTGCATGTTGTCGATAAAAGTAGGAGAGATGAAGAATCATCACATCGAGGGGCTTCCAGAATTTTATGCCGGCCTTTTGCATGATTTCTTGAAAGCGATTATCTATCCAAACCGAGGGTTGTCCAATGTTGTTTTTTGTGGTGGTAAAGGGGATATTATAACGACGCAATGTGTCGGGATTTTCTGTGGTGAGTAAAGCATTTTCTACAATTTTACCGCGCACTATGGGTACTTCGTTGAGAAAAATGGAGTACTCATCAGGTTCTAAAGTCGGAGAATCTGTTCTTACGTGCACACCGGGAAATCGCACGCCTAAATCTTGATAGAGTGCATGACGCATTTTAGGAATCATCTCTTCAATGAAGGTATTCCCTTGTTTTTCTTTGCGAATCGCTGTGGAAAGATTTTTGCCCACCTCCAAGATGACAGGTAAGGTTAGGGCATATTCATCTACACCGCCGCGAATGACGGCATGTCCTTCTATGTCCGTTTCAACGCGCGAGCCTGAGACGCCAGCAGTAGCTTTAGCCAGGGCTTTTTTGTTGTTGTACCATACTGTACCTCCGACTGCGCCTAGTATCAGAGAAAAGAACAAGAAAATGGGGAGGGGAAATCCTTTAACAAATCCCATGAGGAACATCATCACAGCGGCGATGATAAGCGCTTTTGGCTGACCGATTAACTGGGAAGAAATCTCTTTACCTAACGCTGAATCCTTTTTATCGGAAGAAACACGTGTGGTTACGATACCCGCTGTCATCGCGACAAGCAAAGAGGGGATCTGAGATACAAGGCCGCCCCCAATAGAAAGTAGGGTGTATGTCTTCGCAGCTTGCATGGCACTCATGTGATGCATGGTCATCCCGATGATCAAACCGCCTATAATGTTAATGACAGCAATAACGATACCGGCGATGACGTCTCCCTTGACGAATTTCATCGCTCCGTCCATCGCTCCGTACAGCTGACTTTCTTTCGTTAAGGCCAAGCGCAAATCTCTAGCCTGGTTGGCATCGATCACGCCGCTGCGCATATCGGCGTCAATGCTCATCTGTTTACCAGGCATCGCATCCAATGTGAAGCGCGCTGCGACCTCAGCAACGCGTTCAGCACCCTTGGTCACAACGATGAACTGAACGATCGTGATGATTAAGAAGATAATACCCCCGATCACAAAGTTTCCACCCACGACGAAATTACCAAAGGCGAAAATGATGTGTCCTGCGTTGGCTTTTAGCAAAATTTGACGAGTCGCAGAAATTTCGATTCCCAATCTAAAAAGGGTTGTAATCAGCAAAAGGGAAGGAAACATCGATAGGTGGACAGCTTTGGGAATATAGAGAGCCACCATCAACAAGGTAATCGATACGCTCATATTGATAGTGATGAGCGCGTCGATGATCGTCGGTGGAACAGGAATGATGATCATCATGATCAAGATGATCATGAAGAAAGCCAGTAGAATATCGCTTGATTTGCTGATTAAACTAAGAGCTTTATCGCTACTGATAAGCCGCATCAAGCGAGTAAATATGTCTTTCATTTGAAGATCTCCAGCCCTGATGTCTCTAGTGTCTCAATACCTTTTAGCCAGCGCAAAATCTCCGCCACGGCTTGATAGGTGTCCTCGGGTATATACTCGCTGATTTTCCCTTTTTCAAAAAGGGTTTGTGCTAAAGTCACGTTGCGCATGATTGGAACTCCATAGTCTTGAGCCATCTTTATAATCTGATCTGCTGCTGTTCCTTTACCCATGGTGACGATGCGAGGAGCGGGTTCTGTTTCTTCGTTGTATTCTACAGCAACAGCAATATGAATGGGATTGGTAATCACTGCTTTGGCTCGGCTAACCGATGTGGCACCTTCTTGGTAAGCAATTTCTTGGGCTGTTTGGCGCCGCTTACTCTTCATCTGCGGATCCCCTTCCGTATCTTTATACTCCTGCTTCACCTCAAATTTTTCCATCTTCATTTCTTTGGCAAAATTTCTCTTTTGATAAACGAGGTCAAAGACGGCGATGGCCAAAAAGAAGATTCCGACTCGAATGATCACTTTAATGAGAAAGCTAGAAAACACCTGAGCGCTTGCGGGAACAGAGATGGCTGCAGTCGAAATGATTTCAGGCAGACTATCCCAAACCACTGAATAGATGAGAATGACAGCTCCTAGGATTTTCAAACAGGATTTAAGAAGCTCAAAGAGAGTTTTGAACTTAAAAAGGTTTTTGATGTTGCTCACAGGATTTAAGCGTTTAATGTCGGGTTTCATTGCTTCCATCGAAAACATCGGTCCCGTCACAATAAAACTGATTAAGAGACCCGTACAGGTGGTGATCCCCAGAATAGGCAAACTCGACGTGAAAATCGTCATGATGGCTTGAGAAAAAATACCTCCAGCCCGGTTTTGGAGGTCGATGTTAGAGCTGCTCATTTTGAAGCAGTTGATGATGTACCCCGCCAACACTTCATAGAGATAGCCTGTCATGATTAGGGTGGTAGCAATGGAAACGATGAAGGTAAAGGCTGCAGGGAAATCTTGGGATTTTGCAACTTGCCCCTTTTTACGCGCATCGCGCAGTTTTTTTGGGGTCGCCTGTTCTGTTTTTTCAGCCATATATCAGAGGGAATTGCAAAACTAACAAAACAAAAGGATTTTTCACCATACCACACTTAAAATAAAACCCTGGATAATCGCTTTTGCTAAAAAAACACAAAAACAAGGGAGTAACTCAATGAGTCAACTGGCAACAACACTATCACTTTATTGGAACAAAATTCAAGAGAGTCTTTTTCCCGAATTGCTACTTTCCGGAGACTAGTTGGTATAGAATAGTATCTAGGCCGCCGTGTTTTAAAGGAAATTCTTCTACGATCTTACAACCAATGGCCCCGATCATTTCAGCTTTGGGACATAAGACAAAAGCGCGTTGCTGGGGATCTTGGTTCTCTTTGAGGAATTGCCCTAAGTCTTCAAAAATTTTTCTCGAACTGACTAAACGCTTGCCAAAAGGGGGATCGGTGATGATCAGACGAGGTGAGGGCGAAGGATGGTAGGCATAGACTTCTGCGTGTTTTAATTCTATAGTCTCAGCCCATCCTAAGCGAGCTAGGTTGGCTTTGCATAAACTCAATTCGGCTCGATCTCTGTCCGCACCCATGATCATGTGTTTGGGAAGAGGAATTCTCTTTTGATCGTGGAATTGCTTAATCTCTTCCCATTTTTGCTGAGAGAATTGAGGCATGTGCATGAACCCCCAGCTCTCACGAAAGAAGCCAGGAGGAGTATGAGTGGCAATTAAGGCAGCTTCTACAAGCAGAGTGCCAGCACCACAAAAGGGATCACAAAAGGTTTCTTCGGGATTATAACGCGCAAGCTGTAACATCGCAGCAGCTAAGGTTTCTTGGAGTGAGGCATCACCTGAACGCTCTTTCCAGCCTCGTTTATAAAGAGGGGATCCAGAAGTGTCTAAACTGATGATGGCGCGATTATTGTGAATGAAGAGATTCAACTGTACATCTGGCTGTTGCACATTGACGGAAGGGCGAGCTCCTCTTTTTTCTCGTAACACATCGCATAAAGCATCTTTAACGACCTGAGCCCCGTATAAGCTATGGCGGATAGTAGGATGGGAAATATTGGCGTCGATAGCGAAGGTTTTGGAGGGATCGAGATAGTCTAGCCAATCGATAGTTTTGGCTTCGCGGTACAGTTCATCGCGATCACGACAGTGAAAAGTGTGTAGTGGCCAGAGGACGCGCGTTGCCAGTCGACTCAAATAATTGACAGCGTAAACTGTCTCCATATTTTTAAACGCGTAAACCCCGCGAAAACCTTCTCGCAAGCCAGGAATGTTTAATCGTTTGAGTTCCTCTAACAGAAGGGGTTCAAGATGCTCGGCACAAGTGATGAAAAGCTCAGACATGGTCAGTAGACCTCTTTCGAAATTAAGGTCTAGTTATGGAAGAAGAGAATGACATCACCATCGTGCACGACATAATCTTTACCTTCAGCACGTGCTTTACCCGCTTCGCGTGCACCCACGCGCCCTTTAAAGGTGACGAGATCTTTAAAGGCTATCACTTCAGCTCGGATAAAACCCTTTTGTAAATCGGTATGGATTTTTCCGGCTGCTTCAGGAGCTTTTGTGCCTTGGGTGATTGTCCAGGCGCGCGCTTCCATTTCTCCTGCAGTGAGATAGGTGATCAGTCCGAGCGTTTTGAAAGCTTCTACAATGAGGCGATTGAGCCCAGTTTCTTCAAGGCCCAACGATTTTAAAAACTCAAGTGATTCCTTGTCATCCAACTGAGCAATTTCTTCTTCGAGCTTAGCACAAATCGGTACGACAGAATTGCCTTCTTTTTCTGCATAGTCACGCACGCGTTTGACGAGTTCGTTTTCCATCGAAGGCAAATCGCTTTCAGCGACATTGGTTGCGTATAACACCTTTTTATTGGTGAGGAAGGGGTAATCGGCAATACAAGAGCGTTCTTCATCTGTTAATTTCAAGGTGCGCAACATTTTACTTTCATTCAAGTGACTTAAGGCTTTTTTAAGCGTGTCAACAACGGGAATTAATTCTTTTTTGGATTTCATCTGCTTTTCGAGTTTCCCGACAATATTCTCAGCCATCTGTAAATCCGATAAGATGAGTTCGAGATTAATGACTTCAATGTCAGCGATAGGGTCGACTTTTCCAGAGACGTGAATGACATCACCTTCGGTAAAGCAGCGAACCACGTGAACGATGACGTCGGTTTCTCGGATATTTTGTAAAAATTGATTACCTAACCCTTCTCCTTCGGATGCCCCTTTGACAAGTCCTGCAATGTCGACAAATGTGATCGTCGCTGGAATGATTTTCTCACTGTGGAAAAGTTCGGCTAGTACGCCAAGTCGTGAATCGGGGACCTCTACAATTCCCACATTAGGGTCGATGGTGCAGAATGGATAGTTAGCTGCAGCTGCAGCTTTCTTGGTTAGAGCGTTGAAAAGAGTGGATTTTCCCACATTGGGGAGCCCGACGATACCACAGGATAAACCAGCCATTTGAGAATTAACCTCATGTAAAAAGGATCTATGATAGATCATCACCTAGTGAATGGCAACCCGAAAAATAGCGTTTGAAAAATAGCGTTTCGAGCGACAAGATCACCGCAGTTACTATGATAAATCTACTGACTCCCGTATTGTCGTTGGATATTGCAAAAAACACTTTATTGGAGCAGCGCAATAAACAACTTTGTAAAGATAGTATTTAAGAAAACTAATAATTGTTTATTTAAACCTGCATGATTAAATAATTATTTAAAGATAAAATTTATTAACGATTGATTTTTTGATTTCCAGATGATATTATAATGAATAAAAAACCAGGTTCATATATGACTGTATCAATTAAATCACATATTAACACCTTGAAATTGCCTGAGGCTTCTACTCAAAAGGGGTGGCCGAATTTGCCCAAGGATCTGATGCTGGAAATTTTAAAGTTCATTCCGGATCTATCGACCCTAAAGAATGTACATGAAGTATGTCGATCATGGAGTCAAATGCCCTTAGTTAATAAAAATGTCCATATCGATTTGTCTTCACCTTATTTTGTAGGAGGGGGATTTGGAGCTTGGAAAAAAGTAAAAGAACCGATCACTGACGCAACTTTGGCCATGCTAAAAAGGCTTTCGCCCAGATCTATAAGCTTAAATTTAAACAGTAATGGTTACATTACTTCAGCAGGAATGAGTATCCTTAAAGAACTCCCTTTAACTTGGCTAGATGTTAGAGGTTCTCGAGTAGGACGGGAAGAGTTATTTCCGCTCATTACTCAATCAAACTTATCTACGGTACTCGGTGCAATTTTTATTAAGGTAAATTATAAGCTATCTGAAGGACATCAATTATTTATTCGTGGATTTTACGATCATATACCTCATTATTATGACAGAAGTGAGCCTAACTACGATGAACTTAGCTGGGATAAAGGGATACCTATGACTAAAATCGATTCCAGTATGTGGGGTTATGTTCGCAGATGTTATGGTAGCCAAGTGACGGGTTGGGCCGACAAATCACTTACTTTTAAAGTATTATTGGATGATTTAGTGTGGGAAACTGGAAAAGATCATCATATAGAATCAAGGTCGAATGAACTAGAATCAAGGTATAATAAAATTTATACGTACGCTCCCGAGTTTCAACATACAATCATTCGAGTGAACAAGGTTCTTACACAGGGTCATGCTTTATATGTACGCGGTAAAGGAGATGGAATTGGCTGGGGTAAAGGGGAAGAAAGATTAATGGAAGAAGTAACGCCTGGTGTTTGGGAAGCTCGTTTTGAATATCCCATCGAACAATACAAAATCCTTCACGATAATGCGGAATGGGAAACTGGAAGTAATCATACAGCTACTCCAGGACAAATTAACCTGGTTACTCCCCATTTCCAATCTTTATCATAGAGTTTCCAAGACTTTTGATCGCATTGGGTACATTTTACCGGCGAAGCCGCCTCTTTGGCCTCCCCTCTCTCTAGTGAGCGCAGCGAGCGGGTGGTTAAAAAATAATTTTTTGCAATCTGTCAAAAAAATTTATGCGTAAAAGTATGCCTGCGATCCCGCCTCTCCTAAATAACATATTCCAGCCAGCTAGTATACACACTTCAAAATTTGGTTTTTCCTTAAAGACTGCATAAGTTTATGACGGGAGATCAACGCGGAGGAATCGTGATGAAATATGTTTTGATTGGATGACTTTTCAAAAAAAAGACTTATTCTTTTCGGAAATATGCATAACGCCCGCGAAAAGGCACCTTCTGTGGATAATCTATCCTTTCGATCCCTACATCAAGTAAGCAACCAAAACCAAAATAAGTTTGAGCTTTTTCCTGAGCAAATTGCCAACATTGATGCAATTCTCTAGAAATTTCCCCATCATAATAAAAGCGAATATACAGCTTTAGTGGACTTTGCTCTAAATCCACAACTACAGATCTTAGCTCAGGAGAAACCATACCCAACAAAGATTGCTGTACGGCTACAAGTGCATACCCTATTGTAGGTTCCCGCATCACTACGCAGGGAGGGGTGCCTTTAAAACAATCAAGCTCTCTACCTTCCTTTCTCAGATAGGCAAGATATCCCTGCATAGGTATTGGCTCTGGATAATCAAGTCTTTTTATCCAAGACTTCTCAAAAAATTGCCCCAGGGCTGCACTAGCTTCAGTAACTGCGCAATTCCAAAGATCTACCCTTTGTTCAGAAGCTTCTCCATCGTAATAAAAACCAGCAAAAAATATATTCTGACCTTTATCCAAGTCAACAAATACAGCCCTTAAGGTGGAAGTAACTTCTCCCAACAGGGCCCTTTGCATTGCCAATAAGGCGTATTCTATTGAAGAACTTTCCATTTTTTACCTCATAGGTGCTCGAGGCACAATATGAACACCATCTTAGTCGTGAAGAAAAATTAGCTCCGCCATGGGAGGAGTGATCAGTATAGGAAGGTGATTGACTACGTCAACGCGAATGGAACTATGTGGGCGATCTATGTGGGCGCGACCTAAATAGGAGCTTCCCTCTAGTTTGAGTTGAACGGGATAAATCGCTGTAGGGGGTAAACATAAATGAGGAACATGGAGCACATGATGATTGTGCTGTCGATGTAAGGGAGCATAAAGGGAATAAGGGCGACCTAAGCATCGATTGACTTGTGATAGGTGTCCTTCGGCGATCAGAGTTCGGATATGTCCAGAAGAAAGTTGATCCTTAGCAAGTTCCAATTTGGGTAAGTAGTCAACTTGGAAATCAAGTTGAGAGGCAATCTTACGTACATTGGCTTCATTGCCTTCTTTGTTTTTCCCAAATTTTGAACCTTGTCCCAGAATTAAGTGCTTGAAGGGGATCTGTTGTTTGAGTCGAGTTAAAAAGAGATCATAAGGCGTATTAGCGAATTCTGCCGTGAACGGAACTAGAATGGTATAGTCGACATTCTGTTCAGAAAGAACTTTGAGCTTGTGTTCTAGCGTATAGATTAAGGGTAGAGGAGTAAGGGGGGATAAAACATGCGTAGGATGATTGGAGAATGTGAAAACGGCAAGCGCTTCTTGGGGTGAAAGGCGTTTTCGCAGCTCGTGCAAGATAGATTGATGACCGAGATGCACACCATCAAAGTTGCCGATGGTTAATCCACACGTCACAGAAGGAAATTCGTTCAGATCAGTGATGACGTGCATATTAGACCTCTTTCGAACTTAAGGGTTGGTCGATTTTCGGGATTATTTTGGCCGATTTTTGATTCTTTTTGCGGGGATAGTATACGAAACAAGATACAATCCCCGCAAAAAGAATCGAAAACTCGGCTCAAAAGAACCCGAAAATCGACAGAACCTTAATTTCGAAAGAGGTCTATTAAGTCTTTAAATAGGAAGTCCAATCATAAGTAGCATCTGCAAGTTGTAGCGCATCACAGCAATCGTCTAAAGAAAAGCAGCCATTTTTGGTGCGTATGAGTTGAGATAAATGAGCTCCGCATCCTAGCTGTTCACCAATATCGAAAGCTAGGGAACGAATGTAGGTTCCCTTTGAGCAACGAACGTGAATATCGAGTTGAGGATAGTGATAAGAAAGAAGAGTGATATGCAAGGTGACGGGCACAGCTGTGCGTTCGATGGTGATTCCCTTTCTCGCTAATTCATAAAGTTTTTGCCCTTGCACTTTTTTTGCAGAAAACATAGGGGGAGTCTGTAAGATAGTGCCTTGGAATTGAAGTAATGTTTGTTCGACTTGTTCTGTCGAGGGAATGTAAGGGGAGTGCGCGATGGAAACGCCTTCTGTATCATAGGTGTCTGTTGTGATACCAAGATGGATAGTAGCGCGATATTCCTTTTCTTCACTTTGAATTTTATCTGCCAAACGCGTGTACTGTCTACCGATGAGCAGAATCATCACACCACTTGCAAACGGGTCAAGCGTGCCCGAATGTCCAATTTTTTTTATACGCGTGAGTTTTCTCAGTTGAGCGACGAGACTGAAAGAGGTTTTACCTGTAGGCTTGATGATGGGTAAAATTCCTTCGTACTGTTGAGGCATGCAATCCTTTTATGTTTCACTATCAGAATCAGATGTAGGGGTATGGCGAGATTCTTGCTCTTTATGAATTTGCCCGAGTAAGGAATTGATGTGCATTTGCTGGTCGACAGATTCATCTAGCTTAAAGGTCAGTGCAGGAAAATAGCGCATCGTCACTTTTTTAGAAGCATTGACAGCAATAAACCCAGCAGCTGAAGTTAAGGCTCTAATAGTCAGAGCCTTTTCTTCTTTAGTTCCGATAACACTAATGTAAACTTTAGCGTGTTGGAGATCTTTGGAAATATCCACAGACGCTACACTTACAAAACGGTTAACATGGGGATTTTTCACATCCTGATGAATGACCTCTGAAATGACCTCTTTTAGTAAAGAATTCAGTCTTGCGACGCGATTTTTAACCATGTTATTTTATAGCTCTTGTTTCAAATAGTTGATTTCAAACGCTTGCAAGATATCGCCGACTTTCACCTCGTTGAAATTCTGAATGAGAATACCGCATTCTTGACCTTTGGTCACTTCGCGGACGTCCTCTTGCACACGTTTAAGAGAGGCAATAGCACCTTTCCATACCATCTCATCGTTTCTGAACACGCGGATATGGTTCGATCGCTTGATCGTGCCATCGGTAACTTGGCATCCTGCAATGACTCCGAGTTGAGATGCTTTAAATATCGCCTTAACATGAGCTTCGCCCACATCTTTTTCTTGGGCTACTTTGTCTAGCAAACCTTCCATGAGAAGTTTAACGTCATCGACAGCATGATAAATGATATCGTGAAGCTTCACCGTTACTTTGAGCTCTTTGATCAAGCTAACAGCGTGACTTTCGACGTTGGTATGAAAACCGATGATGACGGCTTTGGACGTTTGCGCCAGTTGAACATCAGACTCAGAAATTTCGCCAACTGAAGATGAGATGATGTTGTGTTCAACTTTATTCGAGTGAATTTTCTCAAGAGACGTTTTTAAGGCCTCAACTGACCCTTGAACGTCTGCGCGTAAGATTAAATTCAGCACTTTACGAGGTGTAGACTTGCCATTGTCTAGCATAAAGCTTTCTGTTGTGGCTCGTTTAGGCTGCTGCATCATTTGGAAGCGCTTGCCTTCACTTCTTTTTTCAGACAACTCCTTAGCATCTTTTTCATCTTTAACAACGATGAACTCACTACCTGCATCTGGAAGTCCTGAAAGACCTGTAATTTTAACAGGACAGCTAGGTCCTGCTTCAGTGAGCTCTTTGCCTAGCTCATCATGCATCGTCTTAACACGTGCATAGTTTTGAGAAAACACCAACGCATCACCAAGGCGTAAAGTTCCGTTTTGTACTAGAACTGTTGCAACAGGGCCGAGGCCTTTATGCATTTCAGACTCAATGACAGTTCCACGAGCCCGTGTATGAGGATTGGATTTGAGTTCAAGAATTTCCGCTTGGAGAGCGAGCATTTCTACGAGAGCTTGGATTCCAGTTCCTGCTACGGCAGAGCAATTGACGGTGATGGTCTGTCCGCCCCATGTCTCTGGCAATAGTTCTTGGTCTGCGAGTTGGCGGTAGACCGTTTCAGCATTGAAATTGGGTTTATCGCACTTATTGAGGGCGACAACGATTGGAACATTGGCTGTTTTAGCTTGCTGAATGGCCTCAATGGTTTGGGGGCGAATTCCTTCATCACCAGCGATAACTAGGACGATGATATCAGTTACATCTGCACCTCTTGTCCTCATGGCAGAAAATGCTTCGTGACCTGGAGTATCTAAGATCGTGATGTCACCGACATTAGTATGACATTTAAACGCGCCAATGTGTTGTGTAATCGCTCCAGCTTCACCACTTGCTAAATTTGTTTTGCGGATCGCATCAATCAAGCTCGTTTTGCCATGATCGACGTGGCCCATGAAAGCGACCACAGGGGGACGTATGATCATAGTTGTCGATGGGTCGTCTTGAATTTCTTGCTTGATTGTCTTGTCAGTGACGCGAACCCGTTCTTCTTCGCTTGTATCAATTGTGATTTCGCAGTCAAAATCAACGCCTAGCAACTGTACTGTGGTTGGATCGTCTAAAAAGTCGTTTAACGTCAACACAATTCCTTTCATGAATAGATTAGAAACGAGCTGAGCTGCTTTGATTTTCATTTCCGATGCGAGGTCTTTAATACTAATCGGAAGGCGTATTTTCAAATGTTTGGGACGGACTATTTCTTCTTGCTGTACAGATCTAACTTTATGTGCTGGCCGCTTTTTTCTCCATGTTTGGTCTTCGAGATCCGCTCTCAATCCCTGCTTATCACGGGAGTCAAAAGCTCGAGTCTCTACGGGAGCTTTTCGAGTGGGTTTGGTGTCGCGAAAGGATCCACCCTTTTTTTGATCATCCGTCTCATCGCCAACGCGCTTGAGTGGTTTTTTTGTAGCTGCAGGTGGGGCTGTTCTTTTGAACTCAGAACGCCCATCTCCTTTTGGAGGAAAAGATCGTTTAAAATCAGGTGAGTCTGTACGAGGCCCGAAAGCTCGTTTGAATTCAGGATGACCTTCGGTTCTCGGTGGATAAGGACGGTTATAGCCACCTTCTCTTGGAGGATAAGGTCGTCTTTCACCGCCTTCCCTCGGAGTATAGGGACGTCTTTCTCCACCTTCACGAGGTTGATAAGGACGGTTATACCCACCTTCACGTGGTGGATAAGATGGTCTTTGATCTCCCCCTTCTCTTGGAGTATACGGGCGTCGTTCTCCCCCTTCACGAGGTTGGTAAGGACGATTATATCCACCTTCACGTGGTGGATAAGATGGTCTTTGATCTCCACCTTCTCTTGGAGTATAGGGGCGTCTTTCTCCACCTTCTCGAGGAGGATAAGATGGTCTTTGATCTCCACCTTCTCTTGGAGTATAGGGGCGTCTTTCACCACCTTCTCGAGGAGGATAAGATGGTCTTTGATCTCCACCTTCTCTTGGAGTGTAGGGACGTCTTTCACCACCTTCTCTGGGGGGATAAGATGGTCTTTGATCTCCACCTTCTCTTGGAGTATAGGGACGTCTTTCTCCACCTTCACGAGGTTGATATGGACGATTATACCCACCTTCTCTTGGAGGATAAGAAGGTCTTTGATCTCCCCCCCCTTCGCGCGGTTGATAGGGGCGTCGTTCACCACCTTCACGGGGTTGATAAGGACGATTATATCCAGCAGAACTGCTGTCACGAGTTGGGTAGGGGCGTCTAGTATCTGTACTTTCTCTAGATTGATATTGCGAAGTTGAATCTTTAGCGGAAGATTTATTGAAATCTTGAGTGGATTCGGGGCGAGGTGATGGTTCGACTTTTTTGAGCTCTTCTTGAGATAAACGCATTACAGGTGTTTCTTCTTCTTTAGTCGGTGTTCGAGTGGGAGCAGTCTCAACATGTGGTTCTCGAGTTGCAATTTCAGGTGGTCGAGTTTCTTTAGGTTGAACTGTAGGCTCATCAAAGGTCGCATTTAAAACCTTTTCGATAGTAGTAGGTTTAGTGGTTTCGACCACTTCTTCAGGGGCGTGTTCAGCAGCTTGCTTTTTTTTACTAGCTGCTTTTTTGAGAGGGTTCAACTTAAGCGCTTCGGCAAGTTGTGCATTTTTAATATTAAGTTTTAAATTTTTGGCCAACTGTTAAGCCCTCTTTTTTTGGATTTGTTCTAAAATTTTATCAGCCATTTCTAAACTGATCTCAGGGATAGTATCAGCTAACTGTTCTCGTGTTGCTGAGAGTACTTTACGTGGTGTATCATAGCCTGCATCGATCAAACTTCTAATGATCATACCGCTGACATCTTCCGTGCTCAATTTCACATCAAGTGTAGGATCATCTGAAGATGCAATTTGCGCTCGCTCTATATTCATGAGAGCATGGTATTGGCTCATTTTTTGTACTTGCAGCTCACCATCGATCAAAGCGCCATTTAATCGTGCGTTCATCCCTCGTTTACCAAGAGCCGCAGGATAGTCTTCGTCGTTCACTACAATGCTAAAATGAGATTGATCTTCATTGACCATTACCTTTTTAATTTCAAGAGGCGCTAAAGCATTATGTAAAAGCTGAACCGGATCCTCAGAATAAGGAATAATATCTATTTTTTCATTATTCAACTCGCTGATGATGTTTTTGACGCGATTGCCTCTAATTCCCACACACGCTCCAACAGGATCTACTTTTGAATCGTGAGATTTGACGGCTAACTTTGTGCGGTACCCAGCTTCACGGGCTATGCGTTCGATGGTGATGGTGCCATCATTGATCTCAGGAACTTCTTGTGCAAAGAGTTGAACAACAAATTCAGGATGACTGCGCGTTAGGATCACTTCAGCACCGCCATTTTCTGTATCACGAACCTCTAATAGAAGAGCTTGCACGCGTTCGCCCACATTGTATTTTTCAGTTTTTGGGTAAAAGCGATCGGAGAGAATAGCTTCTACTTTGCCAAGATCAACGATCAGCGTGGCACCACGGATGATGCGCTTCACTGTTCCTGAAACGATCTCGTTGATGCGATGGCGGTACTCTTCGTAAATCACATCGCGCTCAGCACTGCGCAATTTTTGTGAAATGATTTGCCTTGCAGCTTGAGCTGCAATTCGTCCAAAATCTTGTGGCGTGCAAACAATATCGACCCATTGTCCAATTTCAGCTTCCGGATTGAGAATTTTAGCATTCTCTAATGTGATCTCTTCTTCAGGAATAGTGACGACATCGACTACTTCTTTTTGAGCGAGGACATCGATATCTCCAGTCTTTGAGTTGATCTGTATAGAAACATTGATGAGTCCCTTGATACTTTTCCGAGCTGCAGCTCGAAGAGATTCTTCAATGGCTGAAATGATCACTTCTCGTTTGATTCCCTTTTCCCTTTCCAGGTATTCAAAGATGGCTACAAGATCTTTATTCATTACTTTCCTTTAGATTTTGACTAAGTTTTAACAAGGATAAGATTTTTCCTAAGAACACCACCCATGGTTAGTGGGTGGTGGTAGCGGTAATTTTATTCGTTGCTTTCTTCTTCTTCTTCTTCTTCTTTTTTACTTTTTTTCTTCTTCGTGTCTACGTTGTCACTAGGCTCGTCTTCTGCTTTAGTGCGTTTTTTTTTGATTTGCTGACGAGTTTTTGTGTTGCCGATGACAATATCGTCGTGATTCACGTTATTTTTATCGATGAGGAATTCTTTGATAGAAAGCGCAATTTTTTTGTGTTCAGGATCAAGTTTAATGACTTTAGCAGTGACTTCTTGCCCTTTTGCTACAATGTCTTCTACTTTGCCAAATGGTTGATCAGATAACTCTGTCACATGCACAAGTGCTTCAATACCATTAGGTAATTCGACAAAAGCGCCAAATGCTGTCGTTTTAGTGACGATTCCTTTAACTAAGGAGCCGACTGGCATGGTTTTTTCAATCGTTTCCCATGGGTTATTGCTGAGTTGTTTAACACCCATCGTGATTTTTTTACTTTCTTTATCCACCGACAGGACAACAGCTTCTACTTTATCTCCTTTTTTGAGCACTTCAGAAGGATGAGAGACCTTTTTGATCCAGCTCAAATCAGAAATATGGATTAAACCGTCAATTCCTGGCTCGAGTTCAACAAATGCGCCGTAATTGGTTAAGTTGCGGATTTCGGCAACCACGCTGCTTCCGATAGGGTATTTTGCTTCGACATTATCCCATGGATTTTTTTCAGTCTGCTTCATGCCTAAGGAGATTTTTCCTTCATCCTTTTGAACGGATAGGACGATCGCTTCAACCTCGTCACCTTTATTCACGATTTCATTGGGATCGGTGACATTCTTCACCCATGACATTTCAGAGACGTGGATAAGTCCTTCAATCCCGGGTTCGATTTCAATGAATGCTCCGTAAGGAACTAAATTGACGATTTTTCCACGAACGCGAGTTCCAGGTGGGTAACGCTGCTCGATTTCTTCCCAGGGATTTCTCTCCATTTGTTTCATTCCGAGGGCTACTCTGCCTTTTTCTTTATCAACATGGAGAATGATGACTTCAAGTTCTTGTCCTAAACTGCACATTTCTGATGGATGTTTAATTCTTTTCCATGTCATGTCAGTAATGTGTAGGAGGCCGTCAATGCCATCTAAGTCGAGGAACACACCAAAATCGGTAATGTTCTTGACAACCCCTTTTCGAGCTTGACCTTCATGAATGTTTTCGAGCATCTCCGCTTTTTTAGAAATTCTCTCTTCTTCGAGGAGTTCGCGACGAGATACGACGATGTTCTTACGTTCTGTATTAATTTTGAGGATCTTGAATTCATAAGTATGACCTACAAATTCGTCCAGATTTTTGATGCGCTTATTGTCGATTTGTGAACCGGGGAGGAAAGCTTCCATTCCGATATCGACCATCAAGCCGCCTTTGACTTTGCGGATCACCTTGCCTTTTACAATAGACCCTTCAGTACAGTTGTTAACGAGGTATTCCCACTGCCGTTGACGTCTTGCTTTCTCTCTAGATAGAACAATTTGCCCGTCTTCACCCTCTGTTTGATCGAGGTAGACCTCAATTTCATTGCCTAAGATGATTTCGCTAGGCTCGTTGAATTCATTGATGGGTACGAGACCTTCTGATTTGAGACCAACATCGACAACGACAAAATCTTTTGTGATTTCACACACACGCCCTTTCAGAATCTGGCCAGCGCTCATTTGCGCAACTGAACCTTCGCCAGCAGTCTCTTCTTTTCGACTTAAGAGATTTCGGAACTGCTTTGCATCTTCTTCTTGGTACTCGACATCATCAATGATATTGCTATCGTGCCACTCGTGTTGTTTGGTTTTGGACATGTTAAAGGGTTCTCCTAAAGTTTATAGCTAATGCGCAAATGCTATCAAAAGATTAGTAATAAAATCAATGGCATTTTCGTAGACAGTCTTTCGAACCTATCCCAATAAAAATTATCAATCGGTAATGGAGGGCTATTTATCAATTTTTTAATTTAGTTTCATCGGTAAAATCAGTTCACTTTTATTAGTTCTATGAATAAGAATGATTTTTTCCTTCGATTAGTCAAATGGCGTCCCTATGCACAAAGAAATCCTCATCATGAAGTTCGGTGGTGCCAGCGTAGCTAGCACTGAACAGTTTTCTAAAATAGCAGATATCATCCAAAAGCGAAAAAGGCACTCGCATGTCGTGGTGGTCGTGAGCGCCATGGGTGATACAACAGATCAATTACTAGCCTTGGCTCGTCGCGTTCATCCTAATCCTCCTTTTCGAGAGCAAGATATGCTTATTTCTGTTGGAGAGAGGATTAGCATTGCCTTGTTGGCAATGGCTCTTCATCTCAATCAGAATGAGGCAATTAGCTTTACAGGAAGCCAATCGGGGATCATCACCTCTTCTCAACATGCCGAGGCTAAAATCATTCAGGTTAAACCCCAGAGGATTCTTCGAGCTCTGGAAGAAAATAAAATTGTCATTGTCGCAGGTTTTCAAGGTGTGAGCCAGCAAGGGGAGATCACGACCTTGGGACGAGGGGGTTCCGATACTACAGCTGTAGCTTTAGGTGTAGCACTACAGGCAAAGCGGGTGGAGTTTTTTAAAGATGTTTCTGGAATTTATTCAGAAGATCCAAAAAAAAATTCACAAGCGGTGAGACTTCCTCATCTTTCTTATGATGAAGCTTTGGCTATTTTAGAAAAAGGGTCCAAGGTTCTGCATCCTCGCTGTGTTCGGTTGGCTGAGAAGAATCAGCTTCCCTTGCATGTATTATCTTTTTTTGAACCCGATCTCTTACCTCACACGGGAACGGTCATTCAAGGCAGTGGGGAAGGTCTTCCTCGTTCTTATGTTTATGAGCAAGAGTTGTTATGAAACCTAGCAAAGTGACATTTTCCCTGAATTTTCCTGCTGTTTCTACTGTATTTGATTCTGTTGAAGGGCGCGCGCCTCGCCTTTTAGACAATGATGTGATCCGCACAGCCATCTTACGGTTGCTTCCGTCCGATTTTATGCTTCAAGAAGGTGCTGATGCTGCTTTTTTAGATGAGTTCCAAAGAATGTTGCCTATTTTTACGTGGAAAGAATGGACTGGCCCATCCTGCAATTTTTCTTTATTCCTTCTGGCCCCCCATCGCCATAATGGCGTAAAGTTTTTCTATGAAATGGTGAGTCGTTGGCTTTTGCCTGGTCGTCGATTGAATATCTGCTCATTTTTTGCTACGGATTTCACATTTCCTGAATTATCGCAAGACTGTTACACACTCGCCGAGATGGTTATCTCCTTATCTTCCGAGGAAGAACTAGGATTTGTTCAGCAACATCTTCCCATTTTCGAGTCGGAGCTCCGCTTTGGATTAATATCGGTTTATCATGCCAACCGGATTTTAGAGATTAAAGGCCTATCTGCTGATGAAAAAACATCTTTAATTCAAGAGAGAATAGCCTCGTTCATCGTTAGGCGTCCTCGGTATTTCGACTACGACATCTTTAATCAAATGCAGCATTTTTTAGTCATGTGCGAAGAGGGGTTTAGATCTGCTAGGACGCATGGGCACATGAGTCGTATTATTTGTGTGTTTTATCTTTTTCGAAAGGCTCTTAGAGAAGCATCTGAAAAAAATCAAGAACAGCGTCATGTTCATGTTAAGTTGTCATCTTCTTATCTCTATGTGCCTTTTGGTGTTAAGAGAGTATTGAGCTTGTACGTTGGTTTAAATTTCTTAAATGAAAATGAGGTCTTTGAGGAACGCCATTTGGTTAGAGTGCTCAATCACCATTTTCCAGATCTACGGTATGTGGCAGATTCCTTCTTCTTGAGTTCTTTGAAAGAAGAGAAAATCCAACTTCTTTATTTAGAAGTGGAAAAAGAGGATGAGGGGAATTTTTCAGCGGAGGACAAGAGGAATTTGCGTGCGACGTTACCGGATGAGATTCGCAATGGTGTTGAAAAATTGATGCGGCCTGTTTTCATGCCGCGGAACGAAGAGGAGGTGATGCGCAATATTATTACTTTGTCTAATCAGTTGCGCTATCCCAAAGATCTACCGCAGGTGATCATATCCTTTGATGAGCAGAAAGAATTTGAATTGTCGTTTACAGTTATTCTCTTGCGAATCCTCAATGAGGTGACACGACCCATTCATGAACTTTTTGAGCAGTTCACAACACCCCTTAAGTATTTCCCTGATCGAGTCAAGCAAGTAGGGTTATTGAGGAACAAATATGTCAAAGAAGCTACCGTTTTTAGGGTGGGCATTCCCGTATTTAAATTTTTAAGGCCCGATCATTCAGTGGATCTATTTAAAGGTCGTCAAGAGGTTCTTGCTGAACTGCAAACCATCATCGGAGAGGTGAGAGATTATAATGGGGGGATGATTGCTAAACAGCATGAGCAATTTTATGCGATCAAATCATTGTTTCCAGGGATTGGTAAAAGAGAGGACTTGCTTCTAGAAAATGTCTTCCATTCAATTTTTCCCGTAGAATTGAGGAGTGTGGTCGATCCTAGATTGGTAAAAGTTTTTTTTCATGTATTCATCGAGTCTGTCGAAGAAAAAAGGGAAGGCTGCCGTGTTAAGCGAGAAGAGGGAGTCGTATTCTTTTTATTGAGTTACCAACGGGAGACGATCAAGCAACAGGTTGTCCAGGCGATTGCCAAGCTCCATTTTTTTTCCTCTCAGTTAATCACGATATCATTGCAGGTATTGGACATGTCCTATCTAGGCTATATTTATCGGGAAACAGATGAGGCTAAACAAGAAATTTTTTTAAATGTTCTGCAGGGAGCTCTTGACATTTGATGGAAAAAAAGTATCATTGAGATGTCACCCTAAAAGCAAATGACGCTTTTGATAACTCTCTGTCGGTACTCTATTCATGTCTATTCAGGTAGCCCCCTCCATATTATCAGGTGACTTCGCTCAACTGGGCGCTGAAGCCAAACGCGCGGAAGAAGCTGGTGCCGACGCATTACATATCGATATCATGGACGGACATTTTGTTCCCAATTTAACATTAGGACCTCGAGCCGTCGCAGCGATTAAACGTTCGACAAAGTTGTTTCTCGATGTGCATTTAATGATCTATAATCCTTTCGAGTATATCGAACGCTTCGTGGAAGCTGGTGCCAATCGCATCACATTTCACTTCGAAGCTACCGAAGATGTTGAGGATACTCTTAACTTCATACGGCGATGCAATATTAAGGCAGGGTTAGCTTTTCGCCCTGAAACCTCAGAATCTCTCATGGTCAAGTATCTCGATAAATGCGATCTCATTCTCGTCATGACTGTGAATCCGGGATTTGGTGGGCAGGAGTTCATGCCAGAGATGTTACAAAAAGTTTCCTTCTTAAGACAATTATGCGATCAACTCCAAGTGCGTCAAGGTGGAGTAACTGGAGATAGCAAAATCCCCTGTTTTGATATTCAAGTGGATGGTGGGATCAATCTTGAGACAGGTAAGAGTTGTGTCGAGGCAGGCGCTAATGTGTTAGTCTCTGGGAATTTTCTCTATAAAACTTCAAGCATGCGGGACGGGATTATCGCCCTCAAAAAAGGAAGCCTCTCAACATGAAAAAAGTAGTGGTTATTGGAGGAGGGACAGGGAACTTTGCTGTTCTGCGCGGATTAAAGAACTATCATGTTGATCTAAGCGCTATCGTATCCATGGCTGATGATGGAGGTAGTACGGGGATTCTTCGGGATGAATTAGGTGTATTACCACCTGGTGATGTCCGCCAATGTCTTGTTGCTTTATCTAATTCTTCCAATATGATGCGCTCCTTGATGAGTTACCGTTTTGAAAATGGGGGGCTTGGAGGGCATAGTTTTGGCAATTTGCTGCTTTCTGCTCTGGAGAAAGTCACAGGTAGTTTTGAAAAGGCTGTCGAAGAAATGGGAAAAATTCTCTTCATTAAAGGAAAGGTGATTCCTGTGACAACTCATCAGGTGCGATTGAAGATGTTGTTGAGTAATCGCACCTTGCTTGAAGGTGAAAAAGAGATCTATCTCTCTCAAGAAATAGACCAAGGATATAAAAGTATCTATCTAGAGCCATTTCCCAAAGCCAATCCTCACGCGATCGATGAAATCATGAATGCTGATCTCATTGTTGTAGGTCCAGGAGGACTGCATACGTCATTGATACCCAATCTTCTGGTTGAGGGGGTCAGTGAAGCGCTCAGAAAATCTCAAGCCAAGAAAACGTTTGTCGTGAATCTCATGAATCGCAAAGGACAGACCACAGGGTTCAAAGTGAGTCACTATCTTGAGGAAATTAATCGCTATATCGGCGATGACATTTTTGATTACATTCTGATCAATCAACAAAAGCCCTCGCAAGACCTGATCGAAGTCTATGCAGAAGAAGGGGATCTCGTCGAGAACGATCTTGTCGACGAAAGAGTGATAGCTGTTAATCTTCTTGGCGAACCTAAGGAAGCTCCTAAAAAAGATATGCTTAAACGCAATCTGATTAGGCATGACTCAAAAAAATTAGCAAAAGAGTTGATGAAAATTGTTAATCATCTTTGATTTAGACGACACATTAATCGATACCTCGGGCTGTTTGACGCCCCTTAAACTGGAAGATGCTCTCCGTGAAATGGTGGCGGCTGGTCTACGCGTACCCGATGAAAAAGAAGCTCTTGATTTACTTAAACGGATCGATCAAGTGTCGCTCAGTGGCTCTGAATCGCTGGCTGAATTCCTTGAAATTTTAGGAGCCGATCCCTCTCTTTTAGAAATCGGCAAAAAAGAACTTTATGGAAGCTTGCCCGCTGATGCTACACTTTTTCCTCTGGAGGGAGCCACGGAATTGCTTACACAACTCGCTCAAGATCATCAGCTTGCTCTTGTCACCGCAGGAAAACCTGTTTTGCAGATGGAAAAGTTGAAAAAAGCTGGTATTGATACTGGCTTTTTTAGTAAGATTCTGGTCTCTGAAGGGAACAATAAAAAATTCTCTTATCAAGGAGTTGTTGAGGAGTTAGGGTATTCTTCAAACGAAGTTCTTGTTTGTGGTGATCGGATAAAGGTGGACCTCACACCGGCTAAAGACCTGGGCTTTAAAACAGTGCACATGCGCTGGGGGCGCGGTTTAAATAGCCAGAGTAGAAAAAGTGAGGTGGATTTCCAGATTAAAACACTTAAAGAACTCAAAGATATTGTTACACAGTTAATCACATTTTCCTCATTTTAGAGAGCTATGACAACCAGCAATCAAATTACTCCAGGAATGATTCTCTCCATTAATGGTAAGATTTACCGTGTGGAATCTTATATGAAAGTCACCGTTGCTAAAGGTGTGCCTTTTATCAAGACCAAACTCAAGGATTTACTTAGTGATGAGGTCATCGAAAAGAATTTTAAACTCAATCAGGCAATTCAAGACGTCAACTTAACAGAGAGACGGCTGGAGTTTTTATATCTTGAGGGGAAAGATTACTTATTTCTCGATGTAGGCAATCTCGAGCAGGTTCTAGTACCAGCTCCAGTCATCGGCGATAAAGTTAACTTTCTAAAAGAAGGTATTGAAATTAAGGCGATGTTTTACGGAGAAACAATTTTCTCTGTAGAATTACCTCAGTTCTTAGAATTAATGGTTGTGAAAACCCAAGAAGCTGAAGCGGCTATCCATGTGACTAATGCCACTAAGCCTGCTCTTCTTGAAACTGGCGCAAAAATTGAGGTGCCGATGTTTATCGAACCAGGAGATATCCTGAAGGTCGATACTCATACTAATGAATACATCCAACGTATATAAGGAGATGATTTGTGGACTTAAAGCAAATCAAAGAACTCATGGCTGCAATGGGTCGTGGTGGCATCAAAAAGTTAACGATCAAAGAAAAAACTGGCTATGAATTGCATTTAGAGCGACATGATGATCATGCTTCTAGTTCACCAGTGATCCCTTCTTATGCGTATCCACAAGTGTTCCAAGTTCCTCCATCATCAAAAGAAGCTGAAGTACTGGCGCGACCTTCTGCTGTTCCCTCCCACAAGCAATCTTCCTCGCAAGAAACGACTCTTACTTCTCCAGAAAAAACTGGTCGTTATGTCGTTGCTCCTCTCGTTGGAACCTTTTATAATGCGCCCTCTCCGGAAAGTTCATCCTTTGTCAAAGTAGGGGATCGAGTAGATGAAAATACCGTTGTTTGTATCATTGAAGCGATGAAAGTGATGAATGAAGTGAAAGCAGGTATGAGCGGAGTGGTCGAAGAAATTCTCGTAGAAAGTGCCCATCCTGTTGAGTTTGGGACAAAAATGTTTCGAATTGTCTAAACGTGGTCTATGCAGAAAATATTAATAGCTAATCGTGGAGAAATTGCTCTTCGCATTATCCGTGCTTGTCATGACCTAGGATTGCAAACTGTGGCTGTGTATTCACAGGCAGATGCAGAAGCTTTGCATGTGCTACACGCAGATGAAGCCATTTGCATCGGCGAGGCTCCTTCTCAAAAATCCTATCTTAAAATTTCTAATATCCTCTCAGCATGCGAAATCACGGGAGCAGATGGGTTACATCCCGGCTATGGATTTTTGAGTGAAAATGCGAACTTTGCCTCAATATGCGCAAGCTGCGGAGTCAATTTCATCGGGCCTTCTCCTGAGACCATTTCTTTACTGGGAGACAAAGCCAAAGCTAAAGCTACGGCTAAAAGTGTTAAATGCCCCGTAATTCCGGGTTCAAATGGCGTGATTGACAATGTCAATGATGCCCTGCAAGAGGCAAAGCGTCTTGGATTCCCCATTTTTATTAAAGCTTCTGCAGGTGGTGGAGGGAAAGGAATCCGGATCGCCTATGATGCCGATGAATTTGTGCGCCAATTTTCAGCAGCGCGCACTGAAGCTGAGGTCAGCTTTGGAAATCCCGATGTTTATCTCGAAAAAATGATCGTCAATCCTCGTCATATCGAGGTGCAAATCATGGGAGATAAGCATGGCAATTACGTCCATCTTGGTGAGCGCGATTGTACGATTCAACGTCGAAGGCAGAAGTTGATTGAAGAAGCTCCCAGCCCCATTTTAACTGCTTCTATGCGCAAAAAAATCTGTGAATCAGCCGTTGAAATTGCTCGTGCTGCTAAGTACCATTCCGTAGGAACTGTCGAATTCTTAATCGATGAGCAAAAGAACTTTTATTTCATGGAAGTGAATACGCGCATTCAAGTGGAACATACCGTGACAGAAGAGCTCACCGGGATCGATCTTGTCCGGGAACAAATTAAGATTGCGATGGGCGAAAAACTCAAGTTTAAGCAAAAAGATATTGAGTTGAAGGGGCATGTGATCCAATGCCGCATCAACGCAGAAAATCCCTCAAATAACTTTGCTCCTTCACCTGGATTGCTAGAGTACTATATACCTTCGGGTGGACCTCATGTACGCGTGGATAGTGCTTGCTATTCTGGTTACAGAATTCCTCCCAATTATGATTCCATGATCGCTAAATTAATCGTTAAAGGAAAAGATCGCACAGAAGCGATTGCCGTTGCTAAAAGAGCTCTCAAAGAGTTTCACATTGGGGGCGTTCATTCAACGATCCCATTTCATCTTTATATGTTCGAAGATCAGCGGTTCCTCAATAGCGACTACTTTATTACTTACATCGATCAATTGATTCTAGACGGTTGTAGTTTTATTCTTAATAAAGAGCATTAGATCGCTAGTGAACGTTCCCTTTCAGTTATTGATTTCTGAACACGAGATCAAAACTAAGCTCATTCAAGTCTGTAAACAGCTTGACGTGGATTACCGCAACGAGACAGTTGTTCTAGTCATGGTCATGAAAGGCTCTCTTTGTCTTGTTTCCGATTTAATCCGGAATGTTCATTTCCCCGTGATCCTCGAGTATGTTTCGGCCAGCAGTTATGGTGGTAAAGGCACGGAAAGAGGAGAGCTTACCTTAAAAGGCATTGATGCAATGAACGTAGAAAATCAGCACGTTCTTCTTGTTGACGATATCTTCCATTCTGGAGAAACTATTTCTCAAATTAGGGCATCGCTTGTGAAACGTCATCCCAAAAGTATTAAAACTCTTGTGTTGTTACTAAAAAATCTTCCTCGAGATATAACACAACTTCCCGATTATCATCTTTTTGAAGTTGGTGATCAGTTCGTCGTAGGTTATGGTATGGATTATAAAGAATTGTACCGGGGATTCCCCGGTGTCTATGTATTCAATTAGGAGTCAAATGAAAGGGATTATCCTTGCTGGTGGAAAAGGGACGCGGTTGTATCCAGTCACCTTAGCGACATGTAAGCAGTTTCTTCCTATCTACGATAAACCCATGATTTATTATCCGCTTTCTGTCTTGATGATGGCAGGTATCCGGGACGTCCTTATCATTTCAACGCCCGATGACCTACCGCGCTTTCATCATCTCTTTGGAAGTGGAGAGTCTCTTGGAATGTCTTTTTCTTATGCAGTCCAAGAAGTTCCCAATGGGATTGCTCAAGCGTTTCTCATCGGAGAATCCTTCATTGGTGAAGACTCTGTTGCTTTAGTTTTAGGAGACAATATCTTTTATGGTCACCATCTCAATGAACTCCTTGTTCCCTGTTCTCAGCTTGAAAAAGGCGCAGTCATTTTTGGATATGAAGTCAAGGATCCTGAACGTTATGGGGTTGTTGAATTTGATGAGAATGGTCGCGTTCTAGATATTGTCGAAAAACCATCTGAGCCCAAATCGCGCTATGCAGTGACAGGCCTTTATTTTTATGACAATGATGTGATTGAAATTGCGCGTCATCTTCGACCTTCTGCACGATTGGAGTACGAAATTACTGACGTCAATCGCGCTTATTTGCAGCGAGGCGATATCTATGTTAAACTTCTCAATAGGGGGGTTGCTTGGTTAGATACAGGGACTCATGACTCCCTTTATCAGGCCTCAGCGTATGTTAAAACACTGCAAGAAAGGCAGGGCATTCGGATTGCATGTTTAGAAGAGATAGCTTACACCAAAGGATTTATAACCCGAGACAGGCTTGAGCAACAAGCTAGGGCTCTAGGTAATAGTGAGTACAGCCAGTACTTGCTGGATCTTCTCGATAAACGCAAGGCTCTTAGCTTTTCATGATCCGCTTGCGTTTTTTGTAGGGGACATAAGCGCGTTTGCCGTAGACGACCTCATGTAGATCTTCAATGGCCATGAAAGCACTGGGATCTTCTCTTAAGATGATTTCTTTGAGCTCAGATAGATCCAGACGCTCAACGATGACAAACAAGATATCCCGCGTATTACCCGAGTACCCACCCTTCCCTTGGATAATGGTTAAACCCAATCCAAGTTCATTTGTGATGACATGGGCGAGTTCTCTCGGTTTTGAAGAGATGATGAGAGCAGATTTAAGCTCATCCAAACCTACGATGACCAAATCCATCATTTTAAAAGCTACGATGAACATCATGATTGATCTTAAAGCGATGTGCCAATCTTTAAAAATCCAGCCGTAAGCGATAAAGATAAAGACATTGATAAAAAGAACCACCTGCCCAACTGTGAATCCCTTCTTGCGGTTGATGATGATGGCCAAGATTTCCGTACCATCTATACAGCCCCCATGGCGAATGATCATCCCCACGCCAATGCCCAATATAGCGCCTCCAAAGACAATGATCTCGATGGATTCACCAAGAAAAGCGGGTAAGGGATGAAGCACGTACAGAAATCCTGCAAATACCACGACTGCATAGAGCATGTGGATCACAAAACTGCGGCGAATTGAGGAGTATGCTAAATAAATGAACGGAAGGTTGATTAGCACTAATGCCCAAGAAAGGTAGCTATCTCCATACAGCCTAGCAATGATTAGGGCAATACCAATAACTCCACCGTCAATCAATTGATTCGGAACAAGGAAAACTCGGATGGACATAGCCGCTAAAAATGCACCAAGGGCAATCCATAAATAGGCAGCGATAGCATGGTATAGCGAGCGTTTGGGAGATTGTGCGCTAGGCATAAAAACCTTCAATTTCGAAGAATGTAACGATACTGAATACTGGAACAGTTGTACAGAAAAAAAGAGAAGTAAATTTACTAATTGTTGTGCGAGCTAATGTATTTAAAAGCTCGCGGAAGACGGGGCTTGAACCCGCAACCTCCGCCGTGACAGGGCGGCGCTCTAACCAATTGAGCTACTTCCGCAACGATGATGGGCGCAAAAGGACTCGAACCTATGACCACCTGTGTGTAAGACAGGCGCTCTACCAACTGAGCTATACGCCCGATGCAAAAGAAGTATAGATCTTAAATTCCACTCCCATTTTTCACAAGGATTTTCGAAAAATTTGTCTGGCTACGACTTTTCCAAATCAATCCTTCTTCTCAGCCTTCCCTATAAGAGAATGGTTTTCCTCGATTTATTAAGGGGAAGGGGTTTTTAACCTCATCCCCTTTAAATAAACGCCTCAGAAAACAAATGGGCGGAGGCACTCGGGTGAAAATTGTATAAAATCGTGAGTATATGTTGCTTTCAAGGTTAAATAAATAATTTACCATTAATTTAATAATTAAAGTTTTAATTGTGTTGTTTATGGCAAGTAAATCAAGTTACAGTGTGTTTAAGTTAAAGTTTTTAATTGCGTTAAATGTAATTTTTAACTATAATCTTAACTAAGATTGATCAAATATAAATAAGGCGGAACGCTATGAGCTTGGACCTTTCACTTGTCTGTGCAATTTTAAAAAGTAAAGATGTTAGCATTACAACCTCTGAGTTAGACCCACTAATTAAAAAATTGAATGCGCCAGAGCTTGAAAAGCTACAGGCGCTCATTAGAGAATTGGGGAAAAAGAGTGGCCCTCCCTTGTCTAAGCACCGCGTGCAAGTCAATGAAGGACTTGTTGTTAGTATGCTTACTAAATATCATAGCCCTAAACCACCTGCTGCTCGTTCTGAAGAGGAGATTTTAACGAGCGATATCACTGTTTTAACAAAGATCAAAACTTCGTCTGGGCAATCGTCTGAAGAGGTAGTTGCCACTCTTAAAAAAGGACTCTCTGAGAAAACGTTCCATCAATTATGTTACTATCTAGGCATTGTTGTTAACTTGCCGAAACGCACAGAAGAGGTATACGATCTCCTTCGAAAAGATGCTTCCATTCTTGGAAAAGAATTTCCGCCTCTTATTTGCGGTACAAAAGAAGCAACAATTATTGACCAATTAGTTGCAGCTTTGCAACAAGAACTTCCACTTGCAGCTTTGCAACAAGATCTCCAGCTAGCTGAGCTTCAAGCTGCTCCTCTTTTACAGTTTCATCAGCTCTATCACGGCGGTGGAAGTCATGATGAGGTTAAACGAGCGTTGGATGCTTTGCCAGAGCAAGATCGGAATGCTATATTGGATAGTCTCGGTAAATCTGATCGTATAACGGCTAGAGCCGCCTTTGATACAGACCCTACAGAACTTGTAGGTCATATCCCCTATAACGCTCTAATCACCTCTCTAAACGAAAAAGTAGATAGCGTGAAGGAAAAAGTAGATGCCCTGAAAGAGAAGATCAATGCTGAAAAACAGGAAATATTCAAGCAGTGGTATGCAAAGTCTCACATGACCAATCGTCAGCTTAAAGCTCTTTATAAAATGATCCCGGGTCCCGTAGCATTAGATATTCCTCGCCCTCCCTATTATGGTAAAGACGTTAATTCAGAACTTTACAAAACTTTTGGCGCCCATTACGATCCTTCCTCAAAAATGACGACCTTCACTGTTTATGCGCCTAAAGCTCAAAAGATTACTTTAGTACTAACAGCTTTCCTTAAAACTGAACATCGAATTGAGCTCACCTGTCAAAAAAATGGCGTGTGGAAGGTAGAAACAGATCTAGCTAAACCGGGACGCACTTATACTTATGAAATTGTCGGAGAAAAAGGGGGACGACCCTTTATGAAATTGGATCCTTTTGGCTTCGGCTCGATTGTTCACGATACTGCTCAAGTAGATCGAGATGTCTTCCTTGCTTCACGGCTTAAGAAAGAGGATGGGCAACAAGAATTCATTGATGCTGCCAATGGGGCTATTCTCGAATCAGTTGTTAGAGACATTCATGAGAAATTTGATTGGGAAGATCAAGCGTGGTTAGAGACGAGAAAGAAAACAGATTTACACAAGCAACCGTTTAATGCCTATGAGCTACATCCCTTGATCAAGAGAAAGCCCAGTGGACACTTGTATAACTGGCGTGAAATCGGAAAAGAAATGGCTCCTTACCTCAAGCAAATGGGATACACTCATGTGGAGGTGTTAGGTGCTTTTGATCACCCTTCATTAGCTAGTTGGGGTTATCAGGTAACAGGCTATTTTACTCCCACGAGTCGATTTGGAACCCTGGATGATTTTAAAGCATTTGTCAATGAGATGCATAAAGCGGGTATTGGCGTCATTTTAGATTGGGTTCCAGCTCACTTTTCAAGAGCAGATCGCGGTATGCAACATTTTGATGGTTCCAATCTCTTTGAAGATTCCGATCCTCGCTTTGAAGACCACCCGACGTGGGGATCAAAGGTGTTTGATTACGCTAAGCCTTTCGTTCGCGATTTTCTTATTTCTAGCCCTCTATTTTTCTTCAGAGAATTTCACATCGATGGTCTACGTGTTGATGCTGTGACTTCGATGATGAAACTTACTTTCGATCGATCTGATTGGTCACGTATTAGTCATAAAGGTAGTCCTATTAATCCTTTTGCGAAGGACATCCTACGCGATCTCAATGCCCTGATTAAACGAGAATTCCCGGGGACAATCACAATTGCAGAAGAATATGAAAACTATCCAAATCTTACAGGAGAACTCGGTACAAAGCAGAAGGATCCTTTAGGGCGTTATACTAAGCCCAAAGGGGGCATTGGTTTTGATTTCATTTGGGATATGCCATTTCACAACCAATTATTTAAGTATATTGAGCTCGATCAAGAAGGGCGTAATTTTAGACATGGTAAATTTTGCCGGAAAATGGGAGAGAGACATCCCTCATCGGATAAAGTAGTCAGTGCCTTTTCTCATGATGAAAGTGCAAATGAAAAGCTTGCTTTACCACTCAAACCATTTCGAAAGAGTAGAAGATGGGTCTGTAAGATAGGGGGCTCTTCAGATAGAGGACAACTGAGCGAGGTATTTGCTAATGTACGGCTGATGATTGCGATGCAGATTGCACATAAAGGAAAAAAACTCAACTTGATGGGTAATGAATTTGGGCAGACAGAAGAGTGGAGTTGGAGGCTTTTAAGAAGTTTAGTCAGCAAAGATGACCCTGTGGTTGCGAGAAAAGTGGCATCACTATTGGAAAGTTTGGATCCTAAACTTTCTGTTGCGAGTTGGGATGAATTGGAAACGACCAAAACACCTACGGCCGCATTCCATCAAGGGGTGCTAAAAGCCACACGTGATTTGAATCATCTCTATCTCACGCACGAAGTACTCTGGGATGACAGTCCTGAGAAATATACCGTATTCCATGACTCTGATAAGGATAATCAGGTGATAGGGATTCATCGCATGGGCAAGGGTAAGCAGTTAGCCTTTATGTTCAATTTTTCTGATCATGTGATACCCAAATACGATATCCCCTTGCCTTCCACAGAAGAAATGAGCAAGTTGAAAAGCGTAAAAGAGCTCTTGAATACTGATTGCTCAGAATATGGCGGATCAAACATGCTCAACAACTCTGTAACTATCATTAGAGATTCAGGTGGCAAACCAACCCACATGAGAGTCAAAATGCCGGCTTACTCCTGTCTGGTCTTAGAAGAGAGCTTGGCTTAAAACATAAGCAATTGCCTCTTGCGTCTATTTGAGCTGTTGAGGATACTCACAGCTCATGAGAGGTGCCTGTGAGTGCTTTTAGGATTCTGGTTGTTTTTCTCTGCTTTTTAGTCAGCTGCTCTCCCAATTCATTAGAAGATTATCAGTGCGAAGGAGAGCTCTATTGTCGCAACCTAGTGAAGGAGTTGTGTCAGATAGACAATTATGAGCAGTTATTGCGAGCAGAACCCATACTGAAAAAACATTTTGAAAATCTAGTGGATCTCATGATCAAAGCAAGGGAGTATCAGGAACGCCATCTTGAAGAGCATATGGGGGAAAGTGTGGTGTCAGATCTTCAATCAAGCTATCAATTAGAAGAAGAACTGCGCCGAATCTACACAATAGAAGGTGGAAGAGAAATCATAGAAAAAACGCAGCATGAAGCACTTGTTCGCCTTGATGCTTTTGAAAGAAACTGCACTAGAAAGAGACAGGCTCTTCATTAGACTTCTCCTTAATTTCGAAAGAGGTCTGTTAAACTTCTTGCGTTTGAAATAATTGATCAAAGTGGTTTTTGCGCGAGGCAAAAGAGGAATAATCAGTGAGTTCATTCACACGGATGGGAACCGCAACAGCAAATCCTTGATTGAGCAAATGCACGTCGCTTTCCTCATGTTCTTCATGATGCTTCCATTGACCACCTAGCCAAAAATAGGATTGACCTTCAGGATGAGCTCGCTTTTGAGGATCTTCAACCCAGTATCCCATTCCTTGACGAGCTAATTTCAATCCTCGCATAGGGACATTCTCAGGAAAATTCACATTCAAAAAAGAGCCTTGTGGCAAAGGATGATCTAACAGATGCGAGACAATAGGGTAAATCATGTGCTCAACAGCTTGATAGTCTGGATCAAAAAAATTAGAACATGAAAACGCAATTCCTGGAACATCTCTCAAGGCGCCCTCGATAATTCCACCCACTGTCCCACTATACAAAACATTGCGACCTGAATTGGATCCGCGATTGATGCCCGAAACAATGAGATCTGGGGCTCTATCAAGAACGACACTCAAAGCTAAGCGGACACAATCTGCTGGTGTTCCATTCACTTTCCATGCTGGGGTATGGTCATGCCAAGGCGTCGAGGTGATGTAGAGAGGCTTGCGCAGGGTGATAGCAAGACCTACCCCCGATTTTTCTGTTTCTGGAGCTACAATAAACAGATCAGCATGCTCAGCAAGTGCTTTCCAGAGATGTTTGATCCCCGGTGCATGAATGCCATCATCGTTGGTGATTAAAATGCGAGGTTTTTGCTTCATGGTAAACAATAAATTAAGTTACAAAATCGATCTTTCTATTTTACCATGACAGGGGACTACACTGCCACTTCTATGTATTTTTATTTCTTACACGCACAACGTTTTTTTGTTGCGTTAAGGCTGACACAGTTAGGATCAAAATAAAACTAATGGTAAATGACGGCAATAAGGAGGGAATAGAAATAGAAAAAAGCTTGTTGAGATAAGGCCAGACAGCTGCGATGATTCCCCCTGAGAGAATGCCGCACCACGCTCCATATTTATTCACAGTTTTAGAGTACAACGATATCAACAGCAGTGGACCAAAAGAAGCTCCAAGACCTGACCAAGCATAGAGCACTAGCGAATAGATGGTGCTTATTTTTCCATAAGCTATGAAAAATGCGACCAAAGTAACCACAATCACGCCCATACGTGCCACGACTAGTAACTCTTTGGATGACGCTTTCTTGTTGAACACCTTCTTATAGAAATCTTCTGTGATATTGGAGGTGAGAACGAGAACTTGGGAGCTCATCGCATTGATCGTAGCGGCTAAGACAGCGCATAGTAAGAATCCTACAACAAAGCTGGGGAAAGTCTCACGCACCATCTCGATAAAAAGCTGTTCAGGCTGTGCTAATCCGGTTGTGGCAAAATAAGCAATCCCTACAAGTCCTACAGCTGTCGCAGCTCCTAAGGAGAGAACCATCCATGACATGCCAATCCATTTTGACTTAGAAATTTCATTGACATTGCGTATTCCCATGAATTTGGTAACGATGTGAGGTTGTCCAAAATAGCCCAATCCCCAGCCAGCCGCCATCGCGAGAATCTCAAACCATGTTTTAACGGAAAAATCGGGGAATAAAGTCAATGGTAGATGCTTAACGGTAGCGATATTCACGACGGCATCCCATCCACCTACTCTTGGAAGAATATGAAAAGGAACAAAAATAATGGCGCACATTAAAAAAATTCCTTGGAAAAGATCGATCCAAGCTAATGTGACGTAACCGCCAGTGAACACGTAAGGTATCACCACTAAAATGCCCAGTAAAATGCCAATCGTATAGTCAAGGCCAAAAAGATTTTCCATTAAAAGCCCCAAGCCCACTAAACCCGAGGAGATGTAGATCGTATAGAAAAATAGAGACATTAAGGCTGTGAAAATTCTGATCATTCCAGATGTGTCAGTAAGCCGGTTCTCAAAAAAAGAAGAGAAGGTCAGACTATTGTACTGTTCGGTAGCAATCCTGATTTTAGGAGCGATGAGTTGCCAATTGAGAAACATGAATAAAACCAGACCAATTGCTGACCAAGCGCTAAACAGTCCCCCTGTGAACACAACAGCGGGATATCCCATGAATAACCAACTGCTCATGTCACTTGCGTGGGCAGCCAGAGCGGTTAACCAGTAGTTCATCGAGCGCCCACCGATGATAAATTCCTGAGCTGAAATGTGACGACGGTAAGAGAGAATACCTATCGTGAGAAGAATCGTAAAATAACAAAGAACAGCTAAAATTGTGTAAGCGTGCATAGCAATATTGTCTCAAGTTTAAACCTTACCATATCAAATACCCATTAAATCAATCATTATAAATTTTCATGGGTGACCCTTATTAACCCAACTTGCCCCCTATCCTCCCTTTAGACGCGTAAGCGAGACAGGTAAGATGCAAGATTCGTGAGGAAGCCAAGGTAGTTCACCTTGGCGACGAACGAAGCGCAGCAGATTGCCTGTCGCAGCTCGCGGATAAAGGAGTAAGAGCGACAAAAAACGAACCCCATAATAAACTCTTAAGTGCCAACCAAGGAGTCTTTATGGAGTTGCAAGTTATTGCATTTTATTTTTTGAAACTCATTACCCGAAGGACTGGCTGCAACACACGATCTACTGCGATTCTCTCCTCGCCAAGGTGAACTACCTTGGCTTTGTCGAGAATCTTGTATCTCGTGGGTTTCGCTCAGTCCTTGGGGCAAGATAGGGGGCAAGTTGGGTTATTACTTCAAAAAATCTAAAGAGCAGAACTTACTTTTGCAGAGCTTTTTGGGAACCATAGTGGTGGGCTGCTTGCGCAAGATTCGTGCGCACATTAGGAAATCGCTCTTCGATGGTGGTAATCAATTCTTTGATCTCTTGTCTCATAGATTGTTGACCAATTGGGCATTGACAGGTGATGCGAGCAAATCCATGGATCTTGGCAAACTCCCGAATTTGCTCTTCAGCAATGTAGATGAGTGGTCGAATGATCGTGACGCCGTAGTCGATCATGGGCACCTTTGGTAAATTTGCCGCAAATTCCCCTTTATGAAAGAGGTTCATCAGTAGGGTCTGAATGCTATCGTCGCGATGATGTCCAAAGGCGACAGTAGCAGCTCCGACCTCTTTAGCCGCAGCAAAAATTAACGACCGACGCTCTCTAGAACAACTATAGCATTCTTTGGGGGGAGCAGAGGATCGAGTAGGGCAGATAACAAGATTAACCCCCAAATGTTTGCAGATCTCTTCTAAGTAACCCTTCCCAAGTCCTGCACCACAGGAATAGGGGCCACTGACATGGATAGCATGCAATTCAATAGGGGGAAATCCACGGCCTAGAATCGCTTTTAAAAGGAAAAGCAAGGTAAGGCTATCTTTCCCCCCGCTAAGGGCCACGGCAAGCGATTCGACGCCTTCTACGAGCTTAAATTCATGGAGGGCTTTTCGGCACATGCTCTCCAATTTTCTTCCCAGAGTCGTCCAAGGTGGCCGTGCAATAGGTATCTCATGGATATTCAAAGAGTTATGTGATTTTTCTGTCACTATGGCCAACGGTTGACTCATGAAAGCCTCATCAAATTTCTGCAAACGGGGATTATCTCATCCTGGGGCATTTTAGTGGACTGAATCCTTTTTTTGAGGTACTCTAACTAGCTCAAATTAAAGAGGGAATCATGCAGCAAAAAACCGGCCGTAACGATCCTTGCCCATGTGGTTCGGGTAAAAAATTTAAAAAATGCTGTGAAATGAAAGCAAAGACCAAACGTTTTCATGCTGAGGTCATTCCTTCACCTGATGAGAGATCCTCTGCGGAGACGAGCAAAATCGCTTCGCTTTTTTTCAAACGTTCTATTACTCCTCTTACCCCGCCTTCATCTAATGTCACAGAAGAGACGAGCCATCCCAATGCTTAATTTTTTTGCAAATGTGCTTGAGCGTAAAGAAGGTGTGTGTTATAAATTTCAATTCATTTTGCTGGTGTAGCTCAATGGTAGAGCATCCGCCTTGTAAGCGGACGGTTGAGGGTTCAAGTCCTTTCGCCAGCATCCTTTTCCCCGTTTTGGGGGTGTCGCATAGTGGCAATTGCAAGGGACTGTAAATCCCTCGGCTTCGGTCTTCGCGTGTTCGAGTCACGCCGCCCCCATTTTTCATAGACAAATTTACGTAAAAAATCACCCTCAAAAATCAGCCGTCTAAAACACAAATGGCACACTCCTGGCACACTGCGGAATAAGAAAGTAGGTTAAAACATGAAAAGAATATTCCCCCTAAAAAAACTCTTTTTAACCCTAATTGCTTCAATTGTTACATTTGCTGCGATCATCGCATATCCGCAAGCTTATTATTTTAATGACAAAATTGAGTATAAAAACTTTAAAGTGTATTGCGATATAAAAATTTCGGATCAGATTTATTCAATTTTAGATGAAGTTGATCGGTTGATCAGACAATCAGATTGTTACGACCCGAACGTAAAGTTCAAGATTTTTCTCCGCGGTGATGTAAATAAATACAATCTTTTCCCAGGTCAATTCCCTGATGGAGGATTTGGGCAAACTATTTCTCTGATCAAGAACGTATTTATCTACAAATCTGATTGCGCAGCAAATATTTCATATACTCATCTTGGGCACACGCGCACATTATCGAACGTTCTAGCCCATGAACTTATGCATGTACTTATAGAAAGCAAATGGTTACTCAAGAGCAAAAGTGAATATTTTGAGAAGAATAGTTTATTTAAGTTTGGGTTATGGAAAGAAGAGGGCTATGCAGAATATATCGCCGGAGGTTCTTCACTGTCGATAGAGGATGGCCTAAAAATGTTGAATAACGAGGTCTCGATTGATTGTGTTCCTGAGTTTGAATATTTCAAATGCTGGCTGGCTATTCGACACCTCGTTTTAAAGAAACATATGACTTTTGAAGAGATATTGCACAAAAAACTTAATTTAGACGATGTATTGCAGGAAGCTAAAGATAAGTTGGATTCCTGAATATTTCCTAAGAAGAGAAAGATATAGGACAGTCTTCGCATAAGAGGGATATGAAATTATCAATCTTGATATGCTCTTTAATTGCACTTCTATGTATCGGGGAGGCTTCGGTGCCAAAAATCATTTATCTAAATGGTCCTTCTAGTTCTGGAAAAACGACCTTAGCTAAAGCACTACAAGAATCTTTCTCTGAGCCTTATCTGCATATTATATTGGGATTGATAAGATGATAGGTTTCATTCCCGAGAAATTGAATAATTTGGTTGCGGGTCCTGCGCCTCTTGGTTTTTCATGGGAAAAAGGAATCGATCCTACTGGACATCCGATTTATCAATTGGTAGCTGGGCCTTTTGCTAAGAGAATTACACGCTCTCTAAAAGATATTGCTCTTCTTCTTGCTTCTCAAATGTATAATCTCATTATTGATGATGTAGCATTTGGAGCTATACAAGTTGAAGAATGGCGGGAGGTTTTCAAAGATTATAAAGTTCTCTATGTCGGGGTCATTACCCCTTTACACATTTTGGAAGATCGAGAACGCACGAGAGGGGACAGGGTTCTTGGCAGCGCTCGTGGACAATATTATCAAGTACACGAAAATGTGTCTTATGACATCGAGGTCGATACACATTCGTGTTCGGTCGAAGAAAATGTTAAAAAGATTCAAATGGCCTTGAAAATGAAAAATTAGTTTCTTAGTTAGTTTTTCTTTTTGTGTGCTAAAAGTGTGCCAATTTTGATTGTTGAGCCTTCAGGAGCTCTTGCTCTTGCTGCAGCCTTGTCATACAGCGGCGCATTAGAACGTGGTAAGCCTGTTGTTTGCATTGCAAGTGGAGGGAATGTCCTCCTCTCCTTTCTATGCAAAATGAATGCATCTTTGTTGCAAATTTCTTGAAGCACTATGCCAATCTCACTATTTATAGATGATTTGTTGGCAGGCACTATGGCTGCTTCAAGCTCAAGTATCTATGGGTAGCAGCTATCTTTTATTTTGATGTGCTGTAAATGTGCCATTCCTAATTCAGCTCAAATTTAAGGTCAAGTATGTCAAGGATTTGCCTTCTTGCATCATGTGATATCTAATCCCTCGACCTTGGTCTTCGCGTGTTCGAGTCACGCCGCCCCCATTTTCTCAATGAAAATCAGCTTTAAAACCGGTCAACTTTAAGCCCCTTTTAAACATGGAAAAGGACGCTCATGGGACAGCAATACTTAACACTCTAGTTTAAAAAGGGCCAATGCTGTTAAATTTTGTCATTATTTTTCAGATATAGGCTTTTAGAATGAATAATTAAGCCACCCTATCTAATTCCAATCTTTTGGATCTTGCTCTGAAGCTAAACCAGCAAAAAGTACTCCTGCATTATTGATCAAGCAGTGCACTTCTCCAGATTTTTTCTCCGCTTGGACAATCGCCGCTTGAAAACTCGAAAGATCGGTTACATCTATCTCGGCGCAGTGGACGTTTGGTAATTCCAACGCTTGCAATTTAGAAAGCCTTCGGGCTGCGAGAAGGAGAGGATAGCCGGCTTGTGAAAAATGGATGGCAAGAGCTTTTCCAATTCCAGCGCTAGCTCCTGTAATAACGACGAGACCTTTTTGCATATTGAGGCAGTTGCAAAACTCCACTCCACAGAAAAATCGATGATTTTGAGTCAGTTTGCCAGCCGCTTAAGCGGCCGTGGCCCCATCCCGAGCACATACTTCAAGCGAGTAGGGCTCGGAGATGGGGTGGCAAAATGGCTCAAAAGGGCGATTTTGCTGTGGTGTGGAGTTTTGCAATTGCCTCGATATTCTGTTCTTTATGAGAGAACAGTTGGAAGTAATGTTAATGAAAATGGTTGAGAAATATTCAGATCTTTCTCTAAGAAGTCCTTTGCAAAAAATATAAAAACTGACAGAAAGAAAAAAAGATAGATTAAAAAATTAAGAAGGGCGTTATTAGAATGGAATGGGAAAAGGCTTATCTGGAATCGTTAATTAACGCTTTATGCCCTCATGGGAATGTCCTAGAAGTGGGCTTTCATCAAGGATATTCGTCTGCGCTTATCCAGACCTTCAATCCTCAAAGCCATATCATTATTGAATCGGATGCACAGGTTGCTAAAAATGCCATAAAATGGGCTAGCAACTACACAAATGTGACTGTCATTCAAGACATATGGCAAAATACTCTTCCTCGTTTGGGGATTTTCGATGCGATCTTTTTCAATCAACGCTTGGCTGGCAGCCGAGTGGATATCACAGAATATAAAGAAAGTGGACTCAACGCTTTAAACAAAGGAAAAGAGATAGCCTTGATGTTACAAGAAAAAATTCCTCAGTTGAATAGCATACGTTATTCTGATACTGATATGGATACGTTTTACGAGCAAGTAGGACAATTTCATCTCGAAAAACTCTCTTATTTTTTACACGAATTGAAGTGTAATAGACAAATTTCTATAGAACAATATGAAAATAGAATTCTGAAATATCGACTTAAAAAAATCGAATCTAATAACAACCCTTTAGTTGAAGGGGAGCGAACTTGTGGGATTTTTACTTTTTTAAATGCTTGCCTCGATAGCCACATGCATAAAGGAAGCCGTTTTTCTTGTTTTTCAAGTATTCCGGCGTCGAATTATGAAAATCCTCAATTTTTTTCGCAAATTATTACTAATCCAAACTTTGACTACCAGGAACAGTTTATAACAGTTAAAGTCTCCAGTGACTATTATAAATTTGATAAAGCTTTAGTCATGGTTGTGGAAAAACTCACTTAATTCAGGATGCCGATGTCTGAATCTCCAAAAATAAAAAAAAGTACAGCTGTTCTGACGAATGAGCATTATAACACTCCTAATACTTCTCTTCTCACTTTTCAATTTGAACCTTATCCTTTCGCATCTGCGGATTTAAGGATCCGAAATTGTTCCATAAAGCAAGCATCTATAGATGGAAAAGATATTTATATTCTCGATGACCTCTTCCAGGAACAGGAAGGAAATGAAATGCGGGACTTTACCAAGAAGGCCACATTTAGCAGAAACAGCTACGGAAGTCCTGAAGCGATAGACAAAGGCGAAAAGCCTGCACGATCTATGAATGGGAAGGAGAGATGGCATTTATTTAATCATTCCTCTCAAGCAATCAAAGAAATTTATAAAATACTTGGGGTGCTTAGCGTTCGATTAGATGCTGAAATAACAACGCTACCTTGGGAATTATGCGATTTCTCTTCTCATGGTTCTCCCTCTGTTCTTGGAAATTTCTTAGAAGAAGCTTCATTTGAAAGCATGGAACTAGGAAAACATCAGGATTGCAATCCTAAAAAAGGAATTCCTTTTGGTATTCCTGTTCTCTATTCAGATAAGAAAGAATTCCACCCCAATAATTTCGAAAATGGTGATCCAGGCCACCCTTGGCTCGTCTCACTGATGTTATACGTCACAGATGAGGGATTTCTCCCAGAATATTGGATGGGAACAACTTTTTATAACAATGATGGTGTGATGCTTTTACGGACAAATTGCATCAATATGCGTCTTGTTTTATTTGAAGGCGATATTTTACATAGCATTGAAGAGTCAAAAATTCCTCGAGAAATGAAGACTTGGCGCGCTTCTTACGTCTATAAATTGATAATCAACCCAAGACAAAAAGATCAAAATTTGAAAAAGATCTTTTCAGAGCTATTCAGTGCTGTTATGGAGAAGATAGAATTAGTTTCTCCTAAACGTGTATAATCCTCAGCAATATGTTTTAGGGGAAGGATGCTTCGAGATGGATAATCGGAAATGGATCTTGGCGTGAAGATTCTTCTGTCGCCTTTTCTGTCCTTCAAGAGTTTAGCGAGCATAAAAAAGTTTTGACGGCAGATGAAAAACGCTTGGGTTGATCATACGGAACTCCATGGCCCGCTTCTGGGATTTGCACGACCTCCAAATCCCGATCTTGGCTCCGGAATGAATTATCACAAAAAAAGTTTAAAACTTTTGCTTGATAACATTTTAGCTGGTAAGCTCACTGTATTTTCAGCACGTCTGTATGGAAGTCGGAGCCGAAAAATCAAAAGCTCTTAGATGGAGTTAAGAGTGCCGTGGAAGAAGCTGCAACATGTTAACAGCACACTATACTGCATTAGATCCTAATAACCTCGAAGCCACTTATTTTAGTAAGGCGTGTGGTGTTTC